>Ga0256407_10002374_pt1 | contig 36236 bp, 27 predicted proteins | sample RumenRJG_04DNA_FD_193489 | JGI IMG/M metagenome (GOLD analysis project Ga0256407, IMG submission 193489) | Bovine rumen microbial communities from Lethbridge, Alberta, Canada - RJG_04 | ecosystem: Host-associated > Mammals > Digestive system > Stomach > Rumen | place: Canada: Alberta...
GGCCGATAGGGCAGGGTGGACGAGGAATCCGAAAACGCCCAGACGGTAGTTGATGCTAACGAGTACCACATCCTTGGCACCCCATTCCTGTCCGTCGAATTCAGGCTCGGAGCCCCATCCCTCGCGGAAACCGCCACCATGAATCCACAGGGCTACAGGTAGTTTCTTGTTGACCTGACCAGGAGCCTTCGTCCAAACGTTAAGGTATAGACAGTCTTCACTATAGGGAGCCTCTTTGCCGTAGCCCCATTCTGTGAAGTAGCCGCCAGGATACTGGATGGCTTGATAGCTGGGATGGCCAAAGGTGTCGCAGATCTTCACACCTTTCCAAGGTATGATGGGCTGAGGCTCTTTCCAACGGTTCTCCTTGATGGGTGGGGCAGCGTAGGGGATACCGCGATAGACAAATACGTCGGGATGGTCGTCGGTCAGAACTCCTTGTACTTGACCACCCTCAATTGTTAACACTGGATTATTGTCTGCAGCATTTGCAGTTACTGCTACCATGAGCAGAAGAGATAAGAGTAGTTTTTTCATACTTGTCGTTGATAAGTTAGTTAGCTAGTGCAAAGGTACATCTTTTTTATGAATGTTGTACACAAAAAGCAAAAATGTTACGAAAAAATTGCGAAACGGGAGAATTTCAGGTGGAATATTATTTTATTCTATAATTGTTTGGCAATTTGAAGGTTTATTTGTATCTTTGCGGCAGAATAACTTATAGAATAAGATATGTACTTACCTCCTTTCCGCCTCACACCAGAGATGCTGCGCTTGGTCTCTGAGATAGCTTCGCAAGCAGGAATCCTGCGCGCGCTTGATGAAATCGACGATTTTTCGATGAAACGGGACGAAAATGCATCGGATTCTGCACCTTCTATACCTGAGAGTGCCGATGGTACCGCATTTATCACCTATATTTTGCATACTTTGCAGGAAACGGTTCGGCAGGAGGTCGTACATAAACTACAGGAAAAAATAGATAGAGAAGTAAAGGATAAGATAGAGGTTAAAGTAAAGGATAAAAAGATAGAACAAAAGTCTTTGAAAGTAGAGAATAAAAATGTTAAAACAGTAGAGAATAAGATGTATTCTCTGCGTTTGAGTGGCTCTGAACAGCGTATTGTTTCGCTTCTTGCCAATGATTCGCACCTAACGATAGCTGATTTGAGCCAAAAAGCCCATCTTTCAGAGGCTGGAATCAATAAAATTTTGGCTTCTCTGCGCAAAAAAGGTGTACTGGAACGTGTAGGTGCCAATAAGAATGGCTATTGGATTGTAAAGTAAAACAAGAACTTTTCAAACATAATATTTTGGTTCATAGAATATTACGTTTCTATGCAATAATGCATAGCTATTATTAAATAACGCAGGGTTATTTGCTGAATAAGGCAGGGTTATTGTTAAATAAGGCAGCGTTATTGCTGAATAAGGTAGCGTTATTGTTAAATAAGGCAGCGTTATTGCTGAATAAGGCAGGGTTATTGTAGATTAGTCCTCGTACAGTGTCTGGTCGTCTATGCCTGCCAGTTCGAAAGCCTCGCGACGCTCTACGCATGTGCCGCATTTTCCGCAGTGCTTCTCGCCACCTTTGTAGCATGACCACGTCTTTGAGTAGTCGATGCCCAGTTCCTTACCACGGCAGGCGATGTCAGCTTTGGTGATATTGGTGTAGGGCGAGCGCAGGTGAACGTTGACGAAGGTACCAACGCAAGCTGCCTGGTCGAAGGCATCGACAAATTCTGGTCGGCAGTCGGGGTAGATGGTGTGGTCTCCACCATGATTGGCCATCATGACATATTTCAGTCCATTGCTCTCTGCGATTCCTACGGCAATAGACAACATGATGCCGTTGCGGAAGGGCACTACTGTCGATTTCATATTCTCGTCAGCATAGTGGCCTTCAGGAATCTCCTCACCGCCTTCCAGCAACGAACTGACGAAATACTTGGTCATAAAGTCGAGGGGAATAGTTATGTGTTTGATACCTAGCTGTTTGCAATGCCACTGGGCAAACGGAATCTCCCGTTTATTGTGCTTGGAACCGTAGTCGAACGAGATGGCCAAGGCAATGCGCTCCTGTTCGTCGTATAACAAAGTGACACTATCTACGCCACCGCTTAATATCAATACTGAATCTTTCATATTATCCAAATAATGCTCTTAATGCTTCCTCGACCTTGCGGACGGGAACGAGTTCGATGTTAAACTTCTTGCGATTGAGGCCGCTGAGGTTGTATTTCGGTATGATGATGTGCTGGAAGCCCAGCTTCTCGGCCTCGCTGATACGCTGTTCAATGCGGGCTACAGGGCGTACTTCGCCAGAGAGACCCACCTCGCCAGCCATACACCAGCCTTCCTCAATAGGGGTGTCGACATTGCTGCTGAGCACTGCGGCTATGACGGAGAGGTCCATCGCCATATCGGTCACACGCAGTCCGCCGGCAATGTTGAGGAAGACGTCCTTCTGCATCAGTTTGAAGCCCACGCGCTTCTCTAAGACAGCCAGCAGCATGTTCAGACGGCGCTGGTCAAAGCCTGTAGCTGAACGTTGTGGCGTGCCGTAGGCGGCAGACGATACCAGTGCCTGCGTCTCAACCAAGAAGGGACGCACGCCTTCAATGGCACTGCTGATGGCTACACCGCTTAGTCCGTCGTGGTTGTCTGTGAGTAAGAGTTCTGAGGGGTTGCTAACCTGTCGTAATCCTGTCTGCTGCATTTCATAAATTCCTAATTCAGAGGTACTTCCAAAGCGATTCTTAATGCTTCGCAGAATGCGATACATATAGTGCTGGTCACCCTCAAACTGGATGACAGTATCGACGATATGTTCCAGGATTTTTGGGCCTGCCAACGTACCCTCCTTGGTGATGTGGCCAATTAGGATGACGGGGACGCCGCTTGTTTTGGCAAAGCGGAGTAGGGCGGAGGCGCATTCGCGAACCTGAGCGATGGAACCGGCACTCGACTCAACGTCTTCTGTGGAAATGGTTTGGATGGAGTCTATGACTACTACTTCGGGTTGAACTTCTTTAATATGGTCGAAGATGGCTTCCAGCGAGTTCTCGCAGAGCAGCAAGAAGTTATCGTCGGAGGGGGGATTGCCGACCACAAGCCTTTCTGCGCGCATCTTTAGCTGGTGGGCACTTTCTTCGCCGCTGACATACAACACCTTCTTGTCTCTCAACTGGAGCATGGTCTGCAGGGACAGTGTTGACTTGCCGATGCCAGGCTCGCCACCCAGCAGTACAATGCTGCCAGGCACCAATCCGCCGCCCAGCACGCGGTTCAACTCCGCATCGTGCATATCGATGCGTGGGTCGTCGTGCGACGAGATGTCCTTCAGTCGCAGTACCTTGCCAGTAGCCAATGCTGAAGACTGTGCGGAAATACCTTTATTCAGACCCTTTCTCGTCTCTCCTAGCTTTGGGGAGGAACTGGCCACCTTGATTTCTTTGAACGTATTCCATTGGCCGCAGGCAGGACATTTGCCTATCCATTTGGCAGACTCCTGTCCGCAGTTGTCGCAGACGTACATAATTTTATCCTTTGCCATATTGCTTGCAAAATTACGAAATTATTATGAATTATGCATTATGAATTATGAATTATTTCGTACCTTTGCAGGCAATATGAAGAAATTGATTCCAATAATAGTTGCTCTGCTGCTCTTGGCAGCCTGCGGACAGTCGTATGAGGAGACGAAACGCATCACGCGGGAACAGCGCCGTGAGGCGATGCGTAAAGACTCGGCAGCGCTGAAGGTTGCCGTAATGCCTACGCTGGACTGTTTGCCCTTGTATGTGGCGCAATATTATCAACTCTTTGATACCTTGAATGGTGGTGTCCGGCTAAAGTTCTATAATGCCCAGATGGACTGCGATACTGCTATTCTGCGTGGAAGAGTAGAAGGTGTTGTTACAGACTTGGTGCGTGCCAAACGTATGGAGAAGCAAGGCTTGAAGATGCGTTATGTGGCAGCTACAAATGCCTATTGGCAACTAGTAACCAACCGTAATGCCCGTATTCACCAACTGAAACAGCTGGATGATAAGATGGTGGCAATGACGCGTTTTTCGGCTACTGACCTGTTGACAGACTGTGCTCGTGACTCGGTGAAGTTGGCTCCTGATCAGGTGTTCAAGGTTCAGATAAACGACCTGAACGTCCGGGTACAGATGTTGCAGAACAACGAGATTGATGCGCTGTGGTTGCCGGAGCCTCAAGCTACGCAGGCTCGTCTGATGAAGAATCCTGTCATCTTGGACTCTCGTTCTGTTAAACTTCAGTTGGGTGTTCTTGCTTTCCGTGAGCAGGAGATGCGTCGACAGGCTCGTGGTAAGCAACTGGCGCTGTTTACGCAGGCGTACAATCAAGCTTGCGATTCCATAAGCAAATATGGAATAGCCCATTACAGAGATGTGATCCTTGAGCGCTACAAGATAAGGTCTCAACTCGTCGACTCGATACCACAGGACATTCATTATGTTCATGCCCGTGGTCCGCGTCAGCAGGATGTTGCCTATGTAGAGCAATGGTTGCAGAAAATAGATACACTAAAGACGAAAGCGCGCAATGGCAACAAATGAGAGTCTGAAACTGGTTGATGAAGCCTTACAGGCAGGTAACTGTGGTTGGGCTATCCGCTATATGGAGAACTATCTGGCTGCATGGCCAGAACAGGGTACCTCTGAGAAGCTGGCAGAGGTGCGAGAGGACTACAACCGCATGGAGGACTACTGGCAACAGGGTGGTGAAGACCCACAGCGCGCAGATCTTTATCAACGGCTACTGCAGCGGGTGTATGTGCTTTATGCCAATGTTGCTCATTATCACCGCATGAAGGCTTCCCCCTATCAGAACAGCCTTTATACCCGTGTGCGTCAAGGACAGCGCGACTGGTCGTTGACGGCCATTCGTCAGGAGATGGAGGGGTTTGTCAGCAATGTTGCTATGCTTCAGTTGGACCCCGACGATAAACGGAAACTCAAGAGTGTGGCTCTGTATAAAGACCACCAGCAGCAGATGAACCAGTTGTTCGAATATGTGCTGACGTCCCGCCAGTGGTCTGATGGTGTGGGAAACAAGTTCGTGGAGATGCTGACGTCTCCGACGATAGATAGCATCGACCAGCAATTGCTGGTAGCCGCTGTTACCTTGTCGTTGCTCAACCAGTTTGATATGGCTAAGTTCCGTATGCTGACAGAGGTCTACCGGTTGTCGCAGGACGAGGCTGTACGCCAGCGTGCACTGGTAGGGTGGGCATTGTCGGCTTCAGATACTTATCGGAATGTATATCCGGAGCAGCGTGAACGGCTGATGCCGCTGTTACAGTCGGAACAGGTGTGCCAAGAACTTACTGAACTGCAGATACAGCTCATCTATTGTATGAACGAGGAGAAAGATAGTCGTACCATCCAGAAAGAGATTATGCCTGATCTGTTGAAGAACTCGTCCAAGATGATGGCGAGTGACATAGAAACGGAGGAAGAACGACTGGAGGAGGTGCTTCACCCTGAGGTCTCTGAGGAGCGTATGGAGCATTTGGAGAATTCTATGCGTCGTATGCAAGACATGCAGAAGGAAGGTGTTGATGTGTTCTACCATGGTTTCTCCCAGATTAAACGTTATCCTTTCTTTTATGATATCAGTAACTGGCTGGTGCCGTTTTATGCGCAGCATCCTGATATTGCTCAGTTTATGACCAATTCCAAGAACCTCTATCTTCTGAAGAAGGTTTTTGCGGCCAATGTGTTCTGTAACAGCGACAAGTATTCTTTTGTTGTCGCCATTCACGACGTGATAAACCAGTTGCCTCAGCAGGTGCGTGAAATGCTTCAGCGTGGCGAATTCTCTGCTGATGAGTTGGGTGAGTCCATGGAACCTTCTGCGGCCTTGGAGCGCCGCCTCTATCTGATGGATGTCTATCGTTTCTTCCGTCTATACCCTCATCGTGCAGAACTGGCGAATCCTTTCGATGCCACGATAGACGAGATGGGTGGCTGTGACTTCTTCTCGCTGGCACTGTTGAGTGATACGCCTATAGAGAAATACAAGGTACAGATTGTGCGACAGTTGAAGAAACACAAGATGAATCATGCTGCCGAGCGCTTGCTGCAGACCTTTGCTGTGTCTTGTCGTGATATGCAGTATTACTTGTGGACGCAAGATTACGACCATGCTTTGCAGCTCAATCCGCGACATGAGAGGGCTTTGTTGGGTAAAGGGCGTCAACTCTACGGTCAAGGTCGTTATGAGGAGGCACTAACGTGGTTTGAACAACTGACGGAATGCTATCCTGAAAAGACCAACAATCAGTTGTATGTTGCTATCTGTCTGGTGCAGTTGGAACGTTATGAGGAGGCGTTGAAGCCACTTTATCGTCTGAACTACGAGCAGCCCGACAGCGATGCGGTGAACCGCGTGTTGGCATGGACATTGACATGTCAGGGTAAGCTGGAGCAAGCGGCTAATATTTATGAGCAGTTGCTCAGTAGTGAACAACAGAAAGACGATGACCTGAAGAATTATGGCTACTGTCTTTGGCTGCTAGGGCAGGTCGGTCGTGCTTCGGAGTTATTCCGACAGTATAGCCAACGATATCAGCAGGGCACAGCCATTCATACTGATTTTTTTGATACCGAGTGGCTGAAGAAGCGGGGAATTAACGATGTGGATATCAATATGATGCTGTCGCTTGTTTAAAGGAATGGCTGAAGTAAGTGCGCGAACCATCCACGGAACTTCTGCCATCCTGTTCGAATCTCGTCCCAAGACTCTTCCGTCATCTGGAAGCTTTGCTGTTTGTCGCGCCAGAACATGTCGTCAAGCTCACGGGTAGTCTGTTTGTCTACGATGACAGCGTTCTCCTCAAAGTCACATTTCAGACTGCGTGCATCTAGGTTAGTGCTACCAATGGTGCAGTACTGTCCGTCAACCATCATAATTTTAGAGTGGTGGAAGCCTGGCATGTATAACCATACGATGGCACCACGCTTCATCAATTTGTGAGCCTGATACAAGGCGCAGTCGGGCGTCAGAGGGATATCACTCTTCGACGACAGCATAATCTCTACCTTTACGCCACGTCGGATAGCTCGCGTTAGAGCTTTCGTAACAGAAGGTATCAGCGTGAAGTAGGGGTTAATGATGTGTATAGAGTCTTCAGCCTGGTCGATGGCATTGATATAAAAGGTGCGCATAATCTTGGGCGTTATACCGGGTTCACGATTGATGATACCTATCATTTTGTTGCCACGTGTGCTGGTAGTGTCAGGTTTCAGGCCCTCGAAATGGGTCAGCGTACCACCATTGTAGTATTTCATGCCCCCGACGTTCTGCCCTGTTGTGCGATTCCATATCCGAAGAAAGATGCTTTGCAACTCGTTGACAGCGTCACCTTCTATACGGCAGTGCATATCGCGCCATTCGCCTACCTGTTCCGTGCCTTTTATGTAATAGTCGGCAACATTCATGCCTCCTGTGTAGGCAATCCTACCATCGATGACTACAATCTTTCGATGATCACGGCCGTAGATGTGGTTCACCCACGGGAACCGAATAGGGCTGTACTCGACAATCTCTATGCCAGCCTCGCGCAAAGGTTCTAGATGGCGTTTTTTCAGGGGTTGGTTGTTGGAGTCGTTGCCGAAACCGTCGAACATGGCACGTACCTCGACACCCTCTTTGCACTTCTCGCGCAGCAAATCGAACAACAGGAAAGCTATCGAGTCGTTACGGAAGTTGAAGTATTCCAGATGGATGCTGCTCTTAGCCTGACGAATGGCATGAAACATGTCGTCAAACTTGTCCTGGCCTGACATTAGCAGTGTAACGCTGTTGTTATCTGTAAAGCGGATGCCATTTTGACGTAATGTGTAAACAATCACAGAATCGCTAATCTGTGCAGAGCATGTCATGCTTATTGCAACAGTCAGTGTTGCAAGAATATGTCTTAGTGTCATGAGCGTTTATTCTTTAGTCGGTACTCTAAGGGGGGCATACCGTACTTTTCCTTGAAGATATTACTGAAGTTCTCGGCTGTCATGAAACCTACGTTCAGTGCCAACTCGCTCAGGTTGATATTTGTATTGATGAGTAGCGTACATGCATGTTTCAGACGTATCTCGCGTACAATCTCTGCTGGAGTCTTGGTGGTGATGGCGCGTATCTTGTGGAAGAACGGCACACGTCCCATCCCCATGGCAGAAGCCATATCCTCCAGACTAATCTGTCCACGACTCATATTCTGCAGGACAAACTGTTCAACATTGCGCATCAGCTGCTGATCCATGATGTTACTCATAGAGTAGTCGCCGATAGTCTTGTTGTTATAGTATTTAGCCAATATGTCTGGCTGTTCGGGAGCAACAACAGTTTCAGGTGCCTCCTGCTCTTCTTGGTTGTGGGTAGTTTCCTGTTCTTCTTGCTTGTCGGAGATGTTCATCTTGCTGAGGTCCTCAAAACTCATGGTGGCAGTAGTCATACTGGCGTTCTGTCCCTCCAGCATACGAGTCTCTTTACCCTCGATGACGTTCTGGTTGATCTCAATGGGAGCCAGACCCATCACCTTGTTAAAGCGCATAACGGCTTCCTGAACATTGAATGGCTTGGCAAGGTAGTCGTCGGCAGCCAGTGTGATGTTCTGGTCGCCCATGGTTTCCTGCGTCAGCACAGTGTCGGTCATCAGCACAAACTTTGCTCTGCTCCTAGTGTTGCTCGACTTAAACTGGTTGCATAGTTCACTACCCGTGATGCTGTCACCCATATTGTGTTTGCAGACGATGAGGTCGGCTTTCAGGGTTTCAATGTCGGGGAGAGCGTCCTTGATATTATCGTAGACGTGGAAGTCGTAGATTTCACACAGGTGGGCTCTCATGAAGTGCAGGAATTCACGGTTGTTATCAATGAATACCACACAGAACTTCTGAGTCTGTCCCTCAAAGCGCAAGGGCTTGATGTCAAGAGCTAACTGTTGTCCTGTGGTGACAGCCAATTCGATTTCGCCCTCTTCGTTCAGCTCCAGACGATCCTTGGCGGTAGACTCTGCTTTCTTCTCCGGATTCTCCAGTGTGCTCTGCATCTCAGAGATGCGGGTGATGATCTGTAACAGCTGGAAATGCAGTGAGTTCAGCTGTTCACGACCTTCCAACGATTGTTCTTTCATAGACATGTCACCGATGATGGTGGTCATGCGTGCCATGGGCTGTCGCAGCTCGTCACTGGCAAGCTTGATTTCCTCACGCTGACGTGTCAGCTCCTCAATAACGGTATGGCGCTTCTTCCAGGCCTTTTTGTATTTATTGATACCATAACGCCAAATGACGACGATGATAATCAAAATAATGACATAGAAAGTCAGCATCCACCACGACAGCCACCATGGACGGTCAATGTGTATTTCAAGAATGCGCTCCTGATTGCTGACAGCACCATCTGCACTCATGGCTTTGACGTGCAGTTTGAAGTCACCGCTACCCAGATGGTTGAAGCGGACGCCATGGAGTAGGGCATCGCCGTTGCGCCAGTCATTGTCCAGTCCTTCCATCCAGTACATAAACTGCAGACGCTCTCCTTGGTTGTAATTACCTGCGGCGAACTTGATGGTGATGGTGTTCTGGTTGTTGAGCAGTTCTATCTTGTTGCTCTCGTTGAGGGCCTGTGGCAGAATAATGTTGCCATCGTAGTTGACACCAGTCATTATCTCCTGTTCACCCACAAACAGTTGGGTGAGCATGACGCGAGGCAACGAAGCCTGTTCGTCTTTGTTGTTGTGGCGTACCCAGTTGACACCAAACAGTCCTCCAAATAGCACCTCTCCGTTTTTCTTGGTAAGGATAGAGCCCATGTTGAACTCGTTGCTTTGCAAACCGTCGTTGATGCTGTAATTGTACATCCCGTAGTTGAAGGTCTCGTCCTCGTGGTTACGCTGTACAACGATACGGATGACACCGTTGCTGGTGGTAATCCAGATGCTGTGGTTCTTATCTTCCGCAATACCGCAGATAGAGTTGTTGCACAGACCGTCCTTCTCTGTAAGCAAGGTGAGCTCGTCGTTGACAGGGTTCAGAATATTGATACCCTCACGTGTACCAATCCATAGCAGTCCTCTGGAGTCTTCGTAAATCTGGGTGATATAGTTGTTCGTAAACGACTTAATATTGGAGAAGTTGCCTGTCAGCACAGTCTTCTCGCGAGTTGACAGATTGAGCACAATGACACCCTCGGCGGTACCTATCAGCAGATTGTTGTTGGTCCCATAGAACAGGGATGTGATGTTGTTGGTGTTCAGCATACCATTCTCCCTGGTATACGAGGAGAACGTGTTCATCTTGGGGTTATACACCTGCAGACCACCATTGGTAGCTATCCAGAGGTTACCGGTCTTATCGCAGCTGAGTGCGTTGATATGGTCGTCAATGAGCGTCTTCAAACTGTCGCGGGCAGCAGAATAGAAGGTGCTGTTGCCGTCCTTGATGCGGGTGATACCATTCTGCTTGGAGCCTACCCATAGACTACCGTCGGGGGTCGTCGTCATGCAGGTTACCTTATGGCTGGCCAGTGGACCGTCATAGTCGATGATGCCTTTGTCGCCAGTACCATACCATATCTTGCCGTCCTTGTCTTCTGCGATAGCGGTAATGTCACCATTTAACAACGACTGGAATTTATAGATGTTGTCACCGTAGAAGGCCAGTCCGGACTTCTCTGTACCAACCCATAACAGGTCGGTGTCGTCGATATAAACACTCTGAATACCAATCACTTCCTGTGTCGGCCCTTGTGTTCGGTTGTTGACGCCCCGTGGAGCTACAGGCTCCATCGCCAGCGTGTTCACGTTAGTACGAATCAGTCCGTTGCGGTCTGTGCCTATCCAGATATTGCCCTTGCGGTCTCCAGCCATGCCATTAACGCTGTGGTCGGTACTGTTACCTATCATGCCCAGCTGGTCGCCAATGGTTGTGTTCCATGAATTGGTGTTCTTGTTGTACCGCATGAGTGTGCCTTGTCCGTAAAGCCAGATGTTGTCCATCTGGTCGGCAAAGGCTTTCAGCGTAGCGGACTTGCGCAGATGTTGCTGGGCTACGAAGTCGGTTTTCCAAACGGTATGCTGTTGATGCATGACGTCGCAGCAGACAATGCGACCGTCCTCATAGACAATCAGTGCACCGTCGCGACATTCGCTGATAGAGGTGATGACACCCTGCGGTACACCGTGGGAGTCATCGGTATAACCGAACTCATAGAGCAGCTGCTGTTGCATGTTGTAGGCCACGACACCTTTGTTGGGAATAGAGGCCCAGAAGTTTTTGTGGCTGTCGATATATACCACGTTGGGCGTTCCTTCAATACCCATGCGGCCATAAACCTGCTTCATGTCGCGTTCGAAGTTCTCACCCTGTGGATGGTAGACACAGAAGCCTGCTGCCGTTTCCACCCATAGTGTTCCCTCTAACGTCTCTTGGATGCTGATGATGTAGCTGTCGGGCAGTGATGAACCGTCCTGCGAGTTGCATTGGAAGTTGTGGAATGTATAGCCGTCGTAACGATAAAGGCCAGCGGGTGTTCCCAACCAGATGTATCCACGTGAATCTTTAAGGATACAGTTTATCTGACTGATAGTTAATCCATTATGCGCATCAAGCGTCTTAAATAAGTAAACTCCGGCAGCAGCCATCGGCAACGCCAGCATGAGGATTATGAGTAGTCTTTTCAGTATTTTCATATACCTTATATATATTATAGAACGCACGCGTAGCGGTCGACAATACCGATGAGTCGGTTTTCGCTGTCCACTACCAATACGTTATGGATTTTATGTTTGTTCATCATCTTCTGGATATCCGATATCTTAGCCTGCGGACCAACCGTCTTGGGAGTACGCGTCATGATGTCCTCCACGGTGTGGTTGAAGAACTCGGCTTGCCACTTCTCCATAGCCCGACGGATGTCACCATCGGTAATAAGACCGGCTATCTTGCCGTCTTCAATAGCTACGCCCAGTCCCAACTTGCCTTTGCTGACGTTGATGATGGCCTCGCCCAGATGCATGTCTGCTGACAATACGGGCAGATTCTCTGTTATCATCACATCCTGAGCGGTGGTCAGCAGTCGCTTACCCAGTTCTCCTCCTGGATGGAACTGTGCGAAATCCTGTGGACGGAAATGGCGCTTCTCCATCAGTGCGATGGCCAGAGCGTCGCCCATTGCCAGTGTGGCGGTGGTGCTACTGGTCGGTGCCAGATTCAGCGGACAGGCTTCTTTCTCTACGCTGACATTCAGGTGACAGGTGGAGTATTTTGCCAACAGCGACTGTGGATTGCCGCTCATGCCTATGATGGGAATCTGCATGTGCAGCACCATGGGGATGAAGCGCAGCAACTCGTCGGTCTGTCCGGAGTTAGAGATGGCTACCACCACGTCGCCCTGAGACATTACCCCCAGGTCGCCATGATAGACGTCCAGCGGATTGATGAAGAACGACGGTGTTCCTGTTGAGGCCAGCGTGGCGGCAATCTTGGCGCCGATATGTCCACTCTTGCCGACACCCGTTACGATGACCTTGCCCTTGCAGTCCATGATCAGGTCTACGGCACGGTCAAAGTCTCCGTCCATCTTCGGTATCAGGTCAAGGATGGCCTGTGCCTCATCTTTCAGACATTGTATAGCGATCTCTTTGGTTGTCATTTGTCTTTCTCGTTAGTCTGTTATCAGCTTTGCGACTAAATCACAAAGCGCACTCAGCTCCAGCATGTTGGCGGCGTCGCTGAGTCCTTGGTCGGGGGTGGGGTGCACCTCAAAAAAGAATCCTGTGGCGCCAAAGGCCTTGGCGGCCATTGCCATCTGGGGCACAAAGCGGCGGTCGCCACCTGTCTTGCCGTCTGCACCGCCGGGACGTTGTACGCTGTGTGTACAGTCCATGATGACGGTATCGGTAATCTCCAGCATATCGGGGATATTACGGAAGTCAACCACTAGATTGTTGTAGCCCATCATGTTGCCACGCTCCGTGAGCCATACCTCCTTGGCACCGCCGTCGCGAGCTTTCTCTACGGGGTATTTCATATCGTGGCCACTCAGGAACTGGGCTTTCTTGATGTTGACTGTCTTACCGGTCTTGGCTGCAGCCAGCAGCAAATCGGTCTGTCTGCAGAGAAAGGCCGGAATCTGTAGCACGTCACACACCTGACCAGCAGGTTCAGCCTGCCAGGCTTCGTGGATGTCGGTCAGTATGCGCAAACCATATTTAGACTTTACGTCGCTTAGCATTTGCAGTCCTTTGTCAATGCCTGGTCCGCGAAACGAATGCACCGAGGTGCGATTCGCCTTGTCAAACGATGCCTTAAATATGATGTCTGTGCATAGCTTCTTGTTGATTTCCAATAACTTAGCAGCCACCGTGTCCAACAGCTCGGCGGATTCAATTACGCATGGGCCAGCAATAAATGTCTTTTTCATGCCTCTTGTGTTTGCATATAACCTTGCAAAGTTACGAAGAAGTTACCAAAAAAACAAATTTTTTAGCGTTTTTCCCCCGAATACATGATTTACGTCAATTATTTAGTTAAAAATGCAACATTTTAGGAAAATTTGATACGGCGTAAAGTTTTTCTTCTTAACTTTGCACCGTCAAAACGAAAAAATCGTTAAGACAACTTGAGAAAAGAATGTAATTTATTCATTAATCTATTAAAAGAAAAAAAATTATGAAGAAGATTATGATGACTCTGGCTGCAGTCGCAGTAGCAGCTACAATGAACGCCCAGGTATGGGTCGGTGGTGAACTTGGTTTCTCTAGTAGTCACACCAACGGTTCAGATGAAACGAATAAGACTTTCGAGATTGCTCCTGAGATTGGTTATAACCTTGATGACAATTTTGCAGTAGCAATTAAGCTTGGTTATTGTTATACAAATAACTTTGATTTGGATGAGCTCATGGGAACAATGCCTGGTGTATTGGGAACGTTTAGTGCTAACGCTTACACTATCAATCCTTATCTTCGTTACACATTTGTAAAGGCTGGCAACTTCTCTGCTTTCATTGATGGTGGTATCAACTATACTACAAATCACTTCCGTGGTGGTGAGAATAACGTTAATCAGTTCGGTGCTGCTGTTGTTCCAGGTATTGCTTATGCCGTATCTGATAAGGTAACTCTCGTCTCTCACTTGGGTAAAGGTCTGTATTGGAATCATAGCTGGATTAAGGATACTTACCGTAACAACTCTTATGGTTTGAATCTTCTTAATAGCATCAGTTTCGGTGCATACTACAACTTCTAATTCAGAGAGTTTAGTTTAAGAAACAAATAATAATAAGGTGAGTCGTAAGGCTCACCTTATTTCTTTGTTACGCGCTTTTCTTTATAGTGTGCTATCAACTATCAATTCTTGATATGCACATCCTGCTGTGGGAATGGGATTTCGATGTTGTTCTCGTTCAGGGTGTCGTAGATGGTGGTGAGCACCTGGGCGGTGACGGCGCCACGCATCAGCGGCTCTGTCCAAACAAAGAGTTTGAAGTTGACGCTGCTGTCGCCCAACTCCGTAACGCGGGTAAAGACGTCTTTCGAGGGATCTGTACCATCCAGATGGAGGTCGTTGACGGTGTCCTCTATCAGTCGCTTCACCTGTGCAATATTCGAGCCGTAGGCCACACCGAAGGGGATAATCTGCAGCACATATCCGTGGTTGCGCGTCAGGTTCTTGTAGTTCTTCGAGAACAGCTGGGCATTCTGGAAGGTGATTACCTCGCCCGTCAGTGCCTCAATGACTGTTGACGTGTAGTTGATGCTTGACACGCGACCTGTCGTATCGTCAATCTGCACAAGGTCGCCCACCTTGATGCGTCCTGTCATGAGCGAGATGCCATAGTAGATGTTCTCGATGATGTCTTTCGAGGCGAAACCGATACCTGTTGACAAACCTCCGGTGATAACCAGCAACCACTCTGTAGAGACGTTGAGGATAGCCATAGATACGAGGAACCATGAGCCCCAAACCAACACTTGCAGCACGTTTTTGCCCATGACCTCACGGCTTGCTGCCGTTTCGGGGTCTTTATCCTCGAAGTGCATGCGCATCAGCTGCAGGATGGTGCGGTTGATGTAGCTGAAGAGGAACCACAGCGTAACCACCATTGCCAGCGTCAGAATGCTCAGCTTCAGGTTCGGCATGTCCACAAAGTAGTATTTGAAATACCTCCAGCAGAGGTCGCTGAGGTTGAACACATCGGCAGCCCAATAGACGCTGATCATCACTGAGCAGACACCCATGACGGGGAGCAGCACCTCGTAGGCCAGATCGTAGCTCCATGTCTGTGTGATGGGGCGTTCGGCAAAGTGGTGTCGCTCGCCATAGAGCTTCAGGTACTGGCTGACGCAGGTGATGGTGAGGATGCACGTCAGCTGCATGATCCACCAGATGAGAATCTGTACGGCCAGCAGGGTGTAGCCAGACCATGAGCAGCCGACACTGATGATAAAGACAATCAGCGAGATATAGGTATAGAACATGTCACTGCGGGGCACGTTCTTGTTGTGGCGGTGTATCACGCTCCATTGCCACAGCGCACAGATGAGCAGGATAGGTGGGAAGGTGATGTTGACCAACTCGTTAGGTATCAGGATGATACGGATGGCGATAACCAGGAAGCCTACGAAGAGTAGGGGAGTGTAGATGCGGAAAGCACTCTTGATCTGGTTGCCCGTCACACGCAGCAACAGCGATATCAGGATGACGCCCAACAGCCATGCATATTCTACCAGCAGGTTGGCCGCCATGATGAAGAAGTTCTGATCGGTCAGCGCCAGCGTGATACCCAGAATGAGGGCGAAGGTGATGGTCGTCGTGGCCATTGTGATGCAGGTGCGCTTCTTCATGAACTCCGCTGTGCGGAACCGTTTAGGCACTACGAAACGGATGGCCAGGAAGTTGAGCAGCGAGGCAATGATGGCATAGAAGATGGTGGAGATGAGCAGACCGAAAATCCAGCGGCTGTCCCACTGTGAATGGGCGTTGGGGCGGTATTTCTTCTCTACCGTTCGCTCCATGGTCCGCCAGTAGCGGTCCCAGCTCTTGATGATGGAGAAATAGCTGTCGCCACCGTTCTTGAAGATGTTGGTCTGTATGTCGTAATAGCGCTTCTGGGCATAGTCGTTCAGGTTGCTCAGGCGCTTCTCCGTCATGTTGTAGTAGCGGATGTAGTCTTGCAGGGTGGTACGGTTCTCCTCCAGCGAGTTGCGGATATTCGTTGCCAGCGTCATACAGACGTTACGGTCGGTCTTGCCCTTGTCGTCCAGCAGGGTGACGGGCATCGACTTCAGCGAGATGATGAGCGAGTCGTAACGCGCTATCTCCGAGTCGGTCTTGTCCATGAACATCTTGAAGGGCAGCTGCTGGCGACGGAAGTCGTGATACTGCTCGGTAGCCTCATGGCAGGCGTAGGTCAGGTCGAAGACGTAGTCCAGCTTCTGCGAGTAGAGCATCAGCGAGTTCTGGTTCGAGCGCTGCATGGTCTCCATCAGTTGCTGGCGCACCTGCTCGTTCTGTTTGCGGTTCATCTCTATCTGTTGCGACAGTTCGCGGTGGTGCAATGTCAGCTCGGTGCGCAGTATCTGCAGCGTTTTCTGCAGGTCTTTCTCCTTCAGCACTGCTTGAGCACTTAGCGTGGTGAGCAGCACCAATATGATAGTCAATACTCTTTTCATTCTGCCTTCTTCTATTAATTTTCGTGCAAATTTAAAAAATAATTCGCAATTATGCATTATGAATTATGAATTATTTTGTAATTTTGTAGCAAAATCAAAAACACAGACCAATATGATACTCATTGCTGACAGTGGAAGCACCAAGACAGACTGGACGCTCCTGCACGCTACTAACCCTTTGTTGAAGAGCGAGGAAATCGCTACGTTCCGAACCCAGGGCATCACCCCCATCCATCAGACGGCAGGTGACATTCGCGACATCATTGAGCGCGAGCTGTTGCCACAGTTGTCCAGCTTTCCTCGTGCTAAACTCATTCAGTCGGGCTTGTTGGAGAGTCCGTTGCTGCAGAACCTGTACATCTTCTTCTATGGCAGTGGTTGTACGCCCGCGCACGTACCTATGATGATTCAGCTCTTGAACGAAGAGCTGTCGCCCAAGACCATCGAGGTGCATAGCGACCTGATGGCTGCCGCCCGTGCGCTGTGCGGTCACGAGGCTGGCATGGCGTGCATCCTCGGTACGGGTGCCAACAGCTGTCTGTATGATGGTCAGAACATTGTCCAGAACACGCCCGCCCTGGGTTATATCCTTGGCGACGAGGGCAGTGGCTCTGTGCTGGGCCGCCTGTTCCTGAACGCTATCTTCAAGAATCCCGTTTTGGCCGATGTCCGCGACGAGTTCCTGAAAGTTAACAAGTGGGAACAGAAGGATATCATCCAGAAGGTGTACCGCGAACCGATGGTCAACCGCTGGCTGGCCTCCCTGTCGCCGTTCATTATGGAGCATATCGGCAATCCTTACATCAAGCAGTTGGTCATTGACAACTTCCGCGACTTCTTCCGCAAGAACATTGTGCCCTACAACCGCCCCGACCTGCCTGTGCACTTCGTGGGCTCTATGGCACACCACTATCACGACCAGCTGGAGGAGGCCGCCCATGCCGAGGGCTTCACGGTGGGCAATATCCTGCAGAGCCCCATCGAGGGCCTCGTCATCTATCACGGAGCACCGGCACAGACGATTTAGAGGTGAGAGGTGAGTGGTGAGAGGTGAGAGGATAGTTGGATAAACACAGAGGACATAGGTTCGGAGCAAAAGAACTGACCTCTCACCTCTCACTTCTCACCTCTCACCTCTAATTAAACGTGAACTCTGTCTTCTCTACGCTGTAGCCGTAGATGGTCTTGAAATCGTTCTTCATCGAGATCACAGTATAGCCGTTCTCGCGCCATTTTGCCTCACGCTTGGCACCTTCTGTCAGGTCGGCATGGTCGCGTTCGTTGTCGTCGGCAACCAGCATGAAGGTGGCCGTGCGGTATTGCTTGTTGCTCAGACAGTAGTTGTGCATGGCCTGGTCGCCACTGCTGTTGCCAAACGACAGCACGGGCACCTTGCCAATCTCCTGACTGATCTGGCGCACCTTGTTCGTCTTCAGGTTCTTGATGATGAGGCTGTCCGTGCGCACCAGGTACTCATCCTTGCCCATGGTGTAGTCCACACCCACATTCTCGCCCTGCTTGTTAGAGCTGAGGCATACGTCCATGCCAATCACCCTGTTCGGCTCAATGCCGATTGACTCCACCAGTGCACGGCAGATGAAGCGGTCTGAGCCAGACACTACATAATAGGTGAAACCGTTGGCTTTCAGGTAGTTGAACACCTCCAGCATGGGCTTGTAGAAGCTCTCGCCATAGGTCATTCCCTTGAAGCCGTTGGCAGGCTTCTTGCCATAGTCCAATACATAGTCATGAAACTCAGCGATGGTCATACCGGCATAGGCCTTGGCGGCGGCATAGGCGTGAACCATGTCGAAATGGCTGGGCAGTGCCTTGCCCTCGCGCACAAAGTCGCGGATGTTCTGTGCAGCCTCGCGCACATCGTCAGGAGCCTTGTCCTTATATGTGGGGTCGTCCAGGGCGCGGTACTCCAGCATGTTGTATTCGAAGTAAGTAGGGTAGAGCTCCCCGACGAATGTGCCGTCCATGTCGAACGTGGCTATGCGGTCCTCCTCGGGGATGAAGTTCTTAGAGTTCGGGTTGGTCACATCCTCCACATAACCCTTCAGCGTCCTCAGCGCCTCGCAGTCGTTCCATAGGGTGAAGTACTCTTTCTGTGGTGCCTCCGTCTTCTCATCGTCTTTGCTGGAGCACGACGTAAACACCAGTCCCTGTGTGAAGACACACACCAGAACCATCGTCAAAAACAGATTCTTTCTCATTTTCTTATTTTGTTGTTTATAATTACATGCACAACTATTTCGGTTCAAAATTACATATTTTCCTATACATATTATTATGATGACGTGTTTTTAACTTCCAGATTAAGAAAATTTAAGAATTCATTCTACGGACTTTAAGGACTTGAAGGACTGTCTTCTGAGTCCTTAGGGTCCGTAGATTTTCGCTAACTCTCCCTGCGCTTTCGGGCGCAGGGAGTTTTTATCACTAAACACTAATCCGCTCTTGCTCCGTTCGCTCTCCGTTCGCTCTCCGTTCGCCCTCCGCTCTCCCTCCGCTTCTATGGAACGGAGAGGGAGCGGAGCAGGACTGGAGAGGGGCAGGAGATGTACCGAGGATGGAAGGGAATAAAAAGGGGGCTGCTCATAGGATGGTCATAGGATCCTCATAGCCCTTAGGGTATGAGTTGGTATAGAGCATCCCATGAGAGGCCCATGAGCAACCCATGAGCAACCCTAGAGCAAGGATAGGGAAAACCATGAGCAAAATTTGAGGGTGCTGCGGTATAATATTCTACGGATCTTAAGGACTGAAAGGACGGTCATCAGCGGACCCTTTTCGCGTACTCCTTGGCAGTCATGCCGGTGGCATGCTTGAAGTAGCGGTAGAAGGAGGTGGGGTCGAAGAAGCCCAGCTGGAAGGCGACCTGCTTGAGCGACTGGTTGGGGTGCGCTTCGATGATGCGCTTGGCCTGCGTGATGACGTATTGCTCTATCCAGTCGGCGGGTGACGTGCCATTGGTGACACTGCGGATGACCTTGGTGAAGTGCTTGGGCGAGAGGCCTAACAATTCGGCGTAGTATTTCACTTCGCGCGACTGGGCGTGATGGGTCACCACCAGTTCGCAGAATCGGGAGAAGAGTGCCGTATGGCGATTGTCGGCCCACTGCTTGTCCTGCTCGCGACGGAAGAGGTTCAGGAAGTCGTAGCCCACGGCCAACTGTGAGAGCAGCATGTGATAGCGGTGGGGTAGTTCCTCTTCAGAATAGCTGGCAATGACCGCCAGCTGGTCAACGATGACGAGCATCCGCGCTGCCTGTTCGTCGGTCAGCGTGCAGATGGGGGCATAATGGTATTTCTCGGAGTCGTGGTTGAGCGTTTGCAGTTGCAGGTCTTCAAACATCCGTGCCGAGACGGCAATCCTGGCATAGGCGTAATCGTCGGAACAGTCTATGGGGTGCATGATGTGGTCGGGCATGATGAGTCCCAACACGTTCTTGCTATGGGTCATCTCCTTCATGTCGTAGAGCGCTCGGGCACTGCCGCGCAGACACAGTGTGAGGATGATATACGGGAACACCAGGTCTTCGTCTTTGATGGCAAAACCATGTATCTCGCGCTCTACGGACAGGCCCACCTGATTGATGGATTGTATCAGCTTATCCCACTTGGATACTTTTGTTATTTTTGCTTCCATAAAATACCACTTTTAGATGCAAAAATACATGTTTTTTTTGTTTTATGCAAGAAAAAGCGAGCTTTTGTCATAAAACAATTCCGAATTGTTTGTTAAACTTCCTACAAAATGTAGTAATTTTGCAAACAGAAACGAAAAGATCAACAGGAACAACTAGAGGATAACAAAAACGACTAGACAAAACTAATGAAGAGAAGAGGATGTGCGAGAGGCACATCCTCTTCGATTTGTTATGGTTTCACGTCTTTTGTTTATTTCGCGCCACCGCCGAGGGCGATGTAGAGGGAGATGAGGGCCTGGGCACCCTTGTACAGGTTAGCGGCCTCGTTGAGTTGAGCCTGGAGCAAATCCTCCTGGGCCATTAGCACCTCAATGTAGCTGGCCTTGCCGTTATCCATCAGTTCGTGTGTACCAGTATAGGCATCGTAGAGCACCTCTACCTGACGGCGGTAGTAAGCATATTTCTCTTGGGCACTCTCACAGTCGGCCATGGCCTCGTTCACCTGATTACCAGCATCGATGACGGTCTGGACGTACTTGTTCTGCAGGTCCTCAAGGGTCAGTTTGTTGATCTTCAGATTAGCTATTAGTTTGCCACGGGTAAAGATGGGTTGTGTCAATTGGCCTACAGCTGTCAGGAGCAGTTTGCCGGGATTGATAATCATCTCGCCTGCAGAATTTGTCCAGCCTGCCGTTCCCGTCAGCGTGATGCTGGGGAAGAAAGCCGAACGAGCAGCCTGCGTGTTGTAGAAGGCCTCCTCCATGGCGTGGTTGGCCATGCGGATGTCAGGACGTTGCTCAAGCATCGTGGCAGGCACGCCAATCTTCAGTAACTGTGCATTGATCATGTGCTGATCAAGAGGATCCTTGGGCTTCTCGGTGAGAGACGAGGTGCCCCACTTCTTACGCTCGATATGCTGTGGCGTGATGGCCAGCAGTTTGCAGAGGGCGTTCTCAGTGGTACGGATACTGCGGCGCGTGTCGACAATCTGCGTCTTGACATTGATGTACGATGCCTCCATCTGGTTGACAGCGGTGGCATAAGCCTTACCGTTCTCGAAGAGCGATTTCTGCGTTTCGAGCGAGGAACCCCATAGGCTGTCGGTCATGGTCAGAATATCCAACTGGCGATCAAGCAGCTGTAGCATGTAGTACTGCTGGGCAACAATACTGATCAGATTGGTTCGCACGGCTTCTTCATACATCTGAGCCTGCAGGAGCACGGCCTTCGAGGCACGCTTCTTGTTGGTAATGGAGGCAAAGACATCGACATCAATCGAAAGTTGCAGCGGCAGGTTGTAAGTCTTACTCCAGGGGCTGTTGTCAAACTTGGCAAGCGTGCCCTGCGGTGCTAAGTAGAGCGACGGCAGGTAGGCAAGCTTGGCGGCCATCAGCGCAGCCTTGCTCTTCTCCACGGCTATACGGGCAGAATTCAGGTCGGTATTGCTGGCCAGTGCTTGTTCGATGAGTTGCTGTAGCAACGGGTCGGAAAAGAACTCGCGCCACGACATCTGTGCGACGGATTCACCTCCGGAGGCAGCGCCCTGGTCTGCACCGAACACATCAGCAGGTGTCTCCACCTTATTATTATATTTATTATATATGCCGCAGCCCGTGAGCAACATACTCACGGATGCAGCGATAATCAGATTCCTTAGTCTTTTCATTAGTCTATAACTTCTTTAACTTCACTAACTTCATTAACTTCTTTCACTTTCACTGTGCTCCCCTGGAACTTCTCATGCAGTTTCTGGAACACAATAAAGAAGGCGGGAACGACGAAGAGTAGGGCAATGGTGCCGACGCTCATACCACCGATGACACCAAGGGCGAGGGCACGGTTACCATTGGCACCGGCACCACCCTCAATGACGAGCGGTATCATACCTATGATCATCGTAGCCACCGTCATCAGGATTGGGCGCAGACGCTCCTTACAAGCCTCGAAGGCAGCATCAGCAATGCTCAGGCCCTGAGCACGGCGCTCCGTAGCAAACTCGGTAATCAGGATGGCCGTTTTCGACAGCAGACCAATCAGCATGATGACACCTGTCTGCAGGTAGATATTGTTGTCCATGCCTGGCAATCCTTGCGTATAGCCCAGGTAGGCAAATACAAAGGCACCCATCAGACCGAACGGTACGCTGAACAACACGGCCCACGGAGTGAACCACGAGTTATACAGAGAAGCCAGGATGAGGTAGATCAGGATGGCACAAATGACGTAGATGATCGCCGTGGCGTTAGAGCCGGAAGTCTCCTCCACCTCGCGCGACATACCGCTATACTCGTAGGTGGCAGTTTTTGGCATTTCCTTCTCGAACACCTCAGCTATGGCCTGATGAGCGTCGCCCTCGGTGTATCCACTGCCGGGTTTCACGATACAGGTGATGCTCTGGAACAGGTTGAAGTGCTCGATATTGGACGGGCCGACAATCTGCTTCAAGGTGACGAACTGGGAGATGGGAGTCATCTTGCCACTCCTCACCTGCATGAAGATGTTTTGCAGCGACTGCGGATCGAGACGATACTCGGGTGACGAGGCTGCCATGATGCGGTAGACCTTACCAAACTGGTTGAAGTTACCGATATACGCACCACCGCAATAAGAACCTAGCGTGTTGAGTACGGCTTCAGGTGTCACACCGGCGCGGTCGCACTGGGCGGCATCGACATTGACCTGATACTTCGGGAAGCGCTCAGAGTACGTCGACATGGCAGTAGCTATCTCCGGGCGTTCTGCCAGTTTGGCCAAGAAGTGCTCAGTATGCTTGGCAAACTCCGACAGGTTACCATCTGTGGGATCTTCTACCATGAGCATGATGTCGTTACTGGTACCATAGCCTGGAATCTGAGGCATCTCAAACGGAATCACCCGCAAGTTCTTGATATCTTGGCAGTCAAAGTAGAAACGGTACATGACGAGCGTCAGCAGATGGTTCATGCCAGGACGCTCATCCCAGTTCTTCAGACGTACCACCATCGTACCATAGTTGGAACCGGCGCCCGAAATCATACCATAACCACAGACTAAGGCGAAACTCTCCAGTTCGGGAATCTTCTTCACCTTAGCCTCAACGGCTTTCGCCATCTCACGGGTCTGCTTCAGTGTAGAGCCTTCTGGAGCTTGTATCTCAACCAAGAACACGCCCTGGTCCTCCTGAGGAACGAGACCTGAAGGCAGGCTCTTCATGAAGAACACCAGCAGCACGGCAGCCAGCGCCAGGAAGCTCCATGCCAGGATGGGGCGCTTGATGAACTTTTGGACAGCCTTACTGTATTTATTATAGATAGCGCTATAGCTGACTTCATACGCTTTCTTGGTATAATAGGTCAGGCTCTTGCCTTCCTTCTTGCCTTCCGTCACGCGCATCATGATGGCACAGAGGGCTGGACACAGCGTCAGGGCCGATATGCACGACAGACCTACGGACGAGGCAATGGTGATACCAAACTGAGTGAAGAACGTACCCGAGGTACCTGGCATGAAGGTCACGGGGATGAACACCGCCATGAATACCAAAGTACATGATACAACAGCAACCGACACCTCGTTCATGGCCTGACGAGTAGCCTCACGGGCATCGCTGATACCATTCTCCATCTTTGCCATAACGGCCTCCACCACCACAATAGCGTCGTCCACCACCGTACCGATGGCCAGCACCAGTGCGAACAGCGTCAGGATGTTGAGCGAGAAACCGCATATTGACACGACGGCAAAGGTGCCCAGCAGCGACACGATAATAGAGATGGACGGGATGATGGTGGCTTTCAGGTTCTGTAGGAAGAAGAACACCACGAGTACCACCAGAATGATGGCGATGACAAGCGTCTCCACCACATTGTGGATAGCAGCGAACAAAAAGTCATCGCTGGTCATCAAAGTCACGAACTCCAGTCCGGCAGGCATCGTTGCCTTCATCTCCTCAAAAACCTTATTGATGCTTGCATTCACCTGAGTGGCATTAGCACCTGGAGCCGCGAACACCATGCAGATAGCACCCGGCTTGTCCTGGATGTTCGATGTGAAGTTGTAGCTCATAGCACCAATCTTCACCTCTGCTACATCACTCAGGTGCAGCATACCGCCGCCACTGGTACGCAGTACGATGTTGTTGAACTCCTCGATGGTCTTCAGTGTACCTTTATACTGCATAGAGTACTGGTAGGAGTTCTCCGACTGTTCACCCAAAGAACCCACACCAGCCACGAAGCTCTGTCCACCGATAGCAGCGAAGACGTCATTAGGCGTCAGTCCGTACTGGGCCATCACATCAGGCTTCAGCCAGATGCGCAGGGCGTACGTGTTACCTAAGCTCAGCACATTACCTACACCGGTGACACGCATCAGTTTCGGCTTGATGTTGATATCAATATAGTTCGACACGAAGTCTTCGTCGTACTTGCCGTCGGCACTCTTCACAGCGAAGATGCGCAGGATGTTGTTCTGTCGCTTTTCCACCTTCACACCGACCTTGTTCACGTCAGCAGGCAGCAGTGCTTGTGCGCGGGTCACGCGGTTCTGCACATTTACCGTTGCCATGTCGGGGTCGGTACCCTGCTTGAAATATACACTGATCTCAACGTCACCGTTCGACGAGGCCTTTGAGGTCATGTAGGTCATGTCTGACACACCGTTGATGGCCTCTTCGAGCGGCTGGATGACCGACTTCATCACGGTGTTCTCGTCAGCACCAGTGTAAGAGGTGGAAACACTCACCGTGGGCGGTGCAATGTCAGGATACTGTTCCACTGCCAGCGTGCTCATCGAGATGTAGCCCACCAGCGCTATCACAACCGAGATGGCACACGCCATCACGTATTTATTGATGAAAATATTGTTTTTCATATTGTTGCGGCAACAAATTCTTCACTCTTCACTTTTTACTTTTCGCTTTTCGGTTCCTCCGGGAAAAGCACCTTCTGTCCTTCCGTTACATTGTTGGCACCAGTGGTCACAATCTGGTCACCCACATTCAAACCGCTGGTGATGATGAAGTCCTTACCGTTACCAGTATCTTCTGTCGTCACCTCGACGGCGGTGGCTGTACTGTCGGCCTGTACCTTGTAAACCTGTGACTTGTCCTGAAGGCGTATCACAGCATTCTGGGGAATGATGATTACATCTTGCTCAGCGAAGTTCATAACCACCGTACCCTGGATACCTGAGTACAGATGACCGTCGGGATTGGGGAACGACACCTTAGCGGTTAGCGAACCGGTAGCGGCATTCACGACACCCGTCAGACTGGCGACACGACCTTTATGGGGATACTCCGTACCATTCTTCATGATAAACGTTGCTGGGGGCAAGTTGGCAATATATTTTTCAACATCGGTTGCCTTCATGCTATTCTGTACCATGGCCTCGACAATGGCCTCTGTTACAGAGAACTCAGCAAACATCGTTGTATTGCCGCTCAACATGGTCAACTGCATTCCAGGAGAAACCTGGTCACCGGCGCGCACGGGAATTTCGCCGATAATACCTGAAACGGAAGCCGTGATGGTGCAGAAGCCGAGGTTCACCTTGGCACGGTTCACCGACGCACGGGCCTGGGCTACAGCAGCCTGGGCCTGCTTGTAGGAGTTCTCAGAGTTGTTCAGCATATAGCTGCTCACGATTTTCTTCTCATACAGGTTCTTGTTCGATTCATACTCCAGTTTGGCAGAGTTCTCCTGAGCCAGAGCTGCCTGCAGGTTAGCCTCGGCAGCCTCCAATTCCAATTGGGCGTTGCGGGAGTCGATGATGAAGAGCGTCTGCCCCCGTTTCACCTGCTGACCCTCAGTAACGCAGATTTTTACCAATTGTCCACTTACCTGTGGCGTTACAGTAACGTCGTTCTGGCCTTTCATTCTGGCACTGAACTTGTAAGGGAGTTCGATACTCGATTTCTCCACGGTCATAGTTTCATACGATGACTGTGTTTCCTTTGGCATGTCTACTCCGCACGATGCCAATCCTACTGCGGCACCGAGCATCCATACCCACATTGAACCATACTTTTTTCTCATGATGATAATAATATTTTTAGTTGTTATTTAGTTGTACCTGGTAATATGACCATGCAAAGATAAGAAATTTTTGGAAAATGGCCAAAAAAAAGAAAGAAAAGTTTAAACTATGCAACTTTTTATTAAAATCTTGCTTGCGAATCGAGTGGGGGCGTGCGCAGATGGGAATGAATTGTTCTTATATGTTCAACAATCTGACGCTGATATTATTAAAAGTTTGCAATTTTGATACGTTGATACAAAAGAATTCTACAATAATATATTAATTGATTGAGATATATTTCATACCTTTGCAGCAAAATTTACAAAAACAAGAAATAAAGAACTAAATCAAGACTGCAAGTATGAATATTGGTAAGCACATCGAAGAGATTCTCAGAAAGCAGGGACGTTCTGCTGCCTGGTTGGCTACACAGATTCCCTGTGAGCGTACAAACGTATATAACATCTTCAAGCGCAAGAGCCTGGATGTAAAGCTCCTGATGAGGATAGGTACTATTCTGGATTACGACTTCTTCAAGGAACTCTCCGAAGAAGCTTTTCCAAAAGGAAAATAAGAAAGGCCGCTACTTGAAAAGGTAGCGGTTTTTTTGTATTAGAATGAAAAATGAATAAATTTCCAGTGTTGTAGCAAATTTCTCATTTCTCATTTCTTATTTCTCATTTTTTTTGCGTACCTTTGCAGACGCTAAGAAAGCATACAATATTGTAATATATAATTTTTATGAACTTTACTTTGTTAATCACCGTCTTGCTGACGGCTATTACATTGGTGGTGGCGGCTTACGTGGTAGCCAAGCTGATAGGACCGAGGTCCTACGCGAAGGTGAAGGGTGAGCCGTATGAGAGTGGTATCCCCACGCGAGGCAGCTCGTGGTTGCCTATGTCGATAGGATTCTATCTCTTTGCCATCTTGTTCCTCATGTTTGATATAGAAACGGTGTTTCTGTATCCATGGGCAGTGGTAGTGAAGGAGTTCGGCGCAGCAGCACTGCTGAGCATCGGCTTCTTCCTGGTAGTTCTGGTATTAGGCTTGGCTTATGCCTGGCGGAAAGGAGATCTGGAATGGAAGTAAGAAAACCGCACATCAAGAGTATTCCCTACGAGGAGTGGAACGACAATGCCTCGTTGGAGAAGATTGTTGACGAGCTCCATGAGGGTGGCGTCAACGTGGTTACGGGCTCACTGGACCAGCTCATCAACTGGGGACGTTCCAATTCACTTTGGTCACTGACATTCGCCACTTCTTGCTGTGGTATCGAGTTCATGGCCTGCGGTTGTGCCCGTTACGACTTTGCCCGTTTCGGTTTTGAGGTAACGCGTAACTCTCCCCGTCAGGCCGACCTGATTATGTGTGCTGGTACCATCACACACAAGATGGCCCCTGCGCTGAAGCGTCTGTACGATGAGATGGCCGAGCCTAAGTACGTGATCGCTGTCGGTGGTTGCGCCATCAGCGGTGGTCCTTTCAAGTCGAGCTACCATGTTGTAAAAGGTATCGAGGAAATCGTACCTGTTGACGTGTTCATCCCGGGCTGTCCCCCACGTCCAGAGGCTATCATGTATGGCATGATGCAGCTGCAGCGTAAGGTGAAGATTGAGAAATTCTTTGGTGGTGCTAACCACAAGCAGACCGCTGAGGAGAAGGTACTGGGTGTATCAAACGAGGAGCTGACATTCCGCTCTAAGCACAATGACCACCGCAGAGAGCCGATGGTCATCACAGAGGTTCCCCAGGAGTTTGTTGAAGAGATGAAGGCTGCGGCAGAACCGCAGCCCACAGTAAAAGAGGAGGGCAAGGCATGAAATTAGAATTCTTATCATTTGATTTCGACAAGTTCGCCTCTGAGATGCAGAACTTGAAGGACAAGAAGGGCTTTGACTATCTTGTTACCATCGTCGGTGAGGACTTCGGAGCAGAAGAAGGTCTCGGCTGTATCTATATTTTGGAGAATACCAAGACCCACGAGCGTTGCAGCGTGAAGCAGATTGCCAAGACGCAGAAGGATACTCCTTACATCCCTACCGTTTCTAACATTTGGAAGGTTGCCGACCTGTTGGAGCGCGAGGTATTCGACTTCTACGGAATCGTGTTCCTCGGCCATCCCGATATGCGTCGTCTGTTCCTGCGTTCAGACTTCAAGGGTCACCCCTTCCGCAAGGACTGGCAGTTCAACGACGAATATACGCTGGAGGATGATGTAGAACCTGACTACGGCCTGGAGTACTATCTCGACAAGGATGGCGTCCTGCAGTCTAAGCAGAACAAGCTGTTTACCAACGATGACTATGTCATTAACATTGGTCCGCAGCACCCCGCTACTCACGGCGTGCTCCGCTTGCAGACGGTTCTTGATGGAGAGACTGTCAAGCGCATCTATCCGCATCTGGGCTACATTCATCGTGCCATCGAGAAGATGTGGGAAGGTATGACCTATCCTCAAACGCTTGCTTTAACAGATCGTCTTAACTATTTGGGAGCCATGCAACATCGCCATGCGTTGGTTGGTGTCATTGAGGAAGGTCTGGGCGTTGAATTGACCGACCGCATCAAGTACATCCGCACCATCATGGACGAGTTGCAGCGTCTGGATTCTCACCTGCTTTACACCTCTTGTGTGGCTCAGGACTTGGGTGCTCTGACAGGTATGCTTTACGGTATGCGCGATCGTGAGCACGTGCTGAACTGCATGGAGGAAACCACGGGTGGTCGTCTGATTCAGAACTATTACCGCATTGGTGGTCTGCAGGACGATATCGATCCTAACTTCGTCAAGAACTGTAAGGACCTCGTAGCATATCTGCGTCCGACCATCCAGGAGTATATGGATATCTTCGGCGATAATGTGATTACTCACAACCGTCTGGAGAACTGTGGTCCGATGAGTCTTGAGGATTGTATCAACTACGCTGTGACTGGTCCTGCCGGTCGTGCTTCTGGTTGGAAGAACGACGTGCGCAAGAACCACCCGTACGACATGTACGACAAGGTGGAGTGGGAGCAGTGCACACTGACTGGCTGCGACTCAATGGACCGCTACCTCGTTCACATCAACGAGATGTACCAGAGCCTGAACATCATCGAACAGCTCATCGACAATATTCCTGAGGGCGACTTCTATGTGAAGCAGAAGCCTATCATCAAGGTGCCCGAGGGACAGTGGTACTACTCTGTAGAGGGTGTAGCCGGTGAGTTTGGTGTATATCTCGACAGCCGTGGCGATAAGAGCCCATACCGCATGAAGATGCGCCCCATGGGTCTCTCGCTGGTAGGTGCCTTCGACCCCATGCTGCGTGGTCAGAAGATTGCCGACCTGATTGCTACCTGTGCTGCTATCGACGTTGTAATTCCTGATATTGACAGATAGTCGGAGAATTGAAGAATTTAAGAATTGTAAAATTGAAGTAACATGTTCGACTTTTCTATATTTACACAATGGTTCGACGCTCTCCTTCGCGAGACACTCGGCTTGGGAGATTTTCTGTCGATATTGATTGAGTGCGTGCTGGTGGGCACAGGTATCCTGCTGGGATATGCCCTCATCGCCTGCGTACTGATATTTATGGAGCGTAAGGTTTGTGCCTACTTCCAGTGCCGTCTTGGCCCGATGCGAGTAGGATACTGGGGACTGCTTCAGGTGTTTGCCGACGTGCTGAAGATGCTCATCAAGGAAATCTTCTTTGTCGACCGCGCCGATAAGCTGCTCTATGCCGTTGCTCCTCTCTTGGTGATTATCGGTAGTGTAGGTGCCTTCTCGTTCCTGCCTTGGAACAATGGTGCTACCATCCTCGATTTCAACGTAGGTGTATTCCTGCTCACCGCCATTTCTTCTATCGGCGTGGTAGGTATCTTCCTGGCTGGTTGGGGTTCTAACAATAAGTACTCTGTGGTTTCGGCCATGCGTGGTGCTGTGCAGATGATTTCTTACGAGATGTCGCTCTGCCTCTGCCTGATTACTGCTGTCATCCTGACAGGGACCATGCAGATGAGCGGTATCGTTGAGGCACAGACCGGCCCTTGGAAGTGGCTTGTGTTCCAGGGTCACATCCCTGCTATCATCGCCTTCTTCGTATTCCTCATCGCAGGTAACGCCGAGGCTAACCGTGGCCCGTTCGATATGGCTGAGGCCGAGAGCGAGTTGACAGCTGGTCACCATACTGAGTATTCAGGTATGGGATTCGGTTTCTTCTACCTCGCTGAGTTCCTCAACCTCTTCATCATCGCAGGTATCGCTGCTACCGTATTCCTGGGTGGTTGGGCTCCTGTAAACATCGGTATCGAGGCCTTCGATGCAGTGATGAACTACATCCCTGGTATCGTATGGTTTATGGGTAAGACCTTCTTCCTGGTTTGGATTCTGATGTGGATCAAGTGGACATTCCCACGTCTGCGTATCGACCAGATCCTGAAGCTGGAGTGGAAGTACCTCATGCCGTTGGCGCTGCTGAATCTTGTCATCATGACTGTTGTAGTGGCCCTCGGCCTATATATTAAATAAGGTATAGCAATGGAAGATAATAAAACATATTTCGGAGAAATCGGGCACGGTTTGAAGACTTTGGCCGTTGGCATGAAGACCTCTTGGAAGGAATATTTCAAGGACTTCTTCACCAACAAGTCTACAGAGCAGTACCCTGAGAACCGCAAGACCACACTGCACGTGGCTAAGCGTCACCGTGGCCGTTTGGTATTCAAGCGCGACGAGAATGGTGACTACAAGTGCACCGCTTGTACGCTTTGTGAGAAGTCTTGCCCCAATGGAACCATCAAGATTCTGAGCCACATGGCCGAGGATCCTGAGACGGGTAAGAAAAAGAAGGTGCTCGACGACTATCAGTACGACCTGGGCGACTGCATGTTCTGCCAGCTTTGCACTAACGCCTGCAACTTCGATGCCATCGAGTTTACAAATGATTTTGAGAACGCCGTATTCGACCGCTCTAAGCTGGTGCTCCACCTCGACAAGGAAGTCTACAAGGGTGGTTCACTGCCCAACCTCCTCGAGGGTGGTGCTGAGTGGCAAGTCGGTAAGTTTAACACTAAAACGAAGTAACGCGCTATGGGTAATACTGTTATGTTTATCATTCTCGCGGTGTTCATCATCGGCTCTGCGCTGATGTGTGTCACCACAACGAGAATTATGCGAGCCGCAACATTCATGTTGTTCGTGCTCTTTGGTGTGGCAGGTATCTATTTCCTGCTCGACTACACCTTCCTGGGAGCCGCTCAGATTAGCGTATATGCCGGAGGCGTTACGATGATCTATGTCTTCGCCATCCAGCTGGTATCGAAGCGCACCCTTCAGGGTCTGGAGGAGCGTGTGAAGTCCAGCAAGATGATTGGTGGCGGACTGGCTGCCCTCGCCGGACTGGTGGTGGTAGCTCTTATCCTGCTGAAGACAGGCTTCTACACAATGGCCCCCACTAATGTGGAGGTTCCTATGAAAGAGATTGGTACGGCCCTCGTGGGTGCAGGCAAGTATCAGTATGTGCTCGCTTTCGAGTTCATCTCGCTGTTCTTGCTGGCCTGCATCATCGGTGGCTTGGTTGTTGCACGTAAAGAAAAGGAGGAGAAGTAAGCTATGATACCTGTAGAATGTTATTTCGCGCTTAGCGCTCTGTTGTTCTTTATCGGTGTCTATGGTTTCGTGACACGTCGCAACCTGATTGCCATGCTCATCTCTGTCGAGCTGGTGCTCAACGCCGTTGACATCAATTTCGCAGCCATCAACCGTCTGCTCTATCCTAATGGCATGGAGGGTATGTTCATGACCCTGTTCGTCATTGGTGTGGCAGCTGCCGAGTCGGCTGTAGCTATTGCTATAATCATCAATGTCTACCGCAACTTCCGTAGCGATAGCGTTGACAGTATCAAGAACATGAAATGGTAAATGGTTATGGAAACAGTTTATAGTTATTCATTTCTGATCCTTCTGCTGCCTGCGGTGTCCTTCGTGATTCTTGCGCTTGCTGGCATGAAGATGTCGCATAAGACTGCTGGTCTCATCGGCACGACATCCTTGGGCCTGGTTACCGTGCTCTCTTACCTGACGGCATTCACTTATTTCGGTGCCGACCGTCTGGCTGATGGCACATACGCTACCATCGTTCCTTATAACTTCACTTGGCTGCCTCTGGGCAATCTGCACTTCGACATGGGTATCCTGCTGGATCCTATCTCGGTGATGATGCTGATTGTTATCTCGACAGTCTCGCTGATGGTACATATCTACTCGTTCGGCTACATGCACGGTGAGAAGGGCTTCCAGCGTTACTACGCTTTCCTGAGCCTGTTCACCATGTCAATGCTCGGACTGGTTGTTGCCACCAACATCTTCCAGATGTACACTTTCTGGGAACTCGTAGGTGTCAGCTCTTATCTGTTGATTGGATTCTACTATCCGTTGAAGCCCGCCATTGCTGCCTCTAAGAAGGCTTTCATTGTGACGCGCTTCGCCGATATGTTCTTCCTCATCGGTATCCTGATGTTCGGTTACTACACCGATTCATTCAGCTTCTCGTTTGCTGGTAACATCGTGATGGGTGAGGGTACTACTCCGTTCATCGCTGGCAATGCTGCCAAGGCCGTTGCTGCCGCAGGCTTTATCCTGCCTACGGCCCTTGTGCTGATGTTCATCGGTGGTGCCGGTAAGAGTGCTATGTTCCCGTTGCACATCTGGCTGCCCGATGCCATGGAGGGTCCGACGCCTGTTTCTGCACTGATTCACGCTGCTACGATGGTGGTAGCTGGTGTGTTCCAGATTGCACGTATGTTCCCCCTCTGGGTTGAGTACGCTCAGCCTCAGATGAGCATCGTGGTCTGGGTGGGTGTTTTCACCGCTTTCTATGCTGCTGCTGTAGCTTGTGCCCAGAGCGACATCAAGCGTGTGCTGGCCTTCTCGACCATTTCTCAGATTGCCTTCATGATGGTGGCTCTCGGCGTTTCACTGCCTGGTCATCATGGTGTGCTCGACAACCACGCACAGCTGGGTTTCATGGCTGGTATGTTCCACCTGTTCACCCCCGCTATGTTCAAGGCTTGTCTGTTCCTCGGTGCCGGTTGTATCATCCATGCCGTACACTCGAACGAGATGGCCATGATGGGTGGTCTGCGCAAATACATGCCGATTACCAACATCACTTTCCTGATTTCGTGCTTCGCCATTGCAGGTATTCCTTTCTTCTCGGGCTTCAGTTCAAAGGATGAGATTATCACTGCCTGCTTTGCTTACAGTCCTTTGGTAGGTTGGATTATGACGGGTATTGCCGCTATGACCGCCTTCTACATGTTCCGTCTGTACTACGGCATCTTCTGGGGTACTGAGAACGTGGAAGCCCACGAGCACCACACTCCCCATGAGGCTCCTGCTACGATGACCATTCCTCTCATTGTGCTTTGCGTCATTACGATGGGTGTAGGTATCTATTCTACCATCGCTGGTTTCGCAGGGTGGGGTGGCAGCTTCGGCAGCTATGTGTCTGCTGCTGGCACCGACTACACCATCCACTTCGACACGCAGATTGCTGCTACCTCTACGATTATTGCCATTCTGAGCATCTGTCTCGCCACCTATATCTATAAGGGTGAGAGCCAGCCCATCGCTGACCGTCTGTACAAAGCGTTCCCCAAGCTACACCGTGCAGCCTACAAGCGTTTCTATCAGGACGAGATTTGGCAGTATGTCACTCACCGCATCATTTTCCGTTGTGTCTCTACACCTATCGCCTGGTTCGATCGTCACATCGTTGATGGTACGTTCAACTTCCTGGCTTGGGGTGCTAACGAGGCTGGTGAGTCTCTCCGTCCCTGGCAGAGTGGCGATGTCCGTCAGTATGCAGTCTGGTTCCTCACAGGAACGGTGGCATTAACGTTAATCCTGCTTGCGTTGTAATATCGAAACATCGAAACATCGAAATAACGAAATATCGAATTATCGAAATATGAGTATATTAACATTATTCGTAGTAATTCCCGCCCTGATGCTCCTCGGCCTTTGGCTGGCCAAGAGTCTCAATCAGGTGCGTGGCGTGATGGTGGTTGGCGCCTCGTGCTTGCTGGCCCTGTCCGTATGGCTGACCATCTATTTCGTTCAGCAGCGTGCAGCAGGTAATACCGATGTCATGCTGTTGACGGCTTCAACGCCTTGGTTCAAGCCACTTAATATTGCCTACAGTGTTGGTGTCGATGGTATCTCTGTCGTGATGCTGCTCCTGTCGAGCATCATCGTGTTCACCGGTACCTTTGCCTCTTGGCAGCTGAAGCCCCTCACCAAGGAGTATTTTCTTTGGTTCACCCTGCTGTCTACGGGTGTTTACGGCTTCTTCATCTGCACCGATATGTTCACCATGTTCATGTTCTATGAGGTAGCGCTGATTCCCATGTATCTGTTGATTGGTGTTTGGGGTTCCGGCAACAAGGAGTATGCTGCCATGAAGCTGACGCTGATGCTGATGGGTGGTTCTGCCCTGCTGATTATCGGTCTGCTGGGCATCTACTACTTCAGCGGTGCTACCACCATGAATGTCAACGAGATTGCCGCCATGCACAACATTCCCGTTCATATCCAGAAGATGTTCTTCCCGTTCATCTTCATTGGTTTCGGTGTGCTGGGCGCCCTGTTCCCCTTCCACACATGGTCACCTGACGGTCATGCTTCAGCCCCCACGGCTGTGTCTATGCTCCACGCTGGTGTGCTCATGAAGCTGGGAGGTTACGGCTGCTTCCGCGTGGCAATGTATCTGTTGCCCGACGCAGCCAATGAGCTGGCCTGGATTTTCCTCATCCTCACCACTATCTCGGTAGTCTATGGTGCCTTCTCGGCTTGCGTACAGACCGACCTGAAGTACATCAACGCCTATTCGTCGGTGTCACACTGCGGTCTGGTTCTCTTCGCTCTGCTGATGATGACCAAGACCTCTTGTACGGGTGCTATTCTGCAGATGCTTTCGCACGGTCTGATGACGGCCCTCTTCTTTGCCCTCATCGGTATGATCTACGGTCGTACGCATACTCGTGACATCCGCTACTTGGACGGCCTGATGAAGATTATGCCTTTCCTCGCTGTAGGTTACGTCGTGGCTGGTCTGGCCAACCTCGGTCTGCCGGGCTTTTCAGGCTTCATTGCTGAGATGACCATCTTCGTGGGTTCGTTTGAGAATGTTGACACCTTCCATCGTGTCGCCACCATCATCGCTTGTACGTCGATTGTCGTCACGGCAGTCTACATCCTGCGTGTGGTTGGTAAGATTCTGTATGGCGAGGTCAAGAATCCTCACTATCTGGAGCTCACCGATGCTACTTGGGACGAGCGTGTCGCCGTCATCTGTCTGATTGCTTGTGTGGCAGGCCTCGGTCTGTTCCCACTCTGGGCAAGCAACGTTATCTCTGACGCCGTAGGACCAATTCTCGAGAACATTATTTAATGACCACGAATTTCACGAATCTAACGAATATAAGAAAGATATGAATTACGGACAATTCCTAAATATGGTTCCCGAGTATTACCTCGTGCTCACTTTGTTAGCAGTCTTTGTGGTAGACTTCATTATGCATCGCAGCGAAAAGAAACTCGATGTGCTGTTCGCTGTTACAGCTGCATTGCTGATAGTTCTGCCCGTACGCATTGCTTTGCTCGCTGGACCCGCTGAGGCATTCGGTGGCATGTATGTCGCTTCACAGGCTGCCAACGTGATGAAGATTATTCTCACTATTGGTGCGCTTATCGTGGTAATCATGGCTCAGCCTTGGTTGAAAAATGAGGCTTCAAAATATGCTGGTGAGTTCTATCTGCTGATACTCTCTACGCTCTTGGGTATGTATGTCATGATGTCTAGTGGCTCGTTCTTGCTGTT
>Ga0256407_10002376_pt1 | contig 36226 bp, 49 predicted proteins | sample RumenRJG_04DNA_FD_193489 | JGI IMG/M metagenome (GOLD analysis project Ga0256407, IMG submission 193489) | Bovine rumen microbial communities from Lethbridge, Alberta, Canada - RJG_04 | ecosystem: Host-associated > Mammals > Digestive system > Stomach > Rumen | place: Canada: Alberta...
TTCAAGTGTCTCCATGCGCACTGCCAACACCGCACCCTCGATGATTTCCGCACCTGGCTCAAAGATCAAGGATTCGAGGCAACCTCGAGCGAAGCCTACCCAGACGAGCAGACCGCAGAGAACGCCGCGATTGAAGCAGCTCATACCGCAGAGGTCAAAGCGGAGGAACCATCCCGGCCGCTGAGCAGAGATGATCGGGAGGAGGTGGCCAGAGTTAAGGCCGAGCTCATGAAGTATTACAATGAGAACAGCGGCAGCATTAAAACCGGATTCACTACAGTCACGATGGCGGTAGGCTGCCCGGCCTTCATCGGCTACGAGCTCGCGTGGGACACCTTCACCAGCGAAATGTCAATCCGGAAATACGGCGCAGAAAAATGGGAGCCCTACTCGGACACCAAGCACACCATACCAATGATCATCAAGTTAGAGAGCCTCAAGTTCAAACTGGGTACGATTTCACAGACTATGATGTACAGCGTGGCCGAGACGGTAGCCTTCAGACGCAAGCGCAGCTCGGTCCGCGATTATCTCCAGGAATTCATGCCGGAATGGGACGGCGTACCAAGAGCCGAGCGGTTCTTTGATACCTACTGCGGCACCGAGAGCACCGAGTTCACCCGCGCGGTCGGCCGGTACCTGTTCGGCATGCTCTACGGCCGGGCCACCGCGGAGGAACCAATCAAAGCAGACATATCGGTAGTTCTTGTCGGCCGCCAGGGCGCCAGGAAATCAACCTGCGCAATGACCCTCGCCCTTAAACCGGAATGGTGTGTGGGCGTAAACATGCGCATGGAGAACAAAGAGATAGCTCAGCGCATCCAGGGCAAGACCGTGGTGGAAATCGGAGAGATGGCCGGAATGACCAAAAAGGACGCTGATGAGCTCAAAGACTTTCTCACCATCGAGGAGGACCAATGGCGCCCGCCTTACGGCAGAGAGCAACGCCGCTCGGTCCGCAACTGCCTGTTCATTATGACTACCAATGAGATGGACTTCTTAACCGACACCACCGGGAACCGACGCTACGCCGCGATCCAGGTGGGAGACATCGACATAGATGCAATCCAGCGCGACCTCGGCCAGCTGTGGGCAGAAGGCAAACAGATCCTCCAGGATTCCGGCGTTAATAAGCTCCACCGGGACGTAGAGAAGCTGCAGCCGGAATTTAACAGCGACAACGTTCTCGAGGACCCATGGGAGGATGCCATCGAATCATGGTTTGACGGCGAATACTCGCTTCCAAAGGCAGAGCAGCAGATCCACAATACCCGCTCAATTCTCAAATATGCCCTGGGCTTTAATGAGTCGTCAATTGAGGCAAAACACACCAGAAGGTGCGCAAAATTGCTCAGAAAGCTCGGATTTTTATCCAAAGCAGTGCGCATAGGATCAGAAGTTCATCGCGAATGGCACAGAGGAAATCCGGAGGAAACCGAGGACTAAGCAGATAGAAAAAGAGAGCTGAAAAAGGCAAAAAGGGACTTGTTCGCAAGTGTGACATAGATCACATTTTAGCCGAGTCCCTTTTTATTTTGGAGCCGGGACGGTGTAACGCACTCGTGCAACAAAATCGGCCGGAAAAAAGAGGGGTGCAACAGACGGTAACGTGTAACACGGTTACAACAGAACACTTTTATAAAGCAACTTTATGATTTGTAACACGTTACACACGTTACAACCCGTTTGTGACACGAATAAAGCACCAGGTGTTACAATGGTGTTACTCGCGCGAAGCCCCGTCGGATAAGGCTCTCCGTATTTTGTAACATGTAACATTTATTTTATTATTAAGTATATCGTGTAATACTACACGCGCGCATAGATCTACACGCGCACACATACGCATGATCCAGAGTTTTAGAAAACCATGATGTTACAGAAACACGCGTTACAACCATAAAAAGCCTACAAGACAAAAATACTTGTACCCTACAAACCGGAACCGGAGGCGGCAGCGCGGCCGGGAGGGTTGAGGAGGCAGAGAGACGACCCGGAGGATGCCCAGCCACCGGGCGGAAAAGGAACCCCGACCGCGGACGCGGCGAAAACAAAAGATCGACGACTTCACATAAGAAAATAAAAAAGTTTCGTGGAGGTCTTGATCTTTGGTAAAATTGGTGCTAGACACGTAGACAATAGAGGTAATCAACAAATGGCATCGTCTATCTCAAGAAAGCTCAAGAGCGAGAACCTAAAAAATTATGAAAAGGTCCGGAGCCTGGCGGCGGACGGGATGACCGTCGCGCAGATTTCTGCCGTGCTCGGAATAAGCTCCCGCACGTTTTACATTCACCTCAAAAAGGACAAAAAGCTCCTCAAGGCATACGAGGAAGGCCAGCAGGCCGGAGTAGGCGAAGTGGTCCACGCCCTCAAAGATTTAATCCGCAAAGGCAACCTGGGCGCGATCATCTTCTGGCTAAAGAACAAAGATCCGGATAACTGGAAGGACGACCGCAGCCTCAACGTCAAGGCGGCCGTGAAACGGATAACTGCGGACATGAGCGATGATGAACTGATGGCGGTTGTGGCAGAGGGAAATACCGGATCACAGACCGCAGATCAAGCATCGACCTCCGAGACCGCCGCAGACCCCAAAAATTTGAGCTCTGAGGGCCTCTCAGATGGCGGAGAATAGGGATACCAAGGTAACGCCCCAGGAGGCCCTCCTAGAGCTCGCTACGCGCAAAGCGCGGAACAACCTCGCATGCTTCACCCTGTACACCTTCCCGAAGTTCAAAATGGGATGGTTTCACCGGGAGGTGTGCCGCGAGCTCGATGAGTTCCTGGCGGATGTGGTGGCAGGCAAGAGCCCACGATTAATTCTCACGGCACCGCCGCGACATGGCAAGAGCCAGCTGGTGAGCCGCGAGTTCCCAGCCTACCTGCTAGGCCGATACCCGGACATGAGCGTGATCGCATGCTCGTACTCAAGCGATTTATCCACGCGAATGAACCGCGATGTGCAGAGGATCATGGACAGCCCGGCCTACCACCGGTTATTTGACTCATACCTCGCCGGACGCGAGGCCGTGGCAGCCACCGGAGACAACGGCGCCTACGAGCGCACCACCAAACTGCTCGAGATCGTAGGCCACCAGGGCTCATATCGAAGCGCCGGCGTTGGCAACGGTATCACCGGTACCGGATGCGACATCCTGATTGTGGATGACCCGATAAAAGACAAAAAAGAGGCAGACTCAAAGACAATTCGAGACAATATCCACGCGTGGTATACCTCAACCGCCTATACCCGACTGAGCCCAGGCGGAGGTGTAATCGTTATGGCGACCAGATGGTCACAAGACGATTTAATCGGGCGTTTGCTCGCACAGCCGAGCGAGAGGCCGGACGGACTGCCGTGTAGGCCATGGAAACTGATAAACTACCCAGCCATCGCAGAGCACGATGAGAAGTACCGCCGAGAAGGCGAGGCCTTGCACCCGGACCGATATCCGCTGGCAGACCTCCTCGAGAAGCAGGCCACCCTAGCGCCGAGCGAGTGGGCCGCGCTTTACCAGCAAAGGCCAATACCAGCCGGAGGCGGCGTGTTCAAAGAGGACTGGATCAATTACTACACGACACCACCGGCAGAATTTGATAAAATTGTGCTCAGCTGGGATATGACCTTTAAGGATTCAGACGGAAGCGACTACGTGGTAGGCGCGGTGTGGGCAAGGGCCGGCGGCCAATTCTACCTGTTGGACCAGGTACGCGGCCGGTGGGACTTCGTAACCACCATGCACCAATTCATAGCTTTGAGCAAAAAACACAAAAAGGCCATGCGCAAGCTGGTGGAGGACAAAGCAAACGGGAGCGCAATCATCGACACTTTGAAAACCCAGATCCCCGGAATCATACCGGTGATACCTACAGAGAGCAAAGAGGCCAGAGCCAGCGCGATAGCCACGCTGTGGGAGGCCCATAACGTATTCCTGCCATCGCCGGAAATCGCCCCATGGATCCGGAGTTTCACCGACGAACTCCTGAGTTTCCCGGCCGGAGCGCATGACGACCAGGTGGACGCGATGACCCAGGCTCTGCAGGACCTGCAACACGGCGGCCGCATAACCTTAGAAAACATCCTGGCACTGAGAGGGAGATAGCCATGACCACAAAAAACAAATCGCAGACCAAGCAACCGGAGCAAAGACGCGCCTCCATCGAGGACGTGCTCGCAGAACTGCGCCAGCCCGTGAGCCCGCAGGCACCGAAGATCCGCAACCTTGCGGACGTTAAGCGCTTATTCTCACTGCCGGCGACCCTTGGCACCAAGGGCATAAAGGACAGCGAGCCGGACTCAAGGATTGCGCTAGATCACGCCTTCTCGGCCGGATTTGAGCAGATTTATCAGAGCCTAGTCCAGCACGGCACCGACCTAGGACAGTACCCGATGACCAGCTTCATAGGCTATGGTGTGCTTCAACAAATCGCCCAGAACGGCATGATCCGCACCTGCATCCAGACGGTGGCAGACGACATCACCCGCGAATGGATCGACATAACCGGAGGCGATGAGACCGACCCGGACAAAATCAAGCAAATCACCGAGCAATGCGAGAAGCTCAAGCTACGCAAGATTTTTAATACCGCCGTGGCCACCATGGGCTACATGGGCGGCGCGTTTATTTACATCGACACCGGGACTGACGACCCGTCAATCCCTCTGCAGATTAGCGAAAAAAGCGACGAAATCAAACAGGGCACCGAGCTCAAGCTGGTGGTGATAGATCCGGTCAACTGTGCACCGGGAACCTACAACGCGATAGACCCGCTGAAATCCAGCTACATGTCCGACCCTGATTATTGGCTGATATTAGGCAAGCGTGTGCACGCAAGCCGCCTGGTAATCTTGCGAGACAACCTGCCGCCGACCCTGCTCAGACCGGCGTACAACTTCCTAGGAATTCCGATGGCGCAGATCTTGTGGGATTACGTGATGCACTGGAACCGGGCCCGCGTAGCCACCAGCGGGATCCTCGAGAAGCTGAACCTTTTAGTTTTTCAGACCAATACCGAAGATTTACTAAGCCAGCCGCAGGGCGTCCAGCAGCTCGACGCGAAGATGCTGGCGCTAAGCAGATACCGCGATAATGACTCGGTTGTTGTATGCGACAAGAGCGCAGAGGACATCAAGAACATCACCCTCACAATTTCCGGTGTGGTCGATGTGGTACGCCAGAGCCTGGAATTCATCGCGGCCATTAACCGGACGCCGGCCGTCAAGCTCCTGGGCATCAGCCCGTCAGGGTTCAATGCGACCGGCGAGAGCGACATAAGGAACTACTACGACCACATCATGAGCAAACAAGAACTGCTCCACGATGGAATCCTGCGCATTTTGCGCGCAGTTCAGCTCTCGGTCCTTGGCGAGATAGACCAGTCAATCAACTTTGATTTTAACCCGCTCGGAACCGAGGACGAAACCGGAGACATCGAGAGCGCCAGCTCCCGCGTGAACATGCTGGCCACCTTGCTGCAGGCGAACGTGATAAGCGCGGATGAGGCTCGCCAGGCGGTTAAGGACGATCCGAAGGCCAAGCTGGGCTTCTTGAGCGATGATGCACCGGAACCGAACATGGGCGCGATGATGCCGGAGATGGCTAACCAGCTCCAGGCGGCCCAGGAACAACAGCAGAGCGCACCGCAGGAACCACAGCAGGCCCAGGGAAACGCGAGCGATGTAGACCTCACCGGGAACCCGCGCGCCTGGATGTTCCAGGAGCCGCCGCACCCTAAGTTCGAAGGCCGGGAATGGATGCTAGGAGGACGTGCAGATGCGACCGTTACCAGCGCTGAGTCGGAGCAGGCGTAACCGCTGCCGCCGCGCGGTGGAAGCAAACCGCGGAATTAGGGCACGATACGCGAGAGAGATCACAAAACTAATAAATTCATCAAACATGCTATTGATAAATTTTGTATTATGTGATTTGAGAGATAGTGGATACCAGGGATTCACAGATGTGGTCGCCACGGCCCATGACGCTAACCCCTTCACAGCCTTAAAAGGCTTTGGAAAACGGGCGGTCAAGGCCATGACAGACATTCTCCTCGGGATGGGCAAAACCATCAAACAGATCTCACACTGGTTCTGTACCGGGATGATTAAGTCAACTACAGCGGCCCAGGTGGACGCAATGCGAAAAGCCGGACTAAGCGAGGCTTTTATACGCGAGAAGTGGACAACCCACCAGATCGGAGGCCAGTACATAGCGCCGGAGGTGGAGGAGATCGTACCAAAGATCATCCAAGACCAGACCACACTGATCACGCGGCTCGCTTCCGAAGATTTGCAGAGGATCCAAACGGCCGTGGTCACCAGCCTGGACGCCGGCGTGAACATCAACGACCTGGAGGCCACGCTCAGAGGGATAAGCGGATTCAGCCCACGGAGGGCCCAGCTCGTAGCAATGGACCAGACCAACAAACTAAACATAACGGTCCAACGGGCTAATGATTTATCACTAGGATTCACCAGAGCGGTGTGGATTCACGTACCCGGCGAATTTACCAGCCGAGAGACCCACCGCGAATTTAACGGTCAAGAATTTGACCTGCAGGAAGGGATGTACGACATCGACGTCGGCCATAACGTCCAATGCGCCGAGCTTCCGTACTGCCGGTGCGTGTACCGGACCATAATACCTGAAGTTTTTGATGATTTAGGGAGCAAAAAATGAATAGCGACAGACTGACGTTTGACAGCAGACAATCTGTGAGGTCGATAGACACAAACGGATTTATGCACATCGCGATATCTCCCCTCACCAAAGAGCAAATCGCACCTTATTACGGCAGAGAGATCCCAGGATGGGAGAGCCTAGGCCTAGATCCGAACAAGACCTACATGGGATACCGGCCGGCGGAGGAACTGAAAAAACCGGAAACCATCGCCAGCTTTAATGGCATACCGCTGCAGTTCCGCCACCATGCGGACTTTGCAGAAGCCCCAGCGAAGGACACGCGCGTAGGTGCGGTGGGCACCGAAGCGAAATGGGCGTCACCGTACCTCATGAACTCGCTGGTGATTTACGACCAAAAAGCGCAAAAAGTCGTTAAAAACGGATTCATGCGCGAATTAAGCTCGGCCTACAAGTACAAGCCGGATTTCACGCCGGGAACCTGGAACGGCCAGCGTTACGATTTTATCATGCGGGACATCCGCGCGAACCACGTCGCACTTGTTGAGGAGGGCCGCGCGGGCGCAGACGTTCTGGTATACGACTCAAAAAACGGGAGACTCAGAATGGGAGACGAAAACAAAAAGGCCGCCGAGCTCGCACTCGTTCAGGCCCTGCTGGCTTTGCACCAGGAGGAAGCAGAGAACGACATCGAGGGCGCGGTTGACCAAATCATCGCGGACGTAGGTGAGAGCCTCGACGAGGAGAAGCGCGGCAGACTGAAAAAAGCCATCTTGGCCCTCGGCTCGAAGTTCGGCAAGGACGCCTGCAAAGACGCCCAGCCGGAACCAGAGGTGACGGTCAAGGGCAATAACGACAAAGTCAAGATCACCGATAACGACGATGATGACGACTTCGACGACGGCAATGATTACGACAGCGATAATGCCACCGGCGGAGATTTCGACGATGGCGATAACGACGACAATACCGGCCGTGATTTCGACGACGATGACGACCTCGACGATGGTGACGATGACTTCCAGGACGAAGGCAGAGCGCCGGAGGGAGATCGCCCATACGGCGGCGAAAAGCAACCTGACGACGATGACGACTACGGCATCGACCAGGAACCGGACGATATCGACGTGGAGGTAGGGACCAAGGGCAAAAAGGCGGACATCAACGTCGAAGCCCAGGCGCCGGCCCCGCAGAAACAGGCTCTGCCGGTTAAAAAACCAATTCAGCAGCAGAAGGCAGTGGCTAAACAGCCAGCTCTACAGCCGCAGAAACAACAGATTCAAAATCAAGGGACGGGTGGTGCGCCTGTAGCGGGCGGAAACCTCCCAGCAAAACAAGAAACAAATGGAGGAGACCAAATGGCATCACTCATCAACTACGCCCTCAAGGCGTGCGGCCTCGAAAAAGAGGACCCAGAAGTTCAGCAGGCCTTTATCGCCGGACTGAAATATGGCAACCAGGGAGACGGCACCGGCCAGGAAATGGCCAGCGACAGTGCATACGAGGATGACGGCGACCAGCTGACCATCGCGGACATCACTGCGCAGGTACGCCAGAGCATCAACGAGATCAACGCCGCCGCAAACGACGTTAAATCCGTGCTCGGCAAAGTCCAGGTGGACGCATACGACAGCGCCGATGATGTGTACTACGACGCATGCATTGAACTCGGCATCGAATGCACTAAAGAGACCGCACGCGACAGTTACAACGCCTACAAATCAGCGCTAAAGAGCAATGTGCAGATGGCGGCAGACGGCGCGCAGAAAAAGACAATTCTGAGCACCATGCTCGATGATGTAAATATCGGATATTAACAGGGAGAAAACAAAAATGGCTTTACAGAAAAAAGTAAACGTTGATCCGGCCCTTGGTGTTCCTGGTTCGCAGGCTGCATTTTTAGGCGAGGTGATCACAGTTCACAATTATTTATCTGACGGTACCGCGACAGCCGGACAGTTCTGCTGGAACGGCAGCTTCACCGGTACTGATTGGGAAGCCGGCACCCCGGTAGGCAACGTAGCAACCGGAGACGGCACCGGCGGCGGAGCCCTCGCAGGCCTGGTTGTACGCCTTCAGACCGGTGTACTTCCAGACGGTGTAGCTGGCGAACTTAAATACGAGCGCGGCGAGCTGGTAACCGTTGCGATTCGCGGCGATTTCTATGTAGCCGCCACCGGCGCAGCCACAGTAGGCCAGGCCGTGAATGTGAATACAACCACCGGCGCAATGACCTACGGCACCGCAGGAAGCGGCGAAGTAGCCACCGGATGGACAGTAACCACCCCGGCATCTGCCGCAGGCGACCTCATCGTGATCAGCAACCACGGATAACAGACTAAGGAGATATAAACATGAGCGCAATTTTTGAACAGTACAAAGAGCGCGGCCTGTCCAGCCCATACGCTGTAGATTTCATGGCTTACGACGAAATCAACGGATCAATCCGTGTAGATTACGCTAAGACAGAACAGATGCTGGCCCAGGACGCCGCACTCACATCAACACCGAACGTAGGCGTACCAAGCGCCCTGGTGACTTTGATCGATCCTTCCGTCACAGAGATCCTATTCTCTGCGATGAACGCAAAGAAGCTGGTGCCAGAAGTGAAAAAGGGAAGCTGGGTAGACAAATATACCCGTTTCACCATCACAGAATACACCGGTTCAGTAACACCATACTCTGACCACGGCGAGAACGTGTCCTCTGATTTGAACTTCGAATCACCACAGCGCGAGAACTTCCTGTTCCAGACCGTGATCCGCTATGGCGACCTGGAGGAAGCAACAGTAGCGCGCCAGCGCCTGAGCCTTGCCTCAGAGAAGCAGAAAGCCGCAGCCACAATCCTGGCCAAGGCCCACAACAAGTTCTACCTGTACGGCGTGCAGGGTAAGCAGATTTATGGCCTGCTGAATGATCCGAACTTACCATCAACCCAGAGCCCGAACTCCATCACCATCGGTGGTAGTTCCTACTCAACCTGGGCAGACAAGGCCGCTAACGACGCGCAGAATGCCGCAAACCACGTGTATAACGACGTTCTGAAGCTGATTAACGCCCTCTGCACCGACAACGGCGGCCATGTGGACGCTAACACCAAGATGGTCCTGGCGGTTTCCAATGCAAGAGCCTCATACCTGAACGCATTAAACGCATTTGGTCTGAGCGCCACCAAGATGCTGAAGGACAACTACCCGAACCTCAAGATCATCCAGCTGTCTGAACTGAGCACCGCATCCGGCGAAATGCTGTACCTGATTGCACCTGAACTGTTTGCAAGCAAGACAGCAGAGCTGGCATATTCCGAGAAGATGAGAATGGGCCGCGTGGTTCCAGAGATGTCCTCCTTCAAACAGAAGGCCGTAGGCGGAACCTGGGGAGCAATCATCAAGAGACCGTCACTGATTAAGACCATGACCGGTATCTAGTACGATTTAAAACTCGCAGAACGGGAGGCGCGCCGAGACAGCGCGCCTTTTTTGATAAGACACGTAAATACAAAGAGGTACAAATTATGAGTTCAAAGAAAACAGCAACCAATGTGCAGAAGGCCGCAGTAGTTGAGAGCAACGCCGTAGAAGCCCCAGCACCAATCGAAACAAGTAAAGATTTTGTGACCATTGCAAGCCACATGCCGCAGGGAATAATCTTCACAGACATCCCGAGCAAGGACGGCGGCACTAAGACCATCGAGATCCCAGGATGCAACAGCAACATCAAGCAGACCGGCGGAATTCTGCTCGGTGTAGGCCAGAGCGTAGCCATCCAGCTACCTAAAGAGGACTGGGAGAACATCAAGCGCCTGCACGGCCGCGAGCGCGCCTTTCAGAGCTATAACGGTTTCCCACCTTGCCTGATGGAGATCACAGATCCGAAGTCAATCCACAGCAACGGCGACGTTAAGAGCCAGCGCCACGGGCTGGAACCAATAGATCCGAAAGAGGTCCAGGTTGTAGAAGCTGAATAACCACCCACCGGAGGAGGCAGAGATGGCAATTTATGATTTCAGCGCAAGCGAGTGGAGATCACGGTTCATCCACTTTCAGGATGAGACCAAATATCCCGACGAACTGATCGAGAACGCGTATGACCTGGCGGTGGAGTTCTTCCCGAATACGGAAAACAGCCCATACCCCTACGATCCGGCCCGCGGCGTGTATACGCGCCAGCGCCTGATTGACTACGCGGTGTGCCATCTCTTACTGTTGCAGGACCAACCGGCGAACCAGGTCGGCCGCCTTTCGAGCGCCAGCGAGGGCTCTGTGAGTACCTCGTTTGATTTACCGAAGGCGAACTCGGTGGCCGGCGAATACTGGCTGCAGACCAAATGCGGCCAGCAGGTATGGCTCCTGTTACAACCATACATCTTAGGCGGACGGATTTATATCCAGAGCAAGTACCATCCATGGTGCTAAGGAATCGTGATGGCGTTCACAATTAAAAGCACATTAGGCAACCTAGGAGAAGCGCTGGCCGCCGGATGCAAGGCCGCCGCGTCCCGGTTTGCCGACTGGATCACCGGGCGCAAGGCGCCGGAGCCAATGAGCGTCAACGTCGGGATCATCAACAACCCGAGGGTAGCACAATATGCCGCATACCTCGAGTACGGATGGATTCAGAAGGTCACCGGACGCCAGGCCGCATGGTTTAAGGCAAAGTTAGGCGAGAACGCCCCCAAAAAGGGTGCCATTTTGATCTTGCCGCCGCGCCCGATCTTCGGAGCCACCAAGCGAGAGCACGCGAATAAATGGCTCAACCTGGTGCGGGCCTCGATTACCAGCGCCCACGGCAGAATTGATGATGAACGTATCCTTGCCAGGGTAGGCGCAGTAGCCGCTCAGGATATCAAGGACACCATCGCCCACAACGGCACGCAAAGTGAAAAGTTTGCAAACCGTTCATCGTTGACTTTAGCCCTGCTGGCCGAGAGCGCCAGCGGACATAAGACAGACGCCACTGGAGGGAGCTCAAGGGCCCAGGCTCTGGTGCGCACCGGAGCGCTTATCGGCTCCATCGGATACCGGATTGAGAAGGGAGTGCCAAGCGGTAAGTCACCGCAAGGGATTATCAACATCCCAGGCACCAGATAGGAGGCACCATGTCGCTCAACTTACATGCCATAGTTCGCGGCGCAATCAGCTTTGTGAACGCCGATGAGCAGGTGTACCTTTTGCAGAGCACCGGAAACACAAACGTCTCCGGCCGCATTGTCGCCACATACGCCGGACCACAGCTGGTCGGCGCCCAGGTGCAGACCTTATCGAACGATGATCTGAAAATCGTTAGCGAGACCGAGCGAACCGAGAGAGATCGAAAGTTCTATCTGTTCAGCGATTCGAACAACCAAACCACCCCGGCGGCCATAATCCGGAATCTTGGCCGCACCGGAGACTTTATATACAGACCTTACGACAGCACATACTGGAAGATTTACTGTGTAGCCGAGGATTTCAGTCCGGTCGGCTGGGTTCAGGTGCTGGCCAGCCAGCAGAGCGAGGTGCCAACGGCCCTCAAAGATTTGATGGAGGACATCCTCAACCCGGACAGCGGCGATGATACGCCGGACCCAACAGACAAACCGGAGGAGAGCGCAGATGGCAACTGATATCTTAGGAACGGTGTACGATTACATCAAGACCTACGCATGGGACGCGAACGACCCGGACTGCCCACAATACCGCGATGACCAGATCATCCGCGGCGGCCTCAACGAGATGGCCGTAACCAAAGACAAAATGGAGATGTGCATAATCTATCACCAGCACGTCACCAGACACGGCACCAACCACTACAGATATCGGAACCAGGGAACCGACGGCGCACAGTTCGTGCAGGGCACCAGCGAGCTGGTAGAGCACCTCATCCAGGTAGACATGGTATCCGCAGAGCCCGTGGTCAAGCAGGAAGTAACGGCCAAGAGAGCACAGGCAATCGAGATGCTCAGTAGGTCACCGATAGGAACGGCGTTCTTCAAGTCAAGGGATTTGAACTTAATCAGCGCTGAAGATGTGACCGTGATCAACCAATGGGACGAAACAAAGAATTATTTGTGCAGATATACGCTAAAATTACACATAGAGCAACGGTTTGAACTTAGCACACCGATAGACTATTTCACCAAGGTGCGCGTCAAATCGGTGCGGGCTCACACGCCGGAAACGCGGCAGAATGAACCGGGATATCTGCTAACAGAAAACGTAGATAACAATCACACATAGATAGGAGAGCAAAATGGCAATACCAGCAAGCGAACTGGTCCGCATCATGCCGCGCGTACTTGCGGGCACCGGGCAGGATCTAGTTTTTAACGGTCTCTTTCTGACCGACAACGCAGCCGCCCCGGCAGACGGTGAGCTGCTGCAGTTCCTGGACGCACAGAGCGTCGGCGCCTTCTTCGGACGCACCAGCAACGAGTTCAAAGCGGCCCAGGTGTATTTCACCGGATATAATAACTCGTTGACCAAGCCGTCAACCCTTTTTATAACCAACGCGATGCGCACCGAGAAGCGCTTACAGCTCCGCGGCGCCGACATTGACAACCAGAAGGCAGTGCTGACCGCAATCAACGGCGACCCGGCCAACCTCGCAATCACCATCAAGCTGACCGCAAGCGGCTCCGCACACACCTTCACACCGGCCCTGACCAGCGCACCATACGCCTCACTGAGCGCACTCCTTAGTGACCTGAACACTGTGCTGGCCACCGACGCTGGCTACCCGTCCGCGCTGGAATTTAGCCTAGTGGTAGGAGACGGAATGGACGCCCACGTTATGCTGACAACCACCGGAACCTCACTAAACGCCGGAATCGAGATCACCGAAATCACCGGAGCCATGGCAGACCTGCTCGGAATTTCCGACAGCACCCGCGTGCTTTACCAGCCATACAAAGCCGCCGAGGCTGACATCAGCGCTGTGCTGGACGCGGTAGCAGCTAACAGCATGAACTGGGTAACCTTCACCACAATCAACTCCACACCGCTGACCTACGGCGAAAACGAGAAGCTGGTAGCCTGGGTACAGTCACAGTTTGCGGAAGGAAACCAATTCTTATATGTACATTGGACCGACGAAAATGCCCTGCTTACAACTAACGCCAGCAGCACTGTAACCGCACAGATCAGAGAGCTCAACGCCGAGGGTGTGACCCACGTATGGAATAGCTACGTATACGCCGCCTTCGTTATGGGATGCGCCGCTTCCATCGCATGGGACCGCAACAACAGCACCATAACACTGGCATACAAGGCACAGGCCGGACTGCCGGCGCTAATCAAGGATAAGGCCCAGTCTAAGAATTTAATCGCAAACGGCGTGAACTTCGTAGGCGATTATGCAAGCCGCAATGATGATTTTGTCCTTTTCCAGAATGGCCAGATGGATGGTCAATTCAAGTGGATCGACACCTACCTGAACAGCACATGGCTGAACAACGCGCTCCAGGTGCAGATCTTAGCGGGCTTTGAAATGGCCCCTCGCGTACCGTATACCGATGTAGGATACACACTGATCCGCTCATGGGTTCAGGACGTAGTGAACCGCGCTCTTGCGAATGGTGTAATCGACACCGGCCTCAACCTCAGCGAAACTCAAAAGAGTGCTCTCATGCAGGAAACCGGCGGTGTAGACATTAGCACCGAACTGTACAATAGCGGATATTATCTGCAGATTGTGGACGCCACCGCGCAGATCCGCCAGCAGCGCGAATCACCAGCATGCAACTTCTGGTACACCTACGGCGGCTCAGTTCATAAGCTGAACCTTCCAAGCACCGCGGTAGTTTAAGTTAAGAGAGAGGAGACATAAAAATGGCATTCGAATACACAGAGCCGCTAGGCAACATCACCTCCGCAGACGCCATCATGATCATGACCGTGGAGGGCTTGTACCCGGTAGGCATACCTATTACCAATTTCAGTGTAGATCAGATGGCAGACAGCGACGAACACGAATACGCCCAGGCACGAATGGGCGTAGACGGCGGGCTCGCGGCCGGTTTCGTACCAAACGCCTGGAACGTCACCGTGAGCCTGGAGGCATCAAGCCCATCGCTCAAGGTGATGCAGCAGATCGCCCAGGCCATGGCTACAAACCGCCGGACCTACGAGATCGGAATCACGCTGACAATTCCATCATTAAAGCAGGTGCACATGTTCAAAAAGGGAGTCCTGCTCTCCGGAAAAGACATGCCGGGGATCCGCAAGACCCTGGAACCAACCAGCTGGAAGTTCACATTTGCACGGTACAACCAGCTAGGCATATAAGAGCAACCTCGGTAACTACGTGCCGAAACATCAAAGGGCGTGAGAGCGTCCTTTTTTGAAGTAGGCCACTAAAGCAGAATAGGTCACAAAAAGGACTAAATCAAGATAAAATTACTTGCTTTTAGGGCCTTAATTCTGATAATCTATAGTAAGAAAAGGGAAAACGAGATAGGAGTACCAAACAAATGACCAGGATTAATCAAATCGCTCAAGCATTCGCGGCCGGCGTGGCCTTTGCCAGGAGCACCGGCCTAGCCATGGACGCGGCAGAGGAAGATAAAGGATATTGGCGCACCATCCACGGCCATAAAATTCACTTCGGACCGGACGGTAAAGCAACCAATGCGCCTGATTGGTTTAAGAGTTCCTCCACGGGAGGGACAGAGCCGAGTAAATCACCAAAAGATCTCGCAGCCCTCGTAGGCAAACGATATGGGGAACTAGAAGATAAGATCCGCGCCCGTTATGAGTATACCTACGAGGACATCGATAAGATCGGAGAGCCCGACTACAAGCTACCAGGCGCGAACCTGGCCAATGAAACCCGAATCAAAACCGGGCTTAACACCATAAAGACATGGTCGGAATCGATGGCAGACTATGTAGGCATGACCACCCAGGAGGTAGTAGATGCAATTGAAAACGGAGACCTAAATAAAACCGATGCCGAAGGCATATGGCGCAAGCTCCGCGCAATTGAAAAGGAAGCAAAAGATCTGGTTAACCGAACAAGCGCCGCTATACGAGGACTAAAAAAGGCAAAAGCGCGCGATTATGCGGGCCTAGCCGATGATATTACCGCCCTCAAAGATGAGACCGTCAAGCTGGACGGAAAAACATACCACCTATACAGTGAAACAGTCAAGGCCATACGGTCTTCAAAAGAGAGGAGATAAATCATGGACTTGGAACAGGTACAGAGACTGGCGCAGGCCTTCGCCCAAGGCGTGGCCTTTGCGCGCGGATTTACCGAGATGGCGCAGGATGCCAAGGACGGTGAGGAGGAAGGACACTGGGTAACCATCGGCGGCGAACGCGGCGCAGACGGCGAAAAACACAGTGGTCGTCCGGTGTTCATAAGCGGCAGTGGAACCATTAAAAAAGGCCTTAGCAAGAGCGCCCAGGGCAAGACCCTCGGTCAGGTATTTGGCAAAGGCGGCGAGTTCAGCTCCGAAGGAAAAAAGAGCAAAGGCGAGACAGACCGCAAGGCCGGAGAGCGTACAAGAGCCGGAAAAGAAGCAGGAGAACGCGCCTCCGCCAAGAGAGCTAAGGCTGAAAAAGCCCGCAAAGACGCGACATCCAGGGCTAAAGAATTCAGACAGGAAACAAAACAGATTGTGGCAAACGACCTGGAACCTTCTGTAGCTAAGCTGAAAAAAGCGCTGGACGCGAACGTACCGGCCAGAGTTCATGATGACCTTGTAGACATGCACCGCCTAGCAGACCAAATCGGCGTCATGGCTAACAAGCTCTGCTCCCTTAACAGCAGATGGGCTGAAAACTCCAAAGAGCCGTCCGCCTTTGTGGTAAGTTCCCACGGCCAGAACGCTAAAGGCACCGCAGAGCGTGTAGCCAAGCTCGCCCGACAATCCGCTGCGATTGCTCGTGACTTTGGCACGCCTAACAATGAACGCGCCTACCCCGGCCTGTTCGCCCACGATAAAATCCGCGACAATCTCTCAGAGCTTCGCGGCTTACACCAGGACCTGCTGGACCACATCCGCAGAATTCAGGAACCGGAAAAAAGAGAGGAACCGCAGGAAGATCCGCTGTACGCCGCAAGAGGCAAGGTGATCAATGGGCCGGCAAGGACCGGCGCAACAGCTAGAGGATATGTAAGATAGGAGTAACCCATGAACGCGGAGACGGCGCGCCGCATGGCGCAGGCGTTCGCTAGAGGGCTGGCTTTCATGCGAGGCCACGCCCTCATGGCCATGGACGCAAACAAGAACGGCGAGACGTGGATCACAATAGGCGCCGAGCCAGGCCCCGACGGTAAAAAACATGGCGGCCAGCCGGTGTGCCTTAACTCCCATGGAGAGATTAAATACGGTCTCGGCAAGGCCGCCCAGGGCCTGACCCTCGGTCAGGTGTTCGGCAAAGGCGGTATTTATTCTAAAGAGGGCAAAAAGGGAGCCAAGCAACCAGCGCAAGCTGGCCGCAAGGATACCACACCGCCGGACTTCACTCTGCCGGAAAAGGTCAACCCGGAGGAAATCCAGAACCGTGACCGCTCCGGCGCCGCATCAACCGGACAGATCAGAGCCATAGCGAGCAAGCCTGATTATTTACGCCTTGGATTCAGTACCACCATGGCAGACGGCGCACCGATTGTAGCCTACGGCAAGATTGACCGCAGGAACCTGGGCCGCATATCCACCGTTACTGACAACCAGGGCAACCGCACCAAGGTCCAGTACGCCGTGATGGAGGCCGGAGACGTAGCCGCCAGCCATGACTCACGCGGTGATAAGAACGACAAATTCTACAGTGACGATCCTACCATCACCCGAGCCATCGCCGGCAACGGCCGCATGGCCGGATTGCAGAGGGCGTATACCATCGGCACCGCCGGAGATTACCGGGAAATGCTGCTGGAGGACGACCTGCATGGCGTAGATCCGAAGATAATCAAGAGCATGAAACAACCGGTTCTCGTGCGCGTGATGTCCCCACAGGACGTAACCGCAGACATCGGTGACCGCTCCAACATAGCCTCCGGCCTCACCTTTAACGCCGTAGGCCAGGCGGTAAACGACGTCAAGCGATTGAAGGCAATTAACTCCCTGACCCACGCACGCACCTATGCCTCCGGCCTTCCGACCGTCGAGACGGTGCAGGACTTCATCGAGCAGATGCCGGAATCCGAGCGCGGTGCGCTTTTAGACTCAACCGGGCACCCGACACGCCAGGCCCAGGACCGTCTGCAGGCCGCGCTGTTCCATGCGGCATACCAGAGCGAGCCTTTGACACGCCTAGCCGCCCAAGCGATGGATGACGGCCAGAAGCGCATAATTAACGGCCTTATGGGCGCCGCCGCCCGCGTGACCGACATAGCAGATACACATCCGCAGATCCGCCAGCTTATATCCAACTCGGCCGAGAGGGCCGTGGAGGCCGCCCGCGCCGGTAACCTTCGCGACGCCGAGGGCGAGCGCGATATGTTCAAGAGCGATGATGCTGACGCCGCCGAGCGCGCAATTCTGCAGATTTTCACGCGGTCAACCAGCGCCGCCGCAATGGCGAGCAAGCTCCGCGCCGTGGCTTCAGAGCTCACAGCAGAGCATGACCGCATTAACACCAAGCAGGAGTCCCTCTTTGCCTACGAGCCGCGGTCCGACCGGGAGGTGATCGAGGCCGCCCTCGAGAAGTGGGACCGGGACCACCAGAAATAATGCGGAACAGATCACAAAAAAGGACTAAATCAAGATAAAATTACTTGCTTTTAGGGCTTTAATTCTGATAATCTATAGTAAGAAAAGGGAAAACGAGATAGGAGTACCAAACAAATGACCAAGATTAATCAAATCGCTCAAGCATTTGCTCAAGGCGTAAAATTTGCAGAGAACCTAAAGCTGGCCATGGACGCCGCAAAGGGCAAGGATGATGAGGACGGACACTGGGTGACCGTCGGAGAAGGCGAGGAAGCCCGCCCAGTATTCATTAAAGGCAAGAAAAAAGCCGCTAAGGCCGAGAGCAAGCCAGCACAGCAGAGGACCGAGAGCAAGAAAGCTGAGAGCAAGCCAGCGCAACAGAGAACCGCGAGCTGGCGTGAAATGGAGGCCCGTCACCGTCAGGAGGTGGCTGCCAGAGCAAACAGAAGCCAGGAGGACATAGAGGCCGCACATCAGATATTCCTTAAATTTGATAGAAGTGCGATGCGAACAATGATGGAGGTGAGCGGAGTTACATTCCCAGCTCAACAACGTATGAGAGACGTCATACGCGGTGAGATCCCAGGAGCCGACGGAAGCGCCGAAAAAAGCATAAAAGACTCTCTCCGCCAGATTCGGAGCAATATAGACGCATTTAACAAAACAATGGGCAAGATCCAGGGTAGGATAGCAAAGGCCGCCAGCGACGGTAAGATTGGAGAAGATAGAGCCAATGCGGAGCTTAGAGATTATCGTAGGTATTATAAAACCTTTGCCGATTACATAGTGCGCGCTAGCAAGCAAATGAACAACCTGGACCATACGACTAACGACGGCCACCGGGAAGATCGCGAAGTGCTCAGCAAGATAGCGAACTTAACATCGGAGATGGTCAAGGACGCCACCGAATGGAATAACAAGCAATAAAAAGGGAGCGCAGCATGGACTTAGACAGAATCGCCCAGGCCTTCGCGGCCGGGTTTACCGTAGGCAGAGCCATGGCCATGGACGCCGCCAGGGACGGTGAGGAGGACGGCCACTGGGTGACCATTGGCGCAGAGGCCGGACCCGACGGCGAAAAACACGGCGGCCGGCCGGTGTTCATCAATGGCGCTGGGGCTAAGTCGGCAAAGACCGAGAGCAAGCCTACAAAGACCGAGAGCAAGCCTACAAAGACCGAGAGCAAGCCTACAGCCACAAAAGGAAGCCGCAAGGCAGACTTTAACCTGCCGATTCGCGATTTTATGCAAAAAACCAAGTTTAGACCTGGGACTTTTGCCGCCGAGTGGATGCAGAAAGCGCCGGACGGCGCAGACACGCTCGACCTATTAACCGAGAACATGTCTGAGGATTGCCAATACTTACTGAAACACACGATGGAGGTAGTGCAATACGAGCCGATAACGGGTAGACTTAAACCAAATGAGTCCGAAGCATTTTATAGCCATGATAGGTGTGTAAACTTCCCGTTGGCGTTCTTCCGTAACGGGGCTCCCCGGAGCCGTTACCAGACGTCATACGAGATAATCATGCATGAGCTCGGCCATGCGGTAGACCACATAGCAGGAGTAAAGGCCGGCGGCGGATGGATAACGGTAAACGCCACCCTAAAAAACGCAATCACTCATGACACCAACCAATTGATAGATGAACAACGGGAGGCGGTCCGTAAAAAGCTGGACGCCAGCGAGCGCGAAAAAGATCGGTTGATCAAAATATACATGCGCCGGAATCCAGATGCAAAGCGGCCTACACCGAGAGGGCTCGTCGATTTTGGAGTGGCGGAGGCCATCCGCGAATGGTCCCAGCGCAGTGATGAAGGATGGTACGGAGCAATGTCGGGAGCTTCAGACATGATCAGTGCGGTGACGCTCAATAAGATTAAAGACGGCGGTATTCATAAGACCTCGTACTGGAAAAGCGACGAGTACAACATGAATGCAGAGTTCATGGCCCATTATTTCGAGACATGCACCAGCAAGGACACTAAAAAGACATTTGCTAAAATCTTCCCGACAGCCACAAAGGTATTAGAAATTTTAATTGAAGATACGGCAAAAGGCCTTAGACAGAAGGAGAAGCGGAAATGACCAGAATGGAGCGCTTATTCAAAGAGTTAGCAGACGCAAAGATCAAATATTACAAGAAAAACGGCATCAAGCCTCCGACACCGGAGGAACGCAAGATCCTGGACGCCTACTATGACAAATTCGGAGGCTTACCGGCAGACGGAGGATTCACGATAGAGGCCGCCAGGGAGTGCCTGCGGACTGGAAAGGACTTCTACGACAGATTCCCGAAGGATGTCAACCCATAAGATGTTGACTTTTATCACAAAAAGCGCGGTTGTTCTTGCGGATAACCGCGCAAAATGCGTTAAAATTAAAGGATAGACCAACAACGAGGTATTGCAAATGGCACGTAAGACTAAAGAACTAAAGCTGAATGATCGCGGGACTGAAAAGACGTTCAGAATCACCGAGATGCCCGCATCCAAATTTGAATGGTGGCTGATCAGAGCAGGAAAAATCCTACTCGGCACCGGCCTCGGCAACTCGGTAGACGTAGACAGCGCAGAGGACGTCCAGCAGATAATAGCGCAGACGCTGTTCAAAGACGGACTCAAGAGCCTGGGAGGAGTCAACCTGGAGGAAGCGCGGGAGCTTTACGATGATCTCCTGCGGTGTGTGGAATTTAAGAACGGCGACTTCTATATGCAGATGGACCCGGAGACGGTGGACGCGCAGATCGAGAGCGTCAAGACCTTATTCACTTTGAGGAAGGAGGCCCTGATGTTACATATCGATTTTTTAGCCGCAGGAGGCGAGTCCGCCTCCACACCGGCAGCGGCCAAGGCGGGCGCCGTTATCCGACCACACACACCAAAAACATCTCACCGCTAATAGCGGCCGTGATTTCCCACAGGTACGCCTCCATGCGCGAGCTGGAGACGTACTACTCATATGAGGATATGCTGAACTTCCTCGAGATTATCGCCGTGGACGCTTATAATGAGTACCAAGATCAGCGCGAGAGCAACTACAGAGCCCAGCAGAGGAGGTAAGACATGGCAACCGTCGTAGATCATCTTGTGATTTCCCTCGGCCTAGATCCGAGACCGCTGCAGAGCGGCCTCAATCAGGTCAAGAGCTTGGCTATGCGTTTCGCAGGACCGATAGCCGGCGCATTCTCCATCCATAAAGTATTCCAGAATTACGTCGAATCGGTATCCTGGGTAGCCAAGGTTACCGGCGGCTATTTCGAGAAGCTCGAGAACTACAAATACAAAATGGCCATGCTGGCCAGAGTGACGCGAGAGGACATCGAGGTCTACAGAAAATATCGGGAGGCCCTGGTCAAGTTCAATATCACCATGGGTGATTTGAGCATGAAGATCATGCGGGAATTTTATCCGGTGTTCCGAACCATGATCGACGGACTAAACAAGTTCAGCGACTGGGTAGACCGGAACCACGATAATATAATCCGCTTTTTGGAGGTGGCGGCCGGAGTAATAGCGACAGCGCTTACACCAGCAATCATCCGCATGACCGCGGCCTTATTGGCCAATCCGCTCACGTGGTTTATAGCCATGCTGGCCATGATCATCCTTCTTCTTGATGATTTCGTGACCTACATGCAAGGCGGAAAATCCGAGTTTGAAGATTTCTGGAAAAAGCTCGGCACGCCGGAGGAACTCAAAGAGAAGCTCGGCGGCGTGATAGAATTCATCACCGAGAAGCTGGCCTTCTTGAAGGAAAACCTGTTCGCAATTGGCTTCGGAGCAGTGGCCATCATGTCCATCGGCGGAGCCTTTGTGACCTTGAGCAAGGTAGTAGACGCGGTAACCACAGGAGCAAACGGACTATATGCGGCCTTTAACCTTTTACGGAACCATCCGATAATCGCCCTGCTGACTTTAGGAACCATCGCGGTCGGAGCATGGATAGCGAACTTTGATGAGATCAAGCAAGGGTTTCACGACCTGGTAGACGATATGTCCGCCTACTTTAACAACAGCACCGTAGGAAAGCTATACAACGCAACCATCAAGCCAGCCGGAGAATTTGTCGATAAGCTAACCGGCGCAATAGGAGACACACTCGGAGTATGGGGGCAAAAGTTATTCGGTAAAAATCCGGACCCGACTGCACCAGCTACAGAGTATAATAAGTACCTAAAAGAACTCGAATTTGAAAACAAACTACGCAAAATGCGCGGGCAACCACCAAAGCCTATACCTTCATTTGAAGAATTCAATGTGCAGGTACCAGCACCGAAGGTGGTAGAGGGAACGCCTACCGCCCGCATGGTGGATAATCTCGCCCAGGCGTTAAAGGCAACACCAGATAATCAACCACCTGCCGAGAGCAAGATGGATAAAATTGCCCAGGCATTGACCGCTAACCTTGCCAGGATGGGCGCCACCGTTCAGGATTTCACGGCCGTACCATTAGCACCAGCAGGAGCCACCGCCGGAGGGGCAAAGGGCAATGTAACGGTGGGCTCACATAACAACACTACGGTCAACAATTACGTAGAGGTAAAGGTAGAAGGCACCAATGCCACCGCGGAGGATATCGGTCAGGCCACCGCCCAGGCAACCACCCGGGCCACGGTAGACACCTCAGACAAGGGAACCTTCCAGTAGTAGGAGACAGACTATGCAATGGTACAATCCGGTTTACAATTGGCAGCAGGTCGCCCAGGCGCATAACCGCTATCTGCTGGAGGATATCGGCGTCAGGGAGTGGGCCTTTGTGGAGCCGCAGAGCGGAGCCATGCTAGCCTTCAAATCTTTTATGCAACTTAACTACAGTGTGGCTCACAAAGTAGTGAGCTCACCGGTAGAGAACTCGTTTGTAGCCTACAACAAGACAACCGACCCGGAACAGCTCGACATCCGCGGAGCCATCAAGGGCACGCCGGAGGAAATCGGAGACGCCCTGGATACTTTGATCTATTACGCGCAGAGCACCGAGCTCCTGAACATCCTGACACCGGAAAAGTACTATACAGGCTTTAACCTTTACAAGCTGGACTACAAGCGCGACGCGCGGGACGGCGTAGACCTGGTTATTTTTGACGCTCGACTCCAGGAAATCCGCCAGGTCGAGAGCATGTACACCAACGTCAAGCTCCGCCGCAAACAGCGCACCGGGCAGAAGCGGTCGGAGAATGAGTCTTTTATCCACATGGGAGGCAAGGGCGAAATCGGCTCGAAAGTCAGTAAGTTTTTTGGTGGGATGCTCGGTACGGGTATGTAGGGAGGCAGAATGGACGTAATACCATTAATCAAATATCCGAACCAGGAACTACAGATAATCCTGGATGACCAGGACTGCACCATCCGCGTGACCGAGCGCTCGAGGTACACCTTCTTAGACCTGACGGTTGGAAACACGCCGGTGCGCAAGGGTATGATCTGCACACCATACGCCCGTGTGCTTTCCGAGCCCTGCGCCTTTCGCGGGAACTTCTTTGTCTTTGATAACCAGACAAAACCGCAGGAGCAGACGCCTCCAGAATGGGAGGGTTGGAACGCCCGCTGGTGGCTGGTGTACTTCACCGCGGAGGAAATGGCGGAGTTTGAGCAATACCGCTATCAGATTGCGGAGCAAAACGGCATTGTAGACTTCACTGCCGGATACGGCATAGGCCCTTACGGCTTAATGCGATATGGTTTATTTTAACGAGGAGGCGCGGGAATGAGTACAACCTTGCCACATGGCATTATACAGATTAATGAAGGTAATATTGCCTGGTATGGCGATATTACCGCAAACTGGCAGCTGATAGACAGCAAGATCGGAGAATACGACGCCGCGGTCGCGTCAATACCGGCACCGGCGAATAACGGCACGCTTACGATCAATTACGGCGGTACAACCCTGGCGATGTTCGGCGCGGATGATGCCGGTAATGTTTCTGCGGATATCCCGGCACCGGGGGACGGCACTCTCACAATTCAGGTTAACGGCGTTGATGTGCAGACCTTTACCGCGAACCAGGCGGCCAATGTTACAGCTAATATCGTGATGCCTAAGGTTAATGACGGAACACTCACAATTATGGTAGACGGAATAACCGCGGGAACTTTCTCCGCAAATCAAAGCACAAACAGCGTGATCGCGCTTACCTCCGGCGGCGGCGGGGGCAGTGCAGACGTTCAGCCAATGAGCAAGTCAATAGCACACAGCATAGCCGCGTCAGTTTTTGGAGCATAAAATGGAAACATTATTCGAGTTAACTTTTCAAGACCAAACGCTTACTCCGCAGGTCGGAACTTTCACCGATGCATCACAGACAACGGGAACATTCACCCTGGAGGACGGCGAATATTACCTCACTAACGGAGATACAAAAGGCTTTTATGCCTACAAGCCTATAGCACTGCAGTCCGGGCTCGTTGACGACAGCAAAGTCATAATCGAGTTTGATCTAAAGGTCGTCACGGCCTCCGTTAACACGCATACGATTATCGGCACCTATGCCGGAGTTGACGGCAGCGGCATACCTACCGGCGCTAAAATTACATTGCAGTACACCGCCGGAGACATAGAGCTGGTACTCGGCGGCGGAGCAACCGCAACGCTGATTGAGTCCGCGGATGTGGTGGTAGATCAGTGGTACCATTTCCGCATTGACTGCGCGCTCGACGCCCTAACCGGAAGCACCTACAAGGTCAAGATTGACGGCGTATTAATAACTACAGTAACCGGAGCCACAACCGATTACGAGCTGGGGATTATAGGCGTTCTGGGCACCGACCTGCACGCATGTGATGAGTGCGGGATTAAGAACATCACCCTTGTAACCGAAACAAATTTATATGTGGGTCGCACAGCATTAGACCAGGCGCTGCAGGACGTGAAAGGCTATGTAGACGCGCACGAGGTAATCCTTAGCTACGCGACGGATGAAGATATGGCCGAGATGGCCGAGACATGGAGCATATAACTATGAGCGATTTTTTGATTTTTAAAGCGGCGTTTAATAATTCAGCAACTCCGGCAATCGGCACCTACACCGCGGAAGGCGCAACGGCTAGCTTTACCCAGGATGCAAGTCTTAGCCCGGATTATTATCTGTACAATCCTAATGCGAGCAGCACCTCAGTGCAGTGGTTCGTACCTACCAAAGAGACAACCGATTTTGAGTTTGTGGCCGATATCTTAACCGATGATCAATCGCCCGATGGCGATAGATATCTCATTATCGCGGATAGCGCCGGAGCCACCGGGCTGTGCATGTTGTCCTCATCCAGTATCACTGAATGGCGTTTTATGAACGGCGACAGCACCGCAACATCAGATCCCGAATACGTCGGGGCCATTGACCCGACAACCTCCGGCGGGTTCGGAGTTTTCCACCAGTTCAGAATCCGCGTGCGTAAGCTCACCGCGTCCAGCAGCAGTGTGGAGGTTTACGTGGACGGCGCCCTTAAGCTCACCGCCACCGCCGGAGCTGCGCTGGTTACCTGCGCGAAAATCGGATTTATCGGTGGAGTTACCGGTAGTCCTTCAACGTCCGCCGGTATTCAAAACGTCTATGTGTACGACCTTAGCGGCGGAGAATTGGTGGACCGCGGCGTCCTTTCCGGGGCTTTTAACCGGTTTATCAGCTGGATGAAAACAAGTGTTTTACCCGTTGGGTCTTATATTCAGTTTGCGGGTAATCAAGCACCTGCCGGATTCTTAGTGTGCAACGGCGGCGCAATTTCAAGAACTACTTACAGTGCGTTATTTGCGGTTATAGGTACAACATATGGAAGCGGTGACGGTTCAACAACTTTTAATCTACCTAATCTTACTGATAGATTTTTGCAAGGTTCAAGCACAAGTGGAACTGTAAAAAATGCAGGGTTGCCGAATATTACAGGTTCTCATAATCAGGCAATATTGTCTAGTACTTCAGCACAAGACATGCATGGATCTGGTGCTTTTTCAATTGGTTATGATGCAAAAATTGGTCCCGGTGATTACAGTACTCACTATCTCATTCGGCTGAAATTTGACGCATCTAGCTCAAACTCTATCTATGGTAGTTCTTCAACGGTTCAACCACCAGCTTTAACTTGCTTAATCTGTATAAAATACTAAGGAAAGGCTATGAAATTTTATCTATATGACGAAAAAACAAAGCAATATGTAAAAGAACAAGAAGGGTATTTAGACCCTTTAGAAACAAAGGCTCAAGGTAAGAATGTATACATTGTTCCTCCTTTTTCTACTACAGAAAAACCAAATCTTACAAGTTTGAAAGATAATGAAATTCTAGTTTTTAAGGGTGGCAAGTGGCAGATAGAACAAGAATTTTATGTAGGCAAGATTGTAGATTGTCAAGGTGAACGTGCGAGCAAATACGTTACTGACAATGACCTTACTTTTGAAAAATGTGACGGTGGTTTTAAAATTGTAGAAAAACCTGCACCTAAAGAAAAAACTCTTGACGAGTTAAAAGAAGAAAAACACGCTGAACTTAAAAGCATTATGCAGACCCGCAGAAATGCGATCCAGGTGGAATTTGACGGAGACACGTTCGATGCTAACGAGAGCGCTCAGGAAAATATGATCGTGCTGCTAAAGGCTTTTGACCTGGGAGCCCCGGCGGTGCAGATCAGATCTGCAACAGAGGTAACACGCGTATTTGATAAAGACACGTGCCAGCGGTTAGGCCTTGTGATGCTCCAGGCGGTGCAGGCGCTCTACGCAGAATACTGGAAACTTAAAAACCGGCTCGCCGCGTGCGAAACCGTCGCAGAGGTGGAGGCCATAGCGTGGCCGGAGGCCAGCAAGTGATTGAGACAGCCTTATGGGGCTTATCCCTGCTCATTACCGCCGCGGTGTGCTTCTGGGTAGGCGTCGGAGTCGGACGCGGTGAAGGCGTGCCACGTGAAAGAATTATGGAGATCTGCGACACTTGCCCCGGACGCCGGGAGAAGTACGGGAGGAGCAATGCCAACAGCAGACTGTAGCGATTGGTTCACGGTAAGCCTGCTGAGCTTCGCAGCTGGAGCCATAATTTTATTAGAGGTGTGGATTTTGCTCAATCAGCGGAGGTAAGCCTGACGGATGCAGAGTTCTGGGCAGAGGTTAAGGTCAACCTCCGGGAAGCATACGCCCCGCGCTTTATTGGCAGGAGCGGGCGAGAGTAGCCAGGGAACAGGGGGACAGCGACCGCGAGCGCGCCTACCTGCTGCTGATGGCGCTAACTTTTCAGATAACAGAGCAACGAGATCAATGGAAGGTCAGGCATGCGAGCATTTTTTAACTGGATAATTACCGTAGGATCGGCGCTTTCACAGCTGGCCTATGCGGTATTTGCGAACAGCCGTAACAGCAACCTATCAATAAGCGGCGAGGCTTACTACCACCGGACCGAGAGCCGAGTGAGATACATCTGGTACCGGTTCATTAATGGCCTGTTCTTCTTCCAGGCGAACCATTGCAAATGGGCGTATGATAACGACCTCAAATTTGCTCAGTGGTACATTGACAGAGACGCGGGAAGGCGCGATAATAACGGCCGTACATAGGTTTACTCTTTTATTGGCGATTGAAAAAACCAAACTACCGCGCCGAGGCTTGCCAGAGCCCCGGCGTTTTTGCTATTATACAGACACGACTCCAGGTGAAGTAGTTTAAAGGGAAAACGGCGACCGACAGCACGTGTACGCGGCCGCATTTTGCTGGCATCGAAACCAGCCGCACCGGGAGCCCTCGCCTTATGCGCTTAACCGAGAGAGCCCCACCGCCGGCGGACGCCGGACGCACGAGGGACAGAAGGACCGCGGACCAGTTAAGGCGACTTTATAACTTTTTTGTCATAGCTATTACTTCCAATTGCAGAATGTAACCAAAAAAAGGACCACCAGCCGGCGGTCCTTTATCGTTTCTGCGAGATAAGGAATCCTTAAGATAGGCGGGATTTATACTCCGCCAGGAGTGCGTCAACCATCGGACCAGGCTCCGCAGTGATGAAGTCACCATTACGACCGCCGCGAGGCGCATAGGCGGGATCATGACCGAGGCAAACAGAGATACCGAGCTCCTCACACCAATCAGAGTAATCACGGAACTCCGAATTAAAAAACGACTTAGTGTGGCCGTAACCTGACCATTCGTAATATCTGAATACCCGCGTCTTTCCACAAACAAAATCAATGAAATCGTGCAGACGGGAGCGCTGGCGGACCTTGCCGTCCTTGCGGCAGAACTTAACAATAAAATCGGAAACAGTAGTCATAGCAATCACCTCAAACAAATCTGAAATTAATGCGGATTCCGCGGTTATTTCACCAGGGAGAATCCGGCGCGGATCAACATCTGTGCGAACTCCACGGCACCCTCGCGATAGGAGGCGCAGGAACATACCGGGAAACACCCGCGGCCGTTACCACAGTGCGTGTGGCTGACAATACACCCTATTAAGCGGGAGCGCGGCCAAAAGTGGTCCTTCTCATGGAACACCTCCGGAGCGGTGCTCACGATTACAGTCTCCCAGCCGGTGGAATCTTCCCGGTGGAGCTCAATGCGGGTCTTAAGCATCACATCACCTCCACGCCGGAGCAGTCAATAGACTCCACGGTAACAGCATCATCACAGGCGGAAACCAGCTCTTCATGCGAGTAGTCCTCGGCCTTACCGGGAAGGTCAACGGTGAACTCAAAAAGCTCCACAAAATCATAATGATCGTAGGTATCGAACTGGAAACCGGCGCATCTTGCGCTTTCAGTATAGGCCTTCACTGCGTCGGCATAGGTAGCAAAGTATTCACAGTCACCCTCCACCCGTGACAGAGCGGCATCCAGGTCGGAGATGGACCAATTGTCGCCCATCTGCACGCGCTTAGTTTCCACAACGTAAATCTTAATCATACATTACTCCCTTTAACCTCATACCCGTCGGCAATCAATTCTGCCACGCGCTGATCAACCTCCATATCAAATGATACTGTTTCGACAACCAAATTTTTGAATATCTTTGTCTGCTCAAGGCAGCAACCGTCGCCCCAATCTTTGACAGTCTTAATCAGCTGTGCACCGCATGGCATTATTTTGGCAAGGGTAATTTTTTTGTTGCTCATAATTGTTACTCCTTAACCTTGGAGAGAGCCCAGGCGATAGCGTGCCCTTCATCGGCAAAGTTAACCAGGCTAACCTCGGCAAGACCAATAGGATCGTCACAATCGGTCTGAGAATCATCCAGGAATTCATAAATGGCGGCGAAGTAGGAATTGCCGGAGCCGTTATAGTAATAATCGGCAGTAATCACCTTGTCACCGAACCGCAGGGTATGGCGTAAATTGCAAGCCAGGTCCTCCGGAGTGGTAGGATTTGGCAGTCTGTAGGTTTTTGCTTTTTCGACTAAAGTATTCATTTTTACCTCGCTGATTAGTTAACACCGGGAACCTTTTGTTCCCCCTTTCACTTAGTATTATAGCTAAAAAAGTCTGAACTACAAGTAAATTTGTCTTAATTATTTGAGATTTTAGCGATTTAAGTCACAAATTAGATAAGATGCGGTGGTACGGGAGGGCGCAGAGCGCTAGAATTAAAAGTGGCAGAAGCCAACGGTATATTTCATTTTTATCCTTAATTCAAAACACACAAACATAAGGGCCGCACTCCCACGCGGCCCTGCCTTTTTTCTGCCCGGGAAAAAGAACTACCGCCGGACAGAAGCCACAGCGCAAAGAACATCCTCGAGAACCTGAACAACATCATCCAGGCGCACCAGAGCCTCCGACATCTTCACATCGGCTTCTGACTGCGGCCACAGACCAGCGATGGAATTAGAGAGCTCACGCATGTGGTCGCGCTGCTCAGAGATAGCGTTCTGCGCGCCCATCACGCGGCGCAGAGCGTCGGTTTTAGTTTTGATTGGAGTCATAATCACCCTCCTTTAAAGGCTTAACAGTGACAAAAGAACCATGGGTAAGATCATAGTGCAGCCGGTCGATTTCAGAGCGAACCCACGCGACGGCATCGGCGCAGGAGTCGGGATCTAAATCTTCCAACTCGGTGTACAAATCGGCCAGCTTTTCTCTGATAGCGCCGAGATCCGCCTGGCGGTTAAGCTCATGAAGCTGGCCGGCCGGATGGCACACACGGAACAGGTCATTATTGAAATCGGTGTTCATTTTTTACTTTCCTCCAAAAAATCAAGTACACGGTCCAGGTTGTCCTCGGCATCGCAGAGACAGCCCAGCAGATCATCCAGGACCTGGCGGATTTCCCGAGGGAAACAGTCATAAGCCGCGGTGAGATCCAGCCGTAGGACACAAAGGCGCCCCTGGATATCTTCCAGGTCAGGACGGAGAAGGTCCGGCCGCGCAAAGACATCAAACACTAAATAAACTCCTTATAGAACAATTGCGACAGCAGCGCAGACAATACATTGACTACTATCGAGTTACCGGCCTGTTTGTAGAGCTGCGAATTAGATATGCCGTGAACGCGATCAAATTCCTCATCCAGAAAGCCCATAAGGCGCCAGCACTCGCGCGGTGTAAGTTTGCGGATACGCACGCCGTAAGCATGCTCGGGCTCCGCAATTTTCAGTGGGTCTTTGTACTCGGTTGCGGTTAGGGTGTAGCCGATGCCGTCGCGGTCAACTACGCGCCCCTTTTCACCGCCCTTAAGCTGGCCGATAACTGAGATCTGCGGGGGTTCCTTATAATCGGTGGCGGTAATGGTTGCCGATAAACCATTAGGGTTAAAAACTCGGGCTCTTTGACACTGTACATCACGGGTAAGGCCGTCAATTACAATCTTAGCCTCAAGGCCTCCCCCACCGACGGTATTCAGAGTAGGTGCGAGACCGGACGGATCATAGATACGCCCGCGCTGACTGTCACGGTTAGGGTTATCAACAATGTTTCCGACTTGGCATATAACCGGAGTACCCCCGATTCTGGCGGCCGCCGGTAGGCTGTAGCGGGCCTCTAATTCAGCTATCAGCCGCCGTACGCCCTCGCGCTCGGTGCTGAGATAATACTTTTCATCCACGGATTCAGCGGGCTCCAGCATATCGCGCAGACGGAGCATAAGCGGATCTTTGTCCGGGAACTGAAAATCCCCCTCGTCCACATCGCGACGGATAGACACGATGAACACGCGCTCACGGTTCTGTGGTATACCGTAATCCTTAGCATTGAGCACACGCCAGTAGTTATTATAGCCGGCATCTTCCAGGGAGGAGAGCACCGTGGCAAATTCGCTCTTGAATTTGGTGCTGGTCAACGCCTTGACGTTTTCTGCAATAGCATAGCGCGGGCGCAGTTCCTTAATAATCCGCAGAGCCTCAAAAAACAGCCCGGAACGTGTGGACTCGCCGGAGTCATTGACAAAACCCTGCTGCTTGCCGGCGATTGAGATATCCTGGCATGGAAAGCCATAGGTTATTAGGTCAACCTGACGGTCTCTTACAGTTTCCGCAGTAACAGTCCTTACATCACGCAGATTCAGCGATTCACTGCACTGATTAACCATCGAATACGACAGCGACGCCCAGCGGTCAATCTCGCAATAGTTCACCAATTCCCAATCCAATCCAATCCAATCCGACAAAACGCACGCTCAAACGCGCCGATACCGGAGAAAAGCGATAATACTTTAATCATTGTTTGTTGTCCTTACCATTTCGATTTTCTCCTCTTCGTTTTCCGATAATTTCCGCACTTCATCGGCCATCCATGTGAGCTGGTCCTTAACATACCCCACCTTTTCAGCCAGCAACGGTAACCCATTAATTAAGTCATATGCAACGCTTTCAGTGCCGTTATCCCGATTAGCCACCATGTGGAGCCCCACATCGTCAGCCAGCACCGCAATAGCGATCTCAAGTATTCCCAGCTGATTTACAAAGGTACGCATAGCGCCCTCAGTTATAACGAGATTATTCATAATTCTGCCTCCCTTACCCATGCAAAGGCCGTGGCGGACCGGCCGCTCTTGCCACGCGGACGGACTATGTACGGGCGCGCCGTGCCCTTAATGCGTATAACGTCCCGCAGATAACCATGGACGCGGCGCTCCGGATCATCGAGAGCCTCGCGGGAATTGGCAGCGAATACCCACGCCAGGTTACAAGCGCACCAGCTCATGCTGTCACGCGGACCGAACACACGCGCGCCGGTTTCCAAATTTTCAGTCATTAGTAGTCCTCCTCTTCTTCCTCTTTTAGGTCGATGTTCAAATAGCACACCTTCTCGTAGCGACCGGGACAGAACTTCTGTTCTGGCCAGATCCAGCCGTCCTTATCGCGCCACGCCAGCTCCACGGTGAAATGCCACATCGGGTTCCCTTCCTCCGCAAGTTCCTGGTCCTGCTCCAGGCAGACCGGAACACGGCCGCCGTTCGGGACGGTGGCTTTAAATTTGTTCAGAGCCACAATTAATTCATCAACAGTCATCGCATACCTCCTTCTTCATTAGGATTAGACACCCATACAATAGCACACTGCGGCCAGCAGCACATCGTAGCAATAGGATAGCTGTCGATGTGCACAGGCTCGCCTTCCTTTGCGAGCATCACCTTAAGAACGCGCCAGCCAGAGATCGGAAAAACATCCACCAGGCGCAAGCTCGGACCGGTTACAATAGGAGCCACGGCGCGCCCGTCGTCCGCGTTAAGGATAACCAGGGAATCAGTAAGACCGTCAACGCAAATCAACCGGAAAAGAACTGATACCAGATTGGCATTGTTAAATTCCCGGGAGTTCCACCAGGCAATCTGATCAGGACTTAAGCTCATCAAAACCTCCCTCCCCTAAATCATAAAGACACGCTGCCGCGTTGGACGCAATAGCACATGCAGAATTTATACTGTCAAGAACCATCCACAGCGGATCCGGCACAAACTTAGTCTGACCGTCCTGGATAGCCTGAGCGACCTGAGCGCAGTAGGCGCCGTTTTGCAGGTCGATATCGCCGGACTTCACCGACGGCAGACCGCGGATAGACTCAACCTTCTTATCGAGAAGGTCAATCAACATAACCATATGCTCAGCAGCCGCGCAGATTTTAGCGCGGTCGGCTACAATTTGCATTTCATCGGCCTTTTTCATTTCCAGCCTCCCCAGCCTTGGCGGCCGCTTCTTCCTTTAACTTACGGCCGTACTCGATGTAGCGTTTCACGCGGAACTGATACTCTTTGCAATAGCAGATCAACCGGCAGAAGCGGGAATAATCGCGCTGGGTTTCCGCATAGCGCATCTTAATCTCGAGAGCCCGCGGCGAGTCATTAGCCGCCAGGGAGTCGGCTAATTCCTTCAATTGGGCCGCAGTTTGGAAAAGGGTATCGGCCTCACCTAGCAAGAATTTGTGGTCGTGCTGGGCATCGTTAAGGGCGCGATTAGCTGATTTTTCATCGGCAAATTTCATGAGAGATCCTCCTACAGATCAAAGTGGATAAAATAGAGCACAGTGACCCCGTCGCGTTTCAGACGAAAAGCGTCCTCGCGGGCGCAATCGGTCAGCACATCCAGGATAGCGTCGGCCTTGTCCTCGCCTTCCCAGTGGCCCACCGGAGCGATGGGGGTAGACGGAAGTACAGAATTATAGCAATCAATGCTCACGTAGGAAGCGCGGTCAATGAGTTTCCTGTACTGCTTTACAAACTTGATTAATTCCTTAATTTCCATTATTACTCCTTAGTTCAGAATTTACGAAGCGGGCGCGCCGGAGTGGTAAGAGCCCGGTCCAGCGGCCAATTGCGGGAGATCCGCATACGAAAACATTTATAGCTTATTCCCCAGAATTCAGCCATCTCGCGATAGTTGAGGAACACATGGCCGGTATGGTCCGTGACCTCAGTAACACGTTTGAGCTTCGGACCGACCGGCTCACGGCCGCGCAGAGGCGTGGTCAACGCCTGCTCCATGGTCATGCCTTTGGATAAGCGCCGGAGCAGAGTATGCACGCTAAGACCGTAGGCCTTGGCCATGAGAGAAAAGGTAGGATACTCCCGGCCGAGATGATCCACCGCCTTATGACGCGGACGACGGGTAGCAACGGTGCGCATCTGGCGCTCGACCTCCTCCGCTTCCTTTTTCTTGCGGAATAAGATTTGGCTCATTTCCAGTAGCATAACTGCCTCCGGCGGCCTTCGGTATAGATCAGCTTCCCGACCTTGGACTGACGGGACAGATACTTGATAGACACGCGGCCGTCCTGGTCCACAAAAGACACAATGCCGGCCGCAGTGAGGAAATTAGACACCGCGTCATTGTCGCGCAGTGCTACCTTACGACCCTGGGCAAGCGTCATGAGCTTAAGCAGGTGCTCGTCGCTCAACCGAGCGAGACGATCTTCTAACTTCATACAAACCTCCACATTTGTATTGATTGCCTGCTAGTATAGCTAAAAAAGTCTTAAAAGCAAGATAAAATTAAACATTTTTGCGACCTAAATCACGCAAAACATAAGAACCCCGCAGAAAAGCACAGAAAACGCACTGAAATGCGCTAAAATGGGCAGAATAGCACTAGAAAACGAGGTAAAGATGGACATAAAAAACCGAAAAGTAGAGGAATTAATCCCCTATGTGAACAACCCGAGGGACAACAGCGCGGCGGTGGACGCCGTAGCCAGCTCTATAGCCGAGTTTGGCTTCAAAGTTCCAATTATTGTGGACCGCAACAACGTGGTGGTAACCGGCCACACCAGGCTCCAGGCCGCTAAAAAGCTCGGCCTTGCAGAGGTACCGGTGCTGATGGCGGACGACCTAAGCGACGCCCAGGTTAAGGCTTTCAGAATCGCGGACAACAAGGTGAGCGAGCTCGCAAGCTGGAACGAGGAACTGCTGGAAGCGGAACTCGCGGCCATCAAGGACACCGGAGGCATTGACATGGGCGAGTTTGGATTCACCGAAGATGAGCTGGACGCCCTCGATGATGTAGAGGAGGACACACCGCCGGAGGTGGAGGAGGTAGCAGATCCGATAACCAAACCGGGCGACCTTTACCAGCTCGGGCGGCACCGCCTGCTCTGCGGCGACAGCACCAGCCTAGCAGACATAGCCACACTTACAGACGGTGCGCAGATAGACCTGCTGCTGACAGACCCGCCGTACAACGTCGCCTACGAGGGCCAGGACGGGATGACAATCCAGAACGACGACCTCGATGACGGCGCCTTCCTGGAATTCCTGACCAAGGCGAACCAGGCGGCAGACAGTGTGCTCAAGGCCGGCGGTGCTTTCTACATTTGGCACGCAAGCAGCGAGGGCTTTAATTTCCGCAAGTCAATAGCCGCGGTGGGATGGTTGCAGAAGCAACTCTTAATCTGGGTAAAAGACCGCTTTGTGTTGGGCCGCCAGGACTACCAGAACCAGCATGAGCCATGCCTCTACGGATGGAAACCGGGAGCGGGTCATTATTTCAGTGATAAGCGCACCGAGAGCACCGTAATCGAAGATCGCCCGAACCTCGAAAAGATGGATAAGGCCGAGCTCAAAGAATTATGCAAAGAGCTCCTCGGACGCCAGCCGGTAGAAACCACAATCCTCCGCGAGCAGAGGCCGCAGAGCAACGACCTGCATCCGACCATGAAACCGGTTAAACTGTTCGCACGATTAATTCTGAACTCCACCAGGAAGGGGGAGAAGGTGCTGGACCTGTTCGGAGGAAGCGGAACCACGCTCGTAGCATGCGAGCAACTCGGGCGCCAGGCATACCTCATGGAGCTAGATCCGAGGTACTGCGACGCGATAGTCAAACGATTTGAGGAGTTGACCGGCCAGAAGGCCCAGCTCATAGCACACCAGGAGGAGGAACAGCTATGGTAGACCTTAAGCAGGATGATGAGCTGTACCAGGCGCTAAGAACCCTGGCGACCGGCGCAACCCAGGAGGAAATCGGCCGCGACCAGAGCGGAACGACTAAAGTGTTCAAAAGGAAGCTGCCGCCTTCCTTCGAGGCAATCAAGTATTTATATGACCACA
>Ga0256407_10002378_pt1 | contig 36206 bp, 34 predicted proteins | sample RumenRJG_04DNA_FD_193489 | JGI IMG/M metagenome (GOLD analysis project Ga0256407, IMG submission 193489) | Bovine rumen microbial communities from Lethbridge, Alberta, Canada - RJG_04 | ecosystem: Host-associated > Mammals > Digestive system > Stomach > Rumen | place: Canada: Alberta...
CAATATTATGCCGATGATGCTTAATGGAGTATTGATGCCCATTGTTGACAGCATCAATATGTACAATAATATTTTTGGATTATAATTCATGATTAAGTATTAGTTCATAAGATTTAAATAGATTAATGTGAGAAAAATTATGTTTTGAGCTAAATTAAATGGCTGGAGATAACAAACAAAAAAAGAAATTGATTATGTTGAATTAAAAAAACAAATTTAAAACTAGCTTTAAATTAAAATATGAAAGTTAGAATGAATCTAACTTCATATTAGACTTCAATAACTATACAAATCAGTGATAAACCACTCCTTGTACACTTCTAATTTTACATTTAACTTTATATAAACTTTTTGATACGTATCCTGAAAGAGAAAAGCTAACCAAAGGAAATTCCAAAACTTAAAATTTTTACATTCAACCGCTAGAATTAATCTATCATCTGATAAGTGTGGTGATGAGCTGAATAATAGCTATAATTAAAATTAATAATAATTCATCTTTTCGACTCATATTAATCACCTGAAAAGTTATTGAAGTAATTTAATCTAAGCAAGCAAAAACTTTCACAGACCAGTCCAATAATATATTAAACCAGTATTCATATAAGTTTGATAGTTTATAAACTCATAAAATTGTTTTTAAATAAAAATATTGCTTTAAAATCGTTTTTTAATATAATCAAAAAACTGATTTTCACTAAAAAATAACCATTGCCTCAAATCAAAAAGTCAACTAACTAAATTAAATTTAAATTAAAAACTATTAAAATAAATAATCGAGTGTTGCATTAACATTGATGGCATGGCGATTTGAATTTAAAATAAGTTTGGGATATAAGGATGAAAAAAATAAAAAAAGAAATAGAGAAATTAATCTCTAAATCTATTTACCTAAGTCTTCAAGAGCAGCACTGATTTGTGCCATAATTTGCTCGGTTTTGAAGTGTTGTTGGTTCATTGCACCAGATGGACATGCACCTACACAAGTTCCACATCCTTTACATAATGCAGAGTTGATTTGTGCAAATTCTTTTCCACCTACACCGGTAGCGATTGAAATAGCATCGAATGGACATAATTCGACACATACTTGACAAGCACCACAGATGGTTTCGTCGTTGGATGCAATAATAGGTTCGATTTCTACTTCTCCTTTAGCCATTGGGATTGCTGCTCTGGATGCTGCAGCTGAACCTTGTGCTACGGAGTCAGGAATATCTTTAGGACCTTGTGCTACACCAGCAATGTAAACACCGTCAGTTAAGGTGTCAACAGGTCTGAGTTTAGGGTGAGCTTCCATGTAGAATCCGTCTGCAGATCTGGAGAGACCTAAGGTTTGTCTGAGTTCGTCAGATCCTGCAGAGTGTTCGAGACCAACGCTTAATACAACTAAGTCGTAAGTGTATTCAGTTACTTTACCGAGTAAAGTGTCTTCTGCTCTGATAGTTAAGGTTAAATCATCGTTTTCGAAGATTTGTGCTGGTTTACCTCTGATGAATTCAATACCGTATTTTTCTTGAGATGTTTTGTAGAACTCTTCGTATCCTTTACCGAATGAACGGATATCCATGTAGTAACAGGTTACTTCGGTATCAGGTTCGTGGTCAATACATAATTGAGCGTTTTTCATGGAGTACATACAACATACTCTGGAACAGTATGGTTTACCGATTTGTTCATCTCTGGAACCGACACAGTGGATAAATGCTACACGTTTAGGTTCGATACCGTCGGAAGGTTTTACAACGTGTCCTCCGGTAGGACCGGATGCGTTAATCATCCTTTCAATTTCCATAGCAGTGATTACGTTTGAGAAACGGCCGTATCCGTATTGGTAGATTCCGGATGGGTCGAATGGGTCGTAACCGATTGCAGCAACGATAGTACCAACTTCTAATTCGATTTCTTCAGGTTGTTGGTTGTGGTCGATAGCTTCTGGTCCACATGCTTGTACACATAAGTTACATTCGATACAGTAGTCTTTATCGATGGTTGCACATAATGGTACAGCTTGAGGGAATGGGATGTATGCAGCTTTTACCATACCGACACCTTCGTCGTAGTAGTTAGGTATTTCGATAGGACAAGCTTCTTGACAGGATCCACATCCAGTACATAATGATTCGTCCACATATCTTGGTTTTTTCTCAACTTTTACATTGAAGTTTCCGATGTATCCGTCAACTTCAGTTACTTCTGCGTAAGAAATTAATTCGATGTTTTCGTGTTTGAAAGCGTCTACCATCTTAGGTGCTAAAATACACATTGAACAGTCGAGAGTAGGGAAGGTTTTATCTAATTGTCCCATACGTCCACCGATGGTTGGGTTTCTTTCTACCATGTAGGTTTTGAAGCCCATGTCACCTAAGTCTAATGCGGTTTGGATACCAGCTACTCCACCACCGATAACTAAAGCGGTGTTGTTTACATCTACTTTAGTAGCTTCTAATGGTTCGAGTAATCTTGCTTTAGCAACAGCCATACGTGTTAAGTCTTTAGCTTTGCTGGTAGCTTCTTCTGGTAAGTCCATGTGTACCCAGGAGTCTTGTTCCCTTAAGTTAGCAAATTCAAATAAGAACTTGTTTAATCCAGCTTCTTCTACACATCTACGGAAAGTAGGTTCGTGAAGACGAGGGGAACATGCTGCTACAACAATTCTGTTTAAGTTTTTCTCTTTGATGTCCTCTTGGATCATAGCTTGTCCAGGGTCGGAACACATGTATTTGTAGTCAGTTGCGTAGACAACGTTAGGAAGTGTCTTTGCATATTCTGCTACTTCAGGACAGTCGACTACTCCACCAATGTTTACACCACAGTGACAGACGTAAACACCTATCCTTAATTCTTCGTTATTATCTATTTTTTCTTCTGCCATATTAATTCACCTTGTACAAGTCGTGAAAAATATCTAATATATATAAAAAATTGCAATTTAAAAACAGTTGTAAAAATTTTTACATAGTATTAGATATATTAATGTAGTAAATACACATATATAAAGCTATTCATAAAACTCTTGGAGTAAAGTTTATATATTAGAAACTGAAATCTCTTTAAAAATAGCTTTAAACTTTAAATCAAAGTTTTTTACATGATATTAATCAAAATAAAGCTTAATCTTTATTTTTTGATGAAATAAAAAATTTAGGTTAAGATAAATTTTCAATTTTTTATTACAAAATCATGATTATTATTGGAAGTGTAATCAAAGAGATTACAGTGTTGATTAATATGCAGTCTGAGGTCAACTCATAGTCAAGTTTGTATGTGATTGCCAGAAGCAGTGACATCATTCCTGAAGGCATGGCGGCCTCGACAATGGAAATCTTAAACTGAAGATCTATCAGGCCCAGCTGGGATGCTGCAACGAAAGCGACCAATGGGAAAAATGCCAATTTCATTATTGATGTGAATACTATCATGGATTTGCTTCTTCTGATTGCTGAAAAGTCGATTGACAAACCCAATGCAATCATGATTAAAGGAATTGCTCCCTGTCCCAGATAGTTAACAGTATTGTCGATTACAGGGCCTATCGGGATATTCACAAGATTAAAAATCAAACCTAAAACAACTGCCCACAAGGGCGGGAAAAATGCGATTTTTCTAACTGCTGTTTTGACGGTTCCTCCAAATTTCAATATCAAAACAAATGACAATACTAAAAAGATGAATGATGTGGCAATATCACAAAAAATCGCCCTTAAAAAACCTTCCTGACCAAATATTCCTAAAGTAACGGGATAACCCATAAATCCGGTATTGGCAATCATTACAGTGACTAAAACACTCCATAATGTAATGTCATCCAAATTCAACTGCCTTAAAATGAAATATGCGACGATGCCGGTCACAAATGATGAAGCCAAAATAACAAATGGTAAAATTCCCAGTTGGGAAATTAAGGATAAATCTGCAGAGTATAATGCATGAAAAATCATGCAGGGCAGTAAAATGTACATTACTATTTTATTGAATGGATCAATGTCCTTTTCGCTTAAAAAATCGATTCTTTTAAGGAAATATCCAAGTCCAATCATTATGATGATTGATAAAATAGTAACTTCAATTTGATTCATAAGATAATATTAGTAAAAAAGAGTATAAAAAAGTTAAGAAAAAAAAGAAAAATAAAATTAGCTAACGATACCTTCGCTAGTAATTTTAAATACACATTCACCTTCAGGCAAATGAGGGGAATCCACTAAACGTGCAATTCTTTTTCCGGCTAAACCTTTTTTGAGCCAGATTCTGTAGGTGGAAGCGTGACCTAAAACGTGTCCACCAATAGCTTTTGTAGGACTTCCGAAGAAGGAATCAGGTTTAGCTTGAACTTGGTTAGTTAGGAATACTGCAACATTGTAAGTGTTAGCAATTTGTTGAAGTGAATGTAAATGCTGGTTTAACTTTTGTTGCCTTACAGCCAAAGATTCCCTTCCAACATATTCGGCCCTGAAGTGAGCCATTAATGAATCGACAATGACCAGTCTTACATTAGCGCCGCTTTGGATAAGCTCATTAATTTTATCGACCATCAAAATTTGGTGAGCTGAGTTGAATGCACGAGCAACATGAATTCTGCTTAAAACTTCTTCATTGTCTAATTCAAATCCTTCAGCGATTTGTCTAATCCTTTCTGGACGGAAAGTGTTTTCAGTATCAACGAATACGCATTCACCATCTAGACCGCCGAGTTCTTCTGGCAATTGAACAGTAACTGCCAATTCATGGGAAATTTGACTTTTACCAGATCCGAATTCACCGAATACTTCAGTAATGGATTGGGTTTCGATTCCACCGCCTATTAAATCATTGAATTCTTGGCTTCCAACAGTAATGTGTCCAACATCTTTTCTTCTTTCATCTACTTCCAATGCTGTTTCAAAAGTTATGTTTTCAGCTCTACGAGCAGCTTCAATAACTTTTTCTGCAACACCTTCACCGATTTCGGCTTTTACTGATAATTCCTTAGGAGTAGCTGTAGCTAATCTCATCATATCAGCGAAACCTGCATCTTTTAATTTTTCTGCTGTTTTTTCTCCAACACCTGGTAAATCACTTAATTCGACCATAATTATCATTCCTTAAATTTATTTTCTAATAATATTTTTTCAAAAGTTTTTTAGGGTTTAACCTATATTCTTCAGAATATTCATTAAAACTAACATTAGCAATAATTTCAATTGTCATGTTAACTAAATCTTCAATTTTATCTTCAATACCTAATGCTTCATCTTCTATAAGTGAAACAACTTCCTCCTGACTCATATCAATAAGTTCTTCTGCTAAATTACCAAAGAAAGTAACTGAAATCTCACCTGTATCATCTTCCACTCTTGTTGGAATCATAAGAGTGTATTTAGGTTCATCAAAGGTATGGCCACAATTGTCACAAATGTATTCGTCTTCAGACTCTTCTACACTTTCACGACAGTTTGGGCATTTTTTAAGTAAGATTTTATCAGGGAATACCTCTTTGATTGTAGCGGTAATATGAACATTAGTATCGTCTTCTGTTAATGATTCAATTGATTTTGCAACAAATATTGATTCCATTAACTCGTCTTGAGATGGCAACTCTTCCAATTCTTTTTCGCTAGGTTCCAGGACAGTTGTTCCGCCGGATACGGTAGCTTGAAGACGGTTATCCATATCTAGGGATAAGCGAGGATTTTGCAATTTGAGAGGTTGGCCCATTTCCAAATCCATATTAGCATCCTTGTCCCATAACACCACTCTAATAGAACCGGTATCATCTGCAATTTCAATATTTCTAACAGATCCTGTATCACCGTTGTCCCTGTCAAAGTTACGTATTTCATTCAATTCGATTACTCTTCCGACGATGACAGTATCTTCTTCATCTTCATCCAAGTCTTCAATTTTCTTATAATCATAAATTGCCTTTTCCAATGTGGCAAGTTCTGGAATAAACATTGCGGATGCTTGTTCTTCTGACAATCTAATGATTCTGGAACCTCCTCCAATGTTTAAATCAACACTGTACATGCCAAGTCTGGTTCTTGCATTTTCAATTCTGTACGCTTCACCAACTGCATAATCTCCTTCAGCCTTTTCATTCCAGAAGGATAATCTTACCTTACCTGATTCATCGGCAAAGAGTGCTGAGCGAACAATTCCTACAGTGGAATCGTCCCTTTGGAATTCTCTTGGATCTTCTAATGACAATATTCTTCCGACAATGTCTATCTCAACGCCATCCTCATCATAGTCAAATTGGATTTGTCCAATTGAAACAGGATGTAACTCATTTCTGATTCCATCCAATTCGTCTAATTTTTCTATCGGCAAGTTTTCAGGATTTACAGTGATTTGTGTGTTGAAATTGGTGTTCATTGAGTATTGGCTTTGAGTGTATTCGTCAAAGCGAACATCACCGCCGATGACTTTAATGAAATCACCCTTATTAATCGCAATATTGGTGTCATCGCCCCAAACGGTCACTCTTATCTCCCCGGTTGAATCTCTGACATCAAAGTTTCTCAATTTGCCTTCGGTATTATCGGTTTTCCTTGTAAAGACCCTGATATCCTGGAGTCTTGAAACAACACCGATAATTGAAACATCTCTCTGTTCGCTTAAGTCACCGATTGGCAAGAATTCCTGTTGAATTTCGGGAACGTCATAATCCCCTTTAATGATTCTTCCATCCCAATGTGTTAATGAAATTTCATTTTCACCGTCACGGTTTGGTCTTTCACGTGCCTGTGCCTGAAGTATTTTGACTGTGTCTCCATCCTCCAATTTTAAATCTTCAATCAATTCAACATTTTTATTCCATAATGTATAAGAGATTTGTCCTGAATCATCCTGTAATTCAAGAGATGCAACTTTTCCTTCTTTTCCATTCTTTTCATAACTTCTGATGGTTGGAATTCTAATGATCCTTGCAATGATATTAACTTTGGTTTCAGGTTCAATATCGGCAATTTTTGTGATTTCCTCTTCATAGGCAGGGTATTTTGATGAATCTTCCTCCAAATGAACAAGAACTGACCTTGGCCTCAAGTTTGCTTCAAGCCCGGAGTATCCTTCCTTAATATCTACATTTTTGATTTGGATGATGTCTCCTTCCTTGACCTCTTTAAGCAATCTAATGTTTTGAGTCCAGAAAACAGCTCTTATTACGCCGGTATTGTCCTTTAGCTCAACATTTTGAACTTGACCGTTTTGACCTTTGCGTGTTTTAAATGACCTTGGATTTGAAATTGATATTACTCTGCCTGCAACGGTGACATCACGGCTATTGGCTTCGAGTTTGTCAATTGTATCGATGGCAAATTCAGGCTTTTCGGAAACCATTTCAGGCTCTTCTGTAACCAGTTCACCAACAACCATATCCGCCAAACTTGTATCGGTCATGAATGGATTTTCAATTTCCTGTTCTCTGAATTTTTCTATTCTTTCAAAGAATTCGTCTTCAGAAATCTGATCTTTTACTTTATCAAATCTTTCCTTAAGTTCATCAGACATCCTGGATGATGCCTCTTCTTCTTTATTATCAAAAATGCTTGTGTCAATACCTAAATGATTTTGAACTACAAGTTGTGCAGCACTAAAATCATCAATAAAGTCTACATCTTCATTACTTGATTTCATTCTTTCCATTTCTTCTAGAAATTCTTGTTCGGAAAGTTTATCTTTAACTTTTTCGTATTCTTGTAAAATATTTTCTTGCATACCAAACCCCTCATAGAAAAGTTAATTATAATTTTATATTGATAGTGTATATAAAGTTAGAGAGAGAGCATTTGAAAACTAATCTCAATAACATTATTAATAAAAAATTTAATATAAATATCACTCAAGTGCACACCTGTGCAAATGCACAAGTGCTAATATGCATTATGATTTTTCTTTAAAGCCGTTTTAATCATTATAGCTAAGTCCAAACCCATATGCCAGTTTTCTACGTACTCAATATCATATTCAATACGTTTATTGATTGAAGTATCACCACGGCAGCCATGAATTTGGGCCCATCCTGTCAGTCCTGGTTTTACTTGGTGTTTGACCATGTATTTTGGAATTGATTCCTTAAACTGGTCTACAAAATAAGGTCGTTCAGGTCTGGGTCCAACAACGCTCATGTCGCCTTTCAGGACATTGAAAAATTGCGGCAATTCATCTATACTGGTTCTTCTAATAAAATCTCCAACCTTGGTTTTCCTTGGATCATCCGGTGTGGTCCATTCGGATTTCTCTTCGCTTGGGTCTTGAACCTTCATGCTTCTGAACTTATACATCTCAAAAATCTTACCGTTATAGCCCATTCTCTCTTGCTTGAAGATGATTGGACCTGGAGATGTCAATTTAATAGCTATAGCCGTAACAAACATTATAGGTGATGTTATAATAATTGCTATTATGGATATGACATAATCTGAAGTATATTTCAAAAACTTATTAAAGTTATCGTCAAGGGGAACATAACGGATATTGATAATCGGAATGTCCTCTATCATGTCTACTGACGGCTGTGCCGGGAAATATCTGATATAATCCGGAATGATTTCCGCTTTAATTCCGACTTTCTCACAGCTCTCCACTAGTTCATTAATTTTATAATAGTATTTCAAAGGAATGGCCAAAACGACCCTGTCATATCTATTGTTTTCAAGAACATGGTCCAGCTGATTGAATGAACCGATGATTCTGCTGCCTTCCACTTCCTTGCCGACATGCTCTTCCCTTCCCAATAATCCGCTGACAACAAATCCCAGGTATGGATTTTCACGGATTTTGCGGGCAAATGTGTATGCCAAATCATTGTCTCCAACAATTAGAATATGCTTTAAATTCTTGTTGTTGACTCTCAAATTCTTTAAAACACTTCTAATAGTGAATCTTTCAATTATTCCAAAGAATGTTGCGATAATCGCCAGCAAGAATAGCATGATTCTTGAAAAATCCGGCTGGTTTATGATAAATAAAATTGAAACTAAAGCAAAGAATGCCAAAATGTTTACCTTAATTATCTGGGTAGCTTCGGAAAATATGTTCTTATACGTTCTGCGCGGCTTATACAAACCAAATGCGAAGTATAATATCAGATAAACTGGAATGACAGCCAATATTAAAAATAAAAGATAGCTGGAAAAGCCCAAATGACCGCCAATTGGGCCGAATAAAGTGGTTTTAAACCTTAACCAAATAGAGCATAAAAGGGAAACGGATATGACTAAAACATCAATCAGAACCAATAAAATATTCAATGCCTTTTGATTTTCCTTTATCATGTTAACTACCTAAAAAACTAGTTTCATTATATATTATGGTTTTAATATATTAATTAATCTTTCTTTTTAAATATATTTAAAAATAATTTCAAAAGACATAAAAGTGCTATTCCTAGATAAACAACCCAATTCACGATGAATGATGATTCACCGGCATGGTGTTTTTTATAATAGATGTACATTGCACGGTAAAATTCATAGATTAACTTGGATTTCTGTTTTTTGCTGCTTGCACCTTTAAGATGGGTGATTTTTGATTTTCCGTAGTAAATTATCTTCCACCCGCCCTGCTTAATGCGGTAGCAGAGGTCAATATCCTCGCCATACATGAAAAATGTCTCATCAAGCAATCCTATCTGGTCAAGGGCGTCCTTTCTTATGAACATGAACGCTCCGGTAAGGCAGTCTATTTCGTAAACCTCATCATCCGGCAGGTCGGTGAGGTTGTAGTCATCATCCTCACTGTTTGTTGGAATGTGGAATAATCTTATGAATGAATTTTTAACGTTTGGAAAGGACCTTTTGCAGGCCTTATCAAGTTCGCCATCCTCCAGAAGAACCCTGCACCCGCATGCGCCAACATCTTCATGCTCTTCCATATAGCCGTAAATTTCTTCTAAAGTGTTTTCCCATACGACAGTGTCTGAGTTTAAAAGCAGCTGATATCTGCCGCCGGCCTGTCTCAATGCCTGGTTGTTTCCGGCCGCAAAACCGTTGTTTTCTTTTGAAGCTATGAATTTGACCTTGTCCTTAAAATAATCCCTTAAGCGATTCAGGCTATCATCGCTGGATGCATTATCCACCACTAATATCTCATATGAAAATGGATAGTCATATTCCAAGATGGAATTGATGGTGTTCTTTGTTAGCTCAAAGGTTTGATAGTTTACGATTACAACCGAAAGATCCATAAGACTCACTAGTTATTTTTTTAAAAATTTAAATGTATTGATTATTAATCTGTATTCGATTTTAAAATAATTTTTCGTATTTTTCGATTTGAACTTGACTTTATCAATTTTCCTTCTACTTGACAGGCCCTCCCTAATGCCTGAGATGTAAGTTGAACCGAAGCCCTTTTTTTTAAAGAACAGATACTTAATTAAGAATCCGAAAAACAGGAATATGAAATTTAGGATTTTCAATGGTATAGGCAGGTTCTTATATACAACCCAAACGTTATTTCTTGCTGCCAGGCGAACCTTGAATTCATTGTATCTGCTTCCGGATGTGGCGGAGCCTATGTGGTATACTACGGCATCGGGACAAAGCAGGTTTTTATAGCCATATATCCTTGACCTGATTGCCAAATCAACATCCTCCATATAAGCAAAAAAGTTATCGTCAAACATTCCAAGCTCAAGAAGCAGGGATTTCCTATACATTGCCGCACCTGCACAGGCTGAAAATATTTCACAGACCTCTGTGTACTCGCCTGAGCTGTGGTTCTCGCCTGTCTTTTTAGTCCAGGCAAGCAGGTTATATTCATCCCCAACATCATCAATCAGGTCCTTGTTGTTGTATTGAAGCATCTTGGCCTGAACAGAAAAAATATTGTCATCTGAAGACATCAAATCAACTAAAGCCTTGATGGATCCCTTTTTGACTTCAGTGTCGTTATTTAAGGAAAATATATATTCATATCGGGCTTTTTCGATTCCCTGATTGACGGCCGGTGAAAATCCGACATTTTCCGTGTTTTCAATAAGCCTTACTGGGAAATTGAAAGTACTGCCTTCAATATATTCCTTGCTTCCATCAGTTGATGCATTATCGACTATGATGACCTCTCCGATAAGCTCCGAATCATTGTTTAAGGATTCAAAGAAAGCCTTTAAAAATTTTTTCCCGTTATAATTTGGTGTTACTACAGAAACCCTCATGCTAATCAATCGAATTTTTTAATCTTTTCCATGTTTTATAATATAATTTTGGACTTAATAAGAATAATTTAATTTTGGATTTGAACTTGCCGTCCCCTTCATATTTGGATAATTTAGTGAGCAAATCAAGCTCCTTCATTTTGCCGAGTACCTCATCAAAATCATACCCGTTGTAGAAGAAGTAGTTCATGTTTCCGAATATTGCCTTCGGAATTCTTGAGGTAATAATCAAGTTGGCCAGGTCATCCCTTCCCTGGCTTTTATAAAATTCAGCCAAATCCTCAAAGATAGCTATAACCTCAAAACGCCTGAACTCGGTTGTGTTGATGGCTGATTCGGAGTGCTGGATATAATAGTAGGTAGCCTCATTGCTGATGGCGATTTCCGCTCCATAAATTAATGCCCTAAGCGCAAAATCTATGTCTTCACCATAAACCAGGTCAGGATTGAACCTTATGTTATTATCATTGACTATGCTTGCTTTGTACATCACTTGCCAAAAGTTGAATGGCATTTCCATATTCAGTTCCTTTTTGATAAAGTCATCGCAATACATTAGTTCGGAGGCAAAATGATGGGGTTTGGATAATTTATCTCCATCCTTTTTAATGAATTGTATTAAACTGAAGTCTGTCTGACCATTATATAATTCAGACAGGTGATTTCCGGTTACATAATCATCAGCATCAATAAATACTAAATACTTTCCGTTTGCCTCATCAATTCCGCGATTTCTTGCACTGCTTACCCCTGAATTTTCCTGATGTATGATTTTATATGAAATTGTTGACTTGGACAATTTCTGATTGATTATCTCCAGGCTATCATCGGTTGACCCGTCATCTATGACAATCAATTCAAAACTTCTAAAATCCTGATTGATTATAGAATCGAGTGTTGTGCCTATATATTCTTCGCTATTATAAACTGGAACGATAACACTAACATCAATATTATCCATTTTATCCCTCATTATTTAAAAGAAAATTTACAATGCGCTCAGATGAATGACCGTCTATTTCATCAAATTGGGTCTTTACAAATTCTGATATTTTGCTTTTATCAAATTTATTATTTTCAATCACATCAATCAGCTCATCGGATGTGTTAACGATAGGACCAGGAACGGTTGTTTTGAAATCATAGTAAAATCCACGTTCATTTTTCAAATATTCGTCCAGATCATAAGTGAAAAAGACAGTAGGCTTGTTTAAAATAGAATATTCAATCATGATTGATGAATAATCGGTTATCAAAACATCACTTATGAGCATCAGCTCCTGTTCCGATTCATATCCGCTTACGTCAATATATTTTCCTTTTGAGGATATGTCCTCCTTATAGAAGTTCTTTATCTTTGGATGGAGCCTTAAGGCCAGAACATACTCATTTCCCAATCTTGCGTTAAATTCTTCCAAATCAAGATAGCTGAAAACATTATTATATTTTTCCTCATCTCTAAAGGTTGGAGCATAGAGAATTATTTTCTTATCCTGTGATATTCCATATTTTTGACAGAAATCCTTTTTCAGTTTATCCAAATCACGGTTTTCAAAGTAATAATCCATTCTTGGAAGTCCCAATGCCTTGATTTTGGACTCGGGCATTTGAAAAGCTTCACTATAATATCCTATGATGTTTTCAGAGGTAACTATCAGATAATCCGTATTTTCAGAAATTTTACTTAATATTTCTCTGCTTTCAATATCAACAGAACCTCCAAATTTCTTGGAAGCCCCCGGAGCATGCCATAACTGTACAATAGTATTTTCCTCTCCGAATTTCATGAATGCCAATGGGAAAAAGTTATCGTTTAAAAATATGTATTTTGAGCCTGCAAGCTTTTTGAAACTGCCAAAAGATAATTTGTCCTTGTAAAAGAAATGGAATTCAAATTCTCCCCTTCTTTCAAATTCCTTTTTAATATAATCCAAATTGCCTTTAAATGATTCACGAGAATCAATTATAAAAGAAATCCTGTTTTTTTCAACTTCTGTATGTTTAAATAAACCAAATATCAAACCATACAGCTTATGCTTTAGATAAGACATGAAAATCTAATGTAAAAATGAAAGCATTCCTGGAATTGCCCCTGCCATTGCCTGTACACCTAAAATGAAAATGGCCAAACCACCGATGAAATTGATAACCCTAGCATATTTCATTGCTATTTTTGTACCGAATGTTCCAACTAAAAACCACATAAGGACGGCAATAAAACTTAAAATGGCCAATCCCAAGGGATCAACGTGTGCAGCAACACCCTGAGCGGCTAAAATCAAGTTTTCAATGTTTCCAAAGACTATTAAAGGTAAGAAGTGCATTATTTCAGGATCCATTCTATTCACCCCTAATTGAAGTAATCATCGCTTGGGCTCCTAAAATGAAAATAGCTAATCCACCAATGAATTCGATAAAACTAACATAATCTATAAGCATCTGTGTTCCAAAAGTTCCAATTGCTAACCATGAACCTACACAAATAAAGCTTGCAATTGCTAATTTAATTGGATTCACACCTGCTACAACGCCTTGTGAAGATAGCACTAAATTTTCAATATTCCCAAAAATAATTAATGCTACAAAAGGCAAATATTGCTCCAACATTAAAATCACCATTTCCCCAAATAAAATAATCTAACATGATTATTATATTAAAATTAATATATAAAATTATCCATATTTCAATGAAATTTTTAGATTACATTCTGAAAAATTATTGATATTATCAACTAAAAATATTAAATTATTTAAATAAAATTAAGAAAAATAAGAAAAAAATGAATATTATAAAAAAAAGAGGTATGTTTCAAGTGTAAAATCACTATCTGTGGGCATACATTTTTTCATAATACTCCTGATATTGGCCGCTTTTAACCTGATTTGTCCAATCCTGATTGTCCAGATACCATTGGATTGTCTCTTTAATACCTACTTCAAAAGTATAATCCGGACTCCAGCCCAATTCGTTTTGAATTTTGCTTGAATCGATTGCATAGCGCCTGTCATGGCCCAAACGGTCAGTTACGAATTCAATTAATGACTCGTCCTTGCCCAAGGTTTCAAGTATCAGCTTAACGATGTAGATGTTTTCCTTTTCGTTGTTTCCGCCAATATTGTAAACTTCACCGAGCTTGCCCTCATGCAAAACCAGATCAATGGCTGTACAATGGTCATGCACATGAAGCCAGTCCCTGATGTTTTTCCCGTCACCGTAAACAGGCAATTTCTTATCCTCAAGAGTGTTTGAAATCATCAAAGGGATTAACTTTTCCGGGAACTGATAAGGCCCATAATTGTTCGAACATCTGGTTATATTTATTGGCAAATCAAAGGTTTCAAAGTATGCTCTTGTAATCAAATCTCCACCGGCTTTGGAGGCTGAATAAGGACTGTTAGGTTGCAGAGGAGTGGTTTCTGTAAAGTATCCGGTCTTTCCTAAGGTACCGTAAACTTCATCGGTTGAAATTTGGATGTATTTATCAACGCCGTATTCCTTTGCCGCATTCAAAAGAACCTGTGTGCCCAATACATTTGATTTAATAAATATTTCAGGGTCTGTAATGCTTCTGTCAACATGGCTTTCAGCAGCAAAGTTAATAACATAATCACATTCTTTAACTAAATCGTCCACAACATCTTTGTCTCTAATATCGCCTTTAACAAAGGTGTAATTGTCCTTGTCTTCAATATCTTTCAGGTTTTCAAGGTTTCCGCAATAGGTTAACGCATCCAAATTTATGATATGGTAATCGGAGTATTTGTTGACCATGTATCTTACAAAATTACTTCCAATAAAACCTGCTCCACCTGTAACTAGAATATTTGTCATAATAATCACTAATATTTAATTTTAGCCTCTTTAAAGCTTTTCAATTCTTTATCTTTATCAGATAATATTATCTCATCGATTTCATCCAATGGCCAGTCAATCCCAATGTCTTCATCATCCCATTTTATTCCGCTTTCATCTTCGCCGTGGTAGAATTCTGTGCATTTGTAAACGAATTCCGCTTCATCTGACAATACTAAAAACCCATGGGCAAATTTAGGAGGAATATATATCTGCTTTTTATTCTCTTCAGACAGTATTTCACCATACCATTTTCCGTAAGTCGGTGAATCCCCCCTTAAATCCACTCCAACATCAAAGACTTCACCTTTAATAACTCGGACCAACTTCCCCTGTGGATAGTTTAACTGTAAATGCAGGCCTCTAAGAACACCTTTTGAGGATTTTGATTGGTTGTCCTGAACGAAAGTCAAATCATGACCTGCTTGTTTAAAATCATCTTCCTGGAAGGTTTCCATAAAGTATCCTCTGTTGTCTTCAAAGACAGTAGGCTCCACCACAAACATGTCTTCAATACCAGTTTCTGTGAATTTAAATTTTCCCATAATAATCATCTTTTAGCTAAATTAAATAAATATTCTCCATAATCGGTTTTTTTAAGCTCTTCAGCAGTTTTCAATAATTCTTCTTCACCAATATATCCTTTAAGATATGCAATCTCTTCAAGGCATGCAATGTATAAGCTTTGTCTTTTCTGAACTGTTTCTATGAAGTTTGCCGCTTCAAGAAGTCCTTCATGAGTTCCTGTATCAAGCCAGGCCATACCTCTACCTAAAAGCTCTACTTTCAGCTTTCCACGATTTAGATATTCCTCGTTGACAGAAGTGATTTCAACCTCTCCCCTGTCTGAAGGCTTTACGTTTTTAGCTATTTCAATTACATCATTGTCATAGAAATACAGACCGGGTACGATATAATTAGATTTTGGTTTTTCTGGTTTTTCTTCAATTGACAGTACGTTCCATTCATCATCAAATTCCACTACGCCAAATGCTTCGGGATTGTTGGTGTAATAACCGAATATAACTGCTCCTTCCTCAATGTTAGTTGCCCTTTCAAGTATTTCGGTGAACCTGTGGCCATGAAATATGTTGTCCCCTAAAATGAGTGCAACATTATCGTTTCCAATAAACTCTTCACCTATGATGAACGCTTCTGCAAGACCGTTGGGATTTTCCTGAACCTCATATTCAAATTTAATTCCCAGACCGGATCCGTCACCGAGCAAATCTTTATACATTGGTAAATCTCTAGGAGTGGATATAATTAATATTTCTTTAATTCCCGCAAGCATTAAGACAGAAATAGGATAATAAATCATTGGTTTATCATAAAGTGGTAACAATTGCTTGGAAACCGCCTTTGTAATCGGATAAAGACGAGTTCCGGAACCACCTGCAAGCACTATACCTTTCATACGACTCTCTCCCAAATTATATTATTAATTTATATTATATTTAACATGCTATAAATAACTAATTTAACAAAAAAATTATATATTCAATAATAGTCATGAACTCTTAAAAAAAAAAGAAGGAAATAATATTCCTCATGAATTCAATTACCGCATTTCAGAAATACATACGATAATTGAACTTCTATTAGTTGCACTAGGCATTTAAGGAACATTTCCATATTCTGATGCATTAAGTTTTACTTCCATTGGTGGAATTACTACCTTTTCGCCAGTCATTTGATGGGTTTCGGGATTGCGTTGTATTTTAAATGTATTACTATTCTTGCTTTGTGTCCAAACAACATCGTTCAGCATCTGTTTGCCGTCTTTGAATGCCTTGGTCTGCATATCATTGCAGTATGAAGTGATATAACTTGCCCGGGTGTTATTATCCTTGATTTTCTGCGCATGTTCGATTACCTTGCTCATTCCGGAGAACATGTTGCTTTCCGCTTCATGCCAGTACGCTTGAACAGGCTGACCGTAGATTTTATAGTTTTCCGGTCCCACACATCGAGTGCAAAGATCTTTAAAGACATAATACGGGTAATTATCTGTATCAAATACTCCACTTTCATTTGCAGGTTGATTAGCTCCATAAGCCTCACTGACATTTATGCAGTCATTGGATACTGGTACATAAACTCCATAAACTGGCGGACCGCAGCTGACCCAACTGACACATGACATTTCAGCCGGAAGATTTGGGAATATCTGTATCATATGGGCACTTAATGTTGTATCACTTCCAATCACCCTCATATCAACTCTACGTGTCTCATCAGGAGAAAATTGTGTTCCCTCGTATCGATTTCGATAAATTTGACTGACATTTTCTAGTGAAACCTTCTCATCCGGTGAAAAACAGAGCGGATACTTGTCATTATGAATGTAGTGTGAGTTGAACTTTGAAGGTGCCAGAATATGGTGCCCAATCCATGTTCTCATATGAGAGTAATCAGTAGTAGTCTGCTTTCCGGAATATGTATCTAACAGGTTAATCTCATTATTCTTACCATGCACAGCAAAGCCATTTTCTTCTGCAAGAGAAATTAAATCTTTAGATGTAATATTATCTTCATAGTCAGATAAGTACTCTAAGGAAAACTCATTACCAAAGACTGACACTTTATCACTCGGCAATTTCACTGCAGCATACTGATGTCCGGTATATATCTCAATATACCATACCTCGTTCTGATCAGCAATTATGGCAATATCGGAGTCGCAGCTGCCGTACTTGTCAACGATTCCCAAAAGGGTTTCTACACCTTCTCTGGCCGTTTTGCTCTGACAAATCACAAGGTCTGATGCAGCATCTTCACAAATACCATCTTCCACAAACGGATCTGCTTGCATTGAAGCATTGTTTGAAAAGGCTGTAACGGACATGGTCATAGCTACACCGTATTCGTTTGTGCATGTAGCCGCATCAAGGAGACCATCATTACGCACTACTGTACTGTTCATATATGGTGTCGCAGTGTAGTGATAAGTTGTTGCCGGAATTTCAGTTTTAACCTTTCCATCAAGACTTACAGGCATTAACCGACCGGGTTCGTTCTCCACCCTTGGAGTAACAGTGATATGATTTGCAAAAACCTCCTGATAGTCATTTGATCTTGCAACAATTATTGAACCATCGGTACTGACATCCTGACCTACATATACTGCAGTACATGCTGAGCAGGCCTGCATACTGCACACCAGCAGCACACACAAAACTAAAAACATCGATTTTTTGGGCAAATATTTAAACTCGAACATAAATATCCTCCTTAAACAAACTCCTATATGTTTCATAATTTTTGAAAAAAATATCTGATAAAATTATTTTATTCAAAACGATTATTCCTAAAAACTGTAATTTTTAATTAAAATATTCAGATATGTTTAAAATTTTATCTTCGACTATATAAATATATTACTATTATGTTTTTTACCCAAAAAACATTAAATGCTATTAAATCAAATCTAAAAGCACATCTAAACCGAATTAAATAAAAATAAAAATTAATAAATGATTTTAATGGTTAAAAACTGATTTTCATCGGCAGCATCGCGAAAAGTGTCGATGATATCAGCATCAACTTCCCCGGCATTGACCAGTTCAATTTCACATTCGATTTCTGTGAGACAGTCATATAATGCATCAAGATTTTTTCCATAGTAATCAGGCAAATTCAAAGCTTCCTTCAAATAGTCATGCCCTTCCTTTTTAATCAGATTACCGTCCAACTGCATTTTAAACCTCTTTGAATGTATTGTAGTGGTCATTAGTGTAATAAACCTTATAGTCACCGGTATTGTATACTATCCTTTCAGCGCCACGCTGTGTTCCATTTGCATTGATGTCACATTCTATGTAGTTAGAATTACTGTCTGGAAGCACATGCTGCCTGTTGGTGAATCTATCTCCGCCAATGCTTTTTCCGGGAGCATATTTCTTAAGTGGTCCCCCATGCCAGCCAAGATTTTGAGCTTCCTTTTTTGTTATATAGTTGCTCGGAAGCTTGTGAAACTCCTTGATGTAGGCTGAAACCTCATCGACCGTGCAGTACTGTCCATCCTCAACAACTTTTACATCACCCGCCTTGTCATTGCCGAAATTCAGGAAATCAAAAAATCCTGCGCTTACAACTGAAATGCTGAATAAGGCAATGATTATTGCAATGATAAAAACTAATTTTTTATTCATCTAATCAACTCAATATATTCTTTGATTGCTTCCTTATAACTTCTAAGCGGCTTGAATCCTTTTTCAATCCAATTCTTATTATCCAAAACGGAATAGCTTGGTCTTGGAGCGGGCCTTGCAAACTCTGATGCAGTCACAGGAACCACATTAACGTCCTTCTGTGCAACCTCAAAAATGTATCTTGCAAACTCACACCATGAACAGCTTCCAGAATTTGTCAAATGGTATATTCCGTAATAATCCGTTTCGATTAGCTCGGAAATCCCAAATGCCAAATCTGGAGTGTATGTCGGTGTTCCGACCTCATCATAAACGACAGTTATTTCCGAATGGCTTTTTGCCAATTCAAGCATTGTCTTTGGGAAATTCTTGCCGTTGATTCCATATAGCCATGCGGTCCTTATGATGAAATATTTGTCCAAAATTTCCTGTATGGCCAGTTCTCCTTCGAGTTTGCTCTTACCATAAATGCTGATTGGGCCTATTTCCCCATCTTCAGCAATAGGTTCTGTGGCACTTCCATCAAATACGTAATCAGTGCTTATATGAACAAGCGGACAGTCAATTTCCCTGCATGCCAGAGCCAAGTTTCTAACACCGTCACCATTGACGGCATATGCAAGATCACGGTTTTCCTCGCAACCGTCGACATCGGTATATGCGGCGGCATTGATAACAATGTCCGGCTTTGCATCGCAAACAAATTCGATTGTATGATTTTTATCTGTAATGTCCAATGTTTTAGAATTTGTCAAAATTAATTCATGATTTTCCAAAACATTAATCAAATCATGGCCCAACATTCCGCTAGAACCTGTTATTAGAATTTTCATAATTATCACTTAAAAATTTAATATTAGTTTTTATATATGTTTGAAGTAATATTTAATTAATAATGGAGTTGGAAATTATGAAAGTATGTATTATTGGTCAAGGCTACATTGGACTACCAACAGCCGCATTATTCGCTCGTAACCACTGTGAAGTGGTAGGCGTCGACATATCAGAAGAAATGATAAAAAATCTGAATAAGGGAATTATCCACATCGAAGAGCCTGGAATATCCGACATCATCAAAAAAGCTGTTGAACTAAAAGTGTACAAAGCAAGCCTAACTCCACAAAAAGCCGACGCTTTCATAATTACCGTGCCAACACCATACATAGTTAAAAACTACAGCTGCGATTTGAGCTATGTAATAACAGCATGTGAATCAATTCTGCCTTACCTTGAAAAAGGAAATACTGTCATTATTGAATCCACAATTGCTCCCATGTCAACAGATGAGACAATAAAGCCTATCTTTGAAAAGGCAGGCTTCACAATTGGCAAAGATTTGTTCCTTGCACATTGTCCGGAAAGGGTGCTTCCCGGAAGAATCATTGATGAACTGATACACAATGACCGAATAATCGGTGGAGTCACACCTGAATGTGCCAAAAAGGCCTGTGAAGTTTATGGACAATTTGTTGAAGGGGACCTGATGCTGACAGAAGCAAAAACCGCCGAGTTATCAAAATGCATGGAAAATACATTCAGGGACGTCAACATTGCCCTTGCAAATGAGCTTGCTAAAATTTGTGCTGAAATTGGTGTAAATGCACTTGACGTTATTGAAATGGCAAACAAACATCCAAGAGTTAACCTGCACTCACCAGGTCCGGGTGTTGGAGGGCATTGCCTTGCAATAGACCCTTACTTTATTTATGCAAAGGCACCAGAGCAGGCAAAAATCATTAAATTGGCACGTGACACCAATAACTCCATGCCCGATTTTGTCGTTGAAAATGCTAAAAAAATAATTCCAAATGGTAAGATAGCAATATTGGGCGTTTCATATAAAGGCAATACCGGAGACGACAGGGAAAGTCCTGCTTATGAAATCATTGCCAAATTAAGCACCAATTATGAGATAGCTATCCACGACCCTCACATCACCAATCCTGATTTTGTCAGTTTGGACGAAGCGACAAAAGATGCGAATCTGATTTTAGTGCTATGCGATCATAATGAATTCAAAAACCTGGATTATGATTTAATATCAAAAAATATGGATAATCCTATAATATTTGATACAAAAAATATAATAAAAGAAGTTCCAAACGAAATTAAATTATATAATTACGGGAACTTATACGAATTGAATTAAAAATTAATTGATTGGTCTGGTTGTATTTGATGGCCATTCCATGCTTTTTGACTACTCCATTCTTCAGATGGTGATTCCCAAAATACATCATTGGCTTTTAAACCTAATGGTAAAAATATTGTACAGCACGCATAAAGACTGCCTGTATCAATGTTATCTTCACAGATTTCCATTTGAGACCCATTCAATCCACAAATCAACCATCCTTCAGAGTTAAAGTTTTGATTGCCTTCAAATTGCCTTTGAATAACTTTTGTAAGTGCACATCTGACCTGTGCCTGTGAGATATTTCTTGGTAAAATTTTTAATAAGGCAGCCTGTGAAAGCAAGTGGAAAATGCCGCAACGATAAGATAACGCTCTGCCCCAAAGAGGATATGTTCCTTCTGGAGAGATGATTCTTTCAAGCTGGGAAGCCAATCTGGAAGATCTCATTAACTGCACATCCAAAAATTCCCCATCTCGAAGGCTATACTTTCTCATTACGCGCAAGATATCATTGAGCATAGGATGAATAACTAAACTGTTAAAATAACCCACTTCAAAATCCGCACCGTTAGAGTAGATTGCATCGCCAACATACAATTCGTCCCTGAACTTGGCAACAGCATAAGTCAACCTCTCCATATCACATTCACCGGTGAATTCTAAAAGAGCGGCTTCAATCATTGAGGTGTACAATAACCAATGATTTTCAAAAGGTGCTATAATTCTTGTATTTTTGAATTCGCGGATTATTCTGGCTTGAACATCCATAGGTAAATTAAGCCAAATTTGATTTTTAGCTCTGAGTAATCCTTGAGCAAATAAAGCAACATCAACTAAAGATTGTTTAGGTTCTACAATAAAGATATAATCATTGCTATTTGTACTGACAGCATTTTTAATGGCCTGTAAAGTCAAACGAATATACCTCTCACGAACTTTACCTTCTTCAGAAATATCAGGCCCCAATTCCAACCAAGGAGCGATACCATTAAAAACACGAGCAAAAGCTTCAAGATAAGAAAACTTCTGTCCTTCAGAAGTGTTTGATTCAAAAGGCATTGTTTTTCTAAGTGATCCTTTTGATAGATTGTTGAGGACAGGAAATGCTATCTTTTGTAATGTTGAAACCCAAAAAATCCTATCTTCCCAAACAGGTGTTTCTTCCTCAATTATTTGAGGTTCTTCTTCTTTTTTGAATCTTTTAAAAAATGAGTTGCTCATAATTTATATTTTGTTAAACATTATATATAAATATTAAAAAGAGTTTATATATTTTGATAAATATAAATAATTATCATTACTAAGAGGTTAGAAATAATGCCAACAATGTCCGAAAAAATATTAGCTAGAGCTTCAGGAAAAGAGAGTGTAGAAGCTGGAGATATTATTATAGCAAATATTGATATAGCAATGACCCACGATTTAACAGGACCTCTTTCTGTTGAGTCTTTTGAAAAGATTGGTGCTGAAAAGGTCTGGGATTCCTCAAAAATTGTTATCCCATTTGACCATCAAGTGCCGGCCGATTCAATAGATTCCGCCAATAATCATATTTTAATGAGAGAATTCGTTAAAAAGCATGATATTGAGCATTTTTATGATGTTAATGCAGGTGTCTGCCATCAAATCTTACCTGAAAAAGGTCATGTAGTGCCTGGAGACGTTATTGTAGGTGCCGATTCCCATACCTGCACTCATGGTGCACTGGGCGCATTTGCAACAGGCATCGGTTCAACCGATATGGCCATGGTATTTGCTGAAGGTAATTTATGGTTCAAGGTGCCTGAAACCAATAGATTTAACATTACCGGTGAGTTGAAAGACAATGTTTATGCCAAGGACGTCATTTTACATATTATCGGTGAAATGGGCGCTGACGGATCCACCTACAAGGCCTGTGAATTTGCAGGAGAGACAATATCCGACATGAGCGTTTCAGATAGAATGGTTTTATGCAATATGGCAATTGAAATGGGTGGAAAAACAGGTTTGGTGGAACCGGACGAAAAAACTATCAGCTATGTTGAAAAACGTTCTGATAAACCCTACAAAGTTTTCAAGACTGATTTGGACTCATCTTCTCTCAATATAATTGATGTGGATGTCAATGATTTGGAGCCTCAGATTGCTTGCCCTCACAATGTGGATAACGTAAAGCCGATTGGTGAGGTGGATGTAGAAATCGATCAGGTATTCTTAGGTTCATGCACAAATGGCCGAATCAGCGATTTGAGGGATGCTGCAAAGATATTAAAAGGCAATAAAATAGCTAACGGCACCAGGATGTTGGTCATACCTGCATCCAAGGAAGTTTACTCAAAAGCTTTGGACGAAGGATTAATCAGAATATTCATTGATGCTGGAGCTCTCGTATCTGCTCCATGCTGTGGCCCATGTCTTGGAGGCCATACCGGAATTATAGGACCTGATGAAGTAAGCCTTTCCACATCCAACAGAAACTTTAAGGGAAGGCAGGGAAGTCCTGACGGAAAAGTTTATTTATCCTCTGCTGCTGTTGCTGCGGCTTCAGCAATTGAAGGAAGAATCGTTGCACCGGAGTGATCATATGAAAGGAACAGCTTGGAAATTTGGAAATGATATCGACACAGACATTATCGTTCCTGGAAGATACTTAATTTATACTGATGAAGAAAGATTATCACAGCATTGTATGGAAGGACTCGATGCTGACTTTAATAAGAAATGCAAAAAAGGAGACTTTATAGTAGCCGGAACAAATTTCGGATGCGGATCTTCAAGGGAACACGCCCCAATTGCACTCAAGGGTGTTGGCGTGTCAGCCGTGATTGCCGAATCATTTGCCAGAATCTTTTATAGAAATGCTACTAATGTAGGAGTTCCCCTTCTTGAAGCTCCTGGAATTACAGAAATTATAGAAAATGGAGATGAAATTGAAGTGGATATGGATGAAGGAACCATTACTACTTCAGATGGTGAAAAAATCACATTTAAAAAATTACCTCCATTCATGTTAGAAATTTTAAATCAGGGTGGTTTGATTGAATACCTCAAAAACAAAAGATAAATATACTATTGCAGTCGTTCCAGGTGATGGAATCGGCAAAGAGGTTATGAAAGCAACATTGGATGTTTTGGATGCATTGGATATTGACTTTGAATATGTCTATGGTGATGCGGGAGACGAATGCCTTGAAAAGACAGGCACTGCACTGCCAGAAGAGACTTTAGACATCATTAGAGAAGCTGATGCATGCCTTTTTGGAGCAGCTGGCGAAACCGCAGCTGACGTAATCGTTAAGATACGCCAGGAAATGAAAATGTTTGCTAATCTAAGACCCGTTAAAGCTTATCCTAATACTAACTCATTATTTGACAACATTGACTTTATGATTGTGCGTGAAAATACAGAAGGAATGTACATTGCCGATGAGGAATCATTTACCGATGAAGGGGCAATAGCAAGGCGCATTATCACAAGAGAAGCGGAAAGACGCATCATTGACTATGCATTCAAATATGCAAAGGACAATGGCAAGACTAAAGTGACTGCAGTTCATAAGGCCAATGTGCTCAAAAAAACCGATGGTTTGTTTCGCGAGATTTTCTATGAAGTTGCAAAGGATTATCCCGACATTGCAACTGAGGACTTTTACGTGGATGCAACTGCAATGTATCTTATTACACAACCGGAAAGCTTTGAAGTTATTGTAACAACCAATCTTTTCGGAGACATCTTATCCGATGAAGGGGCGGGGCTTGTCGGAGGACTTGGCTTGATTCCATCCGCAAATATCGGAGAGAATGGAGCATTGTTTGAACCTGTTCACGGTTCAGCGCCAGATATTGCAGGCCAGAACAAAGCAAATCCAATAGCTATGATGCTTTCGGCAATAATGATGCTTAGATATTTAGGTGAAAATAGCGAAGCCGACAAATTCGAGGCTTCAATACTAAAAGTACTGAATGATGCTAATACTTTAACCGGTGATTTGGGCGGTTCAGCTACAACCGATGAATTGACCGGTGAAGTTATAAATAACTTATAAAGGAGATATAATAAATATGAATTTCAAAAAATTAACCAAAATGCAAATGGCAGCACTTTTTATCATATTCATTATGGTAGTAAGTGGGGTAGCAGGATTTTTACTCATCATATTCGGTGGTGCCGGATAATTAAAGAGGGATTGATAAAATGGCAAGATATGAAATAGCAGCAGTAGTTGCTGAATTCAACTATGATATTACACAAATGATGTTAGAACTCGCTCAGGCAGAAGCAAAAAACAGAGGCTGTGAAATTACTAAAGTGGTTGCAGTTCCAGGCGTATTCGATATGCCTCTTGTAATCAAAAAATTATTGCAGAAAGGGGAATACGATGCAATCATTACCCTTGGTGCTGTAATTGAAGGTGCAACTGACCACGATCAAATCGTGGCACAACACGCTTCTCGTAAAATTGCTGACTTAGCACTTGAATATGACACTCCTGTAGCATTAGGAATTACCGGACCTGGAATGACCAGAATGGACGCACACAGACGTGTCAAAAATGCAAAAAGTGCAGTTGAAGCAGCCATCAAAATGTGCGACAGATTAAAAGAAATCTAGTGATTGGATGGAAATACTAAAGCCTAACGAATTAAGAGAAAAGTTTAATGACCCATGGATAGCCCCATATGAAAAAGTATTGACTATGGTAGATGGGGACAATGTGGAACTAGTGGAGTACCATCCATGCATTTCAGGATCCCATTGGTTACTGCATCAGTACAGAAACAATTCAGAGCTTATCGACTCCGCTTACCGTGACGGAAACAAGCACGTTTACAAATGCCATGTCGGTAAGGCTCCACTTGCCCTGAAGGCAAGTTTCAATGCTGCAGGAATTGATGAGATTGTTGTTGACGGCGATGAGGTTAAAGTTACACACGCAGGCCTTGCAGGAGCCGGAGTCGGAGCCGGAATGTGCAGAGGAATGGGCGAAGGAGTAAAATATGTTGAGCTTATTCAAGTTGGAGGAGGCTCAAAAGCGGGCAAAGCCACAGTTGTGACACCTAAACTTGAAAAAGTGGTTATTGGCGTTGATGATACCGATACAAAAGATGCCGGCGCTACATGGACAATGGCTCATAATTTGGGAGTTGAACTTGCAGAAATGGGCTTTGAATACTTGGACCATATAATTGTTCAACTGTATCCGCATAATCCTCATAAAACTCAAAATTGCGTTTCAATTGCTCTTACCTTCGCTGTTGAAAGCGACAAAAAGCAAGAGTTAATCGACAATGTTATTGAAATTCTTAAAAGAGACACATTATCCGATAAAACAGCAATTGCCATTCTGGAAGGTTTAGACATTCCGGAAAAATTAAGAGAGTATTCCATTGCTACAAAATCTGGAATGATGGATGTTGAAACTGCTGAATCCGTTGCAAAGGAATTGAACATTCCATTGATTGCAGTTACAGGCGAACAGGGTAAAGTCGGTGCTCTCGCTGCACTTGGACTTTATGATGATGTTGAAGAAGCTGTAAAAGCTTATGAAAAAGAAATCTAGAATAATTTTCTAGATTTTCAACTTATTTTTTTTAAAGATTCAAATTCAGGAAATTTCCTTGACTCTGACGAGGAACTTGCTTTATGGATGTTGTATTCGTATCCTTAAACAATATCTCAACCGTATGATTTTCATAATTGAATGTGACATTGCTGTTCTTCTTGAAATTAAAGGAAGTGACGAAATCATCTATCTTAACCTCATATGTTGAGTTCTTTTTAAATATTCCGGTTGAATAGGCAATTGAGGAATTATCCAAAAAGATCTCATATGTGGATGAAGGAACATCCCTTGAAGAAATGGTATAATGCTCGTAAAGCGTTGCATTCTCATTTTCATAACTATGAGTCATTGCAGTTCCTTCAAATACTTGCTTTAAGCGGGTATTTTGAATTACATTTCCTTCCTCAAGATTTAAAAAGTTTTTAGCCTCTTTAGGTAATCTCAAGATATTAGGTTCGCCGTCTCTTGCATTCATGATTGTATAAACGGTATCATCTACCCGTATCGTGTCATTTTCCTTTACACCAAGGGTCGTCATTGCATCACCGGGCATGCGTATTATATCCAATTCATCTTCAATAGCTATATCAACAGTATAAGGACCCCTTACGGAAATTGAATTTCCCCTTGGTGAATCATCGGCATAAATAATCAAGTTTCTTGAATTAGGCTCGATTGACAAAACACCATTTTCAAAATGTGCAGCTCCAATAAAGGTTGAAATCATTAGAAGCAATAATATGATTGAAATAATAAGCGGAAAGTGAATTTTAATAAACGACTTTACAAGATTGCCCTTAGGAGTCTTTTTAAACATGACAATTGACTTTACAATAACCTTGACAATGTAATAGATTGAAATTATAATGCCTATTACGCCAATCATTATACCTATAACCAATGGAACAAAGCTTACGAAAAATATTGTAAACAATCCTAGAATAACCAGAGACAATCCAACAATTGACATACGGATAAAATGACCGATTTCATCAATCATTATAACACGGCCATACTTATTTGCCCGGCTCATGATTGTCCTTACTACTTCATTAGCCATTAAGTTCAAATCCCCAAGTGGAGACATGTCATGCTCGATTGCACCAATATCCACTTCAGTTATCGAAATCCCCAATACGTCAGCATCAATAACGATACCTACATCGACACCATAGTCCTTTTCAAAATTTATGCGTTTCAATACTTCCTTACGTGCTGCAAACTGACCGCTCAAAGGTTGTTCAAAAGTAATTTCAGGGAAGAAAAAGTTTAAAAGCGGTTTTGCGGTAAGCTCAGTTACACGTCCACGAGCACGTGCGAATTTGGTTTTGGTAATATCGGTTTTGCCTTCAAGGATAGGCATTATCATTGCCTCAACCTTTTTGGATGTCAGATTATGAATATCCGCATCAATGAAAGCAATAACATCACATTCCGCTTTCCTATAACCTGTGAACAATGCTTCACCTTTACCCTTGTTGACCCTATGGGTAATCACGCGAGCTCCAGCTTTAATCGCTTCGGCTTCGGTATTGTCGGATGAACCGTCATTGACTACGATTATTTCATCAACAAAGGATACCTCCTTGACCACTCCTACAACAGTGGCTACGGTATCTTCTTCGTTATAGGCGGGGATGATAACTGAAACCTTCTGGTACTTTTTAGGTTTTTGGGTTTTTATTCCCGCAAGCAAAAATGCAATAATTACTAAAAACCAATACAATTTAAATTCACCGTTTTTAATTTCTACATTATTAATTTTTTAATTTAAATAGTTATAAATGTTATTATTAATTCAAACAAAAAATTATTAATCGATAAGCAATAATATTGATGTAAAAAGAATATTGATTTTTAGGTAGTAATTTGATGATTGTTAAGACACTTGAAAAGGAATTGAATCTGGCCAACTGGCAGGTAAAGAAGGTAATGAAATTAATTGATGACGGAAATACAATACCATTCATTGCAAGGTACAGGAAAGATGTTACAGGTTCACTCAACGATGAAACACTGAGAAAATTTGATGAAAGGCTTAAATATCTGCGCAACCTGGAAGAGAAAAAGGAAAAAGTAATAAAAAGAGTAAATGAGCTTGGAAAGCTTGATGATGATTTGAAAAGTCAGATTTTAAAGGCAGAAACTTTAGTCGAGCTTGAAGACATCTACAGACCATTCAAAAGCAAAAAGCAAACAAGGGCAACAAAGGCACGTGATAAGGGCCTTGAGCCACTGGCAAATATCATCCTAAAACAAAAGGTTAAGGAAAGCGTTAAAAACATAGCCAGAAAGTATGTAACAGATGAGGTGAAAACCCCCGAAGAGGCGATAGAGGGTGCACAGGACATCATCGCTGAAATCGTATCGGACAATTCCACCTTCAGAAAGAAAATCCGCCAAAACACATTCCGCACCGGCCAAATCGAAACCAAGGCAAAGGACAAGGACATCTCAACAGAATACGATATCTACTACAACTATTCAGAAAACGTTAAAAGGATACCTCCCCACAGGATTCTGGCAATAAACCGAGCAGAAAAGGAAGGCGTCATCAGGGCAAAAATCACCTGCGACAGCGACGAAATCCTGAAATATCTAAACAGGCACATGCTTAAAAACATCTCCAAAGTTCCTGAAAAAGTAAAATACAACAGATATACAACTCCAATCATTAAAGAGGCAGTCGGCGATGCATACAAAAGATTGATTTCACCGGCAATTGAGCGTGAAATCAGAAACATGTTAACCGAAAAGGCTGAGGAAAAATCTATTGAAGTGTTTGCCAAAAACCTGAATCAACTGCTGATGGAATCCCCGCTTGTCGGCAAAACCATTCTCGGATGGGATCCCGCATTCAAAACCGGATGCAAACTGGCCATTATTGATGAGACCGGCAAAGTCCTTGATACGGCATTAATCTATCCGACAGCACCGCAAAACAAGGTTAAGGAATCCATCAACACCGTTCGTGGACTAATTGAAAAATATGACATCAACGTTATAGCCATTGGAAACGGCACCGCTTCAAGGGAATCTGAAGAGATTGTTGCCCAAATCATCAAGAATACAAATGTCGAATACATCATCGTCAATGAGGCGGGAGCGTCTGTTTATTCAGCTTCCAAATTGGCAGATGAGGAATTCCCTGATTTTTCAGAGGGTGAGCGAAGTGCGGTTTCTATTGCAAGAAGGCTGCAGGACCCGCTTGCAGAGCTTGTCAAAATCGACCCAAAATCAATCGGCGTCGGACAGTACCAGCATGACATGAACCAAAAGCAATTGTCAGAGTCCCTGACGGGCGTTGTTGAAAAGGTTGTAAATGAAGTGGGTGTCGACCTAAATACCGCTTCAGTGAGTTTGCTCAATTATGTTTCAGGGATTGGAAATACGACCGCCAAAAACATTATTAGCTATCGTGAAGAAAACGGCAGTTTCAATTCAAGAAAAGAACTTATGAACGTTAAGAAATTAGGTAAAAAAACATTTGAACAATGTGCCGGTTTTATTAAAATCGACAATCCCGATTATCCGCTGGACAACACCACAATACATCCGGAATCATATGATGCAACCTATAAATTGTTAGACAAGTTAAATTACTCTGTCAATGACATCGGTGATAAATCATTAAAACTGGACAATATCAACATAAAAGAACTCTCTGACGAGTTAGACATCGGAGTTGAAACGCTTAAAGACATTGTTAGGGAGCTCAAAAAGCCTGGCCGTGACCCCCGTGAAGACATGCCAAAGCCGATGCTTAGAAAAAACGTGTTATCGATTGATGATTTAAAAGAAGATATGATAATGCAGGGAACTGTCAGGAACATTGTTGATTTCGGGGCATTTGTCGATATAGGAGTTCATCAGGACGGGTTGGTTCACATTTCCCAACTGGTGGCGGATAAATTCGTTAAACATCCCCTAGATATCGTCAGCGTAGGGGACATTGTCGACGTTAAAGTCTTGGATGTAGATACAAAAAGGAACAGGATTAATCTTTCGATGATAATCTAAATCTCCAATTTAATTTCATCAAATGTCAAGTAAGGGATTTTGCTATTCTTTGCTCCAATCTCGAATTTAATAAATCCCTCTTCTTCTAATCTTTTAACTTTAGGCTGTACATTACTTACATCTTTATTGATTTTATTGGCCAAATCACGGATGCTTCTAGGCCTTTCATGTTTAATGGTATTTAAAATGATAAAATCCAAATCTGATAAAGATAATTTATTTGTAACCAAACTTTCGGTTAATTCTATTTCTTCATCCAAGTTATCCCTATAATATCTCCAATTTTCTAAATCAACATACATTTTCATGTTGTTTGTTCTTTCAAACAATTTTTCTAATTCTGAAATGGATTTATATGTCTCTTCCATTTCACGAATAAATTCATGCCCTGTTTGCTTTTTGACTAAAGTTATAATCACTTTAACATCTCCATTAACTCCTCAACATCAAAACTATTTGATGCATTTAAGTAATCTTTAATTGTTTCTAAAATTTTTTCCATATCCTGTTGGCTTATTTCTACTTTATGCACATGATTTTTAGGATTAGGATGTATGTGAACCTTATTAATATGATAATTGTCAATCAGGATGTTATCCGGCATGATAACGATTGACCATCCATTAGGTGTCTTTGCTGTGTAAATCAATTTGTCACCTATCATGTCTTTATTCTGAATTTTTCTTGTCATGTAGTATTATATTTTTCATAATATTTATATATTCGTTGGTTTTTAACCAACACAATTATATATGTATACGTAATTATTATGATACTAGGTAAATTTCATGAAACCTAATCAATATTGCAAAAATCTTAATAATACTTAGACCTAAAATAAATATATTAACATTTATTTTTAGAAGGGATTTTTAAATGACACCAAAGATAATGATTATTCTTGGAAGCGGATCAGATATTTCCATTGCAAATAAAGCAATGGACATGTTGGATAAATTAGAAATACCATACAGTTTAAAAATAGCATCAGCCCACAGAACTCCTAACCTTGTTCGTGAAATCGTGACAAAAGGTACTGAAGCTGGAATAGAAGTCTTTATTGGAATTGCAGGTTTAGCGGCACACCTGCCAGGTTCAATTGCCGCATATACCCCGAGACCGGTCATTGGAGTTCCGGTTGATGTAAAAACAGGCGGTATTGATGCTTTACAGTCAATCATTCAAATGCCCTATCCGTCCCCTATCGCTACCGTTGGAATTGACAGGGGAGACAATGCGGCAATTCTTGCTGCACAATTCATTGGCCTTCATGACGATGAAATACATCAAAAGGTCTTAAAATTAAGAAAGGATTATGCTCAAAAGGTCATTGAAAGTAATGAAAACCTTGTTCAGCCGATTAACAGGCCATTCATTAGGAATGACTTCATAAAAGTTAAGGACATTGAAATAAACAAGGTTCAGGCAGATGAAGAAAATGGAGGCTGTAAAAACAAGGATGCTGAAGTGGCAATCATTGTTGGAAGGCAAAATGATGTATTGACCGCCAAAAAAATAACCAAACTTCTTGACAGGCTTAAAATTACATATGACATGAAAGTTGTCTGTCCAATCAGATCAAACAAAAAATTCATCGATTACGTCAAATCCATGAAAAATGCCAAGGTTTTCATTGGGGTCAGCTCCAACTGCTCACAGGTCACAGGAGGCCTTGTCGGTCTTACAGCAAGACCGGTGATTGGAGTTCCTTGTACCAATGAAAACGGCGATGACTACATGCTTACGGCAGTCAATATGCCACCGGGCGTTCCTGTTGCAACTGTCGGCATAAACAACGGTAAGAATGCTGCAGTATTGGCAGGTGAAATATTTTCAATCAGAAATCCGGAAATGGTGGACATTCTTGAGAAATTAAAGGATAAAAAAATAAGCTTATAGTGATAACATGAACCTTAAAGATGAAAACATTATAGAAATTGCAGATGAGCTTTCAACCGAATATGAAATCTCTAAAGTATTAAGGCAATATCCTAAGGACACCGTTATTGTTAAGAACGTGAAAGGATATGACATGCCGGTTGTAACCGGAATCTGCAATACACGTGACAAGATTGCTAAATCAATCAACTGTGAAGTGTCAGAGATTACCGAAAAAATCATTGATGCGATGGAAAACCCTCTTGAAGTTACCAAATTCACTGATTTTTCAGATTATGATAATTTAGATGTTGATTTGGGAAAAATTCCTATTTTAACCCATTATAAAAGAGATGGCGGAGCATACATTACCGCCGGTGTCGTGTTTGCACGTGACCCTAAAACAGGCATCCAGAACGCTTCAATCCACAGGATGATGGTGCTTGACGATAAAAGACTGGTCATCAGAATCGTGCCAAGAAACCTTTACACCTACTTCCAAAATGCCCAAAAGGTCGGCGAAGATTTACAAATCGCAATAGCTATCGGAATGGACCCTGCAATACTTCTTGCAAGCACCACTTCAATACCTATCGACTACAATGAGATGGAAGTGGCAAACGCATTCAAGGATGGCGAGCTTGAACTTATTAAATGCGGTGATTTGGAAGTTCCACAGGCAGACATTATTCTTGAAGGTAAGATTTCAGTCACTGAAACCGTTGCCGAAGGGCCGTTCGTTGACTTGACTGACACTTACGACATCATCCGTGACCAGCCAATAATTAACTTGGAAAAAATGCATATCAAAAAGGAAAATCCTTGCTATCATGCAATCGTTCCTGCAGGATTTGAACACAAGTTACTGCAAGGTCTCCCACAGGAGCCAAGGATTTACAAGGCAGTTAAAAATGCTGTTCCTACAGTTGAAAATGTCGTTCTGACTGAAGGAGGCTGCTGCTGGCTTCATGCAGTTGTATCAATCAACAAACAGACTGAAGGTGACGGTAAGAACGCAATCATGGCAGCATTGTCTGCACACCCTTCACTAAAACACTGCGTTGCTGTGAACACTGACGTGAACATATTTGATGCCGAAGATGTCGAATATGCAATAGCCACACGTGTAAAAGGTGACCGTGACATCATGATTGTTCCAAATGTCCGTGGATCCTCATTAGATCCTGTAGCTGAAAGTGATGGTACAACCACTAAAATCGGAGTTGATGCAACCAAATCACTTAAAACATTGGAAAAATTCGAAAGAGTTAGTTTTGGAGAGTAAACTAACTTCTTAATTTATTTTTTTTAAATATTACCCAAATACACATTTTTTATTCCCTTATCTAAAGCTATTTCTTTTGCCTTAAACAGGATTTCAGGCCTTGTCGGTGAAATGTCATTCATCTTATAGTATGGAAATACCCTTGAGAAATGAAGCGGAACATTGCAGTCCAATTCATTTACTACAAAATCACATAATTCATTAATTTCTTCAATTGAATCATTATAATCATTGATAATTAAATTGGTTATTTCCAAGTGCTTACCTTCATCATAAACCCTTTTTATATTGTCCAAGACTACATCCAAATCCGCACCACAGACTTTTTTATAGAAATCCCTGGACATTGCCTTAAGGTCTATGTTGAATGCGTCGACAAATGTTAAGATTTCTTCAATTGACTTATCCGAAAAATAGCCGTTGGTGACATAGATTACCTTCAGGTCTTTTTGCCTTGCAAGTAAAGAGGTTTTCTTGGAGAATGGCAAGTGTATCGTAGGTTCATTATAGGTCCAAGCAATTGACTTACAATTATATCTAAGTGCATTTTCCACAATCGCATCTGGTGTTATTTTAACAGCTCTTGAATTTTTGTCATATTCATGTGATATCATATAGTTCTGACAGTGCAGACATGTCATGTTACACCCAAAACCCCCGATTGAGTATGTAAAAGTGCCCGGTAAAAAATGATTCAAAGGCTTCTTTTCAACCGGATCGGGACTCAGTGATGAAACGATACCGTATGACTCATCAAACAACTCGCCGTTGATGTTCTTGTGCTGTCTGCAGATTCCTACATTGCCATCGGCAATCTTGCAGTAATTGGCGCAAATCTCACATCTGATTTTCCGTGTCTTGGAACTCTTTTTGTATAAATCGCTACTCACTAACATAATGCTCATAGCCTTTGTTTTTAATTCTTTCAACATAGCCGTTTTCAAGGGTAAGCTCAACAACATCAGAGTCTGTCACCTCACCGATTACAATGCAGTCAATCGGCAGCTTTTCCAGATTCTCCCTGGAAATTGTGAATAATAGCTCAAAGTCCTCGCCGACATGCAATATCAAATCAAGATAATCAAGGTTCAATTCAGAAGCTAACTGTTTATACTCATCGGAAACCTTCAGCATCTCCTCATAAATCATGAATCCGAAACCGTCCCTTTTAATCTCATATAACTCACTTGCAAGCCCGTCTGTAATGTCGGTGGCTGATGTTGCATAATCCCTTAAGATTAAACCCTCCTTAATCCTTGCCTCAGGTTTTAATGCATGCTTTACATATACATTATCCAAGGTTTCCAGCTCAAATCCCAATGCAGCAAGGCCGATGTTTCCGGTAATTGCTATCAAATCGCCCTTTTGGTAAGTGTCCTTCATCAATGGCTTATCGGTCAGGCCCAATGCGGTGCCGGTGATTATTATTTCCGATGCCTCATTGGTGTCTCCGCCAATCAGAGGAATTGAATAATGGTCGCAGGCCTTCAGAACTCCATCTATGATTTCCTTGAAATGATCCAATTTCAAGTCCTTTGGAAGAGCGATTGCAAGCAGAAATCCCAATGGCTCTGCTCCCATTGCCGCAAGATCACTTACATTGACTGTGACTGCCTTAAATCCCATGTCAAAATATGTCATGTTTTCAGGAAAGTGCCTTGACTGAATCAGCATGTCACATGTTGAAATAAGATTTGTATTGTTAAAATTAGTAATTGCTGTATCATCCGGCGTGATATCCTTGGAATTGGATATGATATATCTGACCAGTTCCTTCTCGCCGATGTCTGAGACTTTCAGGGTCATGAGTATTAGTATAAATTTCAAAATAAATAAGTGTTTAGAAAAAAGGAATATGTTATTGGAAAAAAATAACAATAATGTTATCATCATTGGGACTATAAATAGTAATTTACATGGTTGATGATTAGGTATTATTTAGGTTGATGATTAATTTTTCAAAATTCCTTAAATTGCTTATTTTATGATTTAAAGCATTTTAACAAAAAATAAAAAAATTGTATTGGTTGATGATTAAGGTTGATGATTACAACCTTAAGTTAAATAAACTGATATTTATATGCCTAACTATTTTAAATCGAATGGTAATAATATATGAATTAAATAATTTTTTAACAAAAAATAGAGAAGAATTAAATTAATCAATTTTTAAAAAATAAGATTAATGTCC
>Ga0256407_10002379_pt1 | contig 36179 bp, 29 predicted proteins | sample RumenRJG_04DNA_FD_193489 | JGI IMG/M metagenome (GOLD analysis project Ga0256407, IMG submission 193489) | Bovine rumen microbial communities from Lethbridge, Alberta, Canada - RJG_04 | ecosystem: Host-associated > Mammals > Digestive system > Stomach > Rumen | place: Canada: Alberta...
ATACATCTTACCACACAAATCTTTCCCGCAAAAGTGTCCACCGTTAAGGGTGTTCCCCTAATCTTCCTGTCCGAAAGCCGGGACCCCCTAAACTACCGGTGTCCATTCTGATGGGTACAGTTTACTCTATCTAAACAAAACCCAAAAAAGTTTATTTTCAGTTTATATTTTTGTGCGACACTGTCACGGTCAGAGCCGCACAATTACAGATAGTAAGGAGAAGCATCACATGAAAAAGTGGGGAGACCGGCGCGACGGAATACTGCTGAGGGGCATTGATTCCATGCACTACATTATGCCCCTGATGTATCCGAACCGCTGCGACAATGAGGCGTTTATTTCGGAGCAGATCGACCTAACGAACGTCATGGCGTATCTGGAACAGAAAAACGCAGGCAATCCTGCGTACAAGTACAATCTCTTTCAGGTCATGGTCACCGCGGTGCTGAAAACCATCACGCAGCGGCCGCAGCTCAACCGGTTTATCGCGAACTATAACCTCTATCAGCGCAGGGAGATAACGGCGGCGTTCACCATCAAAAAGGTCTTTTCCGATGACGGAGGCGAGGCCCTGGCGTTTATTCACTCCATGCCCACAGACACAATCGACAGCATTCATGACGAGATTTACCGGCAGGTATCCTATGTCCGGCATGAGGGCAAGGATCGGTCCACGCAGAGCATGGACGCTCTGCAAAAGATACCTCTGTTTTTGAAGAAAGGACTTGGCGCGCTCGCGCGCTTCCTCGACCGACATGGATGGATGCCCCAGTCGGTTATTGCCACCGATCCGTTCCAGGCGTCCGTTGTGCTGGCAAACCTCGGCTCCATCAAGCTGCATGCCGGCTACCATCACCTCACCAACTGGGGAACGACCTCGCTTTTCGTCATCATCGGCGAGATGAAAAAGCGCCCCTTTTACAATGATGACGGTGAGAAAGAACTGCGGATGAGCGTCGATATCGGGCTCACGGTGGACGAACGTATTTCCGACGGCTTTTATTGCTCCCGTGCCGTACACCTGCTCAAAACGCTGCTGGAAAATCCGGAGCTGTTGGAGCGCCCGCTGAGCGAAAAGGTGGAATACTGAGCAATGCTGAAGAAACTGTCCTATCTTTTGTATCGCTTAATCAAGTGGGTGGTGCGGGTATGCTATCCTTATACGCGGGTCGTGGGGGCGCAGAACCTGCCGGACGAACCCTGTATCGTTGTCGGGAACCACGCCAAAACCAACGGCCCTGTTGCCTGCGAGCTGTATTTCCCCGTGGAGCGGTATACCTGGTGCAACGGGGAAATGATGCACCTGAAGGAAGTGCCGGAGTACACCTATCGGGATTTCTGGTCGAAAAAACCGAAATCCATCCGCTGGCTGTACCGCATCGCGTCGTACCTGATCGCGCCGCTGTCCGTATGTGTGTTCAACAACGCCAACTGTATCGGCGTCTATCACGATCTTAGAATCATGGGTACATTTAAAGAAACCATACAAAAGCTTCAAAACGGGGCCAGCGTCGTGATCTTCCCGGAGCATGAGGTTCCTCACAACAACATCGTCTGCGAGTTTCAGGATCGCTTTATCGACGTGGCGCGGATGTACTACAAAAAAACAGGCCGGGAAATCTCCTTTGTCCCACTGTATGTCGCCCCGAGGCTGCATTCCCTGCACCTTGGCAAGGCGGTGCGCTTTGACGCCTCCGCACCCTTGGAACAGGAGCGAAAGCGCATCTGCAAAGCGATGATGGACGGTGTAACGGACTTAGCCCGCGCCCTGCCGGAGCACATCGTCGTGCCGTATCCCAATATACCGAAAGCGCAGTATCCTACAAGCAAAGTGGACTCGTCTCAGCCAAACACGGGTAAAGAGGCGAGCGGAATTGGAGCGGAACATCGCAATGAATCAGTCTGATAAACGCGGCAAAGCGCTGCGCATTGCCGCCCTCGGCGTATGGGCGGCGCTCATTCTTTTTGTCCTATTGCACCGTCGTGAGATTACGCTGGAGAAGATCCTTTCTTATACCCCGCAAAGCCCGATCCTTGCCGCCGTTGCGATGATGGGCCTGTTTGCGCTGAAAAGTCTCTCTCTTGTCATGTACTCCGGGCTTCTGTACGCGGCGAGCGGCTCACTGTTTCCCATTCCGCTGGCGATCCTGGTCAACATCTGCGGGACGGTTGTTATGGCCTCGGTCCATTTCTTCCCCGCCCGTCGGATCGGAGCTGTAAGAGTCGGCGAACTGCGGGAAAAGTACCCAAAACTCAAAGCAGTCGAAGATTTTCGCGGCAAGAATGACTTCGCCTTTTCCCTTCTGCTGCGTGCAATGCAGGTCGTGAATTTTGATATCGGAAGCTCGCTTTTCCCATATCAAGCTGTTGGGCGGCTGGATCGTTTATCTGGTTCTCTTTTGTCTTACCGAGAACCTGATCCCCGTCGAGCGCTGCCATGTCATCCACTGTGCGCTGGACGATATCATTCCGTTCAACGAGTATTTCGCCATCTTTTACTGCTTCTGGTATGTGCTGCTGGTCGGCTCGCTGCTGTATTTTTTCCTCTACGATATTCCCAGCTTCAAACGGCTGCAAATCTTTATCATGGTCACTCAGGCTGTCGCCATGACGATCTATATCGTTTATCCCAGCGTTCAGCTGCTGCGTCCAGTGGCCATGCCGCGGGACAACTTCCTCTGCCGCGTCATGGCGTTCATCTATGCCTTCGACACCCCTACCGGCGTCTGTCCATCGCTGCACGTCGCGTATTCCATAGGCATTGCTTCCGTCTGGTGTAAGCGCCGGAACACATCGCCAGTGTGGAAAGTGCTTGTAGTCTGTGCCACGGTTATGATTTCGATATCCGTCACCTTTGTCAAGCAGCATTCCGCCGTTGACATCCTCGCCGCGCTCCCCGTGGGACTTCTGGCGGAGTTGGCGGTCTACGGCGTCCCCGGTATCTCAGCAAACCGACGCTCCCGAAAGGGATCTGCGATTGCGAAAAAAGGAGAATTGATTCCATGAGCAAGCCTGTCATCATAACTGCGGAGAGCTCCTGCGATTGATCCACGGATCTGAAGCGCCGCTATTCGATCCGCACGATCCCGCTGACCATCACATTGGATAACGTCAGCTTTCCGGACGACGGAAATTTTACGCCCGCCGATATGTATCGGCGTTACCGCTCCGACGGAACGCTGCCGACCACGGCGGCTCCGAGTCCGGCGGCAAATCACGACTTTTTTGCGCAAATACGGAGCGAAGGATACGAGATCGTTCACCTCTCCATCAGCGCGGAGCTGTCCTCTTCCTATCAGTCGGCGCTGCTTGCCGCCAGGGATATGGAAGGCGTATTTGTTGTGGATACCCGTATGCTCTCCACGGGTATCGGTCTTCTCGCCATTGAGGGTGCGGAGTGCGCCGCACGTGGGATCGGCGCGGCAGAGATCGCAGGTCATCTAATGGAATTACGTCAAAAAGTCCAGACAAGTTTTGTACTCAATACGCTTGACTATATGCGCGCGGGCGGACGCTGCTCCGGCGTCGCCGCCTTTGGGACAAACCTGTTGAAAATCAAGCCCGCCCTGACGATGCAGGAAGGCAAGCTGACTGTTTATAAAAAAATACCGCGGGGATATTCGGCAAGTCTATCGAAAGTATATCACGGAGTGTCTGAGCGGCAGAAGCATCCGCACAAATCACGTTTTCCTAACGGAATCCGGCGAAGTGCCGCCCGTGCTGGTTGATGAGCTTGTGGAATTGGTCGGCAACTTGACTCGCGCAAAAGAAATCCACCACACCCGCGCAGGCTGCACCATTTCGTCACATTGCGGGCCGAAGACACTCGGTGTCCTGTTTTTGAACGAATAAGCTGAAAGGCATCCATGTTTCCGGCATGATATAGGGGAATTATAAACCGAAGCTAAACTTATGCATGCATTTCCAAACGCTTACTTTTGCGCAAGAATAAAGGAAGGGCGCGATTAACCCGCGCTCTTCCTTTATGATTTTTCTTTTACAGAGAATTGTGTCTGCCTGTTCCTCCGTCCGGCTCCATGTCCTTCCGGTCATGTAGTTCGCCGGAGTTCCTCATGTCGCCGTGCGGCGCAAAGGTCGTCGGGCCGTTGCCGCTGTCGGGCGGTGCGCCGATGTCTCCATCCTGCATTTCGGGCTGATCCCCAAAGGGAGACGGGACGCTGCCTGTTTGGTAGTTCTCCTGCGGCTGTTGATTGCCCTGCGGGATCTGCTCCTGCGGGGGCTGCTCCTGCCGCTCATTCCCCTGCTGCGGCTGTTGCTGCATTTCCTCTCCGCGCTGGGGCTGCTCCTGCGCCGGCGGCTGGCCGCTTTCTCGCAAAGGCTGGCTCTCATCAGTATTCGGCCGCTCCTCGATCTGCGGCTGTTCCTGCGTATCCGGTTGGTCGTTCTGCTGCGCGGGCATCTCCTCGCGCTGCTCATGCGGCGCATCGTTCCGCGGCGAGTTTGCCGGCTCACGGTTTGTCTCTTGCTGCGGCGTCTCCTGCGCCGGCGGCTCCACAGGCTGTGTGTCGGCGGGAACGCTGTTCTCCGTGCCGCTTACGGGAGCGGAAGGCTCAACCGCAGCTTCCATTTGCGGTTCCGCGTTGTTGTCCTTTGCAGCCGGGAGCTCCACATGATCGCGTTCCATACCGAAGCGTCCGGTGCTGATCTTCTGCTCCTTCGCCTGCTCGCGCTCGGCGCGGGTGGATTCTGTCACATACACCGTATGCCCCGCCGCAGCGCTCTCCACTGTCTGCGTCAGCTTCGCGGCGCGCTTGCTATTGTCGGAGGTCACGCCCGCAATTACGGTATCGTTCTCATCGCCGAGGTAGCCCTCGTCCCGCAGACGAATCATCGTGTGATTCAGCGCCTTCTCCACCGTCTGGTGCTTCACCTCGGCGGACAGGCTCTCTGCCAACGCCTCCGCGTCCCCGCTCACAGCGTTCACCGCAATGACTCTGCCGAAGTGGTTGACCGTCAGCTCAATAGCGGACTCCTCCACGTCCAGAGACACATAGGCGCTCGCCGTGCCGCCCATGTAGCCCAGCGCGCCGCCCGTGACCGAGAGCGCCAGCGCCGCGGCGACAGCGCTTCTTGCCCAGCGTGTCTTTTTCTTGGCCGGGAAAGCGACGACCTCCGCGCTCAGCTCAACGGTTTCGCCTACCTCTCCGCTGACGCGGCGATTGGCAAACGTACCGTCCTCGCAAAGGACGGCGGCCTCGTCACCCCGTCGTTCCAATATGATCGCTTTCACGTCGATCCCTCCTCACGCACTCCATCCAGAGCTGCGTTTCCGCGTTTATTCTTTCATTATCGTATTCGATGATTCTGCTGGTTTTTTCGGGGTCATAAGCAAAAAACAGCGTCGGAGCAAAGGCTCCAACGCTGTTTTCCGTCCGTCAGGCATCTCATAGCGCCGTCTTTTCCACCGGCTTGCCACAGACGATGTTCAGGTTGCCGTTGCGCTCGCGCAGCTCGTCCAGAAACGCCTTGGTTTTGTGCGTATCCCGGAGCACGATTTTGTAGCACAACTCATAGAGCGTACCCATGTTGGTCGTCTTGACGCGCTCCAGATCCGCGGTGCGGGTGTACTTCTGGAACAGGTCGTCGAACAGCCCGTCATAGTCGAGGTTTTCCGGAATCGTGACCTTGAGCTCGCGTTCGTCCGCGCCGCGGCCGCCGAAGTTCAGCGTGGTCAGAAAAAGCGTGAACGCCGCCATGACCGCGAAGAACGCCGCCGCCAGCGCTAAGTAGCCCATGCCGGTGGCAAGGCCGATCGCCATGGCGAGGAAGATCGCGCCAATCTCTTTCGCCGTGCCGTTGGCGGAGCGGAAGCGCACGAGGCTGAACGTGCCCGCCACCGCCACGCCGACGCCGATGTTGCCGTTGACCAGCATGATGATGAGCTGCACCACCGCGGGCAGCATGGCGAGGGTCAGGACAAAGGACTGGGAATACTTGGACTTATACATACTCAGCGCCGCAGCGCCGAGGCCGAGGACGAGAGAGACCGCCGTACAGAGCAGGAACGCGGATGTGGTGATCTCGGTTCCTGTGATGATCGAATTAAGCACTGAGAAGAACCTCCTTTTGGACCACGGCAGGCTTTCCGCCGAGCACATATTGTTTGTAGTACGCTCCGTATTTGGAGAACGAAGTGGAGAAGATGTTGTTGTCCGACAGCAGCCGCGCCAGCCACAGCGGGGCGGTGCCGGGGATCTTGACCTCCATGAGGTACACGCCCTCCGGCAGCAGCGGCGCGCCGTGATCACCGAGGCGCAGGTCGACGTCGTTGGAACGGGCGCGCAGGTTGGTGTCGAACGTAACGCGCAGCTCGCCGCCGTCCGCGGCGGCATACGCCTCGCGGTCATAGGCGATGAACACCTTGCGCTCCGGCTGATAGAGCCGCAGGAAGTAGTCGATCTCGCGGGAGATCTGGCTGCTGTCTCCCCTGCGCGCCCCGTACAGGTAGAGCGCCGCGTCCCGCATCTCCATGGTGATGCGGCGCTTGTAGACCACGCCGTCGTACTTCTTTTTCAGCTCGACGAATACCGTGTCGCGGCTGTCGGGTACGCCATAGCTGCGCAGCCGCAGCTTTTCCTTGTACGCCGGCTTTTCCAGCGACGCGCGGATGAGCGCGTAGTCCGGCGTATCGTAATAGACGTTGCTGATGGAATAGCGCGGGTGCTCGTCGGGAACCACGTAAGGCTCCATGCCGGAGCGCATTGCTCGATACTGTTCTTCCGTCAGCAGGTATTTCTTTTCATATCTCTTGAAACAGCTTTGAATGCCGCTCATATCGTTTGCCTCCTTCGGATGCTTTCGCCCCTCTGCTATATCCTTCGGAGGCAGCGCGGCAATTTTTGGGGTCGGACAGGATTTTTCTTTCAACGTTTTTGCTTGCGCTGGGCATGTGGATTTGGTAAGATGGGCGCAAAGTGAGGTGAAGCGCATGGCGTTGTCCATCCGAAAGGCGTCCGTCGGCGAAGAGGCCGCCGTGCTGTCGTTTTACGAGAATCTGATCGACGAAATGAGAGGCTCGCCCTACCCGCTGCGCTGGGAGAAGGGCGTCTACCCCGCCGCGGACGACATTGCCGACGCGATCCGCGCCGGCACTCTGTATGTCGCCGAGGACGGCGGCATTGTCGGCGCGTTCATCGTGAACCATACGCAGGGCGAAGGGTACGCCAATGTGAACTGGCTCTGGCAGGGAGCCGCGACGCAGGTTGCCGTGCTGCACCTGCTGGCAGTCGCGCCGTCCGTTCAGCGGCGGGGCGTCGGCAGGGCGCTTCTGCAATTCGCTGCCGGGCGCTGCCGCGCGGACGGCAGTCGCGCGCTGCGGCTGGACACGCTGCCGTGGAACCTGCCCGGCAAAAGGCTCTACGAGGGCTTTGGGTTTCAATATCGCGGCGACGTGGAGGTGTACTATCCCTCCACCGGTCAGATCGCGTTCAGCATGTATGAATTGCTGTTGTAAGAAAGGGAAAGGGACGGCGCGCGCCGTCCCTTTCGCGTATGCTCTGTTCACTTCGTCCAGACATTGCCGCCCACATAGAGCGTGTGGCCGTTCAGGTCGATCCCGCTCGTATCGCCGTCGAGGGCGGACAGATAGCTGTCGCCCGTCAGCGTCCATTTGCTGCCGGTCTCCAGCGTGACGTCCGCTTTTTTCGCGGTGTCCGCGCCGTTGATTGCGCCCTCATAAGTAGAATTGTCCTTGAGCGTCATGGAAACCTGCGAAATGTTGTCGATCACAATATCGCCGCTCGCTTTCTGGTTCTCCAGCTCCAGCGTCACGTCGCCGCCGTTTTTACCGGCAGTCCCCCACTTCGCCGCCTCGACGCGCAGCAGCGCGCCGTTCGCGTTGTTGACAAGCTGATTGTTTTTCAGCTCGATCTCCGCCGTGGTGTTCGTCACATAGATCGTGTCGCCGCGGTTGGTGACGATGGTGGAGTCATTCGCCTCGAACTTCGCCGTACCGACGCTCGCGTCGCCGGACATGGACTGGTACAGGAAGATGTTCTTGTCCGTGGACGACTTGCCCGCGTGCTTCGTGTTGGTGTCGGTCAGCGTCACGCCGTTGAGGGTCACGCTGTTCTTGCCCTCGACGATCACGCCCTCGCTGGCGGTGGAGGTCAGCGTCGCCTCGTTGACCGTGATATCCGCCGTGGAGTAGATCGCGGGCGAGCCGACGCCATTAGATTCATAGCTGCCGCCGTTGACGATGACCGTGCCGCCGCCCCGGTCGGAGCGGATCGCCGCCGACGAGCTGCCGGAGGTCTTGACCGTCAGGTTGTTGGCGATCATCGTGCCGCCGCCCGTGGTCATCAGGCCTCCGGAGGTGTTGCCGGTGGTGGTGATGGTCGAGTCGGAGATCTCCACCGTCGTGCCCTCGCCGTAGCTGAACACGCCGTTGGCATGAGCGCCGTTTGAGGTGATCTTCGCGCCCTCGATCGTCAGCTCCGCGCCGTCCTTGGCTAGGACTGCGGCGTTGACGCCGTAGAAGTCGGCGTTGTCGCCGCTGGCGCTGCCGGTCTTATCGACGGTCGCGTTGGTGAGCGTCACCTTGTCGCCGCTGACCAGCACGGCGTTTTCGCTGTCGTTTGTCGAAGTGTATGACGCGCCGGTCGCGCTCGCGCTCACGCTGTTTGCCGCGTCATACTCGATCTGGGCGCTCTGTTTGCGCTGTTTGCCGCCGGAGCTTGTCTCCGGCTTTGTGCCCTGATCGGAGAGCGTCTCCGTCGTTTGCTTGGACGAACGATGCTTGCCGCTTTCGGTTTTCGTTTCGGATTTTTTCTCCGTCTGATTGTTGTTTCGGCTGCTGTCCGTCGCTGCATCCGATTTTTGATCGGGCTTGCGTGTGGGCTTTTGGGATGGTTTCTCGTTCATCTGTTCGCCGGAGGCGTCCGGTGCTTTTTTGGCCGGGCCGCTTTCGGGAACACGATCCGATTCGGACCGTAGGCCAGCCGTTCCCTTCTTCGGTGCGCCGCTGCTCGTTTCTCCGCTGTCACTCGGACGCGATTGGGAGATCGGTGTGCTCTCCCGCGGGCTACTTCCCGGCGCTTTCGCCAGTGCGCTGCCGCCGATGCTCAGCAAGAGCGCCGCAGACATGCCGGCCGCCGCCAGCTTTTTATAATCCATTTGACCACTCCTTTTTCTTGTATTGCAGGAACCACGCGTGGTTCCTGTTACAGTATTCGAGTGGCTGTGCGGAAAAAGTGGGGGCGGCAGCAATGCTATTCAGAAAAATTTTTTGGAGCCACGAAAAAGTACCCGCCTCGCTTATTACGAGTTGGGTACCTTTTCTTTGTTAGCTAGACTTAGTCTGATAAGCTGGAATGAAACGAGAATCCCATTTTAACATCTTATGGGGATTCTATCTGCGTAACGCGAGAGAGATACCCCGTTCATTTGCGTGGGCGTGTAGCTCCCTTTCCACAAAAGCCGCTTTCTCCCGTTGTGAAACGCCGTGGTCGAGCTGCCGCGCGCGAGACAGCACATCGGTCAGGTCATCCAATTCCAGCAGATTCGCGGCGAGGCAAAACAGCACATCGTGACGTCCATCGTCGTATCCCGCCAGCAGTTGACTCAAGACAGCCTTCTTTGCGTGCAAAGATTCCAAATATCCCTTGATTCCCATTTCTTTTGCCTTGTCCATATCCTTCTTCTGATTCTTATGTGAAATCAGGGAGTCATATCGGTCCACCCCTTCATACTTCTCGCAGGGATACTCCGGACATTCAAAGCAATAATCGATATTTCCGTGCCGAGCGGCGCAATGCACGATATGGCAGGACGGGTAGCACAAGCTATCTGAACCGCAGCCGCCGCACTCCCCGCGCACCTGCATGGGGCAGAACGCGCAGTTTAAGCCGCAGAGAGAAAACTGATTGTCCGTTCTGGCTGCCGCACCTCTCATACGGAGATCGGCACTGTTTATAGCAAAGCGGAGCTTACGGCGCTCTCCCAAAATGCCGCGAGCGCGATATGCTGCTCTATGTGGACGGCGCAAGGCTCGGCTCAGCGCTTACGTCCCAAGCGAATGACTTGTCGATTCAGGAACTTGAGCGCCTTTGCGATGCGTTTTACATTGGCGGCACAAAGAACGGCACCCTCTTTGGCGAAGCCCTGGTCATTCTCAACAAGGCCATTGACGACCATTTCCGCTTCATGATCAAGCGCCAATGCGGATTACTGGCAAAAGGAAGACTGATCGGAGTTCAATTTGAGGCGCTTTTTGACGGCGGCGCGAACAGTATTTATTTTGAAATGGCTTCCCACGCAAACCGCATGGCGAAGAAACTCCGAGATGGGCTTGCGGCACAAGGCATAGATTTCTATAGCGAATCGCAAACCAATCAAACATTTCCGCTTCTGCCAGCCAACATGGTGAAGGAACTGGAAAAGGACTTCTCTTTCTATGAATGGGCTCCTGAAAAGGATGGCATAATACCGATTCGCCTTGTGACCGCATGGGGAACGCAAGAAGGTGATGTTGACGCGTTTTTGGAAAAGGTCAAGGCGTTATCTATTTGATTGTATGATTAAGGCATCCTAAGGAAAAAATACGCCCTTTTACCCGGAAAGGACCTTGAAAACTGAATAGTTGTTTATTTCATATTGGTAGTCTGCTGCAATACCGCCGTCTTTGCCGCTGGTTTTGCCAGATTCCCCACATATCCGCGGTGCAGCTCAGCAATTCTTTGTGCATATTGTCCCGCTTTCCGGCGCCGGATTCTCTAAGTTAAGCACATTGCCCAGAAAGCTGCCACGATATAGAGGAAATCAAGCGCGCCGGGCTGTTCCGCGAGCTGATGGACGGCGCCGTGACGAATCAGCACCCGAGGAAACAGGAAAAGCCCTGCCCTAACCGCATAATTGCGTAATCAGGGCGGGGCTTACTTCATCATAGGTTTGATAGACCTCTGATGTTCGTTCCATAGTTCCTCGCCTTATCCATTTGAGTGGCAGTTTCCGCGGCCGTGCCTGCCGCCGCGATCATGGTCATGGTGGTCACGATACGAGCAGTATACCAAAATCCGCAGAAAAGTCTTGTTCAATATTTCACAGAACTGTACGTTTATGAACAGCCTTTCCATATTTGTACATGACGTGCTGCGTTTCCTGTGGTATCATTGCTGCATCTGATTGGGAGGGCGTTGCGTATGGCGGAGAAGAAAACGGACCGGCGCCACTGTACACGCGAATGGTCGTCAAGGACGCGCTGCTGGAGCTTTTAAAGGAAAAGAAGTTTTCCGCGATCACCGTCACAGACATTTGCCGTGTGGCGAAGATCAACCGGGGCACGCTGTATCTTCATTATAAAAATAACTCCGATATTCTCGACGAGCTGTTCAATGACGCCCCGAACAACGTAAACGGCGTCTACGCGCAGCTCACGCAGGAGGAGACGGAGAGTCTGTCCTACGGATACCCGCTCCGCCTGTTTTTGCGAAAGAGCAAAAAATACCAGCCTCTGTTTTTCTCCAGCGAACTCTGCGACGAGGACAGGCGGCATGAATCATCACATCGCCAAACCCTTCGATGTGGCGCAGCTCATACAGGATTCTTTTCTCAAACCGAAACATACCATCCGCGAACTGTTCATCCATTTGCTGTTCGGCATCCGGATCGTTGGGATTGGGATGGTGCGCATTGAAAAACTCGACGATATGGAAACCGCAGCGATTCACATAGAAATGGATGTTCCGCTTCTCAAAGTATGGCGTGACAGTTTCCCATAGTGTCACTTCCGGGTGCAGCCGCTCCACCGCGCGCCACGCCGCATAGCCGATACCCTTGCTGTGTGCGCGGGGAGATACAAACAGCAGGTCAAGGTCGCCGCGTTTTCCGTTTATCTGAATGACCACGCCGCCGACCGGCTGTCCGTCCCGCATGATCCGATACGCCTCACCACGATCCATAGAGCGTTCAATCGTTTCCCGGGAGATGATTTCGCCGTCTCCTTCAAAGTAATCGTCTCTGCGTCCGAATTCCTCCAGAGCGCCGTAGTTGAACGCCTCTTGATTATCCAGGACGAATTGGCTTCTGTCATCCGACGTCAGCGGCACAATCGTGATTTCTGCCATCGCTCAATTCCCGTGGCAGTGATGCTCCGCGCAGCGGTCATGGCCGCAATCGCCGTCGTGACGCCCATGATGGTCACAGCGGGCTTCGGGGTCATATTCCAATTTCCCCTCGGCGAGCGCCTTTGCCGCCGCGTCCGCCGAACCCCGCACGCCGCCATAGAGCTTGATTCCGGCATCGGCAAGCGCCATCTGCGCGCCCATACCGATGCCGCCGCAGATCAGCGCGTCGACCTCCCCCGCCTTCAGGAAACCCGCCAGCGCGCCGTGACCGCTGCCGTTGGTGTCAACGATCTGCTCACGGACGATTTTTCCGTCCTCCAAGTCATACAGCTTAAACTGTTCGGTATGTCCAAAATGCTGGAAGATTTCTCCGTTTTCGTAAGTAACCGCGATTCTCATAGCATGTTTTCCTTTCTGCGTCAGGTTTTCGGGGGCTTCCGCCGGGACAAGCTCACAGCATCCGCCCGTGATCAGCAGCCGTTTTCCGTGAACCAGCACATCCGCGACCTTGCGCCGCGCGCTCTCATAGATGGCGGTTACCGTGGGTCGGGAAACATTCATGCGCGCCGCGCACTGCTCCTGCGTCAGTCCCTCGCTGTCCAACAGCCGGAGCGCCTCATATTCATCCAGCGTCATACGAACGGTTTCGGATTCGATTTGCTCGTCGGGAGAAAAACTGCGGCACACAGGCATTTGCCCGATTCTTCTGCATCGAAACGGCCTCGGCATGGTGAACCACCCTCTTTCGGTTCGAGTATAACGTGGTTATTAACATTTGTCAATAACCACAGCAGGGCCGATTCAGAGGACGCGCACATTGATTGATTCAGCGTTTCCCTTAATCGATACGAGGCTCTCGGTCGATTTGACCGGGAGCCTTATATGGTCACTCCCACCGAAAATTTCCTCAACGAAAACCCCCGATTTTTGTCGAAAATCGGGGGTTGTTTTTCTGATTATAGGAGGCTTTCCAGCGTGGCGAACAGGCTGTCCGGCTCCACAGGCTTGCTAAGGTGGGCGTTGAGTCCCGCTTGCAGGCTGTGCTGCACGTCCTCGTCGAAAGCGTTGGCGGTGAGGGCGATGATGGGAATGCTCTTGGCATCCGGACGATCCATGGCGCGGATCGCGGCGGACGCCTCCAATCCGTCCATCTCCGGCATACGCATATCCATTAGGATCGCGTCGTACCAGCCCTCGGGGTAAGATGCGAACATCTCCACCGCAATCTTGCCGTTCTCAGCGTGCTCCGCCTCGATCTCGCGCATGGAAAGTACCTCGCGCATGATCTCGGCGTTGATCTCCATGTCCTCCGCCAGCAGCACCCGCCTGCCTTCCAGCACCGCCTTGCGTTCCGGTGCGAGCTCATGCTTCCGGCGCAGCGCCCGACGGAACTCGTCCATCACATTCTCCGCCACAAGGGGCTTGGCGATGAAGCTGTTGACGCCGGCGCGGATCGCCTCCTCCTGCACATCCTCCCAACTGTAGGCGGTCAGCATGACGATGGTGGATTCGCCGCCCAGGATCTCGCGGATGCGGCGCGTGGTCTCCACGCCGTCCATCTCCGGCATCTTGCGGTCGACCAGGATCAGGTTGTATTCCTCGCGACGGGCGTGGCGCAGCCGCACCAGCTCCAGCGCCTCCGCACCGGAGGACGCGATCTCGGACGCAATGCCCACTTGTTCCAGCATCAGCCGCGCGTGCTCGCTGTCCACGGGATCGTCGTCGATGATAAGCACGTCCATCCCCTGTGGGTCGTTCACCTCCCCGTTGGGGCTCTTGCCATCCATCAGCGTCAGCGTCACAAAGAAGGTCGTGCCAACGCCCTTCTCGCTTTCCACCTCGATCCTGCCGTTCATCATCTCCACGATGCTTTTGGTGATCGCCATGCCGAGGCCGGTGCTGCCATACTTGTTGGTGGTGGAGGAATCCTCCTGGCTGAACGCCTCGAAGAGCTTGGGCAGAAACGCCTTGTCCATGCCGATGCCGGTGTCTGACATCGAAAACCGCAGCGTCGTCTTCCCCTGATAGTACGCCGTGCGCTCTACGGCAAGCGTGACCGTGCCGCCCTCGGGCGTAAACTTCACGGAGTTGCCCAGAATGTTGATGAGCACCTGCTTGAGCTTCATATCGTCGCCGATGTACCAGCCGTCCAAGCCGTCGGCAACGCGGCAGTCGTAGACAAGGCCCTTGTCGCGGCACTGTCCGCCCACCATGGTGTTGATCTGCTCGATGAGCTTCGGCAATGAAAACGCCTCATTCTTCACGGTCATGCGTCCGGATTCGATGCGCGACATATCCAGAATATCGTTGATCAGGCCCAGCAGATGCCGTGCGCTGTCTCCGATCTTTTGCAGGTAGTCCCGGGTCTTGTTGCTGATCTCCGGGTCGTTCAGCGCAATACTGTCGAGGCCGATGATGGCGTTCATCGGCGTGCGGATCTCGTGGCTCATGCTGGAGAGGAACGCGGTTTTGGCGCGGTTCGCCTCTTCTGCCAGTGCCAGCGCGTCGCTGAGCGCCTGCTGCTGGTATAGCGTGTCCCGCGTCTCCTTGTCCACGTCGGTAAAGCCCACGGCGATGGCGTGGATCAAGTGATCCGTCCGATCCTCCGGGTGGCGGACGCCCGCCATGCGCAGCATCTCATAGGACTCGCGGCCGTCGCGCTCCACCAGGTAGCGGTGCGCCACGATGGACTCCTTTTCCAGCTCATGGCGGATGTTCTCCGGCGTAATGAGCCGCAGGAACTCCTCGCGGTAGCTCTCCGCCACATAGCGCTCGGCGTAGTTGGTAAACACGTCATGGAAATTGAATTTCTCTCCCTCGGCAAGGCTGTTGTCGATTTTTGAGTGTGCACGGTAGCAGATGCCTTCGCCGCTGTCAAGGTCGATGTAGTACACACTGCGGTAATCCGACGCCATCGCAGTGATCATGCCGTTCGCCTGCGCGTGCATTTGGTCGATATAATGCCGCAGATTGTCGCGCATGAAGCGGATACGCTCGCTCAGCCCGCCCATTTCGTCGCCTTTCCCGTCGCCGCTTCGGGCGTCGGTGACAACGGAGATGTCGTCCGCACCGCTTCCGATCTCATGCAGCAGCTCGTCCACATCGCCCGTCAGCTCGTCCAGCTCTTCGTTGAGCTGTCGCACCCGGCTTCGCAGCCGGCTGGTAATGATCAGCACCATCGACGCGCCCACCAGCAAAAACAGAAGGCTGAAAAGCACCACCGTTTTGGCGTAGTTCGTGATCTGCTGTTCATACCAGTCCGCGCGGAAATCCACGCACACGATCGCACCCACTTTGCCCGACGAGTCGAACACGGGGCTATAGGCGCTGTAGAACTTACCCCAGGCATCCTCATAGGGGTCTTTGTCCACCGCGGCCGTGCCCTGCGCAGCGGCGAGCAGCGCGGGCGTCACGACGATCTCCTCGCCGTATTCGCCCGGGTCATCCTCAGCCGGATCGACGGTAAAGGTAAACCTGCCGTCGCCCTCGTCGCGCACAGTATAGATGTATTCAAGATCAATGTTGTCCTGAAACACCTTGAGCGTGTCGTAGCTTTTCTGAAACTCCGGCGAGCCGATATCGTCTTCCCGGATCGTCCGGAGAAAGTCGCCGTCAAGCATGTCCGCAGAGGAATTGGCGATGTCCAGCATGCGCTGGTTGATGAGGATCATCATGAGCGATTTCGACCGACTCAGCAGCATGGAGCCAAGCAGAATGCTGAACGTCAGCAGCAGCGCCGAAATCATAATAAGCGCCTGTGTTGTCACGCTGATTCTCCGCTTCTTCATGCGCCATCCCTCCGATGTCTATCATCCACCTCTTTATTTAAGTAGTATCATATCACAGCTGTGCAATAAAGGCAATCTGATGTTTTTCAGAAGCTGCGCAAAACCATTGGAAGCATTGTGCAATTCGCAAGCCCAATTTCATGGATTCAGGATGAAAGCTATCATTCTCTCAAATGCGTCTCTTGCCACATCATCTACTCGCTCTGATGCAACAAAGCTTTGAAGAATCTCCGCTTTCTCACCGATAAAGACCGACGCGGCCTCGGCGTCTCCGCAGAGCTGCCACAACATCCAGGCGGTCAGGTAACCGTCACTGCGGCCAAGCATATCTTCATGTTCTGCGCCGGTCGCTCTGGCGCGCACCTTAACCACATCGTCACGGATCGTTTCATAATTCTCGACCAGAGATGCAAGCGGCGCAACCCCGGCATATTCCTTGGTGACATCAGCAGCGCCTTTATCATCTGTTTCCCCGGTTCCCGCTGCCATGAAGTAAGGAATCTTGATTTCGGAAACATCATACTCACCGGGCTGTGAATACTTCTGCTCGAGGGGTGCGGGAGAAGAAAAGTCGGCATAATAATCCTCTTTGACGGAAGACCTCTTCGCCTCGATAAGCCCTTTGATCACAAGCGCAGACAGTCCGGCTGCTATGGCTAAAACGAACACTCCGATGATTTTCATGGCCTCCATTATGATGGAAACGATCATCGGCACGATTCAGATCACGCCTGACATGCAAAACCTTGAAGCATACATGAAATCCTTCTGGGCATACGGCATTTACGGATGGCTTCTCGAATGGATCAAACGCGGTATGCCGGAAAGCGGAAAAGATCTGAGCGCGCTCTTTTTACTTGCTCGTCAGAACTGACAGCGGCTTAATCCGCTGCCGCGCCGATGCCGCAGGCCGCTAGGATCGCTTTTGAAGTCTTTTTCATAAGAGCGGGGATGAGCAAAACAAAAAATGTTTCTGACGTACTCGTTGCCATCCCCTGGCAGAAAGCGGGTGAGGCAGCAAAACCCGCCAAGGCCCTAACCGTCATCAACGGCGGCTTCGAGACCGGCGACCTGTCCGGCTGGACGGTGCTGACCGAGGGCTGGACGGACAATCCGAATCGGGGCGTTATCTCGGCAACAAGCTACTGGACCGAGGAACTGCCCTACAACCAGGCGGGCAACTACCACCTGGACGGCTGGAACACCGGCATAGCAGAGGGCGGCACGTGGGAGGTGAAGTCCAGCACCTTCACCCTCGGCGGCAGCGGCTACATCCTTCCGGAGACGCCTGAAAACACGAACGGCGAGGACGCCGAGGAGCCCTCCGCCGACGTCGACAACACCGTGACCGGCCCTGCCCCGGACGACCCGATTGCGGAGCCGACGCCGAATGATCCCGACCCTGCCATGCCAGTCGACGAGGAGGATGACCCCGCCCTGAAGGACGACGACGATCCGGACGGCGAGGGCTCGCCCATTCAAGAGGAAAAACCGGAATCTGAGGAAGAACCCAACGCGGAATCCCAAAACGGCGAACCGTAAAACAAAGAAACAGCCACGCTGCGAAACATCGCGGCGTGGCTGTCTTTTGATGTTGCCTTATCATGGTTCTTGCCCCTTGATATCGCTCTGAGCCGGGCCGGAGATCAGCTCCCCGCGGAAGTCAAACCGCGAGCCGTGGCACGGGCAGTCCCAGCTTTTCTCGTCCGGGTTCCATTCCAACTGACAGCCCAAATGCGGGCAGCGGATGTCCACGGCGTACACGGTGCCGTCCGCATCCTTGTAGACGCCGACCTTCTTCCCGTGCAGGAATACAATGCCGCCATGCCCGCGCGGCAGCTCCTCCGCCTGCTTGGCAGGGATTTGAAAGAGCTGCTTTGTTAAGCTTTTGACTGCGTGAGCGCTTTCGCCGGCGACGCCGCGCACCGTCTCAGCATCAAAGCGGCTGGCCGCAAACGCTTCGGCATACGGGTTATTTCCGCCGCAAATCGCATCGCGCAGCAGCACGGCGGAGACCATGGAACCCGTCATGCCCCACTTCTGAAAGCCGGTCGCTACATACCAGTACGGCCGACTTTTTGCGTATTGTCCGATATAAGGCGCGCCATCCGCCGTGATGCAGTCCTGCGCCGACCAGTGCGCAACCTCGCGGCTGTTCGGAAACCACTCCGCCGCGCGAGCGCGAAGCTCCTCATAGCGTCCGCCCTTGTGATTCTCGCCGGTGCGATGCCCGCCGCCGCCGAGCAGGAGCAGGCTGCCATATTTACGGAAGGAGTACCCGCCGTCGCCCGCGCCGATCCACATGCCGTCCGGACACGCCGCGTTTTCCAGCGCCAGCACATAGGAGCGCTCCTGATGCATACGCGCGAAATACAATCCCGGAAAGTTGACAAAGGGAAAATGACAGGCGAAAACGATCCGCTCCGCGCGCACCCTGCCGCCGCCCGTGAACAGCACATGGTTTTTCGCACGGCGCACCGGCGTGTTTTCATAGATCGTCAGCGGTCTAGCAACCGCCTTCAAAAACTTGAGCGGGTGGAACTGCGCCTGTCGCTCCACGCGCACCGCGCCCGCCCCACCGCCGGGGACGTCGGGATCTCGGATAAGCGACGCCGGAAGCCCCAACTGCGCCTCGGCTTCAGCCTCCTGTTTGAGACGCTTCAAATCGTTGCCGTAAGCGTAGGCGGCGGCCTCCTCAAAGTCACAGTCGATGCCCTCCGAGCGGATCAGTTCCCGATAGGCATCTATTGCGGCAAGATTAGCGGCGGCATACTGCTTCGCTCTGTCCTCACCCAGCGCCTCAATGAGCTTTCGCGCAAACAGTCCATGCTGTGCGGTGATTTTTGCCGTCGTATTGCGCGTCTGCCCGCTCCCGATCCGGTTCGCTTCCAGCACAAGGACCTGCTTGCCCTCCTTTTGCAGCGCGGCGGCGATCAATACGCCCGCCATGCCCGCGCCGACCACCGCGATCTCCGTTTCTACGTCGCCGTGCAAGGCGCGGCGCGGCGGAATAGCGCAGGTTTTTGACCAAATCGATTCCATCCTAACCTCCCGCAGCAATGTTCTGCTTGCATATTTCCCCCGATCGGCGCAAAAATATGTGTGGTGATGAAGATGAATCGACTGCAATACGAAAAATCCCCCTATCTGCTCCAGCACGCGGAGAATCCCGTGGACTGGTGGGCGTGGGGAACGGACGCCTTTGAAACGGCGCGGCGGGAGGACAAGCCGGTTTTTCTCAGCATCGGCTACTCCACCTGCCACTGGTGCCACGTCATGGCGCACGAATCCTTTGAAAGCGAAGAGGTCGCCGAAGCCTTAACCCATGATTTCGTTCCCATCAAGGTCGACCGCGAGGAGCGCCCCGACGTGGACGCGGTCTATATGGAGGCGTGCCTCGCAATGAACGGCTCCGGCGGCTGGCCTTTGACGGTGCTGCTGACACCGGAGCAAAAACCGTTCTGGGCGGGAACCTATCTGAACAAGACGCAGCTGCTGTCGCTGCTCGCACAGGCGGCGGCGCTGTGGTATACCCGGCGTGACAGTATCCTCTCCGTGGGCGAGCAGATGACCGCCCGACTGCGCGAAGAAGCCGAATTGCAGAGCGACGCGCCGACGCGCGATCTGGTCAAGGCGGGCGTTGACGGGTTCTCGCGTCTCTTTGACGCGCAATGGGGCGGATTCGGCAGTGCGCCGAAGTTTCCGTCCGCGCACAATCTGCTGTTTCTGCTGCGCTATGCCGGAGCGGCAGAGGATGTACACGCACGTGAGATGGCGGAGCGGACGCTGGAATGTATGTATCGCGGTGGCATCTTCGATCACATCGGCGGCGGATTTTCGCGCTATTCCACCGACCGCCGATGGCTCGCCCCGCATTTTGAAAAGATGCTCTATGACAACGCGCTGCTCGCGCTCGCCTACACGGAAGCGTGGCGGGGGAGCAAGCTTCCGTGGCAGCGTTACGCTGCGAAACGGACGCTGGATTACGTCCTGTGCGAGTTGACCGATCCCGCGGGCGGCTTCTACTGCGGGCAGGACGCGGACAGCGAGGGTATTGAGGGCAAATACTACGTCTTCACCTCGGAGGAGCTGACGCGTGTTTTAGGCGAGGATGCGGAAGTGTTTTGTGAGCGGTACGGCGTCACGAAAGGCGGTAACTTTCACGGTAAGAGCATTCCCAATCTGATCGATGCGATGGATTGGGATGCCGAAGTATCGGAGACAATTACGCGGAAGCTATATGACTATCGCAGAACCCGCGCGCCCCTTCACTGCGACGACAAGGTGCTGGCTGCGTGGAACGGCCTGATGATTGCGGCGCTCGCCCGCGCGAGCCTGACGTTCGATGAGCCGCGCTATCTGCGCGCGGCGGAAAAAGCGGCGGTGTTTATCCGTCAGCGTATGACGGACGCACAGGGTCGGCTTCTCTCCCGTTGGCGCGGCGGCGAGGCGGCGCATCCCGGCAAGCTGGACGACTATGCGTTTCTCGCGTGGGGACTGTTGGAGCTGTACGGCGCGACGTTCGATCTGGCGTATCTGGAGGACGCCTGCCGCCTCGTCGGTATTCTGTTAGAGCAGTTCTTTGACGCGGAGCGCGGCGGCTTTTATCCCTACGCTTCGGACGGTGAGCAGCTGCTCACAAGGAAGAAGGACGCCTACGACGGCGCAATGCCCTCGGGCAACGCCGTTGCGGCGCTGGTGCTGTCCAGATTGGGACGGCTTACGGGCAAGCAGAACTGGCGGGATGCGGCGGCGCTGCAATTTCGGTATCTTTCCGGCGCGGCGCAGGAGTATCCGTTGGGACACGGATTTGCTCTGCTCGCTTTTTCCGAGGAACTCTGGGACGCGGGAGAGCTTGTCTGCACATCGCAAAGCATGCCCGAAGAGCTGCTTTCTTTTCTGCGACAAAGCAAAGAAGGGACTCTTGCTGTATTGCTCAAAACCGCATCCAACGCACAGCGGCTCTCCGCGCTCGCGCCCTTTACCGCCGACTATCCGATTCCGAAAATTGGCACTCAATACTATTTGTGCAAAGACAGAACCTGCCGGCGCGTTGTCATTCGCTAAGACGCAGAGCATATTATGATATGTTCTGTGCAGCCCTGAAAAAGGTGTCTTATGATTCCTGCCGTGCGACGCACGAAAATTTTCTCTTATTTTTTCTCTTACCAGCTTAACATGGGCTGATACAGGGCAGTATTATGCAACAGATAAAGTTGAAATTTTTATCCGAAACAGCATGAAACAGGACGCAAAATCACAACAAGACATGAACGAGAGCCAATTCGAATCTGCCCGGCAGCTCCAAAACAAAACCCCGAAACCGCAAGGTTTCGGGGTTTTGTTTTGCTTTTGCCTCAAAATGGGTCCTGCCGACGCCTGAGCTTACACAAACAGTCTCAAAAACACAGTGCCCTCCGCCTGCTGCGCGAGCCAGCCAAAGCCGGTCACCTTGTCGATCCACGCGAGGCACCAAAACACCATCGCGCACTCGATCACGCCCAGCGCCGCGCCGCCGAGCTTGTCGACCTGCTTGATGACCGGCAGCTTCGCCGCAAGGTGGAATGTGTTCTTAATGATCGTCAGCACGACGATCAGGCCCGCCCAGGTAACGCACAGCAGGAGCAGATGCACATACGCCGCCGTGCGCTCCGCGAGGATCCGCGTGATCTCGATGCGCGCGGTGCGCACCGTATCGTTCACCGCGTCGCCGACAACGCCGCTCGCCGCCGTATCCAGCGCGCTGTCGATGGCATTGCCGACCGTGCCGTCCTGCGCCGCGTCCATCGTATCCCGAACGACGCCGCCCGCGGTCTCGCTGACGGCCCCCACCGTCTTGCCGACGTCGCGGATCTTCTCGCCGGTCCGGCTCTCCGCCGCCTCGTTCAGCACGCCGTTGACCGCTTCGCCGAGGCCGTTGTCGGAGGCGTCTGCGAAGATCTCCGTCACCGTATCGCCGAGAACGCCGGATTTCTCCGCCTCGTCAAGATCGCGGAGCAGCTGGCGCGGAACAAGCGGGCTCAGCCGCTCTCGCGCGTCGATCGCCATCGCCATGATGTCGAGGCCGTTTCCGTCATCCTTGACATACGTCTGGACGAGCTTCGGGAAGATCATCTCTGTCACGGGCGTCGTCAGCGTCGCAGAAACCGCAATCGCGCCGAGCAGGGCCAGGGTCACTACCGCGAACGGCATGATCTTATTATAGAACCCCTTCACCAGACCGGCGCAGGCGGCGGCAAGAAAGATCGCCGCCGCGATCAGGTCGATAACCAACGGATTGTTTACCAGCTGCCCCATGGATATCACTCCTCAACCTTCTGTCTTTCTTTCAGGCGGACGTCGCTCGTCAATGCGGCACGCTTTTCCGCACCAGCTCCTGCGTCGGTTCCGCCTGCGCTTGCCCTTTGACCGGCTTGACGACGTCAAAATCCGCGGACTTGACCTTCGGATCCCGTCCCACGTTGACCTGCTCGATGACCTTGTCGAAATCCTTGTCCGGCAGCAGCGCCTTGACCGAGCACATCGCCTGCGTAAAGCACTCCTTGTTGTACTCGCGGCTTTTGGGCGAGCAGTCCGTGGTGAGGTAGGTGCCGAGCGCATGCAGCAGATCCGACTTCTGTTCCCGCGTCGGCTCCGTGTCCTCGTTCACAAAGCGGTCCAGCGCATTGAGCATCTGGCGGAAGCAGGGCGTTTTGCCGCTCGCCATCTTCTTGAGGTTGTCCCGCGCATCCGTCAGGATCTTGTCCCGGCGGCTCAGATCGGCGTCCAGCGCCGTAACGCCCTCGCTCGTCTCCTTGACGGCGGTGCCGCGCGCCGCCGCCAGCAGATTGCCCGGATGCCCTTTCATGTACGTTTTGAACGCGCGGGTGCCGCTCAGCTCCATGGCGCGGGCGTCCGCCTTTTCCGGGTCGAACTCCTTCTCGTCCTTCTGCTCGTACGCGGCGAGCATATACGCCGCGGCGCTGTAGACGTCGCCGGCGTTGACCAGCTTGCCCGCCTTTTCCTCCGGCTCCACGCGCTTTTGCTGGATATAGCTCTGATAGTCGGTTTTTTGCTCCGGCTCTTTTTTCTGCTTTTCCTGCTTCTCCTGCTCGACGGCCCGTTCATAGTCGATCTGGTACTCCCCGATCTCCAGACCGCGTTCGAGCTCTTTATAGAGTTCGGGCGACATGACGGCGCGAAGGAACGCCATCTTTTTCGCCAGCTGCTCCTGATAGCGTACATGCGCCTCGTCGACGAGCTCAGGGCCGTCCGGCGCCTGAAGCGCTTCAGCGTTCGCGCGCTGCCATTCCACATGGCGGTCCCGCTCCTCCTCCGCCGCAACGAGCATACGCGGAGGCTCCTCCACGATCACGCGCTCCAGGGCCCGTGACAGCTTCTCCTCCGAGTGCGGCTCATTCTGCATCACGATGTACAGCTCTCCGAGCGGGCTGTCCGGCGGCTCATACCGGCCGATCTCCGCCAGCAGCTCCGCAGGGCTCGGTCCGTTCCCCTTCTTTTCAAAGAGGCGGTTCAAAAGCCCGTGCTTTTCAATATACCGACTCGTCACAAGGTACACGTTCCGCATCTCCGCCTCCGCCTGCGCCTGTGCCTTTGTCACGTAAGTCTCCATCATGTAGTACGCAAGAAGCTTTTGCCACATCAGCTCCGCTTCATGCTTTTTCTTCTCTTCGAGTTCCTCTGCCGTGAGCATCGCCGCACCGCCTTTCCCGCCGTCTGATTCTTATCCGACGTCAATCTTCAAATGTGAACAGCTTGCTGAAGCCGGTCACGTTGAACATGTTCCTGACGTCCTCGCAGACGCCGCGGATCACGACCTGTCCGCCCTTGTCTTTCATTTTCACATACAGGATCTTCAGCGCACGCAGGCCGGCGCTTGAAATATACTCCAGCTCCCTCAGGTCGATCACGATGCGGTCAAACCGCTCCGCCTGGTCCTCCAGCATCCTCTGGAGCTCCGGGGCATTGTTTGAGGTGATCCTGCCGATCAGACGGATCTCGGCTTCTGTCCCTTGATTGATCAGCTCCATCTTCAGCATCTGATTCATGTCACTTTCCCCCCTGTGCGTCCGCTGATTTCTGTCCTTTATATTGCAGCCCCAGCATCGTGATGTCGTCGAACTGCGGGGCTTCCCGCACAAACTCATCGATCTTTTTGCGTATATGCGGCAGCAGCTCCTCCGGCTGCACCGTCGGCGCGCTGTTCATCGCCTCCAGCAGCCGGTCGTCGCCGAACAGCTCGTTGTTCGCGTCCGTCGCCTCCGTCACGCCGTCCGTGTACTGGAAGATCGCGTCGCCGGGAGCAAGCCGGATCGTCTGATTGCGGAACTGATACGGCTCCGCCATACATTCGAGGTCCTCCGGCTCCCACATCGCGAGCGCCACGCCGCCGGCCTTCGGCAGGAACTTCCATGCTCCGTCCTGATAGAGCAGCAGCTTTTCGTGTCCGGCGTCGGCGTAGGTCAGCTCGCCGGTCGAGATCTGCAGGATACCGAACCAGACCGTCACGAACATGTCCTCTTCGTTGTTTTCGGTCAGCGCGGCGTTCGCTTCCTCCAGCAGCTCCTTCGGGGTCAGCGCAGGATTCGACTGCGCCTTCGTCTTGAGGATCGTGCGCGCCGTCATCATGAAAAGCGCCGCCGGCACGCCCTTGCCGCTCACGTCCGCCATGACCAGCGCGAGGCGGTCGCTGTCAATGAGGAAGAAATCGTAGAAGTCGCCGCCGACCTCCCTGGCCGGGTCCATCGTCGCGTAGACGTCGAACTCCTGATACTTCGGAAACGCCGGAAACAGGTTCGGCAGCATGTTCGCCTGAATTCTGGTCGCCATGTTCAGCTCCGCCGAGGTCGACGCCAGCGCCTTTGACCGTTCGCCCACCAGCACCACATACATCAAAATGATAACGAGCAGGGGCGCGTCCGGCAGCGTCGCGTCAGTAGAGCTCGCATAGGCGCTGGCATAGATGAGCGGCACAATATAGAACAAGGCAATGATGATCTTGTTCCTGACCGGGGCCTTGGCGCGCAGCAGGCAAAGCGTCGAACAAACCGCCAGCGCAAGAACGTACGCAAAAGCAAGAATATATCCGTCCGTTTCGTAATAGACGCCCTGCGCATCCACATAGAAGCAAGTCGGCGCAAACAGGTTGGAAAGGCACACGAGCAGCGCCGGGATCAGCAGCGCGCGCATCACCAGATCGCAGCGCCGCGCCAGCTTGCCGTCCAGCGCCAGATAGGCGCGGATATAACGCCAGAACTGGTAGCTCTCCAGCTGCAAAATGGTTAGAAGCGCCGTATATTCCACCACATACAGCACGCGCAGCGCGGGGACGCCGTCCACCAGCCAGGACACCACATCCAGAAACATCACGCACGCGTCACAGAGCAGCAGCGCCATAAACAGAGAAACGCTGTTATCCGCGCTCTGTCTCTCCTTGAGGCAGCCGTAGTACAGCAGCGCACATACCGTGACGCCGAGGACGTCCGCTCCGACGTTGTACGCCCAGGGAGCGGGGAGCCGCACCGCGCCGATCGTCAGGCCAAGATAAACGGCTGTGACCGTCATCGCGGCCAAGAGCAGCAGTCCCGTTTGCGTGCCCCATTTCCGAGTCCATTTTGACACAGCTGCGTCAACTTTCAGAAAAGGTTTCTTGATTTCTGCAACGCTCATTTGGTTTCTTTCCCTTTATATTGCAGCCCCAGCATCGTGATGTCGTCGAACTGCGGGGCTTCCCGCACAAACTCATCGATCTTTTTGCGTATATGCGGCAGCAGCTCCTCCGGCTGCACCGTCGGCGCGCTGTTCATCGCCTCCAGCAGCCGGTCGTCGCCGAACAGCTCGTTGTTCGCGTCCGTCGCCTCCGTCACGCCGTCCGTGTACTGGAAGATCGCGTCGCCGGGAGCAAGCCGGATCGTCTGATTGCGGAACTGATACGGCTCCGCCATACATTCGAGGTCCTCCGGCTCCCACATCGCGAGCGCCACGCCGCCGGCCTTCGGCAGGAACTTCCATGCTCCGTCCTGATAGAGCAGCAGCTTTTCGTGTCCGGCGTCGGCGTAGGTCAGCTCGCCGGTCGAGATCTGCAGGATACCGAACCAGACCGTCACGAACATGTCCTCTTCGTTGTTTTCGGTCAGCGCGGCGTTCGCTTCCTCCAGCAGCTCCTTCGGGGTCAGCGCAGGATTCGACTGCGCCTTCGTCTTGAGGATCGTGCGCGCCGTCATCATGAAAAGCGCCGCCGGCACGCCCTTGCCGCTCACGTCCGCCATGACCAGCGCGAGGCGGTCGCTGTCAATGAGGAAGAAATCGTAGAAGTCGCCGCCGACCTCCCTGGCCGGGTCCATCGTCGCGTAGACGTCGAACTCCTGATACTTCGGAAACGCCGGAAACAGGTTCGGCAGCATGTTCGCCTGGATCCGGGTCGCCATGTTCAGCTCCGCCGAGGTCGACGCCAGCGCCTTTGACCGTTCGCCCACCAGCACCACATACATCAGGATGATGACAAGCAGGGGCGTATCCGGCATTGACGCGCCGTTCGTGCTGAAGAAGACGAAAAGCATGGCTTGCGCAACAGGGCAAATGTAATACAGACTGATCACGAACTTGCTCCGCCGCGGCGCCTTGACGTGCATCATGTAGAGCGTTCCGAAGACAAGCAAGGCGAGGAGATAGCATGTGCAGAGCATGTATGCGTCCGTTCTGCAAAAGTAGCCCTGCTCGTCCACATAATAGCAGATCGGCGCGAACAGATTGGCCAGACAAAGCAGCTCTTCCGCCGCCAGCAGTATGCGCATCGCCCGATCGCAGCGCCGCGCCAGCGCGTTGTCCAGCGGCATATAGGCGCGGATATACCGCCACAGCTGGTAACACAGCAGATTGGCGCCGCACGCATACAGGGTAAAGAGCGCCAGAGTCAGTACGCGCAGCGCGGGAATGCCTTCCGTCAGCCAGGTTATCGTATCAAGAAACAGCAAAGACGCGTCGCACAGCAGCAGGATCATAAACAGAGAGACGCTGTCATCCGCGCTTTGCTTCTCCTTGAGGCAGCCGTAATACAGCAGCGCACACACCGTGACGCCGAGGACGTTCGATCCGACGTTGTACGCCCAGGGCGTGGGGAGCCGCACCGCGCCGATCGTCAGGCCAAGATAAACGGATGTGACCGCCATCGCGGCCAAGAGCAGCAGTCCCGCTTGCGCGCCCCTTGTTTGAACCCACTGTGCCGCGCCTGTCGTGAGCGTGAGAAAGCGATTGTCTTTGTTTCCCTTGGAGCTCATTTCCGGCCGTCCCCCCCCCTATGTTTCCAGTCTGTTATCGTGATAGCGCCGGTCCGCGGGGCGTCCTCCGCAAAGCAAACGCCGCCGCTTTTGCAGCCGTCCCGCGCGCATCACAGTTTTTTCCGGATCGTCAGGATATTCTTGCCGTTCTCATAGACGTAGCTCACATCGTCCATCGTCTTTTTGACCAGCAGGATGCCGAGGCCGCCCTCACGCTCCTCCAGCGCCTCCACAGACGTGTCGGCGTCCTCCTTCGCCAGCGGGTCGTAGGGCTTGCCGCTGTCGAGGAACTGGAGCTCAACGCGCAGCGGATCCTGCAGGATCTCGCAGCGCACCTCCGCCTCTCCCTCGGCGGGATGGTAGGCGTAGCTCGCGATGTTGACAAAGATCTCCTCAATGGCAAGCTCGATCTCGGCCTGCGTCAGCATCGGACAGTCGCAGGCTTCCAGCTCCGCGTCCACAAAAGCGTTGATCTCCTCAACGTACTCGCTTTTCGCCGGTACCGTAAGGCTCTTCATGATATCACCCTCCGTACCGCAGGCGTCAGATAAATTTGAGCATTCCCGCGAAGCCGGTGATCTCAAAGACCTCCATGACCGGCTTGGTCACGCCCTTCACAGACAGCGTGCCGCCCTTGCGGCGCATGGTGATATGCGCCCGCTTGAGCGCGCGCAGGCCCGCGCTGGAGACGTATGTCAGCTCCTCCAGATTGAGAATCACGCTGTCAAAGCGGTTCACGACCTCGACCATGTTCGCCTCCGCGTCCGCCGCGGTGGTCGTGTCAAGGCGGCCGATCAGCTTCAGCTCGCACTCCGTGTCGCGATTGATCAGTTTCATACTCAGCATGTCCGTATCCTCCCGAATGGTTTGTTTTCGTATGGTTTGAAAGCCGGTCTCCTATTCCTGCGTTTCCTCAGGCGTCTTTTCGGCAGTCGTCTGCGTCTCGCTCTCCTGCGGATCGCTTGCCGGCGGCTCCTCCTTCGGCTTTTTGCTCTTCCCGACCTGCTTTTCGGATTTCTTTTCCGCCTTCTTTTCGGCTTTCTTTTCCGCCTTTTGGCGTTTCTTTTCTTCCTTCTTCTCTTTTTGCGCCTTTTTCTCTTCCGCGGACGCCTTCAGCTCGATCGCTGTCATGCTGTCCGGCAGGCCGCTTTCAAACGCCTTGATCGCGCGGCGCAGCGAGAGCCAGCCCGTGAGGCCGCGTCCCGTCCACGCCGTCAGCGTGGGCGTGCCGTCCTCCCAGGTGAACACCAGCACGGCGGGGCGGGTCAGGACGTAGCGGATCAGACAGGCGATCGCTTTGGGCTGCTCGTTCAGCGCCAGCGCGCGGCCGATGTTCTGCATCGACTTTTGCGCCGCCGCCATGACGCGCGTCTTGCCGTCCTTCGTTTCATACCGCCGGATGCGGCGCATGACACCGAAAATGCGCACGGCGTCCGCGCCGTCGCCGATCCCGATGGGCGTTTTCATAAACGTGCCCGCCGGAACGGCGGTCAGGCGTCCGTCGTCTGCCAGTACGGCGCGTCCCACCAGCACGCGCTTGATCTCTGCCCGGATCGGATCCTTCACGACGCCGCCTCGCTTTCCGTCTCCGCTGTCTGTGCTTCCTCGCTTCCCGCTTCCGCGGGCTCCTCCGCCGTCTCATACGGTTCGCTCCGGCTGTCGGTCAGCAGCATCTCGCCGTCCGCGACCTCAACGTCGAACACGAAGGAGATGTTGTGCTTCACGCTGTAGACGCGCACCTCGGCGGCCCCGTTGGCTCTGGTTTGCAGTCGAATGGTAACGCCCCCGTCCGTGACGTCGACCGAGGACACGTAGGCCACCAGGCTGTCGGTGCTGTCGGATTCCCACACCCAGCCGTCGTCCTCCGTGTAGCTCCCGGAATCCTCCACAAAGATCGTCAGACCCTCGTCGCCGCCGCTCACGACAAACGGATGTCCCGTTTCCTCGCCGCCGCGCACAGTGCCCTGCAGGGCGCGCTCGCTATGGGAGGTCACCGTCGCGGCAAGCATGTCGTTCATGCGCTCCACCACCACGACGAGGCTCAGCTCTCCGAGCCGTTCCTCCCCGCTCATGAGCGTAAAGACGACGGTTTGTCGGCCTTCCTCGACCGGCGTCAGCGTCACCGCGGTCGTCTTGCCGGGCTTGCCGACCGCAATTTCCGTCGCGTCGCCCTCCGCGCTTCCGAGGCTCCACACGCCGCCGGCCGCAGTTCCTCTCTCGAGCGTCAGCTTGAGCGCGCCGTTCCGCTTCTCCTCCCAAGCGTACGGATACGGCACGTCGGTCTTGCTGAACCGCGCCTCGCCGCGGCCGCGCAGAATGAGCGCGACCGCGAAGGCGACGATGAGGATCCCCAGGACCGACGCAGAGGCGATCATCAGAGGCTTTTTATTGTTCAACAGTTCTCCCATGGATCATTCTCCTGCTTCGGCAACGCTTTCATTGGGTATCGTGCCGCTTACGGTGCCGCTTGCGGTGCCGCTTGCGGCGCCGATGTTGTCGAGCTTTTCCTTCAGCTCCGATTCGATCGTCCTCGACAGCTCTTCGAGCCTCTTTGCGACCGGATCGCTCTCGTTCTCCACCGTCACGTTGATCGTGAGCACGGAGGACTCGCTTTCGACAGAGACGATCTTGATCTGATACTGCGCCGACTTCTCCGTATAGTTGCGCGGCGGGGTGAATTCGATCGACTCTTTGTAAACCTCGAACAAGCCGACCTGCGGCGTGGTTTGGCTCCAGATCTCCCTCTCCCGGCTGTCGCTCGCCGCCGCGGCTCTCTGCGCGATGCTCGCCGCCGTATAGCCGCGCGTGTCGTCCAGGCTCGCCCGGCCGATGGCGCCGGTGGTCGTGTCCACCTTGCTCAGCGTCGCCGTGAAGCCCTCATAGGAGCCGACGACCCGCGGGTTGATCCAGATCTTCTCGCCCGACGGCACCAGCAAGTCAAGGCTGCCGCCCGCGACGTTCTGCGGGTTCTCCGCGCCGCCGGCAAAAACATCCGCCGTCACCAGGATATCCGCCGTGTTCAAGCGCAGCTTCGTTCCCTCAACGATCTGGCGGTTTACGTCGCAGCGCTTCTCAAACCTGCCTTCGCCCTCGCCCAGCACCGCGTTCACATACTCCAGGGTCCACATCGCCGTGCTGTCCCCCGCGCTGCTGTAAGGCTCCAGCTCGATCCAGCGCAGGGTCTGCGCGTCGGGAAGCAGCATCGCAACATTGACCCTGCTGCCTGCCTGGAAGCCCTCGGACCCGTCTGCGATATACGGGCGGATATCGTCGAAGTCCCTGGTAAGGAGGTCTCCGTAGATATCGTAGTAGGCCAACGTCATGCGCACGGGCCCGTTGGTGCCGGCGCTGACGTCATCCGTCGCGGAATCGGCCGTAGCAAACGTCAGATTCAGCGGCTTCACGGTGTGCTCGCCGTCAACGCTCAAGCGATACGCGGCGTTCGTCACCGTGGTCTTTACCGCCGAGCTGTATTCGCCCTTGACCGCCGCGACCTCCGCCTTATCGGGATTGACCCGGACGTCCTGATCCACAACGCGCACGGCATCCACCGTGGCGACGAGGTCGCCGATCGATACCAGCGCGACGCCCGTGATCTCCGCGACGTTCTTCTGATGAAAGGCCAGATTGATGACCTGTCCCGGCCTGATCTGCGTATAGCCCTGATCCGTCAGATAGATGTATGGCGTGCGCAGCTCCATGCCGGAGGGATCGTCCGCGCGATAATAGAACGCCGCCGCGAAATTGTCGGCCGGTAATCCCGTCCCGCCGTCCACGGGCGAGAGGAGCTTGGCCTCCGTATCGGCTCCGATCTGGATCTGGACGTTCTGTTGGGGAGTGGTCGTCACGGCCCGGTCGCCGAGCACCATGCCAAACGTGTCGGTCGTGCCGGTTCCGGCCAGATCCCAGGAGTTGATCACGACGCCGCTGCGCACCTGCTGCATGATGGCGCGCACGCTGCCCTGAATACCGGCGCCGCGCCCGTTGGACAGCACGATGCCGCCGCTGTTGAGCAAGCCAAAGCGCTTGGCGTTGATGCCCGTCGTATAGAAGACGGTCTTCCCGTTGTAGTTCGCCCGGGTCATATCGCCGGAGGAGACCTGGATCATCTGATCCGAGGCGTTGGTGTACAGGATACTGGCCACGGGGCCGTAGGTCGGATCGACCCTCGCGTCGTCCTGCGGATACACGAACAGGTTGAGCGTGTCGTTCTCCGAGACCGGTTCCCGCGACATGATGGACTTCCACTGCTTTGACTCGGGACTGATGGGGATCTCACGCTCCGTAAAGTAGACGCTGATCACCATAGGCTCGGTGTTGTAAGCCGCGTCATAGTGCTGCAGCTGCTGCGAATACGCGGGAGCCGCCTCGCTGGTGCCGTGGGCCAGCTCCGTCAGCTCCTCGCCCGCACGGTAGATCCGCTCGTACTCGCCGTTTTGATTCAGGGTCAGCGTGCCTTCCCCGTTCACCAGGAACAAGGTGACGTTTGAGATCTTCCAGATCGTATCCTCCGTGCTGGTGATCTGGAAATCGATGCTCTTGATCATGCGCACGTCGCTGAGGCTGAAGTAGAACCGGTCGGTGTGGCCCGCGCGGTGCATCAGGGCCGGATCGCTGATCGTCTTGCCGCCGATGGAGTCCGGTGTGCCGATGGGCGTGCGGTTCATGTACGAATAGATGCTCTTCGTGACGTCGGCGATCTCCTCGAAGCCCTTCGAGGGCGTGTAAGAGTCATAGTTGACCCGCGCCGCGATGTTGCCCGTAAACTGCTTGGCGCTGTAGCCCTCCGTCTGGATGGCGATCATGAAGTTGATGTCGAAGGTGCTTCCGTCCACCGTGTAGGTGCGCGTCAGCTCCGAAGCGCCGCGGCCCGCCATACCCGTGACCGACTGCATCTGCGACTGGTCGCGGTAGTCGATGCTGATCCAGCCGACATTGTTGATCGTCCACACCGGCACCAGCGCCGCGTTGCTCTGGCGCTTCACCTCGATGGATCGGATCATCAGCTTGTCGAACACGTCCGCGTCTTCGGAGTTGTCCTCCGGGATGATCTGCACGGCGGTCACTTCGCCGTAGTCCTGGTTGGTCGAAATGTTGAACGTCTGCGACGCGCCGGCAATGAAGCCGTCGGACGCAAGCTGCTGATTCGCCAGTACAAAGCCGCTGCTGCCGTTCTGGAAGATGAGCCGGAAGTAGAAGAGGTTCTTGGAGCCGCAGTCTCCGTCCTCCGCGGTTGCGTCCGAGCTGCCGCCGACGTTGACCGTCACCGCGTAGACGCAGCGCTGCTTGCCGAAGCCCAGATCCTGCGCCGCCTGTTTGAAGCTCATGGAGTAGCGGATCTCGGACCAGTCCACTTTTTTGGCCCTCGCCACGTCGACGCCCTCCGCGTCGGGGAGGTTCGCGCGCTTCGGGCCCACGTCGGTGGACTCGTCCGCCCCCTGCTGGATCAGCACGGCGCCGTCCGCGGTGTCCTTGAAGCGGTAGATCTCCTCATGATCCACGTGGCGGTCATAGGAGACGTCGCACGTCACGCCGTCCCCGGAAAAGGCCGGCCATTGGACGGCGCGCCTGTCAAAGGAGTTCATGCTGACGGACGAGATCGCCAGATCCGCCATCTGCCAGTCGTCGTGACTGCCTCCGTCGGGCAGCCACAGATCGACGTGCTCGATGGTCTTGACGTTGGTCATCGGCACAAAGAACCGCAGCGTCTGCCCCGCGGCGACGCCCTTGTAGTAGGCGATGTCGTCGGTGCCGGCGGCGCCGTCGACTTTGCCGTGCCACATGCCGTTGAAATCGCGGGAGAATTCGCGGACGTTGATCGTGTCCGACATCTTGGCGCTGCCGCTCAGATCCGTATAGCTGACGCGCATCAGGATATCGTCCTTCGTCCCCGCGCCGGGGATGGCGTCCGTCGTCAGCTCGAACAGGTAGCGCTCCGTCTTATCCCGCGGCGCGAGCAGCTTGCCGTGCTCATACTTCGACAAGCTGATCTGGTTGGCGCCGATCGAAAGATTGTTGCCGCTGGCCGCGCTCACCGGATGGTAATAGATCGGATCGCCGCTGTAAACATAGCGGATCGCGCCGACGCTCTCGTCGACCGACGCGCTGATCCGGACGCTCTCCCCGTTCTCGTTTGCGTCGGTCAGATCGTAGACCGCCATGGTGACGAAGCTGGCGGTATCGTTTGCGCTGACGGCTGTGCGCTCCGCGCGGAGCGCGCCCGCCTCGCCGAGCGGGCCTCCGCTCGACGTGCTCATACGCAGCGCGGTCAGCACTTCTGAGCCGCCAAGCGTCACGGTAATGCCGTCTCGGTCGCTCAACGACTTATAATCCGGCAAAAAGACGGAAAAGACAAGTCCCTCGCCCTGCTGCGCGAAGCCGCCGATCGGCTTTTTCACATCGTCGCCCAGCAGCTCCGCCGCATAGGTCGCCCCGTTCAGCATGGCGGCGACCCTCGCCGCGCGCCTCATCCCGTAGACGTCGGTGTAGTACAGCGTCACACCCATGTTCTCCGTGACGCCCATGGTCTCAAGCGTATTGGCGGTCGGCGACATTGCGGAGTTTGTTTCGATGCCGGCGCCGTAGACGTCGGCAAAGTCGAAACGGATCGCCAGCGTCTTGTTCTCGTAGCTCTTTTTGCCCTCGGTGTTCTGCATCTTATGATGCTGGTAGGCAGGGTCAAAGCCGGAGGTCTTGAGCGCGATGTCCGCGTTTCCGGCCTTTTCCGGCGTCCTGGTGCTGATGAGCCTGTCGTTTGTCCAGGAGAGGTTCATGTCCATGGTCATCGTACTCTGGGCGATCAGATCGCCTTCGAAGTCGATGTAGAAATCGCTCCCTCCGTCATTCCAGCGGTACAGTCCGCCCAGTTCGTCCACGCTGAACACGCGCATGCCCTGGCACGCCCAGCTGCCGTGGTCGCCGGCAAACACCTGCACGCGCTTGATCTCCTTGATCGGAGTCGGCGTCGTAAACAGATACTGATCCGTCGTATACGATTGGAAGATCGCCTTGCCGCTGCTGATCTCGGCGCCCAAATAGCCATAGGTATCCCGGATCAGCTTATCGCGGTCCGTCTGTTCGCTGCTCGCATCCTTTGCGATTTCGCAGGTCTGCGCCCACGCATCCTTCGACGGGAACAGGAACTTGCTGACCGTCTTTTCCGAGCCGTCCGTCCTGCTGTCCGGGTCGTCGACCGTCTGCAGGGTATAGGTGATGATGAAGAAGTCGATCTTGTCTTCATCCCCATCCTTCGTCCGCGCGCCGGTGGTGACCTCGAACAGATACGTCGGCTGCTCCGGCTTCACCGCGTACGCAGTGTCCGTCATGAACCACGCGCACAGCAGCAGCATAGGAACGAGCACGAGCAGCCCGCCCCGCTGTCTTGCGGCGCGACTCAGCCTTTCCGCTTGTTTCCAGAATGTCCGCATCGTCATCACTCCCAACCAATCCGTGGTTTCCGGTTCTTATGCGATATCTCTCGCCTGCGCCTGCCTCTTTTCGAGATACTCCAGCAGCTCGCTGAGCGAGATCTCCGCAGTTGTCCGGCCCTCTCGGCGCATGCGGTCGACAAAGGTGAGCGACTGCGCGCGCTCTACGCTGCGGCTGAGGAACGCCGTGAGGTCGAACGAATCCTCGTCCTCCTCGTCCGCATCCTCTGCGAACTCCGCAGCCTCTTCCGGCTCCTCGTCGAAGTCCGGTTCGGCCGCCTCGTCCTCGCTCCAATCGATCTCTGTCGAGGGCTCGTCGGTGGGCGTCTCCACGTCCGCGCTCCAGTCGATCTCGGTCGAGGGCTCGTCCGCGGGCGTCTCCCCGCCCACGCTCCAGTCGATCTCTGTCGAGGGCTCGTCCGTGGGCGTCTCCTCGTCCTCGCTCCAATCGATCTCTGTCGAGGGCTCGTCGGTGGGCGTCTCCCCGCCCACGCTCCAGTCGATCTCTGTCGAGGGCTCGTCGGAATCGTCCGGCTGTGCGGCGCCCCGGGCGACGGACTGCTTGAGCTCCTCCAGTTCCCGACGGATCAGCTCCAGCTCCGCGTCCTTGGCGCTCAGCTCCGCGTTCTTCGCCGCGAGCTGCGCCGCGAGCACAGACTCGGACGCCGCAGGCGCCGGACCGACGGGCGCTCCGATGCGCTCGAACGCCTGCGTCATCTGTCCGACCATCGTGCCGATCATGCCCATCACGGCGTTCATCGCCGCGCCCTGCTCCGCGCTTCCCGCGCTGTCCGCGGCCGTGGCGGGAACGCCGGCGGCGCGTCCCTTGCGCCTTGCGTCCGTAAACGCCACAAAGTCCTCGATCTCCTCCGCCTCGACGCGGGGCGCTTCCTCGTCCTCTTCCTCGAACAGGACGCCGCTTGAGCCCGCTCCGGCAGAGGGCATATCGTCCTCTTCCTCGAGCATGACGACGCTCGATCTCTTCTGCGGCTCCGCCTCGAAGTCTGCCCCGTCGACCTCCTCGAACAGGACGGACTGATGGGCCGCCGCCACGTCTTCCTCGTTCTCCGCCTCGGTTTCCCAGCGCGCCGCAACGGCCTTGTCGTGGGCTTCGCGACTGCCCGCGACAAAGTCCTCCCAGTTTTTCGCGCCTTCCTCGCCGGTGAAGTACTGGCTGACAAATTCCCGATCCTTGAACATGTGGATCATGCTCTCGCCCGTCTCCACGCGGAACGTGGAGCGGCTGGTCGGGCTCATGATCGTGAACGCCTGCCCGCGCGGGGCCTGCACGATCTGCTCCTGCTCGCTCTCGTTGATGCCGCCCGCGTTCTCGTAGAGCTTGACGAGATCCTGAATGTCGTTCGGCGCGAGCGCAAAGATGAAGCTGTACTGGCAGGCGTTGATGATCGCCGTCGACTTGCGGGCGATCTCCTCGCTGCCGACGAAGTCCTTGATGTTCTGCGTGATGACGATCTGCATACCGTTGTATTTCCGGATGCGCTTCGCCAGCTGGAACATGAAGTCCAGCGCGATGGGATACTTCGCGTCGATGAAGACGTGCGCCTCGTCGATCACGACCACGACCTTGCGGTGCAGGCCGTATTT
>Ga0256407_10002381_pt1 | contig 36169 bp, 17 predicted proteins | sample RumenRJG_04DNA_FD_193489 | JGI IMG/M metagenome (GOLD analysis project Ga0256407, IMG submission 193489) | Bovine rumen microbial communities from Lethbridge, Alberta, Canada - RJG_04 | ecosystem: Host-associated > Mammals > Digestive system > Stomach > Rumen | place: Canada: Alberta...
AAAAAAAAAAAATCAAAAAAATCTAAAAAAAAAAAACCAAAAAAAAAAATAAAATTTACTGTCCAAACCCACTCATAATATATTTTTCCTGATATTTAGTTTCATCACATTTTCTCTTAGGGAATTTTTCTTTATTCAAATCTCTATCTTGAAAATGATAAAATCCATAATTCATTCCAGCACAAGCAGGACTTTTAAAATAAACATTAGGATCAACTTCTTTAGCTTTATGCATTTCATTCATTAAAGATAAATGATTATAAGAAGAAAATTGACAACTCAATTTGGCAGTTTCATTTAATTTTTCTCTAATAACATTTAAAGTATTAACTAATTCTTCAAAAGAAAGAGAATCTTCTGGATTTTGTTTTCCTGAAAATTGAACAAATGTTGCTACTTCTTCTTCTAATGGAGGAAATCCCATTGTGTAAGTCATTAATTCTGCCATGTCTTTTAATTTTACTTGACCATGCTTTTTTTGAACTTCTGTATATCCTCTTTTGTAGTCGTCGTCAAAATATAAGTTGAAACCTATTTAAAGGATTATATAATTTTTTTTTATTTTATTATTTTTTACATCCTGAGTTTACTAATGTTGATTTTACTAAGGATTCTGGACCAAAGGCTGTTAGACCGAAGAATGACATTTTTTTTTTATTTGTTTTTTTTTTTTTTTTTATAATTATTTTTTATTTTTTTAATTATTTTTTTTTTTTATTTTTTTTTTTTTTTTTTTTTTTTTTTTTTTTTTTTTTTTTTTAAAAATTTACTTTTTTTTTTTTTTTTTTTTTTTTTTTTTTTTTTAAATTAATTATAATGATTATAATTATTTTTTTTTATAAATATTTTAATTTAGAAATCATCTTTTGTTTTTATTATTTCTTTTTCTAGTTCTGAATTTATATTATTTGAGTTAATTTTATTTTCTTGGAAAAAGAAACATGAATTTCCATTATTGCAATTATCATTCATATATTTATATAAATCTTTAAAATCAATTAAATTTTTAATTAAAAATCCAATTGTAAAAGCAGGTTGTAATTTTTGAATAGGTAATTGAAAAAGTGTTTTATCAATATAAGATTGAATATTTGTATTATTTAAAGGAGGAATAACACCATTTTTTGCATAATGAGGATCTAAATATAAAATATTTATATCATCACAACCAATAAAATATGAAGCACTATTACTTTTTCCTCCTATAAATCCAATACATTCTTTACAATTAAATAAATTTTTAATTGAAGAATAATAACTATTATCAATAGTACTAATTCCTAATCTAACAGAGACAAAAATCAAACCATAATTTTTAAAAATATATTTTTTATCATTGAATAAAAAATATTGATCTTCTGTTAATTTATCATCATTTGATTCTATAAAACAATGTTTAATAATTTTTGAAATAATAATTGAACTTTGAAAAGGTAAGATTTTAAAATTTGAAAAAATATTCATATTTCTATTTATAATTTTAAAAATATGAGGCATATTAACATCACTAAACCATTCACCACAAGTTTTATTTAAAATTTGTCCAATTGAACAAATAATTTGTATTGAAAAAGGAGGATAAATTTTTTGTATTTGAATATTATTATTTGTAATATTATTAATATTTTCATTATTAATTTTATTAATTTCTTCTTGTATTTTTTCTTTATATTTATGAAAAATTTTTGGAATTTCATTAAAATTAAATGGAAAATCCATAAAAAGAGAAATTGTATTATAAATTGCATTTTCATTATTATTTTTTTCATAAATTAATATTTCATAAATTGCTTTTGCAAGCATCATTTGACTACTTCTAATCATACATCCCCATCCACAATCTGAATTATATTCTACATTATTTTTATAACTTTTTTGTTTTGGATAATTTTTCCTATATGAACAAAATATTATATTATTAAAATCAGATTCAAAATTATTTTTTTCATTTTCATTTCTTAAATCATATTCTTTGTTATAAAGTTTTATTTTTGAATTTTCTGGATATTTTTCTTTAAAGCATCTTTTTAAATAATTAAATTTTATTATATTTGATGCATTTTGAATTTTTCTTTTAAATGAAAATGGAGGTTTATTTGGTTCATTTGAATATATTACACATTTTTTAATTGTTTCTTTGATTATATTTATTTTTTTTTCTTTTTCTTTTTCTTTTTCATTTTTATTTTTTTCTGATTCTATTTTTTCCATTATTTAAAAGTGTTTAATTTATTTTTTATATTTAATTTAATTTTATTTTTTAAAATAATAATAAGTAATTATTTACTTAAATTATGAAAAATTAATTAAATTAAACTTCAAAATTTTAACAGATATGAAAAATAATAGTATAATCAAAAATTCAAAAGCAAATCAACTAAGAAACTCCTTAAATATATTAAATAACATAGAATCAAGAAATAGCAAACTTCAAATTCCAACATCAAAATCAGAAATCCCAATAAAAAAAAAATCTCAAATAAAAAAACCCCAAATAAAAACAAAAAAACTCAAAAACCAAATTACAAATATATCATCATCAAAAACATTAGCAACAGAAAAAATAGAAAACTTAAATCAAACAAAAATATCAAGAAATCTCTCAATAAAAAGTGAAAACTTAACTCAAATAAAAAAATTTAGAAATGACTCAGAAAAAAATCAAAATGAAAAAAAAGAAAAAATCTCAAGAAAACAATCAAACATAACAGAAATTGAAAATATAAAAGAGCAAAATAAAGAAACAATAAAAAATATAATAGAAAAACCAGAAAAAGAAAAAAATAAAAATATAAGAGTTTACATTAGATTTCGTCCATTAAATATAATAGAACAAGAATTACTATCATCAAATATAGGTTTTGAAATACCAGAATTTTTAGAAAATGAAATAGTTAAAATAAAAAATCATAAAAATGAAAATGAAAATTATAATAATCAATTATATAAATTTGATAAAGTTTTCAAAAATGATACTTCACAAAAAAATATTTATGAAATTGTAGGAAAAGAAATTGTAAAAGATGTTATGGAAGGATATAATGGAACAATTTTTGCTTATGGACAAAGTGGTTCTGGTAAAACTTATACAATGTATGGGAATGATATTCAAGATAATGAAAATAAAGGTTTAATTCCTAGAATTGTAGAAGATATTTTTACTTATGTTGAAAATGCTGATCAAAATATTTCATTTCAATTTAAATTAAGTTTTCTTCAAATATATAAAGAAGTAATATATGATTTATTAACAGGAGAAAAAAATTTACATATAAAAGAAAATCCAACAAGAGGAATTTATGTAGAAGGATTAAGTGAAGTATATTTAAGTAGTATAGAAGATTTTTTAAATTATGCAATTATTGCTGAAAGTAATAGAAAAGTAGGAGAAACAAAATTAAATCAAACATCATCTCGTTCTCATTCAATAATGATAATGGAAATAACACAAAGTTTCAAAAAGGAAAATTTATTAAAAAAAGGAATATTAAATTTAGTTGATTTAGCAGGAAGTGAAAAAGTATCAAAAACAGGAGCAATAGGAGAAACATTAGAAGAAGCAAAAAAAATAAATTTATCATTATCATCATTAGGAAATGTAATACATGCATTAACATCAAAATCTGATCACATACCATATAGAGATAGTAAATTAACAAGAATTTTAAAAGAGAGTTTAGGTGGAAATTATAAAACAAGTTTAATTGTTTCTTGTTCTCCTCATTCTTATAATATTGAAGAAACTATTTCAAGTTTACAATTTGCTCAAAGAGTTAAAACTATTAAAAATAATGTTAAGGTTAATATTAAATATTCTTATGAACAATTACAACAAATGGTTTATAAATTAAATAAAAAGTTAGAAGAAGCTAATTTAAAAATTTTAAAAATGAAAAATGGTGAATTGTTTGATGAAGATGATAATGAATTTTGTGGATTGTGTAATTTAGTCAAGGAAGAAAAAAAAGTTTTGGAAGAGAAAGTTGAAGAATTGTTAAATGTTATTAAAGAAAAAAATATGGTTATTGAAAAATTGAAAAATAAAGATAATTTGTTTTTAGATAATTCAGATGAGATTAAAGAAGAGATTTTGAAATTGTATAAAAAAATTCAATTGGAATTGGAAAATGTTAAAGAACAAAAAAATAATTTTGAAATTGATAAAATTCAAGAAAATATATTTTTACAAAATGAATATTTGAATGATATTTTAATTAAATTTTCTAAAGATCATAATAAAGATAATCTATTTAATGAAATGAATTTATTAATAAAAAATTCATTAAAATTAAAAAAAGAAGAAAAATATGAATCAATATTTAATGATTATAAAAATAATATGGATAAAATTTTTAAAGAACAAATTGAAAATAAAAAAATAAAAAATATATCAGAGCATAATCAATTAAAAATATTTACTATAAATTATTTTTATGATTATTTACAATATTATTTTTCATATCAATTATTAAATAATGGATATGAAAAATTAAAAATTGACAATAAAACATTAATTAATATGACAAAATCACTTTTAAATATAATAGATGAAATTTTATCAACAAATTATGAAATGATAACAACAAATAATATACAAACAAATACATTAAATTATATAAAAAATACAATAATAGAAAATCCAAATCCAAGTTCAAGAAATTCTCCTATAAAATTAAGCTCAAGAAATATGGGAATGTCAATTTCAATAGGAGGAACATTTAATCAAGGAATAGTAAAAATAGTTAATAAAACAAATATAAATATAAAAAAAAATAATAATAATAATAATATAAAAAATATTCTACCAATTCCAATTCAAAAATTTAATATTGGAAATACTATGAGAAGTAGTTTAGTAAGTGATAATAATTTTAGTTTTATGAGTGAAAGAAGTGAAATAACTGAAAAAAATCAAAGACTTTTTTTAAAGACTGAAAGAAAACAATCAAAATTAACTATTATTAAAGATTTATTAATTACAAATGTTAAAAAAAGTGAAATATTAAGGAAAGAATTTTTTGATTTAAAAAATGAATTTGATAAAATTATTGAGTTTAATAAAGAATATTTTACTCAGATTATTTTAACAAATGAAATTAATGAAGATGAAAAAAATGAAATTCAATTAAAAAATAAGAAATATGAAACAAATGATATAAGTAAATATATAAGTGAAAATTATAATTCAAATATTTTACCATATGAATATTCTAAAATTGAAATAAATAAAATTGAAAATAAAGAAATTGCTGAAAGTCAAATAAAAAATTATCAATATAGTTTATTAAGTTATAAATCAGAAGATAAAGATAAAACAAAATTATCAATTGAAAGAGAATCAAAAGATGAATTCAAATATAATAATAAGAATTTTGATTTAGCATTAAGTTCAATAAGAACCATATATAATAAAAATGATTGTAATTCAATTAAATCTAAAAAGAATCTTAATTTAATAACTTTAAATCCAAATATATTTGAAAAAAATAATGATAATAATTCAAATTTATTGAAAACAATAAATAAAAGTTTAATTTATAATAAAAATTCTGAATTTGAGGATGAAAAAAAAATATCAACACCAAAAAATTCAAAATTAAAAAATATAATAGAAATTAATAGTAATAATAATTCATTTTTATATAAAACTCAAAATCCAAAATTAAAAAAAACCACAAAAAAAATAAAAAAAAAAGGTATTAAAACAGAATATAATAACATCTCCCATTTTAACTTTAATAAAAATAACATAAAATTAGAACAAAATAGTAATTTTTCACTAGAAATAAAACCAAATAATTCATATAGAATAAAAGATACTTTATATACATATAATGGAAATAAAAAATATGATTTAAATAATAATTTAAATAGTCTAGAAGGATATATTGAAAAATATTTGGAAACTGGAACAGTAACAAGAAAATTTGATGGAATAAATGTTAATTTTAAAAATGGAAAATTAAATTGTGAATATGCAGGAGGATTAAATGCTACTCATAAAATTACTATTAATCCTTTAAGTAATCAAAGATTAATTGCTTCGAAAGGAGATGATGATTCTGTAAATGAAAATAGTATTTTAAGATCTTCTAATTAATAATTTTTATATTATTGATTCTTTTTTTTATTATTATTTATATATTTTAAATATTATATTTAAAATTATAAATGAAGAATATTTTTTTTTCATATAATTATCATTAAATATTATTAAAATTTTAAATTATTTTTTGAATTTAATTATAATCTATTTGTAAACAATTTTCAAAAGTTTTATTAAAGTATTTTTTATAGTTTAAATAATCTTTATCATCTTGTTCAAAAATATTTAAATGATGATTAATATCATTGAAATCAATTTTTCTTATTAAAGAATCTAAATCATTTTGTAATTTATCAAATTCATTATTTCCCTCATTTGAATTATTTAAATCTTCAAATATATTTCTTAAATTAATATTTTCTTTTTTAAATGTTGTATATTGTGTATTTTCTGTGTTTTTACTATATGTTTTTTTTCTTTCTTTTCCTATACTTAAATCTTTTATTTTCTCTTTACTTGTTGAATTTTTTCTTAAATTTGGAATATTATTTTTTTTATTATTTGGAAAAAATTGTTTAATATTTTTATTTGAACGTATTTTATTTATTATTTTATTGATTGGAATATTATAAATTTTTTCTTTTTTTTTATTTGAAAAATTCCTATATGAAATAGATGGTTTTCTTTGATGAATTATAATATTTTCTTTTTTAATAATTGATTTATTTTTATTATGTTCAATTTTATCTTTTGAAGTTGATTTTATATTTTGTTTTGTTTCATTTCTAAAAGAAAAAGTACTTCTTTTATTTAATTTTGATTTGATATTAATTCTAATTTGTTTTATATTTTTTTCATTTATTAGCTTATCTCTACTAAATTCATTTCTATTTTTAGATTTAATACTAGTTTCTTTAAAATGATTAAATGATTTTTCTCTTGAATTTTTAGCGGGTAATTTATATTTTTTTGTTATTTGTTTTATTAAAATATTATTTCTTAATGAATAATTAATTGATGGATTACCTTGAGAATCATTTGAATTTAAAATTGATAAGATATTTGATACTTTCAATTTATTATTTGAATAACTTATATTTGTATACATATTTTGAATTTTTTCACTTGTTCTTTTATAATTTGATAATATTTGATTATGGTTTATTTTATTTCCTTCAAAAGGGAAATTGATATTAAATGGATTTGAATATATTGAAATTGAAAATTTATTTCTTTGCTTTTGTAAATTATCTTTGATTAAATGTTTCCTATTGAATGTTTTCAACATTAATTTTTTATTTTTAAAAAAAAAAAATAAAAAATTTAAAGCAAAAAAAATTAATAATAAGATTAAAACAATAATATTTTCAAATAAAAATTTATTAAAAAAATATTAATGACATCTAAAAACTTAGACATAGATCAAATTGTAAAATCAATATCCGATGAATTAGAAAGAAATAAATTAAATAGAAGATATGGAACTTCAATTGATGAATCAATGTCATATCAACAAACAAAAGATGTTAGAAATAAAATAAATATTCTTATATCAGAATTAGAAAATGAATTACAATTAAATTTCCAAGACCAAATTTCAAAAAATCATCTTCAAGAATATTATAATAAAACAAAATCAAAATATAATTGGGGAGAATATGATTTTAATGAAGATTATCAAAATCAAGTTTTTACTTTAATAAAACATCCATTTGAAGAACAAATTCAAATTTCTGATTTTTTAAAAGATTATATAATTTTAGAAGAAGGAATGAAAATAAGAAATAATGTATTAAATCAACAAAAACAAAATTTTGAATATAACATCTCAGAATATGAAGATCAAATACAAAAACATTCAAAAGCAAAAACAAATAAAATTAGTTTAGGAATAACAATTTTTGAAATTATAGAATTAGAAGATTTAAATGGAGAATATTTTATAAAATTATATTGTGATGATACAGAAAATAAAATAAGTCAAATTGGTAAAATTTCATTGCCAAGAATTATATGGAATGAAAATTTTAATTTTGATTTAAAACAAAGAAATAAAGTATTACATATTGAATTATTAAAAAAAAATCTTGCATTATCTAAAACTTTAGGTAAAATTGATTTTATACTTGAAAATTTAAGTGATGATCAACAAAGAGTTGAAGATTATTATCCAATAAAAGATTCAAATGATGAAACAATTGGAAGAATTAGAATAAAATTACATTATGTATATAATGTAATTGATTATTTTAAAGCATTATTAAATAAAACAAAAAATGAACTTACTCAAACTAATAATATTTTAGATATTTTAAATAAATTTAATAATTATTATGATAAACCTTTTGGTATTATTATGAGTGGTGGGATACATTATTTAAATAATTTTAATAATAATGAAAATAATATTTTAGAAATTGCTGAAGATGTTGAAAATATGGATTATGGAATTAGAAAATCAGTTATGCATAATCCTTTAAATGATAGTCAAAGATTTAGTCATAATATTAAAAATCCACAAAGTCCTTTTAAAAGTGGAAATAATATTTTAACTATTGATAGATTAAAAGAAAATGATACTCAAAATTATTATGATAAAATTGAATGGGAAAATGCAACTTATATTTTAATTATGATAAGTTTATTTTTGAGTTTTTTTAATAATGTATTAGATAGGAATGATTTAATTAATTTTATGGGTTGTTTTGCTTTGATTCTTATGTATTTTTTTAATGGTTATTATAATCCAATTTATTTAAAATATTCTTTTTATTATTTTATTATAACAGAAATCATTGATTTAATTTGGTTATTTGCACATTTTGGTACTTATTCTATTTCAGATGGTTATTTATCTATGTATAAAGAATTAATTTATGGTTTTAGTTTTATCAATTTTATTGTTAAGGGAATTATTTCTTATTTTTTATTGAAAATGAATAAACAAATTAAACAAAGTCAAAATCCAAGTCAAAAGGGTTTAATATAAATTATTTAATTTTTATTTAATTTTTTTTTAAAAAATATTTTTTTAAAAACATATATTTAAACTATTCATAAAACTCAATTTCTCTTTGTTTTTTCAGAATATTCATTCTAGAAGTTTCAATTAATTCACCTCCAATAATTAATTCATCTAAAACTGAATAAACTTTATAAAAATTATAAACAACATCTAATTCACAAACTGAACCAAAATATCTATCTAAAATTTCAACAAAAAGATGAATTAATTCTAATGAAGCTAATTCATTTTCATCATTATCAATCCCCATTAAAAAAAATAATGAAGCATATTTTTTATATACGACTTTGTAATTACGATACTATATTTTTTAAATAAATTATTTTTTACTTCTATTATACTACTTTCTTTAATATCTCTTAATATTATTGTTCTATAAACTTCATTTTGAATTTTTATTTTTTCTTCATCTGGAAGAGGAATATACCATTTACTTAATCTAGTTCTTCCTTGTTTATTTTGTAATATAACAAATTTAATCTATTTTTATTATAAATTTTTTTTTTCTTACAGCCATAATAGATTTTTAAATATAAAAAAATTTAAATAAAATTAATTATATATTTAAAAATTTTAATAAAAAAAATATAAAACCAAAAAATGTTTAAATCTATAAATTAAAAAAAATATGAATACAAATCTATATAAAAAATATCATTAAAATTATTTATATATATTAATATTTATAATTTAATAAATAACTTTAATTATCATATAATTAATTAATTTATAAAATAAGAATTTTAATTTATTTATTTATTATTGCAATTTTTGCAATTACAAAATTTTCCACATTTCAATCCACCACGAAGACAACTACAAGAATATTTTGAACAACCAATTTTCCTACATTTACAACTATGATAATTAATTTCATTAATATCTTTTTTATCTTCTAAATTATTATTATTAATATTTTCTTTATTTATATCAATACAATCTTCATTTAATTCAATATTATTATCTTTATCATAAAAATGATAATTTTTATTATAATGTTTAGTACTTGAAATAATATAATCAATCATTTTTTCTAAATCAATTTCTTCATCTTCTTTAAAATTTTCTTTTTGTAATGTATTCATTAAATTTTTTTTAACACTTCCAATATGAATATTAGAATTATTATTATTAATATTTGTATTTAAAAATTGATTATTTCCATTTAAATCAATTGAACTATGATTTGTTATTGTTGTTGGCTTTGTATGTGAATAACTATGAAAAATTTCATGGTTTAACATTTTTAATTTTATTGTATTATTCTCTTTGTTTTTCGAATTTGATAAAGGAGATACTGTTAATTCTCTATTAATTTTATTTCCTAAAAAAAGAGTATCTTGTTTTTGTGTTGATGTTGATGTAAAAAATTTTATATTGGAAATTTTTTGATTAGTTTTTGAATTTGACATTAAATAATTTACATTCATCATTAAATTTTTTGGGGAATAAAAAGAATAATTTTTACAAAATGAATTATTAGTTCTTTCAATACTATTTGGTGTATATAAAGAAAATTTAGGACTATTATTCATAAATAAATTTAATCTAAAAAAGAAAAAATTTTTTTAGTATTAATATTTTTAAATTAATTATTAATTGTAAAATATGAAAAAAAATAATTTTAATTAATTAATTTAAAACATTGATAAAAAATAATAAAATATATCATAAAAAATAAATAATATTATTATAATTAACAGAAGTGATTAGGTCCTCCATAAAAAGGAAATCTATGATGAGGAAATCTTTGATTAGGAAATTGAGGAGAAGAAAAAGGAAAAAAAGTAAAAGGATTATTTATAGGAAAATTAGGATTTGAATGAGTGGGATAGTTTTGTTGATTTGGTTTTCTAATTTTTAAAAATGGATGTCCATGTTTTTCTGAATATTTTTTCTCACATTTTTCACAATAATCAAAATTAGGACAAATTGTACATTTATATCTTATTCCTTTTATTGGTTTACATTTACATCCATCACATTGTACATTATTATGAATTGCTATTTCTTTATTTTTGTTTTCTTCTATTTTTTGATTTTGATTTTCTATTTTTTCATTTTCTATTTTTTTATTTTCAATTTTTGAATTTTCATTTTTTATATTTTCTTCTGTTATTTTGTATAATTTACTATTTTGAGATATATCAATTTTTATTGTTATTCCGTTTTTTTTTATTGATGTTGAATAGTCATTTTGATTTTTTATTTCTTGAGTTCCATCATAAAAAATTAATTCATCTACATCTTCTTTTTGAAGTAAAAATTTTTCTGCTATTATTTTTTTTAAATCATTAAAATCTTCTGGTGGATTTTCAATTGTTTCTTTTTCACCATAAAAATCTAATACTATCATTTATTATTATTATTATTAAATTTAAAATGAATAATATAACAAAAAATGGAGAAAACTTATTTATTAATTTTGGAAAATTATTAGAAAATAGAATAAAAATTAAAGATGATATTTATAGTAATTGTATTGAATTATATAATAATTATTTATCAATATCTAATGATTATTCAAAAAAAATCCAATCTATGTTAGAAAAATATAATAATAAGAATAAATTACATCAATATGAAGATATTATTTTTTCTTTTGGAATTGAAATAATATCAATTTTAAAAGATATATTTGATGAGTATATATCAACATTAAAATTATCTCTTTATTTTGAATCAAATGATTTAATAAATGATTTAAGGAAAAATATTGATGATATTATTGTATTAGAAAATGAATATAATAAAGAAATAGAAGAATTAAATACTATAAAAAATAAATATAATGAAAGTTTAAAGAGTGTTGAAAATTACTTAATTAATTATTTCATTAACAATAAAAATATTGAAGAAGAAATACCAAATAATAATGAATTTAATAATTTAATAAATAATGCAAAACAAAACGAAAAATTATATATTAATAAAATAAATAATATAAATGCATTAAAATTAGATGTTAAAACATGTATAAAAAAAAATATAAAAATAATTAATAATAAATCAAAAAAAAGAGTTAAAATTCTGATTCAAAATTTAAAAATATTTTCATCATCAATCAAAAATAAATATGAAAGAGAAAAAGCAATTTTTGATAAAAAACATAATAAAATTGGATTATTAGCAGATACTTTTCCAATTGAAGCTGAAATTCCAGGAGGAATTAAATATATAAATGATATTGTATTTATTCCATATGAATGTGAGATTTTGAAACAAGATTTTCAAAATAAAAAATCTAATTCTCAAAAACAATATAATTTAATTGTTTCATGCTTAAAAAAAAATTTCAAATTTATTGCTTCGTCATATGATGAAAATGAAGAAGAAAATAATTTTTTAAAAAAATATATTGATTTAATTTATAATAATCAAATATTTAAAGATAATGAATATAAAGATTTATTTGATAAATTAGAAAATAGAAAATATAGATTTGTTTTATTATCAATTTTAAATAAAAAAAGAGTATATGGTTATCTAGAATTAAAATTAAATGGTTTTAAACAATTAGGTAAAATTATTCAATTTATAGTTAAAAAATCAGAAAATGATAATGATATAGAATGTATTCGTTATATTATAATAATGAGTCAAACATATTATTTTCTTAATTCAAAGAATAAAGAAAAAATATATTTAATAAAATATATAGATAATTTAGAAATATTTAAAAAAAAAGAATTTTGGATTTTATATATTAATTATGTGTTAGATGAAGAATTAGAAAAAAGTATAAGAACAATTGCAGTTGATAGAGAAAATGAAAAAGACAAAAATAAAAGAATTAATAATATAATATTTACTACTTTATTATCAATTACTCAAAATATGTCTGATTTATTTTTAGATTGTCAAATTCAAGCAAATATAATTTTTTATTATGGAGAAAAATATAATTTAAGTGAAACAATTATTAAAGAAATATCATCTGTTATTGAATCCTCTGAAAAAGTTTATATTCCTTTTGATGAAAATGAATTAAAAGAATAATAAATATTTATATATTCAAAAATTTACCTTTATATAATTTAATTATTTACAAAAATTATATCTATTTAAAAATGTACTAAAATGTAATATTAAAAATATTAAATAGGATAATTTATAACTAAAGGTTTATCTTTTGGATTATATGCCCCATTTATTTTTTTTTTATTATATAAAACTGTTTTTTTTCTAATTAAATATTCCAATCCTGTTATATTACCATAATTACCATAAATTTTTTCTTCTTTAAAAACATCTTTATCTTCTCTTCCAGTTAAAATATTTTCTCTTAAAATAAACATTGTTTTTTGAGCTTCTTCTTTAATATTTTTTAATTCTTTTAAAAATTTCATTTTTTCATTTATTATATTTACATCTTTTTTTTGAGGATGATTTAATATTCTATCTTCATATAATATCTTTTTAAAACATTCTCTATATTCTTCTTTACATGATTTAGGAATTAATTTTAATCTTTTAGCATATTCATTTTCTTGAGATATAATTTTTTTATTCTTTTTTATTATTGATGTTTTTGGTTTTTTTTTTTTTGTTTATTTTAATAAAATATTATCATTTTTTTTTTTTGGTTTTTCTTCTTTTTGAATTTTTTGTTCAATTGAATCTTTTATAATATAAGAATCATTTAATATTTGATTTATTTTACTTTTAATAAAACTATTACTTCTATTATCTGAAAGATCTAATTTACTATTATTATTATTTAATGTATTTATATTTATTTTACTAGTACTATTATTTAAATCATCATTATTTATATAATCAGATAAATTTAATTTTTTTTTTTGTTTATTTCCTAAAACTAAAGTAACTTTTGGTTTTTTTTGTTTTGATCTTGCAGAACAAGTTGCAGTTTTTCTTTGAGAAATATCATTTTTTTCATTTGATTTTTTTATTGATGCAGAAATACTTGAATTTTTTCTTTTTGATTTATCTTCAATATTATAAAAAATATCATCAAAAGTATTTTGTAAAATATCTTTTTTTTCATTTTCTAAATATGATTTATGAGTAAAACCAATTGGACGAAATGATCTATTGAAAATTGTAGTAATTCCTAATTTTCTTTTTTCATTAGATAAATCAATACTTGGATTAAATAATGAAGGTTCTTTTTCTCTTTGATAAATATATGATGGTTTATCTTTTATTGTTACAATATTTGTATGTAAATCTATTACTTTTCCAATTTGTATTATATCATTTATTTTTAAATAGTTATTTACTTTTTTTATTTTTTTTAATAATGGAATATCAGATTTATATTCATTTTCTGAATATTCACTATTTTCTTTTTCTGAATCAGTAAAATTATTTTTTAATATTTTTTTTACTTTTATTTTTGGTTTTTCTGATTTTGAATCAGTATTTTCTTTAATTTTGATTAATTTTAATAGTTTTTTATTTAAATTTGTTATTCTTTGTGATATTAATCTTAAAGAAGTTATATCTTTCGTTAAAGATAATACTTTTTGTAATCTTGCTCTTTCTTTACATAAATATGTTATTTCTAATTTTCTTCTATTATTTAAAACTTTTATTTCTGCTTTATTTTCATTTTCAAAAAATATATTGTGAATATTTGAATTAAAATTCTTAGATGATTTAACTAAAAAACTCCTATTTAAAATTTTTGAATAATTTGATGATGATTTATCATTTCCTAATAATTTTTTTCCAGTCTTATTATTATTTTGTGATTTGTTTTTAAAATCTTTAATTTGATGATATTTAGTTATTTTATTTTCGAAACTGTTTTCTAACAATTTTTTTCCTAAATTTTTTTGTTTTTTAATCATTTTATTTTTAATTATTTATTTTTAAAATATAAGTTAATTAAATTGAATAATTATTTTAATTTATATAAAATTTAATATAATATTATAAATAAAAAACAATATTACATTATCCTTGAATTCCATTATTAATCATATAATCATAGCATTCTTCATGATAAATTTTATAATCATTTCCAATAACTCCTCTATTTACATAATTATCTTTTTTTTCTTTATTTTTATACATAATTGGAGGATTTTTAACAATTTTTTCTTTACATTGACTACAAATAGTTTTTTCATTAATTTCATAATAATTACTTTGTAAATCATATAATTTACTTAATTCACTTAAAATTTTATTTTCCATTAAGGAACCTTCAATTTTATATTTTTCTTTTGTTCCTTGAATATAATTCATTAAAGTAACAAAATATTCAGTTAAACGAAAAGAATCTAAATCATCAAAAATATCTGTTGCTAATAATTTGATTATTAAATTACTTCTATTTTGAATTTTTTCTAAAATTTTTATTATTAAATCTTCAAGAACTTGTTCTTTATTAATAAAAGGAAAATTTTTTAATTTTTTAATAAGAATAAAAATCAAATCAAATTCAGGTATATTTTCAACTAATAATAAAATAATTTTCATAGAATTTTCAAAAGATTTAGTAATAGAATCTTCATCATCAATAAAAATTTTAGGAATACCTTCTTCATAATTTGATTGTTTAATTAAAACAATTCCAATTTCTCTTTGACAAAAAGGAATTTGAATAATTTTATCATAAGCATGACTTATATTATAATTTTGATTTTTGATTAAAAAACTTGCTAATTCATTTCTAGTTTTTAAAATATTATTTTTAAAATCTTCATTTTCTTGATTTTGTTCACTTAATAATTTAATTTTAATAACATATAAATTTATCATTTCATTTGATTCTGCCTCATTTCCTTCTAAATGAGAAAATTTTTCTAAATAATATATTATTGGATCAACCCCATATGATTTTAATAATTTAATAAAATTTTCATCTAATTTTGTATTTGATATTTTTTTATTTAAAAATAAAAAATCAATTGTTCTTAAACTATTTTTTTCCAATGCCCATTTTAAATATGATTCAAATTCAAATTGAGATAATTTTTTTGATATTTTACATATTAAATTTATATATGTATCTAACCATTTTTCTTTTGTACTTTCTATTTTTTTTGTAAATAAATTTTTATTATTTTTATCATTATTTGAATCATTTGATTTATTACCATCATCCGAATCATCACTTGTTAATGAAATATTTGAAGTTAAATTATCTTTTCCAATTTCATAATTTTGATGAATGTCTATATCTTTTTCATCATCAATTTCATTATATATTTCAATTATACTTGTTATACATTTATCATAATTTTCTTTACAATAATAATATAATAATATTTCTTCATCTAATTTCATTTCATTTAATATTATTATTATTTCATTATCTAAAATATTATATGAACCTTTTATCATTTGGGTTAAATTTTTTGAAAATTGCTCTTGTTTACTTATTTTATATGCATAATAATTTAATAAAAATATTATATTTTCACATAAACAAAAATCAATGATTTCTTCACTTAATTTTTCTTTTATAAATCCATCATTTAATTCTGAAAAAATGTCAAAATTTTCAATATCTGATAAATATTCTTCTTTAGTATTTTTAATTATAGAAAATATTTTAACAATAGTTTCAAAAGAAATTTTTCTTCTTTCATTTTTAGGAATTTTTAATTTTAATACATTTCTCTTTTCAATGAATTTATTTAGAAACTTCTTTATATAAAATGGTAAATCTGAAATTGATTTTATTCTAACATTTTTAATTAATGATAAAATATACTCATTTTGTTTTTTAAATTCTTTATCAATTTCCTCCATACTTTTTTCTTTTAATTCACCAAAATCAACATCATTATCTAAAAACATTTCAATATATTTACTAAGATAATATTTTAAATAATATTCAATTAAAAGTTTTAAAATTTTACTTTTAATAATATTTCCTAATAATATAAAAATAAAGATATAATTTAATTTATTTTCTACAACAATATTTATTGCATTATCAAATTTATTTTTACTAATTTCAGTATAAAAAATTTCTAAACATTTAAATAAAACAAATTTTTCATTTGCTTTAATTAAATTTCCATTAAATATATCATTATTTTCCAAAATTGTTAAGTTTTGTTTTGAAGAAAATGTAGCCAAATATTTAGAAGCAAAAATTGCATTTATAATTTTTAATTGTTTCAATTGTTTATTTATATCACATAAATAAATCCAATTAATAGTATGTTCAATATTATTATAAATAAAAACCATAGGTCTAGATGAAGTTAAAGGAGAAGAATTTGGATTTTTTTTCATTTCATTAATAAGAAAAACATCATTATATTGAATTAAATCATATTCAAAATTTAATAAATTTAAATTTTTTAAAAGTGAAGTTGGTTTACAGAAAATAAAATTATAACTCATATCAATTTCACATGTATCTATACATCTATTAATATCTAATACTAAATAAATATATAATCTTGATTCACATATTAAAAAAAAATATGGTTCTATTACTTTTGAAAATAAAATTACATTTGGTTTTATCATTCTGTCAACTATTGTTAATTTATTTTCTATTGATGTAAATTTTTGAATTTTTGGATCATAAAAACTTTGTATTACTAAAAGTTTATTTATAAAACAGAAAAAGAATAAATTTGATAATGAAGAATATGATATTTGTGATATTTTATAATAATTTAATTCTTTATTTTTTAAAACTTTTAAACTATTTAAATTTTGAGATAACATTGATAATTCATTTGATGTTAAAAAATCATTTGAAAAACTTATTTTTTTATTAAAGATTAAAGTTTTATTTTGATTAGTTGATTTAGTATTAAAAGTAGAAAATTCAAAATTATTTTCAGTTTCTAAAGCAACTAAATTATCATAAAGTAAAATATCTCTACTGAAAATATTACCTCTTTTTTCAGTATATAATTCATAATATAAATAAAATGAAAATCCACAATTATATTTTGTACTTTTTACTATATTATGAAATGAAATTTTTTCTTTATGAATAACGACAATTAAATATAAATCATCTACTGAATGAATTTTCATAAAATTTGCTTTTTCATTTAATTCATATTCATATTCTATTGTATATTTAAATGAATTTAAAACTACTAATTTTGTTTCACATAAAATTAAAATATAATCTTTTTTTATTTTATTATTATTATAAAATAAAATTTCTATTTGAGAAGGTGAATATGAAATACAATCATTTATTTCATATTTCTTTTGATTATTTTTTGTATCATATATTATTATTGATGAATCACTTAATAATAAAAAAAAATCTGTTTTATATAATGTGATTGATATTGGTAAAATTTCTGAAGAAAGAAATCCAAAAAAGCTTTTATTTACAGAAAATTTATCTAATTTTAATTCTGTTTTTGATTTTAGTAATAGATTATTCATTTTTAAATAAATAAATTAAAAAATTTTAAATTAAAAAAATTAAATTATTATTAAATCTAAAATAATTAAAAAATAAAAAAATAAGAATAATATTCAAAAAAGAATATACTATGTCTTATATAATAATAACACTTGAAATAATAGATTTTCAACCGAATACATTTGACTATAGTACATTTGGATTTATATTTTCTTCTGATCAAAAAAATTTTGAAGACCAAATAAATGTAAAAATAAAATATATTTATTTCTTAATAGTATAATACAAGAAATCAAATAATCCATAAAGCCTTTTTAAAAAAAAAGGATTTAAAATATTCAATTAAAGTAACAAAAAATGATTCTTTAATAGGAATATCAGATTTTATAATACCTCATAATTCAATAGTTAAAAAGATAACATCAATAGAAAAATTATGTACAATAACAATGTCAGATTCAACAAAAAGAGTATTATTTGGTAATTCAAATACAAATATAAATTTAAAAATAAATGTTCATGCAACATTACAATTTATAGATAAAAGTATTGATAATTCAAAAAAAAATGAAAATCAAGTTCAAAAATCAATAAATTCAATTGAAAAAATTACCTCAAGTCCAAAAAATATTTCTTCAAAATTTAATAAAAATTTTCTTAAAGATATTAATAACAATAATATATCTAATTCAAATTCTAATACTGAAAATAAATCACCAACTTTTGCAAAAATTAAAAGACCTGTTTCTTCTATTACAAATCATAAAAAAAATAGAAATGCTTCTGCTTCTCCTCAACATAGGAAATTTTTACAAAAATCTTTACAGAAAAAAAATATTAAAGAAATTTCTGCTGATAAAAAAAATCTTTTTATTGAAAAAGAAGAAGAAGATGAATATACTTTAAAAGAAAATAGTTTTATTGATAATGATATTGATAATGAAGAGAAAAAAAATGATAATGATTTTATTGAGTTTATTAAAATATTTAAAGAAAAAAATCCTTTAAATAATCTTAATAATATATCTGATGTAAATAATATGTTAAATCATACAAAAAATATTATTAATCAATTAATTAATTATCAAGAAATGTATTATGATAGAATTAAAAAAACTTGTGATAAAAATAAAAAATTAAAAGATATCTTAATGAAATATAATGAAATGTATAGAAATATTAAGAAAAAAAATAATGCATTAAATGAAAAATTTGATAATTATGAAATGAGAAATTATATTACTGTAAATATAAATAGAAATGAAAATAGTAATTTAAAAGAGAAAAATATTCCTTTCAAAAATCATGAAATTGATTTATTTAAGGAATTATTTGGATATTCTTATGATAATGTAAATATTGAATCGAAAAATTTAGAATTAAAAGAAAAAAAAGTAAATGAAAAAAAATTATTAATTGAAGCTTTAAAAAATATTATAAATAAATTAGGCTCATTAAATAATTTATTAAATGAAAAAAATTCAACTGAAGAAGAAAGAAAAAATGCGAATGAAATTTTAGAAAAATTCAATTTAAAAAACCAAGAAATAAATAATAAAGAAAATCAAAATATAAAAGAAAAAATTGAATCAAATGAAAGAAAAAACAATTTTGAAAATATAATAACAAATAAACCAGATGATAATGATATAAAATTAGAGCATTATTTATCATATTTTTATTCAAAGAGAAATATTCCTAAAATTCAATTTAAAAAAACATCACCAAATAATTATGAATATGGAAGTCTCAAAGTAATGATTAAAATAGAAGGAGAAACAATTAGAGTAAGACATTCAGGAAAATATTCTTTATTAGATAATTTTCTAGAATCAAACGCTCAAAATGAAATTGGTAAAAAGAAAAAGACTGGAAATTCAATTATAAAAAAGAAACCAGGTCAAAAATAAATTAATAAAGAATTTTTTTTTTAATTTAATCATAACTAAATATCATTTAAATTAGTTTATTTTATGAAAACAAATCTTTATTTAATTTCTTTTCATATTTATTAATCTTTCTAATAAAGGCATCCAACTTTTATTTTTATCCCAATCACAAGATTGAATTCTCATATAAATTCTCCTTAAACTCTTAATATCATTTTTATCATTTAACATTATAAATTCTTCTAATAATTTCATTAAATTATGTTTTATTTCATGTTTCTTTAACTTACCTAATAAAACAACAATTTTACTTTCAAAATCTCTTCTTTTATTTTCATCAGGATAAACATTATTATAAACATTAACAATATTTTCAAAATAATTATAAATATTTTGTTCATCATTACTCATGGGAATTTCTTCTTGTTCATTTTGTGTATTTTGATTAGGGAATTGAGGATTATTTTGAAAAGAATTTCCTTTATCAATATTATTATTTCCAAAATGAGGTACATTACTAATATTTCCACTATTACTAATATTTTTATTATCATTTTGATTTTGTGTTCTTTGAATATTTTGTTGTGGAAAATGTGGTTGTGGTGGATTATTTATTCTTCTTTGATTAATTGGTTTAATTGGTGGTGGTTTTGTTATTCTTTGTTGTCCTTTATTCTCACCACTAAAATCAAATAATGGTTGATTTTGAGTATTTTGAGTTTGAGTATTTGTATTATTCATTTGATTTTCTTCTTGGATTTTATTTTGATCTTGAATTGGATTATTTGAAAATGGTTTATTATGCTCATTTTGATGCATTATTTTTGGTGGTTTATTTATTACATTTGGCTTATTTTGATTAAATGGAGGATTAGATTGAATGTTTCTATTTTGAGGATATTGAGGTTGGAATTGGGGACGATGGAATTGATTTTGTGGATTTAATTGATTACGATTTACATTTTGAGGTTGAACTATTTGAGGATTTATTGGGTTTTGTAGTTTATTATGAACCATTTGATTTTTACCTTTTATATTTTGATTTTTTGGTCTTATTATTATTATATTATATGGATTATTTGGTTTTGTAAATTTCCTTCCTAATTCTTCTTCACAATTATAATATAATCTATCATATAATTCTTCAATTTGAGTATTATTATTTCCTCTTATTGAATTTAAACATTTTCCTGCTTCTAAATTTAATCCTTCTCTTATTAATAATAAACAATATTCATATAAAACTTTATTAGCATTTAAATTTGAAAATCCTCTTGAATCACCAATTAAAATTTTATATGTTAAAATAATATATTGATATGTATTTTGTAATAATTCATTTTTATCAACTTCTTTATCTAATTCTTTTTGATAATTAGAATATAATAAATCTAATAATTTATCAATTTTCCCAGAAAGAATATAAGAAGTTAAAGCAGGATAAATATCAGGAAAAGTAGATAATTTATCACCTAATTTTTCAGCAAATTGTTGAAAATCATTTTGATTTAAATATGTTTTTGCATATAATAAATATTCTTTCCAATCACGTAAATTATATTCAAATAACATTTCAAAATTTCTATTAATAATTGCAGGGAAAAAACTTTTAACAAATAAATCACCATTATTTTTAAAATAATTTTCTTTAGCTTTTTCAAATAATTCAGGTTGCATTGAAGCAACTAATAAAGCTTCTGAATATCTTTCATTTTTAAATAATAATTCAACTGCACTTTCCAAATCTCCAATTAATAAACTTTTCTTTACTAATTTTTCATTTCCAACATTCCAATTTATATTTCTTACTTTATTTTCTGTTATTGTATTTGGTTGTTCTGTTTCAATTTTATTTATTGGAGAATCTTTTCTTTGAATTGGTTCCTCATCAAAAATTTGTTCTACATTTTCATCATCTTCAATTGTTTGTGTAAATGTATGTGGAATATTTTCTTTTTTTTTCTTTTTACCTAAAGCTGATAAAACTTCATTTCCTATTTCTTCTTTATCAAGTCCCATTTCTTTAAAAAGAAGTTTTTCATCATTTATATAAATTCCTTTTAAACAAACCCAAAAAAATGACATATTTGTATGTTTTCCATCTTTTATATTTTCATTTATTTTCTCATCTAATATTGATATTAAATCATTTTGTTCATATTTATTAAAGAAATTTTTTATTTTTTCAATTAAATTTAAATTACCTTTTAATTTAGAAACATGAATTATATTATTTTCATTTTTTGAAAATTTAAATAATTTTCCTCCAAAAGCAAAATTAACTCCAGCAGTAGGATACATCCAAACAGGAATCATAAATTGTCCTTCATTAATAGTATTATCTACAAAATTAATTCTATCATAATATAATTGTTGATTAAATCCAACATAAATAAAGCAATCTTTAATTTTATTACACCACATTACTTGACTAGCATTTACTTTAATAGGAACTTTACAAATAGGTTTTTTACTTTTTAAATTCCAACAAGTAACAACATTATCTCTTCCTAAAGTAAGCATAAAATTCTTATCAAATAAATTTTTAGATATTGAAATAATAGAATTATTATGTCCATTTTGATACATAGCACAAGGAGCATTTGGTTGTTTCATATGATATTGAAGCATATAATTATATTCATTATCATCATAAGCAATTATTATTTGTGCTCCATCACTATACCATGCAATTTGAGTATTTAAATTATTTGAAATTGATTGATCTAAAATTGATAAAAATAATCTTTTTTTTTTCATATCATAAATATAAGTCATTCCAGTATTAGTAGCTGATGCTAAAATATGATTTACATTAGAATTCCAATCTAAAGAACAAAATTGTCCTCCTTCATTAGGAGCATCACAATTCATAGCAATAGAACAATTATAATTTTTATCAATTGATAAAATAGAAACTTGATTACTACCAACAGCAAATAAATGTGGTTTTTCATTAATAGAAATAACATTAATAGAAGAAGATAATAATTGTTTATTATAAATACAACCATAATCAGTTTGTTGTGAAGCATCATTAGCATTTGATAATATTTGTGTAATATCCCATAAACTAATTGAACCATCAGGATGACCTCCTATTACAATTCCTAATGCATGTTCTTCAGTTTCTTGACCATATGATGTCCATTCAATTGATGTAAATTTTATAGAAATTGGAATTTGTGTTATTATCTTTATTGGGTCTTTTGATGATTGATTGTTGAAAATATATAATGTTAAAAAACAATCATTTCCTTGTGCTCCTGTAGATGTTGCTGATACTAAATATTCACTATATTGGTATACTGGACATGTTGCTGATACTAAAACACGGTTTTCTAATTTTTCTTGATTTTGTTCCATTTATTTTTCTTTTTTAAAATATTATTTTTTTAAATGATATGGGATATATACTTGAATTATATAATTTTTTTTTAAATTGATTTATTATTTTATTAATTATTTTTTTTTTTTTTTTTTTTTTTTTTTTTTTTTTTTTTTTTTTTTTTTTTTTTTTTTTTTTTTTTTTTTTTTTTTTTATTTATTTTTTTTTTTTTTTTTTTTTTTTTTTTTTATTTTTTTTTTTTTTTTTTAGTTTTTTTTATTTTGTTTTTAAATAATAATTATAAATGTTAACTATTGAAACTGAGAGGAGGGTTTCTAGGTTTTTTTATGAGTTAGGTAAAGGAGAAGTTGAAGCTGAAAAAAGGAAATTAGAATTAATATCAAATTCACAATTTAATCCTTTTCAATGTTATAAATGTTTTGATAAAAAAATTAGACAAAGAATTGAATGTTATGATATAGTAAATTTTATGAAAGAATTTCAACAATTTTGTACTTTACATGAAGCTGCTTTATTAATATTATTCTATGATAAAGAAGAAAAGAATTATTGGACTTATCAAAATTTTATTAATTTTTTAATTGTAGGTTATCAAAATTATACAAATGCTTTAAATTTTGAATATAAAGAAGAAGATAATAATGAAAATATAAATCAAAATGTTGAAATTCTATTATTAAATGTAATAATAAGTGAAATTGAAATTATTAGAAATACACAAAAATTAGTAGAAGAATTTAAAAAAAGATATGATTATAATATTGTAGATTTATTTACATCAATAACAAAAACAGATAATATATCATTTGATAATTTAAATAAATTTTTAATTCGAAATGGATTATATTTAAAAGATGAAGAAATAAAAGGAATAATAAATAAATTAAGTATACAAAAAAATGAAAGAATACCATTAATAGATTTAAAAAGAATATTAGAAATTGGATATTGTGATTCAACAAAACAAGATTTATATGAAAGTATGTTAAAATGTCCAGGAGGAAGAATAAAATTTGGATATGAAAGTAATTCTCCAAATAAATATTTAGATATAGATAATATAACATTTTCAAATAATTATTATCCAGTTTCTCAAAATTTATCTTTATCAAAAAAAATAATGAATGATTCAACATCAACACCATATTTAATAAATGATGAAATTTCAAATTATAAAGTAAAATATGATAATTATTATAATAGTAATAGAGATGAAGAAGAAATTTATTGTGATTTTTTTAAATTATTATTAGATTCAGAAATTTTATTAGAAAAAGAAAAAAATGAATTAGCATTAAGAGCTGATTTTAATATTGAAGATGCTTTCAGAATTTTTCAATTAAGAAACAGAGATTATTTAACAGAAGCTGATTTTGATTTTGGTTGTAAATCATTATCAATTCCAATTGAGAAAGATGTTATTAGTTTAATATTTAAAAAATATGATTTAGTTAATGAAGGTGTTTTATCTTTTAATTCATTTTTTGATATGTTTGTTCCTTTTAGAAAAGAATATAGAAATATGATTCAAAATAGAAATCCTATGGTTTATATTCCTAAATTTAATAAAGCTGAAGTTTTTTTAGAAACTACGAGATTGTATTTACAAAAATTAATTAGAACTATTGCATCAAGTGAAGTTTGTATTGAAAATGAAAGAAGGAAATATGCACCTATTAGTGAAGTTTATTTAAGAAATATTTTTGAAAAAATTGATAAAGATAATAAAGGTTATATTACTCCTTTAGATTTAGGGAATTATTTAACTGAGAAAAATAGAATTATTTTACCTTCTGATTCTGATTTATTGTTTATTAGACTTGATAGAGATAGAAATGGGAAAGTTGAAGCAAAAGATTTTATTAGAGAAATTAGAACTATTGATAAATATTAAATAATTTTTTTACTTTTTTTTTTATTTAATTTTTAAAATATATTAAGTTTAAAATATTTAAAATCAATTTATTGTTTAAACAAAAAAATATATAATAAAAGTTAAATATCATTTTAAATTATAAAATTTTTTTTTATTGATTATTAATTTATTTATTATTAATTCAATATATTATTATTTTTAAAAATTATGGGAAATTTAAATATTATTATTTATGATATTTTTCCATTTCTAATAATTTTCTTTTATGTCGTTTATATTGATGTAATTAAACAGATTTTTAATAAATATCTTGCTAAATATTTTAAAGTAGATGATGAAAATTTAAAAAAATTAGAAATTGATTTAAGATTATTAAAATTTGCAAACAATATAGAACATTTGCAAGATTTAAAATATAGAAATGAGGAATTAAAAATTATTTTTATTGGAACAATAATATATTTAATAATTTTATCTGTAATAGTCTTCATAATAGCACCTCATTATTCATATAATTTAATTGAATATGTTAAATTAAATAGTGAAAGTATATTATTTTGTACAATTAAATCTATTATTTTGATTACTAATTTATTTGTTTTATATGCTGGGCAATTAATTGAATATTATCATTATGAAATAAACCCATTAACTAGTAAAAATGGAATAAGATTTTTTATGGAAAATATATATGCACCAATAATAGAAGAATTTATGTTTAGATTTATTGCTTTTAATATATTAAAAATTAATGGTCATTCATCAGTTATGTCTGCTTTAATCAATTCATTAATGTTTGGTATTGCTCATTTAAGACATATTTTTGATAGAAATTTTAATATAAATAGAACTTTATTCCAAATTATATATACTTTTATTTTTGGTGTTTATTCTAGTTATGCATATATTTATTCAAATAATTTAATTTGTCCTATAATTTTACATATAATTTGTAATTGTTTACATATTCCTCCTTTTTATTATATTAATGATGAGAAATATCCTAGAAAATTAAAAATTTTAACATCAATTATATATATTTTAGGAATATTAGGATTTATAATTTTGACTTATATATTTCACTAATAAAATAAATTAAAACAAAAAAATTAAAAAATCAACACTAAAAGTTTTATTGAAATTAAATAATTAATAAAAACTAAATAAACTTAATAATATTTATTCATTATTTTTTCTCATACTTCTATATGACAATTTCTTTTCATCATCATCATCATTTTTCTCTTCTTTTTTCCTTCTATAACTTCTTTTTCCATTTCCTTCACTTTCAACTTTAACATCTTTACTTTCAACTTCTCCTTTACTTTCATCTTTCTTTTCCCTATTTCTTCTTCTTCTTGAGCTTTCACTTCCACTTTCCATTTCTCCACCTTCCATATTAGAAGAACTATTTTTACCACCTCCAACAATTTTAGAATCTTCTGTAATAATTTGGCTAACAACAACTTTTTTTTTTTCAAAATCAGAATTAAATTCATCAAATAATTTATTATTTTCCCCATCTAAAGTTTCAAAAATATATTTTTTATTAATTGATTTAACATAACTAGTTTCAGTTGGATTATTAGGATCTTCATTACCCCACATACCAACATCAGTTCCAAATCTTTCAAATTCTTTTACTACTGATGCATTTGTTGTTGTTTCTTCATCACCAAAAACTTCATTTGCCATTTGAAGATATGATACATGTAAGTTTTTATACATTAATTCTAATTTTCTTTTTGCAATTACTTTTACAAATGTTGTAAAACGCCATTTTCTTATTATTTCTCTTATAAATCTCCTTTCTGCTATTCCTCTATGCATAAATGTCATTTTAAATAAATAAAATATTCTATATAATTTTGATGGTTCTTTTAATATTTTCATCCATTGTTTTATTATATATAATCGTAACATTTTATATAATTTTTCTAATAATGGTCCTTTTGTTGTTAAATTTTTATAATTTCCCATTATTTTATTTAAAAATTCTCTTTTATTTGGTAATTGTTTATTCATAACATATTTTTTAACTAATCTACAGAATTTATTATATTTATCTTTATCAACTAATTTCTTAAAGGAATATTCTTTTCTATCTTTAATTTTATTTTTAAGGAATTCTATAAATAATGGGATAATATATAAATAAGGTTTTTTATCATCTATATTTGTTTTAGGAGAAGAGACATGTGCTTTAAATTGGAGTCTTGTGGGTTTAATATCATTTGAACCTTGATGTTTACTTTGTGAATTTCCTTCTGATTTTTGAGCATTAATTCTTTTAAGTAAATTAAAGAAATATTTACCATATTTTTTCTTTATTAATTTTTGCTTTTCTTTAATATTATTTATTAATTTTTCAAGAGATCTTGTATAATAAACTTTATATAAAGATTTTAGGAAAATTTTTTTATTTTTTTCATCTAAATCATTCTTAGTTCTCACAAGTGAATCTCCAAGAGCACGAAGTCTCTTTTTATATTCTCCACTATTTTTTAATCTTCTTAAAAATTCTAAAGCTCTAACTCTTAAAATATCATGTAATAATTTTTTAATAAGAAATACATCATTTAAAGTTTTTGCAGCAATAATTTTTCTTCTTTTATCAATATCTTCAACCATTTTTTGAAGAATTTCTTGTAATTTTTTTAATTTATTTGCTTTATCTTTCCATTTATTAAGATATAATTTAAGAATATTATTTTTATTTTTACCTGAAAAATCAGTTAATATTTTTTGAAGTAATTTTAATAATTTTTGTAATTTTAATTTTTTAAGTAAATCTTTTAATATTAGTTTTCTCATTTTTTCTTTTAATTCATGAATAAATTTACTTATTGAGAAATAATTTTTTAATTTTAAAATTATATCTATTGTTTTATTTGAACCATTTTTTTTAAATAATAATATTGATAATTTTCTCCAATTTTTCTTTGCTCTATTATTATTTGTTTTTTTATTAAGATAATTTTGTATTTTTTTTGCTGCATCATTTGCATGTTTTAATTTTGCATTTTTAAGCCATTTCATTAATGTAGTTTTATATTTATCTTCTACTTTGTGTTCTTTTGTCTTTAATATTCTTAAAAGAAATTCATTAATTCCTGTTTTTTTCTTTTTATTTTTAAATATTTTATAATTTTTTTGGATAATTTCACTTGCTCTTTTTCTTTTTAATTTATTATTTTGTTCAAGCCATTTTTTCAAATATTTTTTTAATAAGTTATCTCTAAAATTCTTTTTAATATTCAATAATTTAAGCAATAATTTATTCTTTTTCTTTTTACCTTTTTTAATATTATCTAAAACTTCTTTTAATATTTCTAATCTCTTTTTAATAATATAATCAATTAATTTTTTTAATCCATCAATTTGTTTTGCTTTTTTAATTTTATCAAAAGCATATCTTTTATAAGGATTTATTTTAGATAATTTTTCAAAACCTAAACCAATATTTATTCTATTTTGTTTATTTCTTTCTTGATCTCTTCTAATTTTTATATTTTTACAATATCTTTGAATTATATCTGCATTTTCCTGACATGAAATTCTTTTAACTTTAGATCTATATCTATTAAAAGCAACTCTTAAAGGACTTTCTCTTGTCATTGATAATAAAATTTGTTTTAATCTATCTAATCTAATTGATAATCTATTTTTTTTTGATTTATTTTTTAATGATTTAAAGAATTTTTGTAAAATCTTTGAATATTTTGTATCTTTATCTTTCATATCTTTTATATTATTTCTCCATTTTTCTAAATATCTTTTTAATAAATTATTTCTTAATATTTTACTATTAAATATAATTCTATTTCTTAATATTGAAGTAATTTTATTTGTTTTTCCTATTTTTTTTCCTTTATTAATTAATTTTTTCAAGATTATTTTTAAAATTGAATTAATTAATTTTTTAATTTTTGATAAATCTTTTAATTTTTTTGCTAACATTAATTTTGCTAAAATAACAAAGAATTGATTTATTTTATTATTTATTCTTTTGCTTAGATTATGACCAATGAATTTTTTAATAATATCTGCATTAAATTGACAATTAATTAAATGAGTTTTTAATTGCCATTTTCTTAATGCATATAATAATAAATCATTTTTATTTGAACTATGTCTCATAAATAATTTGAGTAAAATTTCTTTAATTCTATCAATTTTTTTTACATTTTTTTTACCTTTAATTTTCCTTATAAATTTTTGAATTATTTTTGCTCTTTTATGATTTTCATCAGTTACTTTTTTCCATTTATTTAAATATTTTCTTAATAAATCATTTTTATTATTCTTTCCTCTTGTATTAATAACATATAATAAAAGTTGTCTTCTAATTGTATCATTAGCAAAACTAATTATATTATTTGTTGCATATCTTTTATCAACTCCTTTTACATTATCTAATGCATTTTTTATTGGTTTTAAATATTTTTCATTTATTTCTATTAAAGTTTTTGTTATTATAGTAATTAAATATTTTTTTAAGAAATTTGTTAATTTATTTTTATTTGTAATTTTAGATTTTAATTTTTTATTCTCATGTACTTTACAAAATTTTTGAATAATTTGTGCATTTTCTTTTAATTCAATTTCTTTTGTTATTCTTATCCATTTCCAAAAATATCTTTTTATTTTTGATTTATTGCTTTCTGAATTTCTCAAAAAAAGATTTTTTAAAGCAATATCAATTCTATTTTTAATTTTAGTTACTTTTTTTTTCTTTCTATGTTTTAAGAAATCTTGAATAATTTTAATATTTTTATCTCTTTGTTCAATTGCAATTATTTTCCATTTTCTTAAATATAAAGGTAAGAAATATTTTTTAAGAGCATCAATAATTTTTGGATAAACTTTTTTTAATTTTTTTAATTTACTGTAATTTTTTATCTCATTAAAATAATCTTTTATTTTTTTTTTACTGATTTTATCTAAAACTAATATTATTTGATCATAATTTAATTTTTTAATAGGTGTTACTCTTCTTAAAATTTCACGAATTTTCTTTTTAATATAATTTTTAAAAAGATCTTTAAAATTAGTTCTAGCATCCATTTCATTAATATAAGTTAATCCCATTTTTAAAAATTTTTGAATTATTTTTGAATTATCTTCATAATATTCTTTTTCTGCAATTTTTAACCATTTTAATAAATTATATCTTAATAAATCTATTCCAAAATTTTTTCTTTTTGTATATAATAATTTTAATTTTATATATAAGTCTTTTAATGATTTCTTTTTTTTTCTTGTTTTCATTCCTCTTAAAACACTTTGAATTTTAGTAATTGAATTAATTTTTTGTAATAATGGAATAATATTTTTCCATTTTAAAAAAGCATTTTTTAATAATTTTTTATCTGATTGTTCATAATTTTTAATAATTTTCTTTAATAAAATTGAAATTAATCTTTTTTTTCCTCCACTAAATAATTTATTAAAAGCTCTTTTTAATAAAACTTTTCTAAGAGCTTCAATTAATTTTTCAATATTAGTTCTCTTGCTAAAAATTTTTTTTATTTTAGTTTTACAAAAGTTTATAATGATTAATGCATCTTCAATTGCTTTAATATTTCTTGCTTTTCTTCTCCAATTTGCAATTGAATATCTTAATAATTCTTTATTATTATTTTTCATAAATAAAAGATGTAATCTTCTATTTCTTTCTTCAATGATTTTTTTCTTCTTTTTATCTTGAATTTTTCTAAAGAAATCTATTAATTTTTGTCCTTTATTAGTTTTAAGTTTATAAATTTCTTTTAATATTTTTGCTAAATCTTTATATGGTTCAAATTGTTTTTTAATAATATTTTTATTTTTTAATATTTCTTCAAATACATTTTTTGTTTTTAATTTTTCTTTATTAGTATCAGGAATATTTTTTCTCCATTTATCCAAATATTTTTTTAAAATATTTTTTCTTACTTTTGGAACAGTTTTTTTTATTATTTTTGATAATATTTTACCACCACCAATTTTTTTTTTTCTATTTTTAATTCCAATAAAAATATCTTTTAAATTTGGTTTTCTTAAAACTTTTTCTAAAATTTCTAAACCTTTTCTTATATTTGTAATTTTATCTAATGGATTTTCACTTTTAGGAGAACATTTTATTCTCCATTTTAATAATGTTTCTCTTAATTTATTTTTATTATAATTTTTATCTTTTAAATCTTGTTGTTTAATTAAAATTTGTAATATTCTATTTCTAATTTTATCATCTTTATTTTTATTTAAAACTTTTTTCCATCTATTAAGATATCTATTTAATAAATTTCTTTTAGTTGATAAAAATCTTGAAATTAAAACACTTTTTAATTTTGAATCAATAGGAAGTTTTCTTTCTTTAAATTGTGTTTTTTGGAAAATTGGTGAAGTAATAGTTCTTCTTAAATAATCAATTGCTTTTATAGTATCATTTATATTTTTTATTATTTTATCTGTATTATTTTTCCATTGTATTAATTTTTTTTTAATAATATTTTTTCCATGTTTTTCATAAAATTTTTTCATTAATTTCATATAAATAGTTTTTTCTAAATCATTAATATTACTTTTTCTTATTTTATCTCTCCATCTATTAAAATATATTCTTAAAGGAAATTTATTAATTCTTTTTAAAGGATTTAAAAATAATTTTTTAAACATTTCATATTTTGTTTCATTTATTTTTTCTTTTCTAACATTATTTCTCCATTTTAAAAAATAATGAAGTAATGGAATTTTTTTTAAAGCAAGTCCTTTTGCAGATGATATATCACCTCTTAATAATGCTTCCATTAATGTTAAATTTTTTGGAATTTCCTTTATTTTTTTAGGTTTATTACTTTTTAAATTTTCAAATGTATTTTTTTTTAAAGTTTTCTTTAATATATCTAAACCATATTTTATAGGTTTATTATTTGTTTTATGTTTTATATTACCTTTCCATTTATATAAAGTTCTTATTATTTTTTCTATTTGTTTTTTTGTAATTATATTTTTTAAATAACGATCTTTATAATTAGATAAATCAATTTGTTTTTCTTTTGGTGATATTCTATTTCTCCATCTTAATATATTTTTTAATAATTTTATTCTATCTCCTTCAGTTCTTTTTGGTAATAATTTTTTTAAACTTCTACTTTTTGATCTTGAGATAAAAATATCTTTTAATTTTTTTAATAAATCATCATAATTTTTTAATGAATTATATTTTTTCAAATGTTTTGTACCTTCATTAATATTTTCATTTTCTTTTTTATTCATTTTTTTTACTTTTTTTAACCATTTTTTCATTGCTTTTCTTAATACTGTTTCTTTGTCATTTTTCTTATATACTCTCTTTAAAATCTTCATAATTAATGCTGCAAATTTTTTTTTATCACTTTTTCCTTTTTTTAATGTTTCTGTACTTCCTTTTTCATTTATAAGTTCTATATTCTTTTTCATTAACCATGTATTTATTATTTTACTTAATTTTAATTTCCTATTATTTAAATCATTTTTATTTCCTAAATTTTTAATTATTTTAATTTTTAATTCATAAATTTCTATTTTCCTTATCTGGTCTTTCCATTTATTTAAAAATGTTCTTAATTTATTTTTTTCTTTATTAAAGTAATTATCTAAAATTTTTAATAATGCATTTTTATAAACTCTTTGACTCTTTTTTTTATTTAAATTATCTAAGAAATCTTTTCCATATATTTTACTAGATTTTTTTTTAATAAGTGATGATATTGAATCTAAACCTTTTGATTGTTTATATGCATTATGAATATCTTCACCTTTAAAAAGAATTTTATTTCTCCATTTATTAAATTTATTTGATAAAATTCTATTTTTAATTTTTTTTAAAACAGTATTCAATAATCTTAATATCATTTTTTTAATTAAATCATTACTTTCTCTATTTTTACCTTTATTTAACCATCTATTCATATAATCTTTTAAAATTCTTTTAACATATTTTTCTTTTATATTAATCATTTTTAATAATTTATCATATCTATTTTCTCTTACTAATTTATCATCTATAGCATTTAAAGGATATTTATAAGTTAATCTTAAAAGGGCATTTTCAAGTTTTTTACTTGCATTTAAATAATCAGGATTAATTCCTTTTGTTTGAGCTTCTTTTTCATATATTTTCTCTTGAACAACTATTTTTTCTATTACTTCTGGTCTTTTTGGTAATCTAGTTAATTTATTAAATGATTTTCTTAATAAATTTTTTTTTATTCTTTTACATGCATTATCTAATAAATCAGTAGATAATTTTTTTTTAAAGTCCTCTTGTTTATTATTTTTTATCATATCATGCCATTTATTAAAATATTTTTTTAATATTTGTTTTTTAAGATCAGGTCTTTTTTTTACTATGCTATTTAATTTATCTTTTTTTGCTTTTTTATTTAAATAATCTAATAATTTTGATTTGGAATGTTTTAAAGCAATTCTTTTAGTCAATTTATTAGCTCCTTCTAACATTTTCATCATACTTAAATATTTATTTTTTTCACGAATAGCACTATCAGAATTATTTTTTAAATTAGAAATTTTTGATAAAAAAGTCCATTTATCAAAATATTTTAATAATCTTTCTTGTCTTTTTTCTGCTTCAGATCTAATATCAAATAATCTTCTTCCTCTTATATTTCTTACTTCTGATTGTCTTAAATAGGCAATCCATCTATCTAAATATGGTTTAATTTTAAGTAATTGCCATCTTCTATCTTTTAATAATATATTTCTTAATTTAGTATTTTTATTCTTTTCTCCTGAAGTTAATATACCAAATATCCAAGGTCTAATATGTTTAACTAAAACTTTTTGTATAATTTGACAAAAACTCTGATACATAAAACTTAAATATAATATATCATACATATATTTCCTAACCCATCTTCCTCTCCAAAATGATTGAATTTTAATAATCATATCTAATCTTTGTTTATATAATTCTTTTAATTCTCTCCACCATGCTTGAATTAATTTTGCTGCTTGTTCTCTATATTTTGGATTTGGTTTTATTATTGGAGAAGCACCTCTTATTCCTCTTTTACTTTGGAATTTTTTAATTTTATATTTTCCTTTTTTTCTTTCTTCTTGTGCTAAATCAACAACTCCTCCTTTATCAAATCTCATTTTTCTTAAAATTGTTCTATCTTCTGTATTTGGTCCTTTTGATGATATCATAGCCAAAGAAACATATAAAAATTTATTTTCAGGTGATCTATTAATACTCATTCTTCCATTTTTTAATGTATTTCTATTTAATGTATGTCTATCAAATGTTTTTCTTGTTTCATTTAATGAACTATTTAATGAATTTTCTTTTTCAGGACTCATATAAACATTTTTTTTAGATAAAAGAATAGTACTTAATCTTTTCATTTTTTGTAATACACGATATCTTCCATTAAATACTTCATCATTTGCTCCTGGAACAATAACTTGACTTTGACTAATTAAAGCACCTTCTTGTGTTTTATGAGGATCATAAACTTTAGTAAATTTTTTTACTAAATTCTTTACATCTCCCATAGTCATATTATTATAAGTAGCATTATTATATTTAACTTGTGATTCCTTCATTATTTTTTCATTTGGTAAATCATAAGTAGAATTAATTCTATTTTGATTTCCTAAAACATTTTTTAAATTATTCCATTGAACTTGTGATTCATATCCTTTATCTTGACTTAAATTATTATCATCAATATTTTGATTAGGTGACATTTTATTAAGCATTGGTTCTCTACCTTCTCTAGGATTCATAATCATACCAGGACTATTTTTAGATTGCATATTTCCCATAACAACATTAGAATCATTAACCATTTGATAACCACCATCATTATTTTGAATAAATCCTGAATATTGCATAGGTTGATCTAAACCAATATTTCCACTATCCATATTATTATAATTTTGATACAAACCACCTTTTGGACTTTTTCTAGCATTTAAAGTTCTAATATTATATTCAGTTTGTTCTTTTGAATCACCAATATTAATAGTTTTTGGTGAACGTTCTAAACGTTCTTCACCAATACCACGTGAAGGTATAGCAACAACTAAACTTTGAATTGGTTTTTCTCCTACAAGTTGAGCAGTATCTGGTCTTTCACGAAGATTCATTTTTACTGTTGAAACAATACTTCTAGATACTACATCTCCAGGACTTTGACGAAGTGTTTGACGACCTTCTGTTACAGGACTCATCATTTGATTATTTGATGGCTCCATATAGATCATTTCTCCATAACCAGATTCTGTTGTATTTTCTAAGTTTTTACCTTTACTATCTGATTTTTCAGCTCTTGAATGACGATATTGCATTTTTATACTGTTTTTATTTATTATTTTTATTTAATAATCGTTATATATAAAAAAATTTATTACTTCATGAAAATTTTTAGTGATATTAAGGTAAAAAATATGAAATAAATTAATAAAATATTTAATGTACAAAAACAGAATTTGTAATATAAATAAAAAAAATAAAAAAATGAAATCAATATAATTTAAGTAATAATAATTGTTATTAAATAAAGAAATAATAAAATTAAAAAATAAAAAAATTTATTAAATAAATAAAAATAAAAAAAAATAATAAGTTTTAAAAAGAAAAAAAAAATATGGGGATTGGGGATTGGG
>Ga0256407_10002383_pt1 | contig 36152 bp, 31 predicted proteins | sample RumenRJG_04DNA_FD_193489 | JGI IMG/M metagenome (GOLD analysis project Ga0256407, IMG submission 193489) | Bovine rumen microbial communities from Lethbridge, Alberta, Canada - RJG_04 | ecosystem: Host-associated > Mammals > Digestive system > Stomach > Rumen | place: Canada: Alberta...
TTGGTCAACCATCGTGACGGTGACACTCTTTGGGTTGCTGACCTTCAGCATTGCCTTCTGAGGTTCACGATCCTTGAGGTTGTCGCTGTAGAGGGTTGCTTGGTCGCCCTTTGCCAACATCGGCAGGTTGAGCTTCAGCGTGAGGGGCGCACCTGTGGCATTGTTGCCAGCGATATACCAAGTGGCGCCATTTCTACGGGCAAGCACACAATACTTGCCTGGATAACCATCGATGAAAACAGTCTCATCCCATGTGGTAGGAACTTCGCGCAGGAAATCCATGCTGATTGCAGGAGCAGGCGCACCAGGCTCGTTAGGAGCCATATCCTTTGTTGCCTCTGTTGGCAAGTTCTCTGGGGTGATGGCAAAGTTCTGGATAGGATTCTGGAAGAGCACACAAGTGGCGAGTTCATGACAGTCTGATGTCTTGCGCGTGTTACCACCTCTGTTGCCCTTGCGGATATGGCGATTCATGAAGCAACCACCAAACTCCATACAGCCAATGGCATTACGGATGAAAGGATGCGTAGCAGCATCTTTCGCCTCCTTGTCGGCAGCACCCTGACTAAAATAGATGTTCTCAGAAGCCAGCACAGCCTCGCTGCCCACATAGTTAGGGTACATTCTTTCCCAACCACGAGGAATGGTGCAACCATGAAAGATGACCATGATGTGGTTGTCGTCGGCATCAGAAAGAATCTGCTCATAGTGACGCATGGTCTCCTGTTTGTCGCCACCAAAGAAGTCCACCTTGATGCCCTTCACACCAATAAGGTTCATCCAACGCATGTATTGCTTGCGCTTGATGGGGTCAGACATGATGTTGATAGGGCCCTGCTCGATGTCGTTCCACCAACCGCTGGAACTATACCACAGGAACACATCCACACCTTGACTCTGTGCATACTTTACCAGCTGCTCCATCTTCTCCGTACCGATGTTCGTGTCCCACCAGTTGTCGATGAGCACATACTTGAAGCCCATCGCCTTTGAGAGTTGGATGTACTTCACCTGATCGTCATAATTGATGGAGTTGTCCTGCCAAACAATCCAGCTCCATGTGCCCTTACCAAATTCATAATGATGAGGGGTATCGTAACGTGGCTCCACATAATCCCAAGGAACCGTCGTCTCAACAATAGGCTTCAGCGAGGTGCCCACTGTGATGGTGCGCCAAGGGGTCGCACCAGGCAAAGCGAAGGCAGGCTCAACGGTGCCGTTGCCGCCATTCTCCTCTGGCATTGGGAACTCGACCGTATAGAGACCGTCGCCCTTCATGTCAGAGAGGCGAGAAGCACAGTAGCGGGAATCCACACCCGTCTCAGACACCAACGCCCAAGCATCTCCGATGTGGAAGAGGCAGGGGAAGGTGTAGCCATGTCCGTATCCGCTACGCTTGTTCATAGGCTCATCATAGCCATAACCCTCTTCATAGCTGGGTTTCGTACCCTTCCAACCAATCATGGCATCAGACTGAGGGGTCAAGAACGTCGTGGTCTGACTGGGGAAGTCGAAGCCAGTAGCCTCCTTCATGATGCGGATGGAGAACTTCTTCTCATTGCGACGACTGGGATGGTTGGGGATTGCATAACGGAAGGCCACATCATTGTTGCTGACACGGAAATCCACATCATACGCATAGCCTTGTGCATTCTTCAAGGTCACCACCAACTGGTTGGCATCCACATGCACCTTGCTGAACTTCGAACGCGTCATCTCGTAGTCGAACGCCAAGTGCTCTTCCTTCTTGCTGTCGAAGGTGATGCCCTGCGTAAAGTCGCCATTGTCGGCTACAAAGCCCAACGGACTCTCGTCAAGCACCTGCTTGTCGTCGTACTTCACTTCATACACGGGCTTGCCACCCTTTACATCTACATTCACTTTGAGGCGTCCATCTGGACTTGCCACACTTGCCACCTGTGCCGACATGCTCAAAGATGCCAGCATTGCGGACAGGAATAATATTCTCTTCTTCATATCTATATTGATTTTGGTTTTATTCTGCTTTCTCTGTGTTGTCTCCCACCGTCTGAGGCTTGTCTTCGAGTCTATCCCTCCATGCTTCCAATGCCTTCAGGGTGATGTCAACCGCCTCCTCCATCAAGCACTCCAATGTGCCACCAGCTGCATTCTTGTGACCTCCACCATTGAAGAACTGCTCACAAAACTCGTTGCAAGGCAGGTCATCCACAGAACGGGTAGAGACCCTGATGAGCGGACGTTCCGTGTCCTCCCTCAGCGCGATGCTCAGTTTATGTCCTTTGATTTGCAGCGGCATATTCACCACACCCTCCATATCGCCCTTCATGTAATGGAACTGATCCAGCTCCTCCTTCTTAATGGCGAACAGCGAGGCGTGCAAATCGGGAAACACCTGCAACTTCTCATACAGCACATACCCAATGAATTTCAGTCGGTCGGCCGAGTAGTTGTTCTGGATGTTGCGATTGATGCGATCCTTGTCAATGCCCTTTCTCAACAATTCGCTGACAATGACAAAGAGGTCGGGGTCATTGCTGTTGAACGAGAAAAAGCCCGTATCTGTCGCGATGCCCGCATAGAGGTCTTCAGCACCAGCAAAGGTGATGTTCTTCGTCTCACCCATTGCGTCTATCAGTCGGAAGAGTAATTCGCTCGTACTGCTCAGTTCAGGGTGCGAGACGACATGTCCAAACTGTTTCAAGTCGGGATCAAGATGATGGTCAATCAGCAATCGCTTGCAACGCATCCTTCCCACTGCCACACCCAATTCATCAATACGTCTCATGTCGTTAAAGTCGAGGCAACAAATCAAGTCTGCCATCTTCAACGCTGTGTAGGAAGCCGTCTTCTGACGGTCAAACCGTAATATATTGTCCGCATCCTTCATCCAATGCAGGAAGTCAGGAAAGTAATTGGGTACAATCACCGTCACCTGTTTTCCTTTCCGTTTCAGGTACTCATACAAACCCAGTGACGAACCTATCGCATCGCCATCTGGCGACGTATGGCACACCACCACCACGTTCCTGCACTCTTCAAAGTCTTTCTTCGCAATCGCCAGCTCTTGTGGCGTTATCACTCTTTTCAACATGTACGCTTTTCTGTTATTTTTTGCAAAGGTAGTGAATTTAAATGATAAATGATAAATGATAAATGATAATTATTCCTTACCTTTGCAAAGAATAAGGAAAATGCATCAAAAAAAGACATGGAAGAACAGACTAATATACAAGAAGAAATACAGGAGCAGAAGAAGAGCAACACCCTCCTGATTGCCATCGGCATCGTGGTGGCACTCATCGCCATCGCGGTGGCTGTGCTGACCTACCACCAGTTCTTCACCAAACCCCTCTTGCAGGAGAATGAGGAGCTTAAGGAACTTGCCGAACTCGAGAAGCAGGAGATGGAGAGCCAATACAGGGATTTCGATTTGCAGTATGAGATGCTGCAAAGCCAGCTCAGCAATGACAGCCTCATTGCCCAGATAGAGAATGAGCGTCGGCACACCCAGCAACTCCTCGAAGAACTTGAGCGAACCAAAGCCACTGATGCTGCTGAAATCAAACGACTGAAAGCAGAAATCGCGTCCTTGAGAGAAGTGCTCAGAAGCTACATCATGCAGGTGGATTCCCTCAATCGCATCAACCAGTCGCTGAATGAGGAGAACACGCAGATCAAGGAGCAGATCAGTGTGGCAAACACGCAAATCACGAACCTCTCCACAGAACGTAACGAACTCAAGGACAAGGTGAACATTGCTGCCCAGCTCGATGCCACAGGCTTCTGGGTGACGCCTAAAGACAAGAAGAGCAAGGATGCCAAGAAGGTGAAAGACGTGAAGAAACTCGCCTTCGGATTCACCATCGTCAAGAATGTGACTGCCCAGAACGGCCAACGCACCCTCTATGCCCGCATTCTCAAACCGGACAATTCCGTCATGGGCAAGAAGGGCACCTTCCCCTACGAGAACACCACCCTCGAATACACAGAAAAGAAATACATCGAATACACAGGCGAAGAAGAGAAAGTGACCATGTACAGCGATGTGACTGAGTTCCTCGAAGCCGGCACTTACAAACTCTTCCTCTTCTGCGACAAGCAAATGATAGGACAAACCACATTTACGCTCAAATAATCATCAATCGTCAATTCTCAACTTTCAACTATACAATGACCCAAGTATCTCCTTCTCTCTTAGCTGCCGACTTTGCCAATCTGACAAAGGACATCGACATGATTAACCGTAGTGAAGCCGACTGGCTCCACCTCGATGTAATGGACGGCGTTTTCGTGCCCAACATCAGTTTCGGATTTCCCGTCCTTCAGGCTGTCGCCAAGATTTGCCAGAAACCTCTTGACGTCCACCTGATGATTGTTGACCCGGGCAAGTTCACTGAGCAAGTCAAAGCCCTTGGCGCTTACATGATGAACGTGCATTACGAAGCATGTCCCCATCTGCATCGCACGATCCAGCAGATACACGATGCTGGCATGAAGGCTGGTGTGACGCTCAATCCTCATACCCCCGTCAACGTGCTCGAAGACATCATCCAGGATGTTGACATGGTGCTTCTCATGACGGTGAACCCAGGTTTTGGCGGTCAGAAATTCATCGAGCACTCCATCCAGAAGGTGCAACGACTCAAGGAACTCATCCAGAAGAGCGGTAGTCACGCCCTCATCGAAGTGGATGGTGGTGTCAACCACGAAACAGCCCCTCGCCTGGTCGAAGCCGGTGTTGATGTGCTGGTGGCAGGCAGTTATGTTTTTGGTGCTGAGAATCCAGAACAACGCATCAAGGAATTGAAAGAACTCTGATGAATTGGCTACGCCTTTCTCCCTCACGACTCGGCATAGTCCAAACATGGTTTGGCCTCTGCGCTCGCTGCTCCGTTGATTGGCAGAACCACGCTCTTATTCGCCTCATCATCCCCTTCACTTTGGGTATGATTGGGGCGAATCTTTTTATCAGCCACATGAACATGGTGGTTCTGTTCATCTTATGCTGTGCTGTCCTTGCCTTCTCCTTCTTCCTGATGAAACCCTCCTTCCAACATGACGCCAAGTTCGGCATTGTGGCAATGGTCCTCTTCTTCCTGATCGGTATGATGCTCTATACTGGCAAATACCAGCGTATCGCCAACAGCATCCCAACCGACACGACCTTCTGTCGAGGCATCCTGACAGAACGGCCTAAAGAAAAAGCCCAATCATGGGCACTCAAACTGGAACAGGAGAACGGCACACATCTTTTATTATATATAGGGAAAAATTGGGAAGTGCCAGAACAAGACAGCACCACCTTCGCTTCCCTGCAAATTGGCGACACCATCCTTGCCAACATCCGTCATCTCAATGCCACGAACCTCTGCGAAGACCAGACCTTCAAGATTTACAACACCAATCTCTTCCACCAAGGCATCTGCGCAACAGCCTACACACCCCATTACCAATGGCTGGTGCGACCTTGCCAAACTGAGCGCACTTTCCTCACCTCAGTCAAAGCCTTGCATGAGCGACTGCACGACATCTACAATGATCACGGCATCAACGGTGAGGCTGGCAGCATCATCGAAGCGATGACCATTGGACGAAAGGCTAACCTCTCGTCCGACACACGCAATGCCTACGCCAATGCTGGCATCAGCCATATTCTTGCCCTATCAGGTTTTCATGTGGGCATCATTGTCCTGATGATACAATTCTTCTTTCTCAAGAACATCATGCCCTTTCGTTGGCAATGGATCAGCAATCTGCTCATCATTGCCACGCTATGGTGCTATGCGCTTTTGACAGGCATGTCACCTTCATTGGTGCGAGCCACCACAATGTTCACGATCTTATTGCTTTGTCAATCCTTTTCACGTGAAAATATTGGCATCAATTCCTGCGCATTCGCCTTCTTCTTCATGCTGTGCATCAATCCGTTCTATCTGCACAACATCGGTTTCCAGCTGTCCTTCATCGCCGTTGGAGGCATCTGTCTTTACGCCCAACGCATCACACACTCATGCCCCACGCACAACCCACTCATCCGCTTTTTCTGGAGCCTCATCTTCATCACCTTCATCTGTGCCCTCTTCACAGCTCCATTGGTAGCTTACTATTTTGGCAAATTCACCCTGATCTCTCTTGTGAGCAACCTCATCATCTTCCCCTTCGTCTATCTCCTCATTGGGGCAAGCATCCTATGGTGGGTATTCCTCTGGTGCGAACCCATCAACAACGTGCTCACAGACCTGCTTAACTGGACAGCCAACACATTGAACAGCATCGTCGAACGGCTCTCTTCACTTCCGTTCGCCACCATCGAATGGCATCCAAACATCTTCACCACCCTAATTTGCTATGTCCTGCTGCTGGTTCTTTCTTATTTCTTCTTGGAGCGCTTCGATTTCACTTTTCGCCAAACAAAGAAGGCGAGAACCAGCATCATTACTGCCACAACGCCAAAAGCGATGAACGCCCAAACGGTTTCCCACCAATACGCTTCGCAATAGATCTTGATGGTGATGAACTCTTTGTTCCACTCACCATTCGCATCAGTCGCCATCACCTCAACGATGTTCTCACCTTTCGAAAGCTGTGTGATACGGGCATCGTTCTTTCCCATCTCCAGATACTCCCATTCCGACTCACCACCACGACGGAAGGCGAAACGAATATGTTGTGTGTTGAGATGGTCGAACGTGGTGAAGAAGAGATGCACCACACGTTCGTCAGACGCTAGGTTCAGTTCACGAGCACCCAAGCCCAAACTGTAGGTGCCATGAATGGTCTGATAGGCAGAGACCGCTATGTTCTCTGACACATTTCGTCTCGAATCACTTGTCATCATAATCTCGAACGTCTTCTTCTCACATTCCAGATAGATTCGACTTTCTCCGTCCGTATATAGCCTTCGGAAGAACTTGGGCTGAGGGTCAAGGTCGGACGGGAAGAAATATCGCAATACATTCTTCTCTGGCGAATAGATGACGAGTCGCTGATTGAAAAGCAGCCAGACGACGCCCTTGAGCACTACGATGCCAGCAGGTGCATCACCCTGCAGACAGCATTCCAGCGACTTATCCACCTTCGTTCCCTTCTCCACATCGTAGTACATCAGTCTTCCGTCAGCCGTACATATCCAAAGCTTCTCTTTGTCCAAATACACATCGGTGGCATTGCGAATGGTTGTGTCGAGTCTAGTGATGACCTCATCCTTATAGCTGATGAGTCCTTGCCATTCCGTGTTCATATAGACTGTGCCATCCTCCGCTGGAGTCAGGGTGCTCACCACACCAAAGTTAGGCCCCACCTGTTCAGGTTCGCTGTCAGGGCGCACTCTCCACAAGCCCAAGTTGGTGCCAATCCACTTCGTCCCGTTCTTCGCTTCCCATACGTAGTGCACTCGATGTTCAGGAGGCAAAACAGCAGTGTTGGGCGGCAACATACAGCGCAACGGCACCTTCTCCAGATCCACCTCCTCCAACTTCACCAACGGAGTTCTCAGAACCGACGGGATACCGTCATCATCAATCTTCCAAATATTGCCACGTTGGTCAGTAATCTCCTTTCGACTCTGCGTCACTAACGGATTCTCATCATAAGGTGTCTGACTGATGCAGTTTCCATTGCGATCATAGACCAGCAGGTGCTTGTTGGCATACGCCCACACTGAATCGCCCATGCTTGCCTTCAGCGCGTCGAACGTCCAGATCTGCAAGGTCTTGTCACCTGTCGGACGAATACTGTAGTCATGCTTGTCGAGGATGTAAAGCCCTCGCTTCGTACCAATCCAAAGACGGTCGTACTTATCTTCACACAGACACATGATGTTATTGTTCATCTGCACCTCTGGATGCAGGAAGTCAGCACGGAACGAAGTCAACGTATAACCATCGTCACGATAGAGACCATCTGACTTCATACCGTACCACATATAACCTTCGCTGTCCTGAAACAGTACCCTGACATGTGCCGACTGCAACTGATAACGGTTCGGCATCGATACCACAACGCTATCTTGTCCCTTCATGCCACAAGGCAAAAGGGCGCAAAACAGCACCACAAGAAAGGTCGATATAGCGATTTTTTTCATAACAAGATTCGTTAACTTTTGCAAAGTTACAAAATCTTTGTGAATGAATGCATAAATGAGCCTATTTTTTTTTCAAATCCGCAAAAGTCTTTCTTCCCTTCACATAATATTGCCACAACAATGAGAACTCCATTCGCTCTGGGACACGCTCATTTTTACGAAGCTGTTGGATGTGGCGACGATCTTTCTCGAAGTCTGGCCGCATCTTGGCAAAAGCATGACGTGCCTTGAAGACAGCAGAGCAATTCTTGAGGTCGCCCTTGAGAAGAAATTGGAAGGCAGCCAAGTAATCCAAGAAACAACGTACACGCATGACGCTCTGAAGTTCATGGTCGGGCAAGTTCTTGTAGAGCATCAAGAGGTTATTGCGGAAATTAAGAAAAGTCTTACGGGGATTGCCCTGATGGAGCGTCGCACCACCCAAATGATAAGCACGACTCTGGGCGATGCAGACAATACGCTTACCCATCGTACGAAGTCGCCAGCATAGGTCAATCTCTTCCATGTGGGCAAAGAAACGGCTGTCCAATCCCCCACTCTCTCGCCAGTCAGCAGCGCGAACCATCAAGGCTGCACCTGTGCCCCAAAGCAAGGGAACAGTCTCGTCATACTGCCCTTCATCCTTCTCTACAGTGTTCATCACACGTCCCCTGCAAAAAGGATAGCCATACTTGTCGAGGAAGCCACCAGCACTTCCTGCATATTCAAATTTTTCTGGTTCGAGCAGAGAAAGCAATTTGGGTTGGCAGGCAGCACAGTCGGGGTGTTCATCCATATATTTGAGCATGGGTGCATCCCAATCTTTCTGACGAATCTCCACATCGGAGTTGAGGAGGAGGTAATATTCGTAGTCCGGCAATTGGGCAAGCGCACGATTGTAGCCCTCAGCAAAGCCGAAATTCTGTTCAAGCACAATGACAGGAACCTGTGGAAAATCCTTGAGGAGCATCTGCACACTCCCATCAGTAGAGGCATTATCAGCCACAATGACGTCGCCCACGCTGTTCTCAATGACAGAGGGCAGATACTGGCGCATCATTTCTGCACCATTCCAATTCAATATGACGATAGCAAGCTTGTTCATCTATACAATCTTCTAATCACCCGCCAAGCGGATTAGTTTACGATTTCTCCTATCAGCGCATCTCCCTCTTGGTTGAAATCACCTAACTTCAGCTGCACAATTTGGTTGTCAAGCAAGGGGTGATTGGGCACCTCCACACGGATATAGTTGTCTGTGAAACCATTCATGAAAGGCTTTCGAGACGAGGCATGTTCGAGAAGGACGGGGCGTGTGGTGCCAATGAATCGTGCATAGAAGTCATGAGTCTTCTGGGCAGAAAGGGCAAGTACCCGTTGACTGCGATCATGCTTCTCCTGTGGTGTGACCACATGGGGAATCTCGAGGGCTTTAGTGCCAGCACGTTCAGAATAGGAGAACACATGATACTGCGACACATCCACACGCTGCATGAAATCATAGGCCTTATCGAAGTATTCAGGAGTCTCGCCACGTGTACCCACGATGACATCCACACCCACAAACGCATCAGGCATGACAGAACGAATCTTCTCTATTTTATGGGCGAAGAGGGCTGTGTCGTACTTGCGATGCATCAGCTTCAGCACCTCATCACATCCACTCTGTAAGGGGATATGGAAATGAGGCATGAAGGCTCGCGACTGGGCACAATACTCGATAATCTCATCTGTGAGCAGGTTGGGTTCGATGCTGGAAATACGGTAGCGTTCAATGCCCTCCACCTGGTCAAGTGCTTTGACAAGGTCGAAGAAGGTTTCGCCAGTCGTACGTCCGAAATCGCCAATGTTCACTCCGGTAATGACGATTTCCTTACCCCCTTCCTGTGCCACCTGCAGAGCCTGTTCGACCATCGAGGCAATACTGCCGTTACGGCTTCGACCACGTGCCATCGGAATGGTGCAATAAGTGCAGTAGTAGTTGCAGCCATCCTGCACCTTGAGGAAATAGCGCGTTCTATCGCCACGAGAGCAGCTGGGGGCAAACGAACGGATGTCGGCTGTCTTGACCGTATGTGCGCCTGTCATTCCATTGAGGATGGCAGGTATGATGCTGGCTTTCTGCTCACTTCCCAACACCAAATCCACGCCATCAGTATCGATGATTTCCTGTGGTTTCAGTTGGGCATAACAGCCTGTCACAACCACGAAGGCACCAGGGTGCTGTTTCACCAGTCGATGGATGGCTTGTCTGCATTTATGGTCAGCCACCTCCGTCACGCTGCACGTGTTAACCACCACCAAATCTGCCACTTCGTCCTTCGTCGCCTTAGTCACCCCATAGCGCATCAGCTGCTGTGCCACTGTGCTCGTTTCAGCGAAGTTGAGTTTGCATCCCAACGTGAAAAAAGCCGCCTTCTTACCCTGCAATATGCTCGAATCAATCATGTTTCATCCAAGTTTGTTGCAAAGGTAAGGAAAAATATCGTATCTTTGCATCATCAAAACAAACTATTTACTCATTTATCAATCACAAAGACATGAAACAGCTATTATCAGCAATCCTTTTGTGCGCCCTGTCACTCACAGCCAGCGCGCAGTTTGGTCCTGCCCGTCAACAGCAAGACCTGCCAGGAAAACCTTCGTTATGGAACATTCGTGGCAGACAATATCCACGTGTATTGCCCGACTCTCGTGTCATCTTCCGTATTCAGGCTCCCAATGCCCAGAAAGTGCAGATAGACCTTGGCAAACGCTACGACATGCAGAAGGGTGAAGATGGCGTTTGGACTTGCACCACCGACCCCCAGACTGAGGGTTTCCACTATTATTTCCTTTACATCGATGGCGTACAGGTGGCAGACCCCAACAGCGAGTCGTTCTATGGATGCAGCATGATGTCAAGTGGTCTGGAGATTCCATACGATGCCAGCAAAGCTGATCGTTTCGCCTTCAAGGATGTGCCTCATGGCGACGTGCATCGCAAACGCTACTTCTCTCATGTGGACAACGCTTGGAAGACCATGTACGTCTATACGCCACCGATGTATGACCAAGAGAAGGGCGACTATCCTGTGCTCTACCTCCAGCATGGTGGTGGCGAAGACGAGCGTGGATGGAACCAACAGGGACTCACAGACATCATTCTCGACAACCTCATTGCTGAGGGAAAGGCTGTGCCTATGATTATTGCCATGCTTGATGGCAACACACGTGATTTCACAGCCGAACTCACACAGGAGGGCATCCCATTCGTAGAGAAGAACTTCCGTGCTAAGAAGGGAATGGAGAATCGCGGTTTGGCAGGTCTGTCAATGGGTGGCATTCACACACTCAACACCCTCATCGCACGTCCTGACCTCGTCAGCTACGTGGGCATCTTCAGTTCTGGTTGGTTCAAGAACAATGGTGGTCCTGGAGCGGCCGACAGCGACAAGAACTATGGTGTGTTGAGAGAGAAGAAAGATATCTACAATAAGAACATCAAGAAGATGTGGCTCTCGATGGGAGGTCAGGAAGACATTGCCTACGAGAACTGCAAGGAGATGCGCCGTCGTTTCGATGAAATCGGCATCAAGTACGATTACTACGAGTACCCAGGTGGTCACACATGGCCTGTATGGCGTGAGAGCATTTATCAGTTTGCACAGATGATTTTCAAATAAAGAAACGAGAAAATATGACATATCTTATTGCATTGGCAGTTGCATTGTTGCCTGCCCTCATTCTTTGGATTTACATTTTCAAGAAAGACGCGAAGCCTGAACCCAAGGGACAAATCTGGAAGGCCATCCTGTTGGGTGCTGCTACCGTCATCCCCATTGTGTGGATGGAAACATGCGTCAGCAATTTCCTCTTCGGAGAGGGAGGACAGGCCACATCCTTCATCAGTCATTGCGCAGACGCCTTCCTGGTGGCAGCTATTCCTGAGGAAGCTTTCAAGTTGCTGGCATTGTGGATCGTGTTGAGAAAGAACCCTTATTTCGACGAGCACTTCGATGCCATCGTGTATTCTGTGTGCGTGGGATTGGGATTTGCCACCGTCGAGAACATTGGTTATGTGGTGTTGGATGACAACTGGGCATCTGTGGGTCTCATGCGAGCCATCTTCTCTGTGCCTGGACACTATGCCTTTGCCGTGCTGATGGGTTATTACTACGCTCAGTACCACTTCGTGAAGCGTTCGTTCCTCAACTGGATCTGCATCTTGGCAGTACCAGTTCTGGCACATGGTGTGTATGACGCCATCGTCATGAACATCGGCATCAACGACTATCTCGTGCTGCCTATCATCGCCCTGCTCATCTTCTTCTGCGTGAAGCTGCACAAGTCGTGCAAGAAGAAAATCACAGCACAATTGGCACTTGACAAGGCTGGAGAAATCGAAGCATAAAAATAAATGTGCAACTTTGCATAATAAACGTCTCTTCTACTCGTTATTGATAGTAGAAAGAGAAAAACGTAAAGCAAGTTGCCTATGAACGATTCTACTCCATCTTACAACAAGACATCCAAGATTGCCGAACTGAAAAGGTTGGTGAGTCCCTCGAAGGACACGCTGTTTTTCTTGCAACTGTTTGCAAGGGTCTATGAGCCCAAGATGATGATGGGCGTAGCGTAAATCATTTGATGATTGACTTCGTCGAACGAAAGATTGGAAACAAGTAAAGTACTTTCAGTCTTGGCATCCGCTGAGAATGCCAAGGAACTTGCCAAGCGCATCAGGACAGGCAAGGCAAAACAAGTAAAAGCTGACGGGCTATCTGGCTCGTCGGCTACTTTGCTATTGGCAGCTATCATGAACGGACGGGGGAATTGCCCCAACCTGCTGGTGGTGATGAACGACTTGGACGATGCAGGCTACGTCTATCACGACCTGACCCAAATGATGGGCGAGGAACAAGTGCTGTTCTTCCCTTCTTCGTACAAGCGAGCCATCAAGTACAACCAAAAAGACGCTGGCAATGAGATTCTGCGGACGGAGGTGCTGACGAAACTCTCAACTCTCAACTCTCAACTCTCAACTGTCATCGTCACTTACCCTGATGCGATGGCTGAACGTGTGGTGTCGAAGAAGGAGTTGGATGAGAATACGTTGGCTGTGAAGGTGGGTGATGAGTTCGACATCAGCGACTTGGAGAAGCGCATCTTTGAACTGGGTTTTGAGCGCACGGATTATGTATATGAGCCTGGACAGTTTGCTATCAGAGGAAGCATTGTGGACGTGTATTCGTTCTCGTCGGACATGCCTTATCGAATCGACTTCTTTGGTGACGAGGTGGATAGCATCCGTTCGTTCGATGTGCAGAGCCAGTTGAGTCAGGGGAAAGTGGAGATGATGACGATTGTGCCCGAAATGAAGATAGATGGCACGGAGTACATCTCGTTCTTGGAGTTCTTACCGAAGGACACGTTGGTAGTGACGCAGAGCCTTATATATATATGTGATAAGATTGCGCAGATACATGAGGAGGGCTTTTCGAGTCAAGCGCAATTCGAGGCAGAGACGAATGCAGAGACATTAGCTGCTCAGTTTATCATCGACGAGGAGACCTTCAAAAAACAGATTGTGGCGTTCCGTCATCTAGAACTGAAACAGGGAAGCACGATCGACGAAAAGAGCATCCACTTCCACACGGAACCTCAACCTCTCTTCCACAAGAACTTTGATTTTGTGAGTCAGGAGTTTCATCGTCTTATGGAGGATGGCTACAAGATTTGCATCTTTTCCGACAGCGAAAAGCAGATTGCTCGTTTGCAGAACATCTTTGAAGAACAAGCGAACACAGAGGCTGACGCCATCCATTTTAATCCAGTCAACAAGGCTATCCATGAAGGCTTCATTGACCACACACTGAAACTTTGCTTCTTTACTGACCATCAGTTGTTCGACCGTTTCCATAAGTACAACCTCAAGAGTGACAAGGCACATCGGGGCAAGGTGGCATTGACGCTCAAGGAGATTCAGCAGTTTGAGATTGGCGATTACGTGGTGCATATCGACCACGGTGTGGGACGTTTCGGAGGACTGGTGCGCATTCCACAGGGCGATGTGATGCAGGAGATGATTAAGATTACCTACCAGCACGAGGACACGGTGTATGTTTCCATTCACGCCCTGCATAAGGTGTCGAAGTACAAGGGCAAGGAGGGTGAACCTCCACGTCTGAACAGGATTGGCGGTGGTGCGTGGGAACGCATGAAGGAGCGGGTGAAGACGAAGGTGAAGGACATCGCCCGTGACCTCATCCAACTCTATGCCGCCCGACTGAAAGAGAAGGGATTTGCCTACAGCAGGGACAGCTATATGCAGCACGAGCTGGAGGCAAGTTTCACCTACGAGGATACGCCCGACCAGTTGAAAGCCACGCAAGATGTGAAGGCCGACATGGAGAAAGCTCGTCCGATGGATCGACTCGTTTGCGGTGATGTGGGCTTCGGCAAGACGGAAGTGGCGATACGTGCAGCGTTCAAGGCGGCAACCGACGGCAAGCAAGTGGCAGTGATGGTACCGACGACGGTGCTGGCATATCAGCATTTCCAGACATTCTCTTCCCGACTGAAGGAGTTCCCCGTCAGAGTGGAATACCTCACCCGTGCTCGCTCTGCCAAAGACACGAAAGAGGTGCTCGACGACCTCAAGGCGGGAAAGGTCGATATCATCATCGGCACGCATAAGCTCATCGGCAAGCAAGTACAGTTCAAGGACTTGGGCTTGCTCATCATCGACGAGGAGCAGAAGTTTGGCGTGACCACCAAGGAGAAGTTGAGAGCCATGAAGGTGAATGTGGATACGCTCACGATGACGGCAACACCCATTCCGCGTACCCTGCAATTCTCGCTGATGGGTGCCAGAGATTTGTCCATCATCCAGACACCGCCGCCCAACCGCTATCCCATCCAGACGGAGATACATACTTTCTCGCCCGAGATATTCGCCGAGGCCATCAACTTCGAGATGAGCCGTAACGGACAGGTGTTCATCGTCAACAACAAGATCAGCAACCTGCACGAGTTGGAGGAGATGATTCATAAATATGTGCCCGATGCTCGTGTGTGTGTCGGTCATGGTCAGATGAATCCGCAGGAGTTGGAGAAGGTCATCCTCGACTTCATGAACTACGACTACGACGTAATGCTCTCCACCACCATCGTGGAGAACGGCATCGACGTGCCGAATGCCAACACCATCATCATCAACAGCGCGCAGAATTACGGACTTTCCGACATTCACCAGATGCGTGGACGAGTGGGTCGCAGCAATCGCAAGGCATTCTGCTACCTCATCGCTCCCCCACTCGCGGCGCTGAATGATGTCACCCGTCGCCGTCTGCAAGCCGTCGAAAATTTCAGCGACCTCGGCAGCGGCATCCACATCGCCATGCAGGATCTCGACATTCGTGGTGCGGGCAATATGCTCGGCGCCGAGCAGAGCGGCTTCATCACCGACCTCGGCTATGAGACCTACCAGAAGATTCTGAATGAGGCGGTGGCAGAACTGAAAGAGAACGAGTTCACCGACCTCTTTGCCGAAGCCGACAAGGATGAGGAAGGAAGAGTGAGTGGTGAGCATTTCGTGACCGAAACCAACATTGAGAGCGATATCCAGGGCTTCTTCCCCGAAGAGTATGTGCCCAGCAGCGGCGAACGCATGAGCCTCTACCGCGAACTCGATTCCCTCACCTCGCCCAAGCAATTGGAGGACTACAAGAAACGCCTCATCGACCGCTTCGGACAAATTCCACCCGTCGGCGAGTCCCTCCTCACCGTCATGCCCATCAAGTGGGCTGCCCAGCGTCTCGGCATCGAGAAGGTCGTGCTCAAGATGGGTCGCATGATTCTCTACTTCGCCCTCGAAGATGCCTACTTCCAGAGCCGTGCCTTCGAGAAAGTCCTCACCTACGTCGCCTCCCACGGCAGAGGCTGCACCCTCCGCGACGGCGACCGCAAATCCCTCCTCATCAAGGGCGTTTCCACCATGGAGGGAGCACTTTACATTCTCCAGAGCATGGAGAATCCCAAGCAATGAAACCAACAGAAATAACAAGCTGAACAAATAACATCGAACCAGACAGCCCTCATCCCCCAAACGGCATTCAGTCAGTGATGAGCGGCTGACAAAATAGCTCTCACCCCCTACAAGGGTGGGAGTTTCTTTTTTTTCATATATAATCAGACGACTCATGCGTGGTTGAATGGGAGGAGATGTGACATGAATAAGAAAAAAATCCGTGCAGGGGCGGGATATTTCCTGGTTTTTGTCGTATAACAAGTAGAAACGAAGAAAAGTTCATTGATAGTGAAGACAGACAAACAGATAGTGGATGCCGTGATGAGTGACCAACGCAAGGGGCTGGACCTGATGGTCGGTCACTACGGGCAGGAGGTCTTTGGCATGGTTGTGAGGCTCGTGGGCGACGTGATGGATGCCGAGGAACTGACGCAGGACACGTTTCTCCGTGCATTCCACTGCATGGACAGTTACGACCCGCAACGGGCATCGCTCGGCACATGGCTTTGTCGCATTGCCTACCGCCTGACGCTCGACTTCATGAAACGTCGTCGTCCGCTGCTTGTCTCGATAGAAGACTCGGAGGTGTGGCAGACGGACATCAACGAGGAGCAGCTGGAGGCGGAGCTTTCGACAGGCAATGAGGAACGCATCAGTCGATTGGAAGAGTTGATAGACCAGCTACCGCCCGACGAACGTCTGCTGCTCATGCTCCACTACTTCGAGGAGCGTCCGTTGGACGAATGCTCGTTCATCATGGATGCAAGCCCTCACGCATTGGCCAACCGCCTCTACCGAATAAGAAAGAAACTCCACAAGCAACTTCAAAAAATATGAAAACAAATAAAGACACCGACTTGCGCGAAGCGCTGCGACGCCGATATGCCAACACGCCGTCACTGCCTACGGACTTCACCGAACGTCTGAGGGAGCGGATGGACACGAAGCCTGCTGTCAGCCACCGGGGACATTGGTGGGGCTGGATGTCCGCTGCCGCGGCCTGTCTGTTGATAGCGATAGGCGTAGGAGTGTACTATGAGTTCAATAAGGCTCCCCACTCGATTGCCAAATTGAGTGCACCCGATAACAAAACTGAGTGCACCCAATTGAGCAATCGAGTGCACCCAATTGAGCAATCGAGTGCACCCGATGAGGTGATTGAGTGCACCCAATCAAGCAATCGGGGCGCACCAATCAGGCAATCGGGGCGCACCAATCAAGCAATCGGGGCGCACCAACTAAGCAATCGGGGCGCACCAACTAAGCAATCGGGGCGCACCAATCGAGCCATCGGGGCGCACCAATCAAGCAATCGGGCACGCTCGACTGAGATTTCCGACACGCTCGGCAACGGCATCTGGCGTTCGGAACGGAACGTGGCGATTGCCATTCAGATGCTGAGCGAGTGCGAGGAAACCATCCTGCGCGAGGAGCAGGAGATGCGCAACCACATCATCCAAGCCACCTTCAACGCCACGCCGCAACCTGCCAATGCAGTACTCGTGACCAACGAGGCGGGCGACTATGAAGTGATTGAGACCAAAACAATCATAGAGATATAAATCTAAAACTATTCAGTCATGAAAGCAAAGAGTATCATCATCGCAGCCATCGTCCTGATGGCCATCGTGCCAACCGCCTCGGCACAGGAGCAAATCAAGAAGGCGTTTCAGGAAGTGACCGACGAATTAGCGGGCGTCACCAAAGTAGGAGAGCATAATACCGCAAAAGTGGACGCGAACGGCATTGCCATCAAGAGCAAAGTCATCACTGTCAAGGTGGAGAGAAGGTATCAGCACTCCGTGTCCGAAACACTGAGGGATGCTTTCAGGAACGAGGCCAGCAAAACATCGATGTTTGAAGAAGAGATGGGCGGCGAGAAACTCGAACTTGATTCAGCGCTCGTCCACGACCTCGGTCTGCGTCGCATGTGGAGCATCTGGAGGGATGAAGACGACGCTGTCCTCATCGGAAGCATGAAGAACAGCACCTACTACATTGCCAACTTCAACGACAAGAAGCACAAAGGCTATCGCACCTGTTATGCTGCCGAGTGGAGCAACGCCGACAACCCTGAGGTCTATACGGTAAAGCTCGTCTATGTCTATGGCCAGCAGCCCAAAACCGCACATGGCATTGCATCAGTCGGGCCTCCGAACCATTTCGCTACGGTGTCGATGCCCGACGTTCTGGGCGAGGATATCTTTAAGAAGCAGTTGGAGGATGCATTCGGACATCAAAAGGAAGACATCCCCTTCGATGGGAATAAGGATTCTTGGATGGCTTTGGCTTTGCAACGTGGAGTTTCCAATCTGAGCAACACCGACTGGCACCGTTTCTTCGGACTCCTGACGCAACAGATGATGGACAAGGTCAACAAGAAATCAAAAGAGGATCTGGTGGTGGCAGCAGGCATCATCCTCGACCTCTGCAAGAATGCCTTTTTGGACGACGACGAGCGCAAGATAGTCGCCAACCGCCTTTATCAAGTGGCTGGATGTTTCGACATCAACGAAGACTTGTACATCCATGATATGCTGACACTAGCAGCGAAGAAGGTGCAGAAGGAGTGACATACAAACAAGATATAAAGATAGGTTTTTCATAATAAATTCATTACAAATAGTATAGGAGATGAAGACTTCATCATTGGGCATGCAGGACTGTGAAGTTCTGCATTGCCGTAACGTCGAAAAGAGAGGGACACGATTACTCGCGTCCCTCTCTTGTTTTGTATTTGCTTTCCGAAGAGAATCGCCCAGCGCGTGGGCTGGTTAATCAATCTCCTCGTCTGGCTCGTAACCACCCATTTCGCGGATAGCGTTCTTCAGCATGGTGTATTGCTGGAAGAGATGGTTGACGGGTTCCTCGCCCTGCGTGTAGTCGTGCATAGGAGCCTTGAGGAAGAAGGAGAGGAAGCGTTGGATGCCACTGCGGCCGGCACGGGCGGCAAGGTCACTGAGCAGGCAGAGGTCGAGCAGGAGGGGTGCGGCGAGGATGGAGTCGCGGCAGAGGAAGTTGATCTTGATCTGCATGGGGTAGTTCATCCAACCAAAGATGTCGATGTTGTCCCAACCCTCCTTGTTGTCGTTGCGCGGAGGATAGTAGTTGATGCGCACCTTGTGGTAGTACTGGTCGTCGGTGTCGTTGCCATGACCGTAGAGGTCGGGCTGAGCATCGGGCTTCAAAATCGTTTCAAGTGTGGAGAGTTTGCTGACTTCCTTCGTGCGGAAGTTGGCGGGTTCATCAAGCACTAGACCATCGCGGTTGCCGAGGATGTTGGTGGAGAACCAACCGTTGAGTCCTAAGCAACGGGTACCGATGATGGGAGCAAATCCGGACTTCACGAGGGTCTGGCCAGTCTTGAAGTCCTTGCCAGCGATGGGCAAACCTAGTTTCTCGGACATCTCCCACATGGCAGGAATATCGACAGTGGTGTTAGGTGCACCCATGATGAAAGGAGCACCTTCCGCCAATGCTGCATAGGCATAGCACATGGAGGGCGCGATGTTCACACGATCGTCAGCCTTCATGGCTGCCTCGAGATGAGCGAGTGTGTCGTGAACAGCCATATTAGGTTCTACATATATTTCTGTAGAAGCTGCCCAAGCCACCACGATACGGGCACAGTTGTTGTCGGCCTTGAACTGGCGGATGTCGGCACGAATCTGCTCGACCATGTCCCAACGGGTAGCGCATTGCTTCACGTTGTCGCCATCAAGACGCTTGGCAAAGTTCTTATCGAAAGCTGCCTTGAGCGGCACAATCTTCTCCAATTCATCCTTTACAGGTAAGATGTCCTTCTCTCTGAGCACCTCTGCATACATGGCACTCTGAAAGGCGTTGGCAGGATAGACATCCCATGCACCAAACACAATGTCGTCCAACTTGGCCATTGGAACGATTTCCCCATAGGAAAGATACTTCTTGTCGGCACCCTTGCCCACACGAATCTTATCATACTGAGTCATTGAACCCACAGGCTTCGCAAGTCCTTTGCGAGCCATCAACACACCTGTCATAAAGGTAGAAGTGACGGCACCAAGTCCGACGACCATGATGCCCAATTTACCTTCTGCAGGCTCCACATTTTGATTCTCCATTTCGAATTACTCTTTTCCAAGAATTTAATTAAAACTTTGCAAAGATACGGAAAACCACATAAAGTTTTCGCCTTTTCGGGAACTTTAACAAAAAATAAGTACTTTTATTTTGACGAATGGGCGGTTTGTGCTAACTTTGCAACACAAAGATTAATGCATGTATCGTACATGAACGAGAGCGACAGCATAGTTATCATACCTACTTACAACGAGAAGGAGAATATTGAGAAGATTGTCCGTGCAGTATTTGCATTGGAGAAATGTTTCCACATTCTTGTGATTGATGATGGTTCCCCTGACGGCACTGCCGCCATTGTGAAGGGACTGATGGAGTCGGAGTTTTCCGACCGCCTGTTCCTGTTGGAGCGTACAGGAAAACAAGGATTGGGCACTGCCTACATCGCAGGTTTCAAATGGGGTTTGGAACATGGTTACGACTACATCTTCGAGATGGATGCCGACTTCTCCCATGCGCCCAGCGACCTACCCAGACTCTATTCGGCCTGTGCCGATGAGGGTTACGACCTTGCCATCGGCAGCCGTTACATCTCTGGTGTGAATGTGGTCAACTGGCCAATGGGCAGAGTGCTGATGTCGTATTTCGCATCGAAATATGTACGATTCATCACAGGTTTCAAGGTACATGACACCACGGCAGGTTTCAAGTGCTACAAACGAAGGGTGCTGGAGACCATCGACCTTGATGCCATCCGCTTCAAGGGTTATGCCTTCCAGATCGAGATGAAGTTCACCACCTACAAGTGCGGCTTCAAGATCAAGGAAGTGCCTGTCATCTTCGTCAACCGTGTGGAAGGCGTATCGAAGATGAACAGCAGCATCTTTGGCGAGGCATTCTTTGGAGTGATGCGCTTGAGATGGGACGGATGGTTCAGGAAATACCCCAAACCTGTGGATGCAACTTCAGAAAAACAAACAGAGAAATAATACTGACCGAAAGAATAACCTATGAAAACAATCATCAGAAACGCAACCATCGTGAATGAGGGACGCCAATTCATCGGCTCTGTCGTGATTGAAGACGAGATGATTCAGGAAGTGCTAGAGAGTGATGACACCACGCAGTACTATGACTTGGAGATTGATGCGACAGGACTATACCTGTTCCCTGGTGTGATTGATGACCACGTGCATTTCCGTGAGCCAGGCATGACCCACAAGGCTGACATTGCCAGCGAAAGTCGTACGGCTGCCGCAGGAGGCGTGACGTCCTATATGGAGATGCCCAACACCAATCCTCCCACCACGACACTCAACCTGCTGGAAGAGAAGTTCCAGATTGCGGCAAGAGACAGTCGTGTGAACTACTCCTTCTATTTTGGAGCCACCAACGACAATGTGGAGACCTTGCCGATCCTTGATCGCACACGTGTGCCAGGGGTGAAGGTGTTCATGGGCAGCAGCACGGGCAATATGCTGGTGGATCGTACTGAATCCCTCTATCGCATCTTCGCCACCTCTCCCCTCTTGCTGATGGCACATTGCGAGAACACTGGCATCATCGAAGCCAATATCCGAGCATTCAAGAAGAAATATAAGGGTCAGAACGACTTCCCTGTACGCTACCACTCTCGCATCCGCAGTGTGGAAGCCTGCTATGAGTCGTCTGCGCTGGCTGTGCAAATGGCCAAAGACACAGGTGCGCGTCTGCACATCGCCCACGTCTCTACAGCCAAGGAACTGGAGCTGTTTGAGAACAAGCCCATCGAGGAGAAGAAGATCACCGCTGAGGCAGTCATTGCCCACCTGATGTTCACGACTGAAGACTACGACACGCTGGGCACACGTATCAAGTGCAACCCATCGGTCAAGACACCAGAAGATCGTGCCGCCTTGCGCGAGGCATTGACCAACGGACTCATCGACGTGGTGGCAACCGACCATGCGCCTCATCTGGAGAGCGAGAAACTGGGTGGTGCGTTGAGAGCGGCATCGGGCATGCCGATGATTCAGTTCTCGTTAGTGTCGATGTTGGAACTGAGCGAGAACGGTATCTTACCCATCGAGCGCATCCCAGACCTCATGTCGCACAACCCTGCCAAACTCTTCCACATCGAGAAACGTGGATTCATCCGTCCTGGCTATTATGCCGACCTCACGCTTGTTGACCCAGAAGCCAACTGGCAGGTGAGAGAAGGACGTTACTATACGAAGTGCGGCTGGACGCCTATGGACGAGCGCTTCTTCAAATGGCGTGTACGTCGTACCCTCATCAACGGTATCACCGCCTACAGCGATGGCATCGTGGTAGATGGTGTCAGAGGCAAGGAACTGAGATTTCAGGTGTCATGAGACGTAACTACCGCATCAGCGACCTAAAGGACTACATCAATTGGGTGTATTTCTTCCATGCGTGGTCATTGCCACAGCAGTCGGAAGAGGGGCAACGCCTATATGAAGAGGCACAGAAGATGCTCCAACGCCTGCAACCCTACCTGAAGGTCAAGACAGCGGTGGAAATCCTGCCAGCATGGAGCGAAGGTGATGACATCGTGGTGCAGCCCATGCGTCCTTGTGAATGCGGACAGAGTCATCCTTATGGAAATCCAGTCCGTCTGCCCATGCTGCGACAACAAGTGCCCGGCAACGACGGCATGTGCCTCTGCCTAAGCGACTTTGTGCGATCCAAGGCAGCCATGCGGCAAGACCAGATTGGCATTTTTGCCACATCCACCAGCATCGACGTGGGAAAGACCTTCCCAGACGACAACTATAACCAAATGCTCCTCCAAACCCTTGCCGACCGCTTGGCTGAAGCAGGAGCAGAAAGACTTCACGAAGAGGTGAGAAAAACCATCTGGGGCTATGCGCCCAATGAACAGCTCACCATCGCAGAACTGCATCAGGAGAAGTTCCAGGGCATCCGACCCGCTGTAGGCTATCCTTGTCTGCCCGACATCTCCATCAACTTCATCATCGACCAGTTGATTGGATTCAAGAGCATCGGAGTGACCCTCACCTCTTCTGCCATGATGCAACCCCACGCCTCTGTGAGCGGGCTCATGCTCAGCCTGCCACAAGCACGCTACTTCGCTGTAGGCAAAATAGATCGCGACCAGCTCGCCGACTATGCCCAGCGACGCCACATGACACTTGACGAAATCAACAAATACATCCAATGCTGTTAAGAATATTACTGCTCATCATCCTGCTGCTGATTTTACCAGACCTATACATTTATCTGGTATATATCCGTCATTGGACAAAACAATGGTGGCTGCGCTTGTTGTGGTGGGTACCATCCATCGCTATCGCCATTGCCACAGCGGTCATCATCCACAGCAATGACATGCGTCCAGAGCATCAGGCATGGGTCAGCATCTACATGTATGTGTTCCTCCTTTGCTGTGCGCCCAAGGCTCTCTTCATGATGGTCGATGGCATCGGACACGGCATCAACCTGCTTGTGACAGGTGGAAAGAAGAATGATGAGGGCTACGACTGCCTCTTCGTGCGCATCTTCCGCATCATCGGCATGGCACTCGCACTTTTTGCCATCGCCTTACTCTCTTTCGGCTATTTCATCGGACGCAACCACTACGTTGTTCACCAGCAGACATTCTACTTCTCTGATCTGCCTGAGAAGTTTGACGGCTATCGCATTGCCCAGTTCTCTGATCTGCACATTGGCACCATGCGCGATGGACACGAGGGCGATGTGCGTCGTATCGTTGACCTTATCAACGCCCAGCAATGTGACGCCATCCTCTTCACAGGCGACCTTGTCAACCACCAGAGTGCCGAACTCGACGGGTTCCGACGTGACCTCAACAAGCTCCATGCACCTGATGGAGTCTATGCTGTGATGGGCAACCACGACTACAGCATGTACATCCGATATCCTCATGAGGAAGAACGTGCGGCCGATGTGAAGGAACTCCAACGTCGCATTCGCAGTTATGGCTGGACGCTCCTGCTCAACGAACATCGTGTTCTCCACAGAGGCAAAGACTCTCTTGTCATTGCAGGTGTTGAGAATGACGGTCGTCCACCTTTCCCAGCCTATGGCGACCTGCCCAAGACGATGAAAGGGCTCAAGCGCAACTGCTTCACAGTGTTGATGAGTCACGACCCCACTCATTGGAGACGCAACATCATCCCACAAACCTCCATCCAGCTCACCCTCTCTGGGCATACCCATGCAGGACAGTTCAAGGTGTTTGGCTGGTCACCTGTCGCCCATGTCTATCGTGAATGGTCGGGTGCCTACACAGAAGGTAGCCAGATCCTCAACGTCAGTGACGGCATTGGGGCGGTCATGTTCCCCTTCCGCTTTGGCGCATGGCCAGAAATCAACGTAATCACATTAAGAAAACAACAATAACATGATTATTCTGAAGATACTCTACAAGATTTACTCTTTCCTCATCGCACTGCCCATCTTTGTGGTCATCACCATCTTTGTGGCAACCACCGTCAGCATCGCCAGTTTCTTTGGCGACACAGACCGCACGGCATATTATCTGCCCAAGTTCTGGTCGAAATGTGCCTTCTGGCTCTTCCTGCTTCGCGTAAAGGTCGAAGGACGTGAGAACATCAAGAAAGAAGAAAGTTATGTCTTCCTTGCCAACCACCAAGGCTACTACGACATCTTCCTCGTCTATGGCTACTTGGGACACAACTTCAAGTGGATGATGAAGGAATACCTGCGCAAGATTCCTTTCGTGGGCTACGCCTGCGCCAGGTCTAATCAGATTTACCTTGCCGACGGCATCTCAGGCATCTCCAAAGCCGTTCAGCAGTCACGTGAGACCCTGAAAGGAGGTATGTCAATGGTCATTTTCCCAGAGGGCACTCGTACTCGCACAGGCAAGATGTCACCCTTCAAACGTGGTTCTTTCATGCTTGCCAACGAAATCGGGCTTCCCATCGTCCCATTGACCATCAACGGATCCTTCGATGTGTTCAGCCGCAACCACAAGTCTGTCCACATGGGCACAGTCACCTTGACAATCCACAAGCCCATCACAGCAGAAGAGCGTCAGGGCAAGCAGACCAAGGTTATCATGCAAGAGGTCTTCGATGTCATCAACGGAGGTTTGGTGGAAAAATACAGAACTTAAGATGAAAAAAAACGACTGACATTCGCCAGTCGTTTTTATTTGGGATCAATGAGGTTTCAACCATTCATTTCAGGAAGAACTCTTGCCAAATCTTCAGCATGGAACTCTCATTGGTGGAAATAATTTCAGCAGAACGGGTAAAGTTCCGATATTCCTGCTTGCGCTTAGGGTCTATCCTTTTCAGAATTTGTTTAGGGGTGGCTTGGAAGATTTCGCCTCGCACTTGAAAATAGAATTCGTTGGTCAGAGGGAGAGGTTGCTCTTCCATAATAATACCAGCATCAGCACTGGCAATGTCGGACACATTGAAGGTGGCTCCCTGCAAGATATTCTGGGTCTTGTTGATGTGATCAAGGTACTTCTGGTCGAGTTCCTTCTGATTGACCGTCTTGACACAGATGATGCGAGCAATCTTGCCATCGATGGTGTCTTCACGTACAATGCGTCCAAAACGCTGTTCGCTACTTACAGGCATATAGGTGTCACCATTGGGAAATTCTACATACAAAACAGTGCCAGGAATAGCTTCCATGAGGGTGTCGTTCTGGCTATACCAAAGGGTCTGGTTACCCACATGGATGTTGCAAGGCACAACCGTCTTGGAGCGTTTGAAAATACCCGTATAGACAGTGGCTGTACGAAACTGCTGGTTGATGAATGGCCACACGCCCGTTGGTTCCCAATCCTTGTTGTTTTGGGCAAAGGCGGACAATACCGACCCGAAAGCCAGTATTGCCACGATCCATCTATATTTCTGCATGTACTGATGCATGGTTGATCTTATTTCACTTTCACAACAAGGTATTTGCTGACACTCCAGAACTGGGCAACGTCAGTAATGCGGAGGGTGTACTTACCCTTGCTGTCCTTGAGCAGCGTGTAAGAACCTGCTGGATGGTTGGTGAGAATGGAAGCAGACTTCGACTCCAATGGGATGACATTTACCTTGCGGATGTCAATCTGGGTAAAGTAGTTCTTGTTGTAGTTGCCCTGCAACACTTCGCCCTTGCTGAGGATGCCCTCTGCCTTAAGTTCCTTGCTGGTGCCAAAGACATACCAAGCGGTGTTGAGTTGAGCATCCTGATTGCGAGCAATCTGGGCTGTTTCATCACGTTGCTGCTTCACCTGTGCATTTTCAGTCTGCAGGTTAGTGACAGTACCAGAGAGTTGCTCAATCTTCACATCTTTCTCAGCGAGTTGGGCACGCAGTTTTTCCAGTTCTGCGTTCTTCTCAGTAAGCTGCTGAGTGAGGCTGTTGATGGCTTCTTTCAACTTAGCGGAATTGATGGAGCTAGACTTGAGTTTGCTTTGCAGTTCCTCAATCTTGCGCTTGTTCTCGTCAAGCGTTTCTTGAATGAACTGCATATTCTCACGAATGTTCTCTGCAGAGTTGTTGTTCTCTGCACCCATACGCATCATGTTCACACGTCCTTCAGCCTCGTTGATGAGGTCGAAACCCTGCTGGATCTCGTTGAAGGTACCCATCAGATCGTTCAGTTCGTTGTCTTTCTGGTCGATGATGTTACGCAATGAGTCGCGTTCACGATCACCGCCATTGTTACTCTTGAATCCGTCAAGACAGCTTGCAAGCATGGATACAAGGGCTGCCATAAAAATAATCTTCTTCATTTCCTTCTATTTAAAAAATTATTTATACTTATTCTTTTTCTTACCTGTGCCCATCAGCATTTGCATAGGGTCAACAGGCTTCTCTTTTTCTTCTTCAATGGGAACGAGGTCGCTCTTTCCACCCAGGATGACGACTATTTCGCCCAATGGCTCTGTGTGTTCGAAGTGTACCAACACTTCTTTCAACGTACCTCTCACGTGCTCCTCGTGCAACTTAGAGATTTCCCTTGCCACACTCACCTGTCGCTCTTCGCCAAAGACCTCGATGAATTGTTGCAAGGTCTTCACCAATCGGCGTGGTGACTCGTAGAACACAATACTGCGTGATTCACCCTTGAGAGCCTCCAACCTCGACTGTCGTCCTTTCTTCTGAGGCAAGAAACCTTCGAAGCAGAACTTGTCGCAGGGCAATCCACTACTCACGAGGGCTGGGACAAAGGCTGTAGCACCTGGAAGGGTCTGCACCTCAACCCCCTCTTTCACACATGCTCTCACCAAGAGGAAACCTGGGTCGCTGATGCCTGGAGTGCCGGCATCGCTGATGAGTGCTGCCGTCTCTCCTCCCACTAATCGTCTGACCACCTGCTGCACTGTTTCGTGCTCATTGAACTTGTGGTGCGACAGCAACTCAGCATGGATGTCATAATGCTGCAAGAGCACACTCGAAGTACGGGTGTCTTCTGCCAATATGAAATCAGCCTCTTTCAGCACTCGCACTGCCCTGAAGGTCATGTCTTCAAGATTTCCCACAGGGGTCGGCACAACATATAATGTTCCCATCCGTTGCAGATTTACGATGCAAAAGTAGAAATAAAAATGCTCACAACGTGAATTTTACCCTCAAAAACAACTTTTTTTCACATTATCAGCGATGAAACAACATTTTTTTGCGTAACTTCGTGCCTCAAAACTTCAAATCGTTCATTTTACAATTCTTCAACTCACATCAAATGAAGACAAAGACATTCACTTTCGATCGCGTGGTGCGCATCCTCATCAGCATCGTCATCATGATAGCTGCCTACTTGTTGATTCAGCGACTGAGCGGCGTACTCATCCCCTTCCTTGTAGCATGGCTCATTGCCTACCTGCTCTACCCCATCGTCAAGTTCATCCAGTATAAGTGTCACGTAAAGTCACGCGTCTTCAGCATCATCATCACCATGTTGCTCATCACGGGCGTCATTGTGGGTGGGTGCTACCTCATCATCCCTCCCATCATCGAGGAAATGGGACACTTGAAAGACATTATCGTAGAATATGTCACCACCGACTCGACTGTTGCTTCTGTGTCGGGCGAAGTGCAGAACTACATCAAGCACAACATTGACATCAATGAAATTACCAAGGCGCTGACTGTACAGAACGTATCGCAATTCATGGAAGAGAAAGTGCCACAGTTCTTCTCCTTCATCAGCAGTAGCGTGAGTGCCATCGTGGGCTTCATTGCATCGCTCATCGCCATCATCTACATATTCTTCATCTTGGTAGATTATGAACTGATGGCTGAGGGACTTTTCAAGATGCTGCCCAAAGACAAGCGCAACATCGTGCACGACATCATGCTCGACCTCCAGAAGGGCATGAACGGCTATTTTCGTGGTCAAGCCATCATCGCCTTGTGCGTAGGCATCCTCTTCTCCATCGGATTCCTCATCATCGGATTCCCTTTGGCCATTCCACTCGGACTCTTCATCGGTTTCCTCAACCTCGTGCCTTACCTGCAGGTCATCGGCTTCATTCCCACCATTATTTTGGCCTTGCTGAAAGCCTACGACACAGGACAGAGCTTCTGGGGCATCATCCTCTCCGCACTCATCGTGTTCGCTGTGGTACAAGCCATTCAGGACTGGGTGCTCACCCCTCGCATCATGGGTAAGGTCACAGGACTCAATGCCGCCGTCATCCTCTTGTCCCTCTCCATCTGGGGCAGTCTTCTGGGTTTCGTGGGTCTCATTGTCGCCCTACCGCTCACCACCCTCATCGTGTCTTATTATAAGAGATATGTATTGGAAGAGACGGAGGAAACGGCCGAGAAATCACAAAAAGCAGATTAAAAATCAAAAAAACGTTTCTTTTATTTTGTAGTGTGTAAAAAATGCACTACCTTTGCACCCGCTTACGAGAAAAGTAAGCTTTTTAGGTAGATCCGCTAGCTCAGTAGGTAGAGCACAACACTTTTAATGTTGGGGTCTTGGGTTCGAGCCCCAAGCGGATCACACAAAGAAGGAGAGGTCACCCTCTCCTTTTCTGTTGATATTGTTTCGTAAATTCCTCGTAGGTCACAAAACTTGCCCCTTCTCCCTTGAACATGCGGATGACTTCACCCAGACGTTGCACCAAGTCGTCGCCACTATTGCGGGTAATGATGAAAGGGAGCTTGTATTCAGGATGTTCTTTGAGCGCATAGAATTCCCAAGGGTGGTTATAGACCACAAATTGTCCATCATGCTTCCATGTCCATCGTGCCCATCGCTTGTAGAGCCACAAAGGCAGGTTGTGAAGGGAGAGCCAGAAGAGGGGGAAACGGAACCATGGGGTGACAGAGGCTGGAATCTGCAACACTTTGCCTCGCCAGAAAGGAGTACGGGGTTCAGAGATGTGCATGTAACGTCCTGGAATGAAAGCTGGATTGAGGCTGGAATTGTAGTGGTAGCCTTGACGCTCCAATTCCTCATCAGACACGGGGAACATGCGAGGCTGACGATAGCCATTCACTTTCCTACCCGTCAACTCTTCAAGACGTTTTTTCGATGTGATGACATCCTCTGGCTGTGGGTTGGTGTGGTTACATCCATGCGACGCCACTTCGTGTCCTTCATTCAGGATGCGCCAGATGATATGGGGGGCATTCTCAGCAAAATTCGTGGTACAGAAAAAGGTGGCACGTACACCTTCCTGTTTCAGCAGGTCGAGGATACGCTGGGTGCCTTCCATCGACACCGCCATACCCTCAGCGATGGGGTCGTAATTCACTCCATGTTCGCAAGGCACGTCAAATTCTTCTGTATCAAAACTCAACAATATCATAGTATAAAGTTTAGGGGTTAGAGGTTAGAGTATTTTCTTCAATCTTTACAGCATAATCTTTGGTCAACAGTTCCCACATTTCCACAAACCAGATGAGCGTGACAGGCAATGCTTTCAGGGCATAACGGACTAAAGTCACCATTCGGAAATGCTTGGGGAAGAGATCGGTAGAGGTGAGACTGGTCAAGATGAAAGCAAACACCATCAGGGCGATTGCCCACTTGCCACGTTTCCAAGGAGCAGCTGTGTACCATATCGCCACACCCACCATCGCGATGATATATCCATAAGCCTCTGTGCTGGTGCTCAGGATACAGATGCAGATAAGGGCAGACGAGAGTATCGTCTCTCTAAATGCAATGTGTTGGTATTGGTTCTTCCTGAACATTGGAGCGAAGAAAAGCAACGCACAAGGAATGAAAGTCCACATGTCGGAATAGTTGTCAGGCAACGGGAAGTTGCGGACAAGTCCCAATAAGGAGATATTTTGCTTCACATCCACCAGCAAGTTGTGGGCGTTCTTTGCCGCCAGCGCCTTCATCCACTCCACATATTCGCCACACGTATAGTCAAAGCCAAACATCAACATAGGAAGTACTGCAAAGAAGAGCATCCACACGACCCATGTCCACACGAAGCGCCACTTATGCTTAGAGAAGAACACGCAGATTAAACCAACGATGCCAAAGAGCTTGGTCATGGTACCCATCGCAATGAAGAAAGTAGCCCACTCGTCCTTCTCTTTCTCTGTCAAAAGGAAGGTGAGCATGATGCCCGACACCACCAACGTGTTCAATTCTGCATCCAACACACAGTTCAAGACTTCCTGCATACAGAACCACATGATGAACACCTTCTGGTACTTCGTCATCCACGAATAGCGAATGACTACAAAAAGAAAGAAGGTGATGAAGAGTTCCCAAAGCACTTGTCCCACCAAATCGGGCATCCATGCAAAAGGAGCAATGAGAGCTGCAAATGTGGGACCATACAGGAAATAATTCGTATCTTCCTCATACAGAGGATAAAGTGGCATATTTGCCCACGCATGATCATAGGAGTGGGTGAAAATCAGATAATCCCAGTCAGGATTTCCGCCATGCACGATCTTGTAGATACAAAACAATGCCACCAATCCCCACAACATCGCCAGAGTGCGATAATCACTCAGCCAAGGTTGTTGAAAAAATTTCTTCATATCACTTCTCTACTTTTTTACTCCGTCTTTCAATCCGTTATAACTGCTTATGAAATAGCCTGGACGATGTTTCGATTCGTTGAACACCCTTGCCAAGTACTCCCCTATCACACCAATGCAAATCAGTTGGGCACCTCCCAAGAAAAGCACAGTCACCATGACGGTCGGATAACCAGCCACAGGGTCGCCATATAGATTGGTGACAATAATAATATAGATTAAATAGAGGAAGGCGCAAAGGGAAACGACCAGTCCTAAAAAACTGGCCAATCTCAATGGAGCCGTCGTATAAGCCATGATACCATTCAATGCCAGATTCAGCAAGGCCCTGTTGCTCCATTTGGATGCCCCAGCCTGACGTTCCTGTTGCTGATAGAAGACACCCTTCTTGCGGAAACCTATCCACGAGTACATACCCTTGGTGTTTCGTTCCACCTCACGCATCTGCTTCAATGCCTCAATGCAGGAACGGTCGAGCAAACGGAAATCGCCTGTGTCTTTCTGAATCGGTACACGGGTGAACATCTGCAATAGTCTGTAGTACAATTGTGAAGACTTGCGCTTAAACCAGGTCTCAGTCGAGCCTTGTCGAGTGGCATACACATCATCATACCCCTCTTCCCACCAGTGCAACATCTCAGGTATCACATCCACTGGATGCTGCATGTCAAAATCCATGATAATCATCGCATCCCCCTTGGCATAGTCAAAACCAGCCATCATCGCCAGTTCTTTCCCATAATTGCGCGACAGATTGATATAGTTCCAATGCGCTGGATCTTCCTGATGCAGACGAGCCATCTGCTGCAACGTATGGTCAGAGGAACCATCGTTCACCATCAAGAACTCCCATTCATAGCCTGGATTCTCATTCAAGACCCGTTGCATGCACTGCTCGAGAATGGGGAAAGACGCTTCCTCATTGTACGCAGGAAGCAGTATCGTCACCTTTTTCATCTCTTTGTTTTGTTCTATAGACGTAACGCAATATCAAGAAATTGGTAGGTACAGCCACCATCAGCACCAACACAGGAGCAATCAAACGATGAACACCCCACACCGTCAGCAGGTGGAACAGCACCACATGAATCAAGTAGTTCACCACATGACTTCCACTGAAGCCCACCAGTCGCATCCACGTGGGACGTGCATGGAATGTCCAGTAGCACGTGAGAAAGAAGTTATAGACAAACGACACAATATAACCTATGGAATAGGCAATATCTATCTGTATGAACTGCATCATCAACACATACACCCCATAATGGATGCCAGCCGACACACCGCCATTCACACAGAAACGAAAGAATTGAGCCATTCTGGGATGACGCTCATATAACACTTTAACCCACTTGAACAAACTGAATGTACTTTTTGAGTTGTGAAATCAGCTGCAAAGGTACGAATTTTTGTGAAAAAAACTAAAAAAACCACAACTAAAAGTGGAAAAACGCTCAAGATTCCTCCTCCGCTGCTACATTTCTTTCTTCCTCCACATCAAAGTCGTAGGTCATCTTGGCACCTTGATTTTGGAGTGCTATATAGTTGAGAGTGCGAAGGAGCGCTTGGAGGGTTTGTTCACGTTCTTGGGGTTTGAGTTGGCATTCCCATATCTCAATGGTGTGCCATCCTTGGGCTTTGAGTGCCAGGAGGTTCTCGTGGTCACGTTCTTTATTGCGTTGGATTTTGCGTGACCAGAACTCAGCATGCGTCTGGGGGATCTTGTACATGGAGCAACCTTCGTGCCCATGCCAGAAACAGCCGTTGATGAAGATACAGGTGCGGAGTCCCACGATGGTCAGGTCGGGCGTGCCAGGCAGAGTCTTGGCATGGATGCGATAACGGAAGCCATGACTGAAGAGAAAGCGGCGCACGAGCATCTCTGGTCGCGTGTTCTTCGACCTGATTCTGCGCATACAATTACTGCGCTGTTCGGGTGTCATCTTATCTGCCATAAGCCACTTCAATTTTCAACTATCAACTATCAACTATCAACTACCCCTGTTTCTCCGTCATATATTTCCAATACCTTCTGGGCATGTCATTCAGTTGTTTCTTCGGATTCATGCGTTCGCGGATACAGATAGCCTTGAAGTAAGTGCGCCAGAGATCTTGGAAGAGTTTGTCATCCTCACTCAGCACCTCGTCATTGAGTTTGCCATTGTCGAGGTCGAAGGGCAGCGCATCCTCATCCTGGAACGTGATGCGCGTCACCTCCTGCTGGTCGTAGTAGAAGCCATATCTGCGCTTGGCATCGTAGAGGAGCCAGGGTTGGGTGCCAAAGCGGTCTTGGAAGTGATGCACCACCAAAGGCAGCACATTGTGGTCGGGCGACACCACACCCAAATACGTTCCATCCTTCGCCTTCTGAAAGCGTACGAACTGCATCATCCGCAATCGCTCATGCATCACCTTTCTGAAGATGTTCGTCACAGTCAGCACGTCTGGATCGGAGAAGTTCCGTTCGATGCTTCTTGCTCCTTCTGCCTGTCTGAACACCTTACATATATATTGGAATAAGGGTGTATCCAACTCAGGCATTTCCGACAGGTAACTCACCGCCAACAGCTTCATCGCCTCCTTCGACACACGCTTCTCCAATCCTGCCCACACCCGTTGTGCTCGGTCGTCTGCGGTCATCACTTCATGCACCTCTTCACAGAACAGCGGCAACGGCTCACCCTTCCCTATCAACATCTCGGGTTGCTGATGCAGCGAGAAGGCATCGAAGACGGCCGAGAGCACGCCGTCTAAGGTTCTATCTATGGTGTAAACAAGCATTTATTCTTCTTTCTTTTCTTCTTCCCCAAAGTCGAGGGTGAGTTGCAGTTCCTGTACCGCTCTTTTCTGTTGCGCCTTCGAAATCAGCAGGGGTTTCAATCGTTCTGGGTGCAGTTCGTTGATGCCCACAATGGGGTTGGCATAGCCATCTGTGAGTTCGTGGCATGTGATGAAGTACTTGGCCTTCTTCATCACCACCCCCATCTTCTTCAGGTGATAAGACGTGATGCGGTTGAAGCGTCGGGAGTTCACGATGAGCAAGGCAGACTTCACGCCAATGCCTGGCACACGCAGGATCTTCTCATAGTCATCTCTGTTAATGTCCACAGGGAACTGCTCAGGGTGGCGCAATGCCCACGCCAATTTAGGGTCAACCTCTAAGTCGAGATTCGCATTGGCCTCATCCACAATCTCCTCCACCTTGAACTGATAGAACCTCATCAGCCAATCTGCCTGGTACAGACGATTCTCACGCACCAAAGGCGGTTGTTTCAGAACAGGCAGACGCGGGTCGTAGGTGTTCACGCTCACATAGCCCGAATAGTACACCCTTCGCATCGTGGGTTGTCCATACATAGCCGACGACATGTGCAGGATGTCTCTGTCCGTCTCTGCCGTTGCCCCCACAATCATCTGGGTGCTCTGTCCTGCCGGCACAAATCTCGGCACATGCCTCAAGTGCTTCCTGTCCTCCTTGTTCTCAAACACCCCCTGCTGAATGAACTTCATCGGCGTGAACACACTCTGGTGATCCTTCTCTGGCGCCAGCATCTTCAACGACGTCTCGTTGGGTATCTCTATGTTCACACTCATTCGGTCGGCATACCGTCCAGCCTCACTCAGCAACTCATGACTCGCCCCAGGGATGCTCTTCAGGTGAATGTAGCCATTGAAGTGATGCACAGTCCGCAAGTCCTTCGCAATCGCCACCAAACGTTCCATCGTATAATCTGGATTCCTCACCACCCCACTACTCAGGAACAAACCCTCAATATAGTTTCTTCGGTAGAACTCCATCACTATCTCCTCCAACTCATGCACCGCCAACGTAGCACGCTTGATGTCGTTACTCCGACGGTTGATGCAATAGGCACAATCATACATGCAGTAGTTCGTCAGCATCACCTTCAGGAGCGAGATGCAACGCCCATCATCAGCAAAGGAGTGACAGATGCCGACACCTCCGACGGTGTTCCCCACCATCCCCTGCTTACCGCCACGCACAGTGCCGCTCGACGAGCACGACACATCGTACTTCGCCGATTCCGCCAATATGCGCAACTTCTCCAAGGTCTTTTCTGTCAACATTCACGTCTTTATTTTATGTTGCAAAGTTACGCACAAAAGGGGACACCAGCAAAAACTTTTCCAATTTTTCTCATTTTATGGAAACAGATAAGCGACCTCTATTGCCCAATAACCCGCCTTTGCTGAGAAATAATCGTACATTATTGAAAAACAACCTAACAACCTAACGTTTTAATCATAAAGATGTGCATATCAAACAATTGCATGTGTTAGATCTTGCTGATACACCTAATGCACACCTAACATTCCCATCTCCGATGTTAGGTCTATGTTAGGTCTTGGGACACAACCTAACATATGTAAGTTGCTGATTATAAAAGAGCTCCAATATAAATGTTAGGTCGTTAGGTCTTTTTGCGAAAAACCTTCTTTTCTCAAGAATTATAGTTTCCGGCAGGTCTTCCAAGAAGAGGTGGCGGCTCTCTTGCCTTTTGCCGACGGCAAAGCAATGGATTGCCGGCACCTCTTTGATGCTTTGCCGTCACCAATTTTGAACAAGGCTAACATCACGTTAAAGGGAATATTTAGAAATAAATGCTGAAATGTTTGCATTTCGAGTGTCTTTTATTGTATCTTTGTGCCAACTTTCAGATAATCAGCTATGCCAAGGAAGAAAACTGGAATGCCATTTGAAGCGCATCCGTCACCCAAAGTGGCGGAAAACGGAGAGAAATTGCTCTATGTGAAGACGCAGAGCGGACTGGTGAGAACACATCCACCAATCATTTTCCCTTATTTGCAACTTCATTTGGCTTTAGGCATTTAATCGTTTACCTTTAGCCAAATGATCATGTGCCTTTAGGCAAACGATAATTTGCCTAAAGGCACAGTCCCTATTAAGTGTAGTTTAATGATTTTAGTTGACTACTTGGAGTCTTACTCACGATAAGGGTTGACCTGGTTAAACTTAATTTTTAATTCACGTTGACTCTATTTAGAGTTAGTCACAAATAGGGTTTACATCCTT
>Ga0256407_10002384_pt1 | contig 36151 bp, 23 predicted proteins | sample RumenRJG_04DNA_FD_193489 | JGI IMG/M metagenome (GOLD analysis project Ga0256407, IMG submission 193489) | Bovine rumen microbial communities from Lethbridge, Alberta, Canada - RJG_04 | ecosystem: Host-associated > Mammals > Digestive system > Stomach > Rumen | place: Canada: Alberta...
CAGCTATAGCGAAGAATCTCTTCACTCCGTTTTTCTCTACCAAGCCCCAAGGCCAAGGTCTCGGTCTTCTGCTCATTCGCGACATCCTTACTTCTCATCACTGCACCTTCAATCTGCTTACAGACCCCGAAGACCATCTCACTCGCTTTACTATCCAATTTACTATCCAGAAAACTCAAAAATGAAAGGTGCCGAAGTATAAGATTCGTCATAACGGCGTATGGGGCAGACTGCATTTGTGGAAGATGTTAGTTACCAGCGTGACTTCGATTTCTTCTTTCCCAACAATCATAGCGCAAAATTAAGCATTCCATGTTATAACAAGAATGGATTTTTCCTATAATTGATTAGGGGAATCCCTATTAATAGAAATTCTCCAATGGCATGTTTAAACATGCTTTTTACTCATTTTTTAACCCGAGCTTGCTCCCCGACAGATTGGGGGTCAGGGGTGTTATGGAATTTGTTAAAATTCCATAACACATATTAGGCTTTGTGATTTTTAAATCCGTACATTAAACTTTAGGTTATGCGCAAGCGCTTTCATTAAAGGTTCTGACCAAGGGACTGTCGTTTCAATATGGGCACATGCCAAATTCCATCCTTGCCAGTCCGATAACGAAAATGCTCTTCATCTACAATTACACCCAGTGATTCCATAACGTTGTGATAAAATCGTATCAACGTCATTTGTTGGTTAATACTATCAACGTAAGACACCTCACCACCTTGAGCTTGTTTTAACATGGATTCGAGCTCTGCCACTTGCACCTCCAATGCTTGAGCATCGACAGCCTTGCCAAACATCGGTTCCTCCATGTCGAGCCGACCTGTATCAGCAAGCAACATGAGTTGCCGGCAAGCCCGTGATAGGCCAGACAAGAATAAGTGTGGAACACGAAGAGATCGCGCACACGTTCCAGACGTGCATCAGGTATGGTTGCAGTCTTCAGCAGTTGGAACTCATCAGGAGTAAGACACTTCTCTATGCCGTCATAGTCATTGCCTTTCTCTATCTTCACCCGATCATATGGGTTAGACTGCACCAGTCCTTCATTCATTGCATCGAGGATGAAGCTATTCAAGAACCTGTGATAGTTGTTCCAGCGGCTTTTCGCTTTCATGTTTTTTTCTTTAAGTGGCGGTCAAGCTCCATTACCTTCTGTTCCGTTATTTCCATTCTTTATGTTGTTTCTTCATCACTCATCATACATACAAAATTGGAGGTTTATAATGTCTTATAAATCTCATTATCAGAGTGTTACCATTATAAAGAATTGATAATCAGGCATAGGAAAAGGGAACCTGATTGATTCCCTTTAAGTCATTTTCGCGGAGAGAACAGGATTCGAACCTGCGAACCAGTTTTGCCGGTTACACGCTTTCCAGGCGTGCCTCTTCAACCACTCGAGCACCTCTCCCTGCGATTTGCGGGTGCAAAGATAGTCAATAAAGTTGAAAGTTGAGAGTTGAAAGTTGATAGTTTAGGGAATTTTAACCATTAACGTTAAAGACGCGGGCGACGTTGGCATTGGTTTGGCGGCAGATTTCCTCTTCGGTGACACCGTAAGCCTCGGCCAGACGCGTGATAACATGACGGATGAAGGCGGGTTCGTTGCGCTGTCCGCGAAGGGGAACGGGAGCCATATAGGGGGCATCGGTCTCAAGGACGATACGATCGAGGGGGACGACGTCAGTCAGCGTCTCGGGCAGGTGACTCTTCTTAAACGTCAGTACGCCACCGATGCCCAACACAAAGCGGTCGAACTCCAGCAGTTGCTGAGCCTCCTGGACATTACCCGTAAAACAATGGAACACGCCTCCGGGCAGGTCGTGCGCGTACCGTTTTATAATGGCAACCATCTCGTTTTGTGCCTTACGACAGTGAATCATCAAGGGCAGCTGCAACTCGACAGCCCAGCGAACCTGCTCCTCGAAGGCTTCCTGCTGTTCATGCTCGAACTCACGGCTCCAATAATAGTCGAGGCCGATTTCGCCGATGGCGATGGGAACATTGAACATTGAACGTTGAACGTTGAACATTCTCTCCTTGAGAGTGTTGCGAATAGCTAATAGCTGGTCGCGCCAGTCGGCACGGACTTCCTCGGGATGGAGGCCGAGCATGGGACGACAAAAGCCAGGATACTGACGGCAGACGTCGAGAACGGTGTGGCACGACGCGACATCAATGGCAGGCAGGAAGACGGCCGTACAGCCAGCCTCGCGGGCTCGCTGGACGACGGCGTCGCGATCTGCTGCGAATTCTTCGCCATCGAGGTGACAGTGGGTGTCTATGTAATTCATATTTCCATCCCGACGAGAGAACCGTCGGGCACAGTGGTTATTTGTTGCGGTGGAGGAGTTCGTCCATATAGGCGCTGAGAGCCTGCTTGCGCTCGTCGGGGACGTTGACCTCGCGAAGGGTCTGACGCGCCAGGTCGAAGTAATAATTGATTTTCTCCTCGCAGAGCTGACGGATGCCAATCTCGTCGTAGAGACGCGTGACCTCGGCCACCTTCACCTCGCGATTGAACGTCTTGGCGTTAATCCATCGTTCCAGTTCGGCACGCTGCTTGCCGTTGGCACGGTTGAAGGCATTGATGAGCATGTAGGTTTTCTTGTTCGATGCGATGTCGCCACCAACGGCTTTTCCGAAGACCTTCGGGTCGCCATAGACGTCGAGCAGGTCGTCCTGCAACTGGAAGGCGAGGCCCACCTGTTCGCCCAGACGATAGAGAAGTTCGGCATCCTCCTGCGGAGCATCGGCAAGGATGGCACCCATCTTCAGCGCACAAGCCAGCAGGACGGAGGTCTTCAGGCGTATCATCTCGATATACTCTTCCTCAGTGACGTCGTTGCGCGTCTCGAACGACATATCATACTCCTGACCCTCGCCAATCTCGAGAGCGGTAGTGGTGAAGAGGTCGAGCACGGGTTGCAACTTATCGGCCGGAACCTGGGCGACACGCTGATAGGCCAATACGAGCATGGAGTCGCCCGAGAGAATAGCCTTGTTGTCATTCCATTTCTTATGTACTGTCTGCTGTCCCCGACGCAGATCGGCCTTATCCATGAGGTCGTCGTGCAACAGGGTGTAATTATGATAGGTCTCCAAGCCAACAGCCGGCATCAGGATATCCTCGGGCTGCTCGCGCCAGAGGTTGTAACCCAGCAGGGCAAGAACAGGACGGATGCGTTTGCCGCCAATGGCAAGCACGTATTGCACTGGCTCATAGAGTGAGGCCGGTTTGCGATCGTAGGGCAGGTGGTCGAGAAAGTCGTTGACTTTTTTCAGGATTTCGTCGGATGAGAGCTGTTTCATTTTTTTTCGTTATTTCGTTATTACGTTATTTCGGGATTGCGGGATTTCGACGTTATAGTTTAAAGACAATTGGGATGCAGACTTTGGTGCGGCAGGGCTCGTCGTTTTGGATGCCAGGCTTCCACTGGGGCATCATGCCCAGCACGCGAAGGACTTCACGGTCGCACTCCGGAGAGAGTTTCTTGGTGACACTGATGCCGCTGATATTACCGTCTTTCTCGACATAGAATACGGCAATCACCCTACCCTCCGTCTTGTCCTGGCGGGCTTTGTAAGGGTAGCGCAGGTGCTTGGTGAGCCACTTCATGAACTCGACAGCACCACCAGGGAACTGCGGCAGTTCCTCGGCAATATGGAAATTGAGCGGGTTATTGGGGTCGACGCCCATCGAGGCGAGTGCTTTGTCGTCGTCGAGCGACTCTTCAAGTTCCTTGAGCAGCGTGTCGTCGTCACCCTGCTTGTCATTCTCCATTTCCTCGTCAGGTTCGCTGATCTCCACATTATCGTCGACGATACGCAGCTGTTCGGCCTTCTCCACCTGGTGTTCCTCCTGCAATTGGGCGATGGTCTCCATATTCGACATCGGTACGAGTTCGCTCTCGTGAACCATTTCGCCGAGGTCCACGGGGTCGAAATCATCGTTGGCGGGAATGCTGTTCCACTCCAGCGTGACATAGAACAATGCCAGGACAAACGTCAGTCCCAGGAGAAATCCTGTGGTGCGACGCTGGTCAATATCAGCCTGTGGAGTCTTTTTTTGTTCCATGTTTCTGGCAATAAATTGCGAATTACTACGTTATTATTTATGCGGTAACGCTGAAATTTTCGGCAAAGGTACAAATAAATTAAGAATTAATTGTTATCTTTGCATCGGTTTTAGAGATTATTAGATGAAAAAAGGTCTATTAATAGTCATTATGGCGTTGTCAGTGCTTATGACAGCAGCACAGGAGAGCCAGGAAGTGTACAGTTTTCTGCGCCTTCCCGTCAGTGCCCATGTTGCTGCATTGGGTGGTGACAACATCACGTTGACTGAGGACGATGCAACATTGATTTTCCATAACCCGGCACTCATCAGCGGCGTGAGCGACAAGACGCTGAACCTGAACTTCATGACCTATATGGAAGGGGCGAAGACGGCTTCGGCATCATTTGTCAAAGCCTATCAGGAACGTGCCACATGGGGTGTCGCAGCACAATATATGGATTACGGCAAGATGAAGGAGACCAGCGTGAACAACGAAGACTTGGGTGATTTTTCTGCCCGTGACATCGCACTGGCAGGGTCATTTGCCTACCTCTTGGCGAACCGTCTGAGCGGTGGTATCACCGCACGCTTCATCACCTCGCACATCGCCAGCTACAATTCGGCAGCCGTAAGCATTGACCTGGGACTGAACTATTGGGACGAGGACCGCGGATGGTCGCTATCGGCTGTTGCCAAGAATCTGGGTGGACAAATCAAGGCCTACGAGGACGACTTCGAACGTATCCCGCTGGACCTGCAGCTGGGTGTGACGAAACGCCTCATCGGTTCACCGCTACGCCTGTCGGCAACCCTGTCGCGACTGAACAACTGGGACCAGGGATTCATCAAGCATGTGGCCGTGGGTGCCGACCTGCTGTTAGGCGAAAATATCTACGTGGCGGCAGGCTATAATTTCCGACGTGCCAACGAGATGAAGATTACCGACGACGAAGGAGACAGCAACCACGGAGCAGGATTCTCACTAGGTGGCGGACTCCAGCTAGAGCGTTTCAAACTACACGTGGCCTACGCGAAATATCACGTATCGGCTTCGTCATTATTAATCAATGTAAGTTATGCACTATGAAGAAGATTACTATAGCTATTGACGGCCACAGCTCATGCGGAAAAAGCACGATGGCCAAAGATCTGGCCCGCGAAGTGGGTTACGTATATGTTGACACAGGAGCCATGTATCGCAGTGTGACACTCTATGCCCTGCGTAACGGACTGTTTACCGAAGGCGGCATCAATGAAGAAGCCCTGCGCCAGCAGATGGCAAACATCCAAATTTCGTTTAAGCTCAATGCCGAGACGGGACGCCCTGACACTTACCTGAACGGTGAACTCGTCGAGCACGACATCCGCACGATGGAAGTGTCGAACCACGTCAGCCCCATTGCCACACTGGGCTTTGTTCGCGAGGCCATGGTTGCCCAGCAGCAGCAGATGGGCAAGGACAAGGGCGTCGTGATGGATGGTCGCGACATCGGTACCGTCGTATTCCCCGATGCCGAACTGAAGGTGTTTGTCACAGCCTCAGCAAAGGTTCGTGCCCAGCGCCGCTATGACGAGTTGAAGGCAAAAGGCATGGAGGCCGACTTCAACGAAATCCTGAAGAATGTCGAGGAGCGTGACTACATCGACAGCCACCGCGAGGTATCACCCCTGCGCAAGGCCGACGATGCCATAGAGCTGGACAACTCGAATATGACCATTGCCGAACAGAAACAATGGCTCATGGACCGCTTCAACGAAGCCGTCAAAGCATAATACTCACTCCATTGCGACAATCACATCGCGACACTGTTCCATCAGCCACTTCGGTGTGCTGGTGGCACCGCAGATACCTACTGTCTTGACATCCGCCAACCACGAAGGGTCTATTTCCTCAGGTCCTTCAATGAGGTGCGTATTGGGATTGACACGCAGACATTCGTTATAGAGCACCTTGCCATTCGAGCTCTTCCTTCCACAGACGAAAAGGATGAGGTCGTGCTTGGTGGCAAACTGCGAGATGTTCGGCATCCGGTTGGCTACCGAACGGCAGATGGTATCGAAACTCCGGAACGTGGCAGACGGTGAAATGTGCTGCTGGATATATTCAATGATGCGATGAAACTCGTCAAGCGACTTCGTAGTCTGTGAATAGAGGTAGATGTCGTGTGAGAAATCGAGTTTCGTCACCTCCTCGAGACTTTCGATGATAATGGCATCCGAATGGGTCTGTCCGACCAGTCCCAACACTTCGGCATGACCTTTTTTGCCGAAGATGACAATCTGCCCTGCCCCAGCCTCATACTGTTTCTTGATGCGTTTCTGCAGTTGCAACACCACAGGACAGGTAGCATCAATGATTTCGATATTGTTACGGCGAGCCATCTCGTAGGTCTCAGGGGGTTCGCCATGGGCTCGCAATAGCACCGTAACGTCGTGCAAGCGAGCCATTTCCTCATGGTCAATGGTCACCAGTCCCATTGCACGTAGCCGTTCACACTCCATGCCGTTGTGAACGATATCACCCAGACAATAGAGCTGTGTACCCTTCTCCAGTTCCTCTTCGGCCTTCTGAATGGCGGTGGTCACTCCGAAGCAGAATCCGCTACCGTTGTCAATCTCAATCTGTAACATGTTTGATCTGTTCAAAATAGTTGTCAAGCAACTGCTGGGCGGCAGCAAACGACGTTTGTTCACCAGCCAATACGGAACGTTCTGCAGCCTGTAACTGGCGCTTGATGACGTCATTATTATAGAAGTTCAGGCGCAGGTGTTCATTGATGCTTTCATACATCCAGTATTTCGACTGTTCGTTACGACGATAGGCAAAATAGCCGTTGTCCTTGACGAAATCCATATATTCGTAAATCATGTCCCAGACCTCCTTGATGCCATAGCCGTAGAAACCGCTGTAGCACAGCACCTTCGGCAACCATCCGCTCTCGGGCATGGGGAAGAAATGGAGGGCATTACGGAAATTCGTCGCCGCCATGTGGCATTTGTCGACGTTATCGCCGTCACACTTGTTGATAACGATGGCATCGCAAATCTCCATGATACCACGTTTGATACCTTGCAGGTCGTCACCCGTACCTGCCAACTGGATGAGCAGGAAGAAATCGACCATCGAATGGCAGGCCGTCTCGCTCTGTCCGACACCCACTGTTTCAACGAAAATCTTGTCGAAGCCAGCAGCCTCGCAGAGGATAATGGTCTCACGCGTCTTACGAGCCACACCACCCAGAGAACCTGCCGTCGGACTAGGGCGGATGAACGAGTCCGGATGCGTGGAGAGCTTTTCCATACGTGTCTTATCACCCAGGATACTACCCTTTGAGCGCTCCGATGAGGGGTCAATAGCCAACACCGCCAACTTACCGCCTTTCTCTTTCAACACATGGATGCCAAACTCATCGATGGAGGTCGATTTTCCTGCACCTGGAACACCACTGATGCCCACACGGATGCTGTTGCCGCTATAGGGCAAACACTTGTTGATGACCTCCTGGGCCTTTGCCTGATGGTCGGGATTGACACTCTCCACCAGCGTCACAGCCTGCGAGAGGATGGTGACGTCGCCTTTGACGATACCCTCAACCATATCGGCAGCAGAGAGTTCACGACGCTGCACACGACGATGCTTCAGATAGGGATTGATGATGGACGGTTGCTCGACGCCGCTATTCACCTGCAGGCCGGCATATTCTGAACTATTCTCGGGATGATCCATAATTGATGTGAGATGTAAGATGGGTGATGTAAGAGTTATTTTGCATTGATAGCGATGGTCACCTTCGGCTTCTGGGGGTCGTTGGTAATCATCAGGATTCGAGGTCGCGTGCGCACCTTCAGCAAGTCGCTGCGGAAGGCCGTAATCTTCAGTTTAGCACTCTCGCCAGGCTGCAGTCGACTCTTGTTCAACGATATCTTCAGCCCGTTGGTAAACATCTGCAACGAAGAAATCTGCAGTTCCGACTGTCCGGTATTGACAATGTCAATAACCTCCGTTTTCTTTGATTTGTCCTCAAACAGGATGTCGACAGTTTCCTTCGACAACTGGATATGGGGGGGATTGCTCACATGTTCCGGGAACGATGGCAGCAATACTGCCGACACACCGATTTCATGGTCGGCTCGTACCTTATCACCAATGTTACTTGCCATATACACGGCAGTCTGCGTAAGTCCATAGTCGTGCAATTTGGCAGAATTCAGACGCACCGTCATCACACCCTCTTCGCCGGGAGCCAGCTTTTCGGGCTGCATCACCGCCGTCAGATAAGAAGGCAGATGAAGCAGGTTGGGTTGCATGTCTTGGGAACCGTAATTATACAGGTGCAACTCCTGCACCGGCTGGTCACCACGATTCACGTCATCAAACTCCAGGTCGTTCTTGTCAAGGCGCAGTTCACCCATCGCCACAGGATAATTGCCAGAGAGGTCGACATAATGTTCCAACACATGTCCCTTCATCGTCACGTATACGGGCTTCGACGACGCATTGCTGACGATGGCTGCCTGCTGGTTGAAGTGTCCTAATTGGCGGGCATTATATGTCAGTTGAATCTGGAATTGTTCACCACCGGCGATATCACCTTTCGGATATTCTGCAGCCATACAGTAGCAGTCGGGCTTCACCTGACTGATGCGCAGTTTCTTGCTACTTTTGTTACGGCATTTGAAGACTGCCGTAATAGGATGCTCATAGCCCGTTCGACCGACATCGACGGTGGCCTGCTCAACAACCAGTTTCTGTGCAGCCACCGGCAACGTCGCCAACAGGAGCAACGAGGGTATGATCAGTTTTCTTTTCATCATTCTTTTACGTTAAAGGTCATCGACGGTGCCGTGGCACGATATTCCGGAGCATAGGCACACTGCACGGTGCATGTACCGCTCTCATACTTGCCGGCACGGTCGATATAATATTCGGTCTCTATCTGGTGCTTGCCTTTCGACAGACCATAATAGAAATAATTCGTAGCACAATCCTTAGGCGACACGTAAGCACCCTGCTGATAACCCGAGAGTTGACGGACGGGTTCCATACAAGCAGCGCGACGGTCGGACACCTGTACGAAGTCAAGGTCACGCGAGCATTCGATGGTGATGCGGACTTTGATGCGGTCGCCAACCTTCAGCGCAGCTTGCGGTTTTGCCGTAAGCACCTCGCGCTTCACCGTAATACCGCCATTACTCTGTTCCACCTCACTAGTTTTTTGGAAGAACTGTGCATAGACAGCACCCCACGACGTACCTTCGGAGGTCTTCGTAGCCGTGAAGGTCTTACCGATAGGATCCGTCATGGCGGTCTTCACATAACCAATGCCTGCGGTGGCTTGCGGGGTGTCGATGGGGGAACCGTCGACCGCGAGCACTGTGGCCGGCTGTGTGGTGGTCAGCGTGGTAGCATTCTCTCTTTGAGAGTGTGGCGTTGCAATGCCGTTAAGGAATGCCCAGATGGCATTGACGCTATTGATGGGAGTATCCCACATCTGCGTACGCTTCTCCTGCAACAGCCAGCGACGCATCTCATTGACGGTCTGCACATCGTTTGGCGTTACCATCTGGATAGCTTCGATAGCAGCCACCTCCGTAGGAATCTTGTAGTCGTACCACGAATAGCCTGCACGCGGAGTATCATAGTAACGGCCCATCTCCTCAGTGAATACGGTATATTCTTTCAGACTCTGCACATATTCGGCAGCCTTGCGCGTTTCGCCATTCTTAGAGAGGATGATAGCCGAGAGGGCCTTCTCATAAATAGTCTGACGCTGGATGTCCTTCTTCAGCAAAGGCAACAGGTAGTCGTTGGCAGCCTGCACGTCACTCGGCAATTTCCGTCCGTCGAGGGCACAGAGATAGAGCCAGCGCAGGGCCGTAAACGACGGGAACGACGGCTTGCGGCCTTTCTTCTCCTGTTTCTTCATCTCCTTCACCAAATCAACGATTTCATTGCCGATGAATTTGAAGGCCTTGTCTTCCATCTGCTTCGTGGCATCCTGCGTTCCCGTCATCCGGTTCAGACGTACCAACATCTCTTCAACAGCCACCGTGATATACGTGCTGCCCTGCATGCCCGGATACCACGAGAACGAACCGTCGCCGTTCTGCAACTTCTGCAGCTTCTCGAGGGCCGTCGTCAGGCGGTTAGAAATTCCGTTCTCGTCGAAGAAGTCGGAGAGTCGCTGTTTCTGCTCACTCTCGCGGTCAGCAGCCCAAACCCACGGTGTCTCGCTGAGCACGAGGTCCTTCAGTTCCTGGTTTTTCTCCAGTTGTGAGGTCAGCGAAGCCTGCGTCTCCTCCTGCTGCCACAGTTTGAAGGTCGTCTTCACATGCGGACTCTGGTTCAGCAGCGTCTTTGCCAACAGATTGCTATAGTAGCTCGCTGCCTGGTCGATAGCACTATGTTCCCAAGGTTGTCCTAAGGTGGGCAGCGACTGCACCATCAGCCACGCAGGATTGTTCGTATATTCTATGGTCAGTTTCTGTTGCGTCGTTCCTTGCGGGAAGAGCGTCGTCAGGTCGATGGTCTTCACACCGGGCTCATGCTGGGTATAGGGAACGGTCTTGGTAACATATTCCCTGTCGGGCAACACGGGCAGATAGTGTTGTTCACCATCCGAGAAACCGTCACCCACCGCACTAATCTTGCAAATCAGCAGAGAAACGTTAAACTTTGAACATTGAACATTGAACGTTGCAAAGCCCGTCTTGCCAGCCTCAATACTGAACGGCTGTTGCTGTTCGAAGATGACAGCATTGCTCTCTGGGTCAATCAGTTGCAGCTTGGCATGGCCTGCAACAGCCTTCTCTCCGGTATTGAAGATACGGGTCGAAATCTGCGCCTCATCACCCATACGGACGAAGCGGGGCACATTGGGCTGCACCATCACATCCTTCTGGGCCACAGCCTCACCCTCGATACGGCCATACAGCATCTGCTGCGTATTGGCAATACCCATAAAGCGCCATGTCGTCAGACTCTCGGGGAGGGTAAACGCCATCACCACCTGACCCTTTTCGTCAGTCGTCAGCGTGGGATAGCAGAATGCTGTCTCGTCTAGGTTCTCACGCACCTGTACATTATCTTCATGCTGCTCTTCTGCAGTTTCGTGCCCAATTTCGACAGCATCGAAGAGCTTCGCTTCCTTCTTCTCGGCAACAGCAGACTGCTCCACGGCGTCGTTCGAGGCCATAGCCATCGCCGGAGCCTCTTCCACCACCATCATACCAGTATCCTCTACGGCCTTCGACCTCATCATGCGTCCAGAAGCATAAACCCGTCCGTAAGCGATATAGGCACTGGGCAGGATACTTTCGTCGAACCGGCTGAAGTCAAGGTTCTTATAGTCCAACGGCGTCTTGTAGGCCTGCGATGCGGCCCACGACAGTTTGCCCGTAGTACGGAACTGCCAAATGGTCGAGGGTTGCGGCAGATAGTTGGTGGGTGCGAACGACCAATTGTGCGTCTTGATTTGGTCAAGACTCTTGTCATAGAGCACCGCCATCAGCGACGCATCAGCAGGTGTGCCGTCCGGATTCACCACCTTCAGGCGCCATTCCTCCTGCTGTCCGGGTGTCAGACGGTCGCGGAACGTCTCCCACGTCAGGCGCAGCTTCTTATCGGGCATCGGGCGTTTGATGGTTTGCTGGTGGCTATAGCACACGCCATCCTTCACCCACGCATAGCTCAGCAACAGACCGTTGCCGTATTCCTCCTTATATTTCAGTTTCCTGTTCAACAGTTCACCGCTCTTCTTCACTACCCCACGCTCAATGATCTTGTCGCCGGCATAAATGCCATAGACGATATGGAGGTCGGGGTCGCTGGCACCAATCTGCAACGTCACTGGTGTGCCGTCGTTGGGGAATTGGCTTTCAGATACATAGAACCAGTCGTGCGTCGTCGTGGCGGGTTTGCTGTCGTCGAGTCCGAAGACCACAAAAGTCATATCCACGCTGTCGTCGCCACACGTCGCTTCCAGACGGTGCTCGCCGCTCTTCAATTTCCACGGTGCCGTCGGCTGTGCCTCATTGGCGGGGCACTCCTTCCACTTACCACCGTCAACACGATATTTCACCACTCCTTCTATCTCCCTTCCGGCAGCATTTCTGCGCGAGAAGGTCACCTGCGGCATCTGGTCGCTGCGCACCTTCTGCGGCATGCTGCATGTCAGGGCGGTGGCCTTCGTGCCAAGGGGCAGACTCATCGAACCATGATGTGTCTCACCTGCCACATCCGTCACTTCCGTCTCTGCCACAAAGCTATAGTACATCGGATACTTGCCGTCATCCTCAGGCAGCGTCATGGGCATCTCCACCTCGAACGTGCCGTCGTCACCTGTCACGGCCTCGCCTTCCTTCACCACTTCCTTCGTACGGCCATTACCAAAATAACCGTCTTCCCAGTACCACGAATACGACAGCCACCAGAATGCCACCTGACGACTGACGGTATACTTCACTTTCGCACCCTGCACGGGCACACCGGCATAGCTCATGGCCTTACCCTTGGCACGCACGGTATCGCCCTGCTGGTACGACGCCTTGTATTCGTCAAACTCCACCTGGAACGTCGGACGCTTGTATTCCTCTACGCTGATGGTCGTCGACGCGTTGTTGGCCTTCACCGTAAACCGTCCGTTCAGCAAGCCTTTCGGCAATGTCAGTTCCGTGGCACACTTACCATAGCGGTCGGTGGTCACCCACTGCTCTGCCACCACCTTGTAGTTGGCGTCACGCAGTTCCACATGCACCTTTTTGTTCTCCACGGCGACATTGTCCAGTGCCGACTGTTCCTTCCACACGATAGCCGCCATATGTACCGTCTGGCCCGGACGGTATATCGAACGGTCCGTAAACACGTTGGTATGCTCCGCCGTATATTCCCGTGAATAATAGGTATAACGGCCGCCGACACTCATCGACGGGTTATACTCGTCGCTCTTCGTATATACCATAACCACCGACGGCGTACGCTCGGTGAAGTCACACATCAGCTCGCCCTCGTCATTACACGTCAGCGCATCGGTCTTCGCCGTCTGCTTCCACCCTCCGCGGTACGTCAGTCGTACCGTAGCCTTTGGGATGGGTTGTCCTGTTCGTGCATCGACGACGACATAGCGCATCTGCTGTTCCGGCATCGCCTGTGCCATCAGCCTCACACCCGACACGAAATACAGTTTCCGCGACGTCTCCGTCTGGGGCGACGACCATTCTATCATATACACACCGGGCTCCAGTCCGGGCAGTTCCACGGAGTCCTCAAAACTCTCGTAGTCCTGATGTCCGCTGAAATACAGCGTCCGCGTCAGGTCTGCCCGCAGCGTCAGGTGCGACTTCATCTTCTTATAATCTTTCTCGATGTCGGGATTCAGCTCCGTATCGCCCTTTAGGTTCGTGCCATACACCTGCATCGTCAGCGTCTCGATGTTCCGCAACGACGTCAGCTTCACAGTCTGCTGCTCTTGGGGCATCGCCACCCGATGAGGCATGGCAGCCGTAAACGTCGGACGCGTCATATCGTTTTCCAAGTTACGCAACCTGTTAGCACGCTGCCACGAGCCCCACTTCCCAAGCGACTCACGCAGATAGGTGATGCGCTCCTTGACGGCAACAGCGTCTTTCTCGTCCATCATTCCTAATCGTTTGATGGCTATCTCGCAGGCTTCGGGCAGGTCACCATACACCGCCGCCAGCGAGTCCAGCGACGCCTTGTCATTGAAGGCTTCGACGCCCGTCAGACATGCTGCCCGGCGGTTACCCGTCTTCGAATAATATTCGTGCAACCACTGCCAAGCTTCCAACGACCGTCCTACCACGTTCAGCAGGTCGTCGTCATAGTACGTCTTGCTGTCCTTGCCCTTGATGACGAAAGGTTCATAGCCTTCGGCCTTCACCTTCGCCAACGCCTCGGGGTGCAACATGGCCTGCTCACGGTATTTCGCCGCCTTTTCGGCTGACTCCTCACCTAACGTGCGGCCGTTGTCCTCGTAAATCTTCGACAACACGGTATGATACACGGCCTTCAGCGCCACGTCCTGCGTCGCCTCGGCTTTCTTTTCCAGTCGCACGACGGCAGGCGACAACGAGTCGGTGGCTATCCGCGACTGCTGACGGGCATACGACAGCGTGGCCCGCAACAATTGTCCGTACGCGCGCTCTTTCTGCGCCTTCGCCTCTATCTTCTGCAGGTGCTCCATTGCGGTCTTGGGCAGGTCCTTGTCCAAAGCCTTTTCCACCTGCTTCCACATCTCCTGATATGTCTGACTAAATATTCCCATAGGTACCAGCAGCATGACTGCCAATAACATCAAAAAATTCCGTTTCATAACACGTATGTTTAATACTAAGGGACAAAAGTACGAAAAATCTATCAATTTTCAATGATTAATTATCAATTATTAAAAATAATTACTATCTTTGCACAAATCTTTAAAACTATACAACGAGCAATATGATCAATCGCGAGCTGCTACAACCCCAGAGCATCGTCGTCATCGGAGGGTCCAACAACGTCCACAAACCCGGTGGCGCCGTCGTACGTAATATCCTACAGGGAGGATTCAAAGGAACCCTGCGCGTGGTGAACCCCAAAGAGGACGAAGTACAGGGCATCAAGGTGTTCCACAATGCCAACGAACTGCCACCCACCGAACTGGCCATCCTTGTCGTTCCTGCCAAGTTGTGTCCCGACACCGTCGAACTGCTGGCACGCGACAAGGGCACCCGCGCCTTCATCATCATCTCTGCGGGTTTCGGCGAAGAGACCAAGGCGGGTGCTGTCATGGAACAACGCATCCTCGACACCTGCGAACAATATGGTGCCGCGCTCATCGGCCCCAACTGCATCGGACTGCTTACCCGCGACCACCATTCGGTATTCACCAAACCCATCCCCGCGCTCAATCCCAAGGGTGTCGATTTCGTCTCGGGCTCCGGCGCCACGGCGGTATTCATCCTCGAGAGTGCCGTCATTAAGGGTCTGCAGTTCAACAGCGTCTGGTCCATCGGCAACGGCAAGCAGATTGGTATCGAGGACGTGCTGCAATACATGGACGAACACTTCAATGCCGAAACGGACTCACTGGTCAAGCTGCTCTATATCGAAAACATCTCCAACCCCGACAAACTGCTGTTCCATGCCAGCTCACTCATCCGCAAGGGCTGTCGCATAGCTGCCATCAAGGCAGGTTCGTCGGAGAGCGGCAGCCGTGCGGCATCCAGCCATACGGGAGCCATCGCCTCCAGCGACGCTGCCGTCGAGGCATTGTTCCGCAAGGCGGGCATCGTACGCTGCTTCAGCCGTGAGGAACTCACCACCGTGGGCAGTATCTTCACCCTGCCACCGCTCAAAGGCCGTAATTTCGCCATCGTCACACATGCCGGCGGCCCTGGCGTCATGCTCACCGACGCCCTCTCGAAGGGCGGACTCAACGTCCCGAAGATTGAGAGTCCCATGGCCGACGAACTGAAGGAACAACTCTTCCCTGGCTCTGCCGTTGCCAACCCCATCGACATCCTTGCCACGGGTACCGCCGCCCAGCTCGGACTGGCCCTCGACTACTGCGAACACAAGTTCGACAACATCGACGCCATTGCCGTCATCTACGGCACACCAGGACTCTCCACGCTCTACGAGGCCTACGAGACGCTGCACCAGAAGATTCTCGAATGCAAGAAACCGATATTCCCCATTCTCCCCAGCCTCCATACCGCAGGCCCCGAGGTGGCGGAATTCCTGCAGAAAGGCCACGTCAATTTCTCCGACGAGGTAACGCTGGCCACCGCCTTGTCGCAGGTCATGAACACCCCCGCACCGGCACCACCCGAGGTACAGCTCTACGGCATCGACATCTCGCGACTCAACAAAATCATCTTCGGCATCGAAGAGAATGGCTACGTATCGCCTCAGACCGTCCGCGACATACTCTCCTGTGCCGGCATCCCCCTCGTTCCCGAACTCGTCGCCACCTCCAAGGACGAACTCACCGCCTTCGCCCAACGCGTCGGCTATCCCGTCGTTGCCAAAGTCGTTGGACCCGTCCACAAGAGCGACGTCGGCGGTGTCGCGCTCAACATCCGCACCCCCGAACACCTCGCACTCGAGTTCGACCGCATGATGCAGATTCCCGGCGCTACGGGCGTCATGGTTCAGAAGATGCTCCGTGGCACCGAACTCTTCATCGGAGCCAAATACGAGGAACGCTTCGGCCATGTCGTGCTCTGCGGACTCGGCGGCATCTTCGTCGAAGTTCTCAAGGACGTACGCTCCGGTCTCGCACCGCTCACCTACGGCGAGGCATATTCCATGATCCACGGTCTGCGGGGCTATAAAATATTACAAGGTACGCGCGGACAACAGGGCATCAACGAACAGAAGTATGCCGACATCATCGTCCGCCTCTCTACCCTACTCCGCTTCGCCACCGAAATTAAGGAGATTGACATCAATCCCCTCTTGGCCGATGGTGACGACGTCATCGCCGTCGACGCCCGCATCCTCATCGAAAAATGAAAGAGGGGTGAAAAGCCGAGGGGTCGAGAAGTTACTTACGTTCGAAAGAACAAAGATTTAGAGCCCCTTGTAAGGGGCGGCTATAATGCAGGGATTAAAAAAAGAGAAAAATCCTTTGGTTCTTTGCTCACTTATTCGTAACTTTGCCAGCTGAATGACGAAAATACAGAAGACAAACATCCTCTTGGCACTGATATGTGCGGTATTGGCCGTGTTGTGTGTGCTGAGCATCATGGAGAAATAGACTATGAACAAACAACGACTCATCATACGAATCAGTCGTGACGGCATCATGTTGTCGTGCACTGAAGAGAAAACCGTCAAATTCGAGCGCTACCCGCTGAACAGTGGTATTGCGCTGGCAGCCAATATGCGCGAGGCTCTACAGACGGTGGCGATGCTGAAGGACGAATATAACAAGGTAGTGGTACTGACGGATACGCCCGTACTGACTATTCCTGTCTGTCTGTTCAACGAAGAGGAGCAGGTGAAGCTGTATCAGCATGCCTTTACCCAGCGGGAACAGCAGTTGGTGATGCATGCCATATTGCCCGACCTGAATGCTGTGGCTGTGTTCTCCGTGCAGAAAGACCTGTATCAGGTACTTCGCGACCGTTTCCAGCAGGTCAACTTTCAGCCACTGATGTCGGCCGTATGGCATCACATGTATCAGAAGAGTTTTACGGGTCAGAACCAGAAGTTGTACGGTTATTTCCACGACAAGAAGATAGAGGTGTTTGCCTTTGGACAGAACAGGTTGAAGTTTCAGAATGTCTATAACGTCGGCACAACGGAGGATACCGTCTATTTCCTCTTGTCCGCTTGGAAGCAGTTAGGACTGGATGCGCAGAGCGACGAGTTGCATTTGTCCGGACAGATGGCAGACAAGGAAGAGCTGAAAACTCTGTTGCAGAAGTTTTTGAAGCGTGTGTTTGTGAGCAACCCAACAGGGGAGTTCAATCGGGCTCCCGCCACACTGGTGGAGGGCATGCCGTACGACATGATGCTTATGTATCTGATAAGGAGTTAGAGAAGTTTAAGAAGTTAAGGAAGGGATGCGAATCATCACAGGAAAATATAAAGGCCGGCATTTTGACATACCGCGAACGTTTAAGGCACGTCCGACGACGGACTTTGCCAAGGAGAACATTTTCAATGTACTCGTGCAGTATGTTGACTTCGACAGTGCCGAGGCTCTTGACTTGTTTTCCGGAACGGGCAGCATCTCGCTCGAACTGGTGTCAAGAGGCTGCAGCCGTGTGGTCAGTGTGGAACTGGACCGTGACCATCATCGCTTCATCCAAGACAGCATGAAAAAACTGAACGACCAGACATGCATCCCCATCCGTGGCGACGTGTTCCGTTTTTTGAAGTCGTGCAAGCAACAGTTTGACTTCATCTTTGCCGACCCTCCTTACGCGCTGAAAGAACTGGCTACCCTACCCGACCTTGTGTTTGAACGTCAGCTACTGAAAGAAGAAGCCCTTTTCGTGCTGGAGCACGGAAAGGACTATGACTTCTCGGAACATCCACATTTCGTGGAACATCGCCAATATGGCAGCGTGAACTTCTCGTTGTTCCGTTAAAACAATCACTATTTAAAGTTCCACTTGCTGTTGTCGCTGTTGAAATCGTAGACGGCGAGCGTCGGCGTGGAGTCACCAGCAGAGTAGAGGCAATACGTGGCATTGATGCCCCCGATGCCGGGAATGGCCTTCGGCATGATGCGATAGGTGCCATCAGTAAGTTGCTCGATACGCCAAAGCTGCTCGTCGGCGCCAGTATAGGCAGGAACGGTGGTCACCTCCTTGTCGGCAGTAGCGGCGAGTGCACGGTCGGTACCCTCGATAGTGATCTTGAAGTAGGGATTGCTGAGATAACCACCAGCCTCATCGACGGGAGTGATGGTCCAACGCTGATGAGGACGGTACATGTAATCGCCAATGCGAGCAGGGATGTCACCTGCGGGCCATGTGGCCTTTACTTCATCGAGTGTCTGGTTGGCAATGGGCTTGACGGGTTGCTGCATCTGATCGCGGTTGAACCAACCCTGACGCTGCTGCTGCATACGGACGAAATCGACGGTGAGTTCGAGGGCGTAGCCACGACGCTCGCTGAGGATTGCCAAATTGCCACCCTTGAAATTGTCGCCAACGACAGGCCAGCCGTTCTTCCATACTATCGGACGGACAGCAAGTGTGGAGCGACCGCTCAGTTCGAAGTCTGCCTCCCAGTGGAATGACATCACTTCGACACCCTCGTCAAGAATATAACGTCCGAAGTGTCCGGCACCGCATGCGCGCTTCTCGGCAGCAACGACCATCTTGCCGCCACCATGAAACATATCGCGGCCGACATTGTCGAGATAAGGTCCTTCGACGCTACGCGAACGGCCTACTACGATATTATATGTAGAGTTGACGCCGTCGCAGCAAGTGCCGTGAGTGCCGAGCAGATAATACCAACCGTCGCGATAGATGAGGTCAGAGGCCTCGCAGTCGATGGCGATATCCTTCTCTTTGTTGCCGCTGACGCGGAATCCCGTCTTCGGGTCGAGCTCGATGAGGCGGATGGTGCCGAAATAGGTACCGTAACTGACCCACAGACGACCTGTCGTGGGGTCTAGAAGCATGCCTGGGTCGATGGCGTCCTGATCCTCCATACCGTCAGAGGCACATACCTCTACCGCCTCCGTCCATTTGAAGTCGGGCGACTTGGGGTCGAGAGTCTTGTTCCACATGGTGAGGATGCGGCCAGCATGACCACCGCCAAGACCACCACCAGTGGCTCCGTAGATGCAAAGGTAACGGTCACCGATTTTCAAAATGTCGGGAGCCGCACCGCCACCGGGACGATCGGCACCACTATGCCAGTTCCAGCCGTCGTCTGAGATGATGCCTCCGCCACCAGTGCCGAATGTATACCATTTACCGTCACACTCGGCAAGGGTCGAGGGGTCGTGAATGTATGGTGCGCCGATTTGCGCATTGGCAGCAGCAGTAATAGCGAGTGCTGCCAGGATGCTATATATTTTTTTCATAGTCGTTATGTCGTTATTATATTATTTCGAGGATGATGTTACCTTATAATTCTTTACCGGGTTACCTTTCTCGTCGAGGAAACGGACGCAGAAGTCGCTCATGCCTGGGCCGTTAATAATGGCACCACGCAGGATGTTACGGCCTTTCTTCAGGGTGAGACGTGGCGACATGGCGTCGTCCTTCACCATACGGCGGTCGCCAGAGAGCAGCAAAGCTTCCTCGCCATTGAGCCACCACATAGAAGCAGAATTAGAACCGACAGCCAGACGGACGTTCGGGATGTCCTCGTCGCAGTCGATGATGGTCACTGCCCAGAAGAGCACGCCATAGACTTTCGTACCCCACTTCTCAGCGAAGCGGAACAATTTGACGTTGAACATGTTGCTTTCCAGTGCGTGCCACGTCAGCGTCTGTTTGACGGTCTTCACCTGAGGACCTTCGGGCTGCTGCTGAGCACCACGACCAAAGCCTGCGGGGGCTTGTTCCTGCTGGAACACAGCGGTCACCTTCTGACCATCCTTCGGCAGAATGGTCTGCTGACCTTTGAAATATTGGCGGTTGAAGTGTTCGCGGAGATAGCTGTCAGTGAAGACGGTGTTGCCAGAGTTAGGCTTGTCGATAGGTTCTAAGAGCATCCAGCGACGGATGAAGCCTTCGTCGTCAGGCTTGGCTGCCGGAGCCTTGGCATCTACATGTGTAAAGTAGTCGGGACGGTTCTTGAACTGTACCCAGTTGACGCTGAGTTCACCATCGCCCTCGTTAGTCACGACGAGGTTGGTGACGCCCTTCGGTGTGTACTCCAAGTTAACAGACTGTGTGAGCCACTGGTTGCGCAGGTCACGACGGAAGCGAGCCATCATGGGATTAGCAGGTTCCTCGGGCCTTACTGTCAGTGTGACACGAGCGATGACCTTGCCCTTGGCACTGCCCTCGCGGACGCACAGCTCGGTATTGTCAGCAGCCTTTACGTTGATAATCATGTAGCCGTCCTTGATGCAGCTGAAATCCACATCGTCATATTTCAGCCAACTGCCCTTCTTCGGCAGGGTGGCCATGTAGCTGCGGAAGGTATTGACGGTATCGATGAGTTCGGTGGTGACACCCTCGCTAGCCGTGCTATAGCGGTCAATCTCAATCTTCTCGGTAGCCTTGTTGATGCCCACGCCACGCATGGTTTTCTTCACCTCCTGAATAGTACCGTCGGGATTGAAATAGAGTTTGTCAATCTGAACAGAACGGCGCTTGTCGTCGCGAGGCGAGAAGGCGTTCTGGTGATAGAACAGATACCACTGACCCTTGTAGTTGATAATGCTATGATGGTTGGTCCAACAGCCGTTCTCGTGCTCGGGCATAATGATACCTTTGTATTCGTAAGGACCCATCGGATTCTTACTCATGGCATAGCCCAATACCTCGGTATTCTCACGCACATACGGATAGGTCAGGTAATAGTTGCCGTTATACTCGAAGGCAAAGGGGCCTTCAGCCTGACGGCTGGGCAGGTCTTTGAGGCAATTGACGCCATACATCTCAAACTCGCGGTCGCCCCACTTTACCTTTTCCTTGGGTGTGTCGTCAGCCAGTTCCTTCATATTGGGTTTGAGTTTGGCACAACGGCCATTGCCCCAGAAAATGTAGGCGTTGCCGTCGGAAGCCTGGAGCACACAGGGGTCGATGCCGTTGATGCCCTTGATAGGTTCTGGTTCACAGATGAACGGTCCCTCGGGACTGTCGGCAATGGCGACACCGACACCAAAACCACGGCCGTCTTTAGGAGCAGAGGGGAAATAGAAATAGTACTTCCCGTTGCGCTCGACACAGTCAGGTGCCCACATTGAATAAGAGTCTGGACGCACCCAGGGTACTTTGTTCTGAGTGACAATCACACCGTGATCTGTCCAGTCGGTGAGATTCTCGGAGGAGAACACATGGTAGTCCTCCATGCAAAACCAATCCTGTCGCTGTCCCTCGGGAGGGAAGATGTCGTGCGACGGATACAGATACACCTTACCGTTGAATACACGCGCCGTTGGGTCGGCAGTGTACTGATCTCGGATAATCGGGTTTTGTGCCATAGCAGCAACTGCTGCCAGGCACAACCCTAAAGTTGATAATAAAGTTTTGTTCATATTTTTTAATTACTTGAATTGCCAATAATCGAGACGAACGTCACCCTGTGCCTTGTCAAAGCAGATGTAAAGGTCATGAACACCCGTTGCACCAGTGACCTTCGTAGTAAATGCCTTGTATTTCTCCACAGAACCTGTGCTCTTGATGGTTGCAGTACCAATGACGTCGCCCTTTACGCTGTCTATGTGCAGGGTAACGGTACAGCCTGCCTGAGCGGCTGCAGCAGCGATGATGCTGAATTGCTTGGCACCCTTGCTACCGAAGTCGACACCACGCAGACGGATATACTCTCCGTCGTTGATGTCGTAAATGTACATGTTACGCTTACCTGTAGATTCCGGCATATCCTTGACAACACCAGTATTCTGGATGCCCATCTTCGAAGATTTCAGACCATAGCCCCAGTTCATGGTCTCGGCCTCCACACGGCGATAGGGGTTCAACCAGTGCAGCTGCTTCATGGGTTCCTGGTCGAGCCAGTAGGGAACCTCCTGAATGGTACCATCTGCGTTATAGGTAATCTCTGTAGCAGAGACGGTACGACGCTCATGGTGCTCATAGGTATCGAGGTGCATCAGATCGTAGTTCTGACCAAAGACATAAGAGTGGCCTTTGAAATCACAGATGCCAGGATGGTTGCCACGGTCGCGCTGAGTGGGCTTCATGATGTAGTTCTTCCACTCCCAAGGGCCAGTAGGGCTGTCGCTCATGGCATAGCCCAGCGCCTCTGGACAGCAGGTCGTAGCATAGCTGAGATAGTACTTGCCATTGCGCTTATAAAGCCACGGACCTTCCTGATAGTTCTTCACAGCCCATGTAGCCTTCTCGCTCCAAGGTGCGCGGAGGTTTGCCTTAGCACCTTCCTGCTTGACAGGACGCATGATGCCATCCTTGGGATTCAGCACGAAGATGTCACCCTTGGTAGAGATCATGTCTGTATTCAACTTGGTATAGTAGACATGGGGGTTGCCCCAGTACATATAGGCCTGACCATCGTCATCGGTAAAGACGGTGGGATCGATGTCGTCCCAGTGCTCCTTCTGCCAAACAAGTGGTTCACCAAGGGGATCCTTGAAAGGACCGTAGGGAGAATCGCTCACCAAGACGCCAATGCCATGACCATGCAGGGGAGCATAAAGATAGTACTTGCCATTACGTTCTACTGTCTGGATAGCCCAAGCGCCATTCTCACGACTGCGCCAAGGGAAGTCTTTCAGCGAAGCCACAGCACCATGCTCTGTCCAGTTCACCATATCGGTAGTTGACCACAGCAGCCAGTCGTACATAAAGAATCCAGCAGAGCCCTTTTCGTTTTCGTCGGGGATGTCCTCAGGAGAGGCATCGTGTGAGGTATAGAGGAACAGCGTGTCGCCCACTACAAGCGGTGAGGGGTCGGCAGTATATTTCGTCTGGAACAGCGGCATGTTCACTTGCTCCAGTCCGCGCATCTCCCACCAGTCGAAATTGAACAGTTTTGGACCCTTACGACCTTTGAAGACGAGGTAGAGGTCACGGGTGTGCAAACGAGAGGGATAGCTGTCGAGCGCAGCTAAGTCGGTAGTGATGGTCTGCCACTTCTCCCAGCCGCCAGTGCCAGGGACATCCAGTGTGCCAAGCAGTTGACCGCCGACACTATCCAAACGGATTTCTATTTGTCCACCACGCAATCCACTGGCTACACGGGCTGTAAACGTTCGTGGTGTCTTGTAGCAGAGATGCACGGCCTGCAGTTTGATATAATCACCATTATGGATATCCGTGACGTAAACACCCACCTCATCGTTTTGCTCGGTTTTCACTCCCTTCGAGAACGCCATGATCTCAGCCTCCACCTTGCGATAGGGGTCGAACTTGGCAATGGGCTTTACGCCCTCGTCGGTAGGCATGATGGTGGGGAAACTGCCGTCGGCATTGTATTTGAACTCCTCGACGGCAACACTACGGCCGAAACCGCCACCATTGGGTAACTTGCCCGTATGGTAGAAGAAATAGCTGTGACCCTTATAGTCTGCCACACCGCAATGGTTGGTAAACGACTTCGTGTCACACAACGGCATAATCTCGCCAGCATACTTCCAAGGACCAGTGGGCGATGGAGCTGTACTATAAGAGATATGCTCAGGCACTCCACCGGCTGCATACAGTAACTGATAGGTGCCATTACGCTTAGTGAGCCAAGGGCCCTCGACATAAGAGTCCTTGTACTGCTTGCCTTTCTCGCGCTTGCTCATGATAGGACCGCCAAAGGCCTCTTCGGTCATATCAAGACGACCCAGTTCGCCACTATAGGATATCATGTCACGATTCAACTTCAGGTAGTAACATTGCGGATTACCCCACATGAGCCACGCCTGTCCGTCGTCATCAATCAGTACGGTGGGATCAATATGGTCCCAAGAGCCATTCTCAAACAGCGGCTTACCTATTGCATCGCGGAACGGACCAGTAGGGCTGTCGCCAACGGCTACGCCAATGGCCATACCGTTCGAAATCTTTGAATGGGCGCAGATGTACCAGAAGAATTTTCCGTCGCGTTCCACACACTGCGAAGCCCATGCACGGTCGTCGGCCCACGAGAAACTCTCCAAGGCCAATGGCGACCCGTGGTCCTGCCAGTTTACCATATCCTTCGTGGAATACACACGCCACTCCTGCATCCAGAAGAAGTCGGCATTATCTTCGTCATGACCCGTATAGACGTACATCGTCCCGTCGTGCACCATCGGAGCCGGGTCACTGGTGCACCATGTCTGCACAAAGGGATTTTGCGCAGTGCTGCCCAACGCCATTGCAAGGGCAGCAACAAGTATTGTTTTACGTTTCTTCATCATATAAAGAGATAATTAGTTTTTTGTGTTTGCAAAGATACGAAGAATCCGCGAAACAAACCTTTTGAAATGTTTCGCGGACTTTTTTTTGTGTATCATGAGTCTGCTATTGTCGCATTTTTTGCTTGCGGTCTTGCCAGATTTCGAAACTATTGATAATATTCTGCCACAAAACGTAGCATCCAGCTCCAACGGAGGCAACGGGGTTCAGGTACATATATGCCACCCAAATACTGAGTGCCGTATTCTTTTGAAACAGTCCCTGTCCGGCATTCACCTCTTCACCTAACCAACGACCTACACCTCGTCCTATCAGGAACTGTACAAAGCACAAAATCAGTGTCGTCACGGCTATCCAACAGAGCAGCATGACAGTGGCATTGCTGTGAACGATATTTTTGACCGTAATACCTGTGGTAATGCTCAGCGAGATAGCCCACGTGTAGAAACTGAGGTTGGGCATAGCGGCAATCTTCTGCTGCAGACGGGGCAGGTAATGTTTGATGAACCATCCGAGTACCAAGGGCAGCATCAGCACGATGGCAACCTTATGGAGAATGACCAGAAAGGCTTCGAGGAAAGCGACACCTGCAGAAGGTTCAAGGATGGGGAATACCAATGGAATGAGGATGGTTGACGCCAGTGACGACAGGATGACATATGTCGTCATGGTACTGATATTGCCACCCAGTTTGCCAACGACAACAGGGGATGCTGAAGCAGCAGGTCCGATGATGCATGTCAGCATAGCTTCCCACAGCAGTTTCTGTTCGGCATTATCCTCCACCCAGAAAATGATGCCAATAGTTGCAGCAACAAGCAGTAGCTGGGCTATCAGAACGCCAGTATGCCAACGGTGGGGAAGTAACTGATGATAGTCGACCTTACAAAACGTGATGAGCAGGGTGAGGAAGACAAACAGCGGGAAAATGACATCGAATATGGGACTCAACTGATTGCCTAACGTATCAAGTGCAGGCACCCAATAAAACGTCAGATAAGCCACAGAACCTATGACAATAGCCACAGGAAGTGTCCAATTCTTGATAAAACTGATGAACTTATTCATAAATTTTCTGCAAAAGTACGCATTTTCTTTGAAAAAATTACTATCTTTGCAGGAAAATAACTAAAACACGATTATTATGTTAGACAACGAACGGGGGCTTTACATTGCCCATTGCGCCAATGGAGCGCTCAGTATTCAAGGAAAAATGGCAAACCGTCACGGACTCATTGCAGGTGCTACGGGTACAGGTAAGACGGTGACGCTACAAGTAATGGCAGAAACATTCTGCCAAGCCGGTGTGCCGTGTTTCATGGCTGATATGAAGGGCGACCTCAGCGGTATTTCGCAGGTCGGAAAGATGAGTGGTTTTATCGAGAAACGTCTGCCGGAGTTCGGCATCGAGAATCCGCAATTCCAGAGCTGTCCGGTACGTTTTTACGACGTCTTCGGCGAACAGGGCCATCCCATGCGTGCCACTATCTCACAGATGGGCCCGCAGTTGCTTTCGCGACTGATGCAACTGAATGAGATACAGGATGGTGTGCTGAACATTGTGTTCCGCATTGCCGATGAGCGTGGTCTGTTACTCATTGACATCAAAGACCTGCGTCAGATGTTGGACTGGGTATCGCAGCATGCCAAAGAGTATACAACCAAATATGGCAATATCTCCACTGCAACCATCGGAGCCATTCAGCGCGCGTTGTTACAGTTGGAGAACCAGGGTGCCGATAAATTCTTCGGTGAACCGTCGTTCGACATCTATGACCTCATGCAGACAGAACAGGGCAAGGGTGTGATGAGTGTGCTGGCAGCTGACAAACTAATGCTCCAACCGAAATTGTACTCTACGTTCCTGTTGTGGCTGCTCTCTGAACTTTACAGCACGCTGCCTGAGGTCGGCGACCTGCCACAGCCCAAGCTTGTGTTCTTCTTCGACGAGGCGCACATGCTATTTACAGATACGTCGAAGGCTTTGCTTGATAAGATTGAACAGGTCATCCGTCTTATCCGTTCGAAGGGCGTGGGTATCTATTTCATCACACAGAGTCCTACCGACATCCCCGAGAATATCCTCGGACAGTTGGGAAACCGCGTACAGCATGCCTTACGAGCCTATACGCCGAAAGACCAGAAGGCTGTGAAGACAGCAGCAGATACCTTCCGTGCCAATCCTGCTTTCAAGACCGACGAGGCCATCATGAACTTAGAGACTGGTGAGGCCCTGGTGTCATTCCTCGATGAAAAGGGTGCCCCCAGCGTCGTCGAACGTGCGAAGGTGCTATTCCCACTGTCACAGATTGGTGCCATTACGGAAGGACAACGTCTCGACCTCATCAAGCAGTCGCGTATCTACGGCAAATATGACACTCCCATCGACCGCGAGAGTGCCTTCGAAGTGCTGATGGCAGAGGCCGAACAGGCACTTGCCGAAGCCGAGAATACAGAGGTTGCAGAGGCAGAGAAGCCTGCTAAGGAGGAGAAAAAGAAGCCCGGCATTATGTCGAAAGTTTTGAAGGCTGTCATCACTGCCGTCACTTCTACGTTGGCAGCCGTGCTGGGCACCGTCGTGTCAGACGCTGTGACTGGTAAGAAAACCAAGTCGAGGACATCGACAACAGGACGCGTCGCAAAAAATGCTACGAGTGCCGCCACCCGTACCATTACGAAGGAGCTCACTCGTGATATTCTTGGGAACTTAGTGAAGTAGGTAGTAGGGAGATATATTTCGAGATTGTTCACAATAAATAAAGCCTGAGCTCTCGCCCAGGCTTTTTCCTTACTTAATCACAATCTTTTTACCTCCCTTGATATAGAGCCCAGGACGCAGGTTGTTGGCATTCACGCGACGTCCGTCAAGTGTATACCAGTTGTCGTCCTTTATTTCCTTAGTTACCTTTACGTTCTCGATACCTGTCGACGTATCCTCCTTCAGTGTGCAGAAGGTGAAATAGGTCGGTTCATCGAACATAGCGGGATGGCTGGCATCCTTGAGGTACTTGCCTGTACCAACATTCTTGATAGCCCAGCCCTTGCCTTCCTCATACTGCAGTTCCCATCTTGCACCATCTGGGATAGCATAACCTCTCTGACTATTCAGACCATTGAGGAAACAGCAGTCGCCATCTACAGCCTGTGAATTCAGATAGGCTTTGTTATTACCCACCTCATAGTCTTCACCTTCGGGAGTAACAAGTTTCAGACCACGAACATTTCCACTTGTACTTCCCACTTTAGCAAGTTTAAAGAAATAGCCCTCATTCATGAATTCATCGAAAGCCTTACTGTAATAGTCGAAACCAAGCTCTGAACCGCCAGGAGCAAAGAAAGCCTTCACGCTTTCCTCGTTGACGATAGCAAATGTCTTACCAGTTAAAGTTGACAAATCTGTGTAGCGCTCATCAACAGTCAGGTATTTGTTGTACTGGTCAGGATTATTCATTACCTCCAGAACTTTCTCTGCATAACGCTTTCCGAAGGTACGATAGCCTGCAGCAGAGAAATGCCAGGGGTCAACACCATTGCCAGGGATGCCTTCGGCTGATACCACATGACCGGTAGGAATAACATCAGGTATCTTCGCTACCACATGATTATGCCATGAGCAGCCACCACCCATATTCTCATACTCTGTCTCACCGACATAGATATGTACATCGGCAGCCCTGAGACCAAGGTCTTTCAGCATGTCTTTATAAATCTTCTTCACCATGCCAGGCCACTTCTCGTCACCATTGTTCGAACAGCCCTGATGCAATAGAATACCCTTGATGACACCTACCTCCTGAGCCTTCTTAGCCATATCGATGATACGACCATAGGGGTTGCCACCATAGTGACGCTTAGCCAGTGTGACCCACCACTCTGTTGGGTTTTCCTTTATCCACTGCTCGTATAAGTCCTTATCGAACATCTGGATGGGGCTACCACCCATGGCAACGGCAATGACACCAATTTTCTTGTCAGGCAGCTCCTTCACCATCGTGCGACCAAAATAGTCGGTAGGCCCAAGTTTGCCGTCAGGGCTGACAATAGGGCACTCGGCCGTATACCACTCACCAAGTTTACGCTTGGGATTGGTATTGTTGAAATCGCATGTTGCCAGCATCTGGAAACGTTCGTCAACATTGCCTACATCCTGAGACTCCCACTGGGCGTTGCCCTCCATGTTCGACTGTCCGAAACAGATATAGATATAGAAGTTCGGATCTACTTCAGCTTTTGCTCCGAGGATGGACACCAACATCAGAGCGACTGATAAAATTGTCTTTTTCATTATCTTTGTTATTTTCAATTCTCAACTCTCAATTCTTACAAGCTGTATTCCAGCATAATCATGGTATATGGGTCAACGTCGACGTCGAACTTCTTCTTAGCCTTGATGGTCTCCGTCTTCGGAGCAATGGGCTGCTTTTCGTAGTTGTTCTCATCATTTGCCGAACCCGTGATGACAGTCTTCTTGGCCAGTTTCTTGATACCGAAACGGCTCAAGTCAATCTCAGCCTCTTTCTTCTCGTCACTGGCATTCACCAGTTTCACATACAACTTGCGGGTCTTTACGTTCAAGATGACACTCTGACCGTAGTGTACGCCCTCCTGCGGCTGCTCAACGCCCTTGGCGTCACCCTCGAAGTGTACGCAGTCGCCGTAGTAGTACTGACCGCTCGACTGTCCGAACATCTGCTGCACATAATAGCTACAGGTCAGATATGGACGCTCGTTGTCGAAGTAAATCATGTCGGGGTTCCAGTTTGTATTAGTCTTCTTGGCGAAGAGCGGTGCATACGACGTCATTGCCACGATATCACCATTGCGCTCTACGTGCAACAGATACAAGCCCTCTGCCAGTGCATCGATGAGTTTCTTGTCCTTGGCAGCATACTCACCCAGATAGACCTTGGTCTTGCGGTCGCGGGGATATGCATCATACTGGCGCTTGTTCAGGAAATAGGTGTTGGGCTCGTAGTAGTGCTCGTCAATTATCGGCATTCCCAACTCGTCGGCCAGTTTCCAACCGTTTTCCAAATCGGCATTGCCAGGATGTGAACCAGGACCGGCTGTTCCTACGATGACGATTTCGGGATGCTTCTCCATTACCTTATTATATATATAACGGAAGCGCTCACAGAACTCGGGAGAAATTTTCTCCTCATTACCCAAACCGAGGTACTTCAGGTTGAAGGGTGCGGGATGTCCGGCATCGGCACGCATCTTTGCCCACTTGTTCGTAGCAGGATCGCCATTGGCCCACTCAATGAGGTCGATAGCCTCAGCAACCCATTCGTCCATCTCGCTCATGGGCACAACATCCTGAGCCTGTGTGGGATACATGCCCCAGCCACCATTAGTTCCCTGACAACTTACACCACAAGGCAAAATGGGTACAGGCTCCATACCGAGATCCTCGCAGAACTGGAAATACTCGAAATAGCCAAGTCCCATGCTCTGGTGGTAGCCCCACGTATTCTTCAAACCGCGACGCTGCTCTTTCGGACCGATAGTGGTCTTCCAGCGATAGGTATCCCAGAAACCATCACCACCACCGTGAACCACGCAACCGCCGGGGAAGCGCATAAACTTCGGCTGCAGGTCGGCCAGAGCCTGTGCCAGGTCCTTGCGCAGACCGTGACCCTTATACGTATCCTCTGGCATCAGTGATACCATGTCGATATCCATTTCGCCATTAGTCAACATGAGAATCTGCAGTGCAGCATTCTGACAGGTGCTGTCAGGCGTCAGCACTGTCTCGTATTTCTTCCAGTTCGCGGCATCAACAGTCAACGTGGCGTCAGCCAACAGTTTTGGGTCCTTGCCCCAGCCCTGAGGTTCGACAAGTGCGATACGAATCTGCTTAGCATCACCATAATTGCGGAAGAAGGCAGAGAAATCGTACTTAACGCCGGCCTTCACAGAGATGCCGTCAAAACCATCGTTCTCTATACCATAGCCTTTCCAACCCTTGTAGTCGTAATATTCCTTGGTGCGTTCAGCAGTCAGACGCATATAGGTGGGATTGTTGGGATGGATGCCTTTATCCTTGCGGACCTCTATCAGTCCCAGTGAATGGCCCGGGCGAATCACTTTCCACGACGTACCGGCTCCCCATCCGTCACGCTCGGCAGGGCTGTATTCAAACGAACCGTTCTCAATGAGTTCGGCATACAAACCACCATCAGCACTCGACGAGATATCCTCGAAGAAAATACCAATCAGTTCGTCACTAATCATTTTGCCGCCCTTGGGGGCTTTCATGGGTTTCTGGGCGTTCAACGCCAATACTGCTGCAACGATGAGTGCAATGCAGGAAATGATTCTTTTCATATCTTTTTGTTCACTAGTTTTAAATTTGCCTGCAAAGGTACACATAATATTTCACATGCGCGTACACATATGTAACACATACTATCAAAATTGTAACATGTAAACAGTAACAAACGAAATAAAAACAAAAAAGGAAATCCCGTTCGTGGAAATTTCCTTTTCAGTAGCGGGAGGGGGACCCGAACCCTCGACCTCCGGATTATGAATCCGACGCTCTAACCAGCTGAGCTACCCCGCCATTTTTTAGTGCTAATTTGCACCCGATTCCTTCAAATCGGCTGCAAAGGTATGAATATATTTCGAATTACCAAAACTTTTTTGCAAAAAAATTTCTTGTTTCGATATTTTTTTGTATTTTTGCAGGGAAAATATAATCTAAATCACCTGCTAATAACGACTGACTATGCAGAAACTAACTATTGAATACCCGCTGTCGACACAGTCACCGAAGATTATCTGGGACTTTATCAGCAATGCCCACGGCTTGGAAAAATGGATAGCCGACAAAGTGACAGAAGAGAACGACTTGATGACTTTCACATGGGGACATCCCTGGACAGAGCGCGACACCAAGCAGTCGCGAATCATCGAAATCGAGAAGTATAACCACATCCGTATGCTCTGGGATTACCACGAGGACACTCCCGACGCCGTCTGGGAAATGAGCATCCAAAAAAGTGATGTTACCGGCGAGCTCAGCCTTCTCATTACCGACTATGCCGTTGACGACGACGAGGAGGCCGATCTTCGCGGCATCTGGGACGACAATCTCGAGCGACTCCATCGCGTCAGCGGATTATAATAAAAAAAAGGGGAACCGACCAATCGTCAGTTCCCTTCCTTTTTATTCGATGTGACTCGCTATTTCACAAATACCTTGCGGCCATTGCGGATAACGATACCCTTATATCCTGTGCCAACCTTCTGACCAGAGAGGTTGTAAGAATCTCCAGTATTATCGTTGTCAATTTCTACATTGACAATGCCTGTAATCGGTTCTGTACAGGTGAACTTTATCTTGTCAATGTTGCAATTACCACCAGTGACGTTAATACGCAATGTATGCAGACCTTCCTTAAAGGCTTCCTTGACATTGCCTGTCTTCACCTCGTAGGTATCTTTGCCCTTATTAGGCACCTTCACCATAGGAATACTAGTCTCGTTACCGCTGTCATCTATCAGAGTCATCGTGAACTTAGAACCAGAGGTCTCCGATGATACAGTAGCCTCGTAAGAGTATTTACCTGCCTGTTCTACTTTGACGGAATATTCAGCCCAGTCACCATTGACAGCATTACCCCATGCAAAGCCATCAGAGGTTGCGACGATACTGCCGCCTTTGCTATTCACAACATTCTCAGCTTCGACTGTACCAGGCATACTGTAGGTCGGAAGAATATTGAATGTCATGCTCTTGATATAGAAAGGATAAAATGCTTCCTTAAATGGATTATTTTTATCATTTTCATCCTTGTAAACATTCTTGTCAACAAGCATTGTAAAAACATGGCGACCTGCAGTCAAGTATTTCTTAACCGAACAACGAACCTTTTGAAACTCAGTAGTACTACCAGTATTGGGGACATCAATGAAATCAGTAAGGAAATCGAGGTTATCGAACGAATATTCTGCCAGATGGAATCTTCCACCGTCTTTCGTTGAGGCGACTTCAACATCCATCGTGTAGAGACCATCCTCCTTCACATCAACAGTGTAGTCCATCCACTGACCAGCTTGGGTAGCGGTAGTGCTGAACTTGTCACGTGACTTGTATACTGTGGCCGATACGCCAGAGTAAGAAACGCCAGAGACACCTTTGTCAAACTCTCCCGCATCGACAGTACCCGGCAGTTCAGGAAGCGTCTCATTATAAGGCTCACGTTTGGTGGTTCCAGAAAGCGCCTGGAAACGGCCGTAACGCTCGTAAGTAGATCCGTCAGTAGTGGTCACTACAGCTTTCGTATCTATCCAACCAGGAGTAGTTGATTCTGGTACGGCATATTCCGTAAGATAAGGAGCCTCTGTCATAGTGTTAACCAGCTGATTATTCACATAAAGGTCAACCTTTTCAATAGTCTTTGTAGCCATTTTAGCACGGACCATAATAGGTAACACATCGCCCTTAGCCACCTTCAGCGAAGCAGGACGGATATAGATAGATGCCTCTTTTTTCGTACCGGGGAAAGGACCCTCAGCGTTCTTTGCTGCATCAGTCTGCATATACTCCTTTATCCAAGTCATAGCAGGACGCTCTTGACCATCTCTGTAAAGGCCAGAGTTGGCAACCCAAGTTGCTCCAAGAACATAGCCCCAAAGGGTAACACCTGCACAATAGTTTTTTTCCCACATTGTCGGCAGAACATTCTGATATTGTGTCTTCTGTTGAGCATCGTTAGCCTTGTCAATATCCAACTCAGTGATAAACATAGGCATCTTCAGTGCATTTTGTTGCTTCTCCAATGCATTGTTCAAATTCGTTTTGCTGATGTCTGTCACATCATGCGACTGATTACCATAGGCATCAATAGGCGCACCGGCATCACGCAACGTCTGTACTAATGTGATGTAGTTATTAATATCCCATTGGATGGAATTGTAGTCATTATAGATGAGAATGGCATCCGGCCAGCGCTCGTAGGCCATCTCAAAGGCCTTGATAAGCCAGTCGTAGCCTGTCTTACCACCACCACCTAATGTCTCTTTCATCAGGGGATTTCCTTTTTGGTGCAAACCAATAGCCTCGTTAACCACATCAATCATGGGCAGCACATCAAATTGCTCCTTAGCATGGTCAAACCAGTTGGTCATCGCAGCAAAGCGTTCTGCTGGAGCCAGACTCTCCAGCCAATTAGGATACTGGGCACCCCACACCAAAGCGTGGAACTTATAGGTGAAATTATGCTGCTTGGCATAGCTGAAGGCATTATTCGCTCCATTCCAGTTAAAATTGCCACGACTGCCCTCTACAGAAGACCATTTCGATTCGTTTTCACAGGTAATCTGGTTCCAAAGCGTATAATACTTAGGAACACCACCTCCAGCTTCAACATTTCCCCTGGTCGTAATGTTACCAAGGAACTTGTTGGGATTTGATGACAACTGTGCTGCTGACGGGAGTGCAAACAGGCTTACCGCCAGCAATAAAAAAAATCGTGTAAACGTTTTATTCATTCTCTTGATTTATGTTTATATTATTTTTATTTTCGCCTGCAAAATTACAACTTTTCACGCTATTAAACTTTGTTACATATAAGTAATACTTTACGTAGTGTTACATGTGCAGCAATAAAGGCAGGAACAAAAGGCAAGACTTTCTAAACTTTGTTAAAAGTACGTGCCTATATGCGCGTACGCAGAAGAGTTTTTGTATCTTTGCAAGTTGAAAGCCGTCTTGAACGGCGGGAAAGATTATTCGAATAATATAAAAAATAGTAGAAAGAAATGAAGAAAATGATGATGCTTGCAGCCATTGCTGCAACGTTAGTATCGTGTGGTGGGGGCGGTGGACGTCCTCAGTTTGGCGATAATGAGTATCCCGTGGTGACCGTGGGAACGTCGAGTACCGACATGCAGACCACGTATCCAGCAACCATCAAGGGTGTGCAGGATGTGGAAATCCGTCCGAAGATTCAGGGTTTCCTGGTAGAAATCAATGTAAAGGAAGGTCAGACGGTAAGTGCCGGTCAGACGCTTTTTGTACTTGACAATGCCACTTATCAGGCATCAGTTCGCCAAGCTCAGGCCGCAGTGAATGCCGCCCAGCAGCAGATGAACACAGCCCAGTTGACATATGACAATTCGAAACAGTTACATGCCAACCGCGTAATCGGAGATTATGAGTTACAGACATCACAAAACTCGCTAGAGAGTGCAAAGGCCCAGTTGTCACAGGCTCAGGCTTCACTGGCTAATGCCAAGGAGCAGTTGAGTTTCTGCTACGTAAAGTCACCCGCATCGGGTGTCGTTGGCACCCTGCCCTATAAGAGAGGTTCACTGGTGAGCGGTTCTAACGTATTGACTGACGTGGCCAACATCTCATCAATGGAGGTGTACTTCTCGGTAACAGAAAAGGAGGCAATGGTCATCTCGCAGACCGGTTTGGACCATATTCCTGCCGTGAAGCTTCAGTTGGCCGACGGCAGCATCTATGCCCACGAGGGTAAGGTGACGAAGATGAGCGGTGTGGTTGATCCTGAAACAGGTTCCGTTCAGCTCATTGCAGCCTTCCAGAATCCTGAGAGGCAACTGAAGAGCGGCGCTACGGGTACCATCATCATCCCGCGTCAGAACAATAACGCCATCATCATCCCCATGAACTGCGTCAGTGAGGTTCAGAACAAGAAGTTCGTCTACCTGCTGGGCAATGACAACAAGGTGAAGTATACGGAAATCAAGGTAGATCCGCAGACCGATGGCAACAACTACGTGGTGACCGACGGTCTGAAAACTGGTGACAAGTTTGTGTCAAATGGTATTACGAAACTTTCGGATGGTATGGAGATTGTCCCCATTACTTCTGAAAAATATCAGCAGAAGATTGATGATCAGGCAAAAGCAATGTCAGCAGGTGATGTACTTGGGGCTATGAATGCAGCTGACGGCGTAAAGACTCTTGTCATTGCTATCCTAGTTGGAATAGTTGTTATAGTTGTGATATTCCTGATAGGAATGTGGTTCGGATCATGGAGAGCGAAAAGAAAGTAAATAATCGAATTGTCAAATAGTAAATCAACATGACTTTTACAACATTTATCAAACGCCCGGTGCTGTCGACGGTGATTTCAATCCTCATCGTCCTGCTGGGTATTATCGGCCTGGTGTCGCTGCCTATTGAGCAGTACCCCAATATTGCGCCTCCTACCGTTGCGGTATGGACGAGCTATCCCGGTGCCGATGCCGAAACGGTGAAAAACTCCGTCATTGTGCCGTTGGAAGAGAGTATTAACGGTGTGGAAGGCATGGACTATATCACATCGACGGCTGGTGCCGGCTCGGCACAGATTAGTGTGCTGTTCCGCCAAGGCATGAATGCCGATATGTGTGCCGTGAACGTGCAGAACCGTGTGCAGCAGGCACAGGCCCTGTTGCCCGCCGAGGTAACGCGTATCGGTGTGACGGTGACGAAGCGCCAGTCATCACAGGTGCTGATGTTTACGCTGACTTCTGACGGCCGATACGACGACGAGTTTCTGACGAACTATTCGAATATCAATATCATTCCTGCCATCAAGCGT
>Ga0256407_10002385_pt1 | contig 36143 bp, 27 predicted proteins | sample RumenRJG_04DNA_FD_193489 | JGI IMG/M metagenome (GOLD analysis project Ga0256407, IMG submission 193489) | Bovine rumen microbial communities from Lethbridge, Alberta, Canada - RJG_04 | ecosystem: Host-associated > Mammals > Digestive system > Stomach > Rumen | place: Canada: Alberta...
GTGCAGTACAAGTATTGCACGGACAACTGATCAGTCGGTACTGACTGACGGCTTACGGCTTGCTGGCAGCAGGCAAAGGTTCCGTCCAAGGGAAGCCAAATTGCACAGGGCAATTTCAGAGTCAGCGGACGAGCTGCAGACACTGCTTCGGGACATAGGTATCTCCGATGGTCATACAGCACTGTGCCTTTATCCCTGGAATACTGGAGTTCCCCGAAAGCCGTGTCGGTAATCATGTCCGCAGGTGTGCGAACGTCACTACTGACACCGCTTTCGCCTTCCGTTCAGGGACGGACGGAAGTGAGGGTCATCGAGCCATTGTCGGCCAGTCGGCAGGATTTCCGCACGGGCTGCACTCCCGATGGTCGATGACTCAGCCTGTGACAGAAATCCGCTGACTGCTGGCAGAGGCTCTGCTGGCGGTTCTGTCATCGTTCCGCCTGCCCTTTCCGCCGTGCCATAAGCTGCTCCGCAAGGTGGCCCGATGTTCTTGCCAGCCACTCCTTGTCATTCAGGAGATGAATTTACGATGCAAAGGTATGAAGCCGTCGTCGGATGGCCTCGGTTTTCATTGCCAACAGGCGAAAATCTTCCTCATTATTTCATGATGAGCGTATTTCCGGCAGTTGGCAACACACCTTCCGATTGTCATGCGCCGCACGGCTACCTTTTGCGGGCATCGTAAAATCAATTCCCGAACGGCAAGGAGCAAAGGCTCCAAACCAAAGGGAAAAAATTAAACCCTCAAACAGATAGCAAATATGAGACATTGCGACACGTATCAAATTCCTGCTTATGCAGTACCCTACATCGCCAATGATGACCCGACAGGACTGAGTGACCTCGAAATCGAGCTGATTGACGGCTTTATGGCTTCTACTTTCCCTCGTGGATGCAGCGTCGATTGGGACACATGCCAAGAGCCACATTTCTCTCTGACTCCTGAGTTCGGCCAGCCTTGCGAGGTGTACGACGCTGTGATGTACGGCTATTGATTGAACTTTTCTGTCTGCACATCAATTTGTGCATATTGTTAGGCGGCCTCTTGGTTCGTGAGAATAGGGAGGCTATTTTCAAAGAGACGATAGACTACAAGATATAAAATCTACACTATGAAACATCAGCCCGGCACTGTTATCAATCGGAGTAGCGGTGTCTGGCATTTCTTTCCCTTGAAGTCCGTCGGCTGCTCCCGTCGCTGGTCGCAGCCTCGCGGGACGAGCCTTCTGCAAAGCCTTGCCCCGTTACAAGGTATCTCCGATGATCGGAAACCCAACCCTATACAGTAGACGTCTAGTCCTCATTCTTGGCTTCATTCAAATTCTTTACTGCTTCTTGGAAGAAAGACCTCCCCTGCATATCCTGAAATTTTACCAAAACACGACATTCTGTGTCGATATATGCCGTGATATTAACTTCGTCATTATCCTCCATTCCGAAACCATCTTCATCAGCAAAGTATCGTCCATCAGGATATAACATCCAATCAACACGGGCAACTCCATCTTGATAGTCCCCAATGCTAAGTCCACCATAATCGGCAACTAGTCTTTTTGCATCAGCGTTATGCTCTAATTGGTTAACATTGTCCCAATCTATATCATCGGAAGTAAAGCCAACCAAATATCCGTTTGCTTCTGAAATGGGATAGACCTTCTTTATAGCTGGATTAACAATAAAAATCTGCTTGTTACCATAAGACCGATTACTGAACCGTAGCATGCCATAACCCATATCACGATGATAATAATCTGCTTGATCGTCGCTTCTTTCCAAATCAGCCATCAAATCGTCGAAAGTTGGGTTCAACCGCCAGCGTCGCGCATCCCTTTCTTCAGAAACATTTATATTTTTCATGCTTGTCAACCCCCACTCACGTGATCGAGTTAAGAATTGACATAATTGGTCGCCAGTTATTATACCAGGAACAGGCTCAACTTTTTTATTTTTCCAAACGAATGTGTAGCCTTCTGAAGCTATCATTGCATCACGACGTTTTCGATGTTGGGAATCTAAAGCATAGAAAGCACGTTGCAAGAACTCACTTTTAACCGCATCTTCATGCGAAATATCATCCCATCCCCAATGAAAAGATGGTCGCATCCATTTGCCGTGAAGGAAACTAAGCATGTTTTCACTGTCATCACCCAAAGCAAAAACATAATTCAAGTCGACCAATACACTAGCAGGATACTGGGAACTGTCAGACAAATCAATTGTTTTCTCATCATGATTTTCACTTTGAAAAGAAAACTGACGTATTATATCAAATATGCTCATAATCTCACACTTTAACTATTCAACAATTACTCTATAAGCGAATACAAGATTGGATGACATTTCGTACTTCTGGATATAAGTTGTACCTCTTGCGATACCATATAATCTATTCCCCTCTATGCGTACAAATACACCATCTGCAAATATAAAAGAATCTCCATCCGAACAATCCATTGAATCACCGAGTTTTATAGTTATGGGGGCAGGAATAATTCGATAATACACAAAATCACCCGCCTGAGTCATAACTCCCAAGGCATTCTCAGTCAGCCCGGTAACAAACCATCTATATGTACGACGATAGCCATAACCGTTTGACCACAGATTTAGCATAACCCCATTGTATAGATATGTCCCGTAAGTCCATGAATCATAGCCATACTCAAAAAAATTGTCATACCCTGTATATGTTTTGTCTTCATTGAAAGTCAATACCTCATAATATCCCTTCTCCGTACTCCCCCAAAACCAGTCTCCTATAAGAGAAACCATTTCATTTCCAGATATCTCAATAAAGGTGATGCTATCAACTTTTGAAATAGTAATATCCTGCTTCATTCCATCCTTATAGTGCACTCTCATAGCGTTCTGAGCTCCAAGTGCATAGAAGGAAAACAGCAGACAAATTGTAACAACTATTTTATTCATAGTTTTGTCATGTCGTTATTTGCAACAAAAGTCCTTACTGAACATCAGTATTGACTCCGTCTCGTCTAGTGGAACAAAAATGATGTCAAGATGGAATTCTCCAGACACAGAAAAATTCAAAATATAATCATTATTGTATTCTGAAGTACGAACAATATGTGAAGGTATCGGACTATTCTGCATGTTCCCCCAAACAAACCCCAGATCATAGTTGTCAGGAATAAGCAATTCAGACTTCACCTTGTCTGGCCGAATAGCCATACATATAAGTGCTTTATTTCCACACTCGTCTTGCTTGTATATTTTGAAACCGCTACTTTGCTGTTCTATATTCAGTATGGAGACACAATTAATATCGTCTTTGTTTGTGATAAGTGCAATTATGCCATCTCTTGTATGGTGCTTCTTTAAGAATTTGTCACAAAGAATGGTGACGTTGACACCATTCATTTCAGGAAGCCACAGCTTGACATCTACGTCTACAGAACAATTGCTGAAATACTTTTTTTTGTTCATGAACTCTAGTATTCGATGAAAAACTATGTCATAATCGACCTCTGTAATATCAACAGATGCTCTATTCCCAAATATTTTTTTCAAACATCCCATCTCACCATTTCAGTTTCCTTTACAACCATATGACAAAACTTGGGAATCAAGATCCCCCACTACTTAATAACAGTTGGCTCATCTATTATAGGGCTATAGTGTCTAATTCGCCTTTTCTTATGGTTTCTTTTTCCCATTATTTGCTGCATCAATAGCAGCCTGCTGGTCACTTGAAACCACATCTTCGCCATGTTGGCTTACTTGGTTTATATTAACTGGGGGAATGTTGTTGTGATTATTCCCGCCAGTAGAATTAACATGACCAGTAGTTCCCACATTTCCGTTCCCACCTGATTGACTTGCCTGGGAAGACAAGGCGTTTTGAATTTTATTTGGGACAGTCGAGTTAACAGAATTAGCACCAGTACTTGCCTGATTGCTTGAGTTGGGTTTATCTGGTGCCGAACTATTATTAGGTCTATCTGGTGTTTGCTGAGACGAATTCTGTCCAGAATCGCCACTATGATGCCTTCGCTCTGGTTTTTTGCTGGGCTTTTGAGGATTCTCTATCTTCTCAGGACCTTTTTCTGGACTTTTAGAAAACCATGAACTTACAAAGAATAATCCAAGAGCTAATAGAGCAATTAGAAGAACTAAAGAAATATATTTAATAAGTTTTATGTTCTTCCCTTTTTGATCTTTGACAACACCATTTTGCCTTGCATCATCGAATCGAATGGTATCGGCTTTTTCTGGATTCAAAGATTCTTTCTCTGTAGTTTGCTCAACCAACTGGTCTTCTGTCCCATCCTTAACTTCTTCATTATTCTTTTCTACATCATCTTTATCATCCTGTGAATCCTCATCTACTTCAGCCATAATTGGGGCAGGCTTATTTGCTGCAGGAAGAATTGGAGCTACTTCAATAGGCAATGGATCAATGACATCAAGAACGTGAACAATAATGGCAGAATGATTATCCAAATTTTGGCTTGTCGCTTGCGTTAAGATTTTAACCTTATTCTCATCATCACCAGTTGCCTCAGAAAAATTGAAAAGAAGATTCTCGTCCTCCATCTGCTCTAACATGCCATCTGAGCACATATAGAAGTAATCTCCTTTTCTTATGTCAACAGTATGATAAATGTCTGGTTTCGGGTGACGTTCCATCTTAGGCTGCATAGCACGAGTAATGATATTCTTCTGCTTCGACTGCTTTGCCTCTTCAGGAGTTAACTCTCCTACCTTTATTAAATCGTTAACAAGAGAATGGTCATTCGTTTTAAACAGGATCTTCGTGTCTTCACGACCTTTCCCAGGACGAATATGGTAGACCCTACTATCACCCATATGTGCAATAGTACATCCTTTGTTATGGAATTTAAGGAAGGTCATTGTTGTACCCATCTTTTTCTCCGCACTAACATCCCCCATGGGTATTGCATCAAGTGATTCAAAAGCGTCATCAATGGCTTTCCTGAGATTATCATCAGTAAAATCGCCTTCAGCGTCTGGAGCACTCTCGAAAATGGAGTTACTCATTGCCGTGCAAACAGTAGAACTCGCAACTTCTCCAGCCTCATGGCCACCCATTCCATCACAAAGAATAAAAAGACGATCTGAATCTTCTTGTTTTTCATAAGCAGGGAATATGCTATCTTCCTGATGTGGTTTCCCCTCAGAATCAACACGCTGTCCGTATTCCCAAATACTATATATTTTTAATTTGTATCTCATAATAGTCCACGTTTAATTAGAAATCGGTTCCCTCTTCATCGGGAATCTCAAACTTCACATTTACATCAGGTAATTTGATGACATCCCCATGATTAAGAACAACACAGTCACCATATTCCAACAGTTCATTACCAATAAAGGTTTTGTTTGTCTTCTGCTTACACAAGGAGGCATAATGTACAAAACCTTTCCCTTGAACTTTCTTGATTTCAACAACCAGATGCTCACGGCTTAATCTTTTACTCCCTTCCATCGGAATTTGAAAATCTGCAGATGATTGCGAAGCACGTCTTCCAATAACATTTTTACCTGGCTTCAATTGGAAAGACGGACCAGACGGCATCACTCTCAATTTTCCAAGAGTAAAGTTCAGCCCTGTGCCAATGTCTGTACCTGGGTCAGATGAGTTTTTGTAACTTGTTTTTTCATCATCGCCAGGATATTGTGTACTTTCGTCATTGGCTTTGTCAACGACCTTCTTGAAATCATTAAAAGGTGACTTCTGTTTACAAATCGGGCACGTAACACTCTTAGACTCAATGCCCGCCTGATTTTTTACTGATAAAACAGCGCCACAATAAGGGCACTTGATTTTTATAATATCTTCCATTTGTTACTTACTTTTTTTCGGCCATGCCATTACTGGCATATTGTCACTAAACTTACCCCACATGACAGGATGTTGCTTGTCATGTGATATCTCAATAACTCCTTTATGAACGTAGTCGTAGAGTTCTTTAGCAGTAATAATTCGATCTCTGTTAGCATCAGCTCCACCTCGAAGTCCTTTTTGCAAATATGTTGTAAAGAAACCATTCTGCATTCCTCGGCGCTCAATAGATGTTTCATTGCTTCTAGAAGACAAAAACAACATGACATTAGCCTTTTGAGCCGCTTGTAATGAACTCTGAGACGAATTACCATTCGTTCTAATTTTACCCGAGAAACAAGCATCAGCAAAAATCATTTTGTTTTTGCACTTACTTGTTGCCATGGCTTTTCGCACTTGCGTATATGTCAGCTGTCCATCATAAGCAACAAATCCTCCTGGATAGCCATGTCCACTAAAGAATAGCACAACAATATCATCTGTACTCGCCTTTGCAAAAGTCTTTCGCATTGAGGATGTAATATTTTGCATCGTCGCTTGCTCATTCAACAATTGGATATATTCAACATCAGTATTCTTTGAATAAAGCCACGATATCGTCTGAGCATCTTTGGCAGGTAGGTTCAAGTCCATTGACGTGCCTGGATAATCAGTAATTCCTACTGACACCAAATACACTTTTGCATGAATCGTTGTAAAAGATATCAGTAAGAATACTAAGATGAACAACTTAAAAAATTTATGCATCATATACAGCGGTATCGTTGGCATAATCAATTTCGTTGTCATTTGAAGCATACGTCGAGCCATCTGGGTTCGAAATACCACCTAAATCATTAACTGTAATATTTTGTCCAGATATGTCAACAATTTCGTTCTGAGAGAGTTGCTGATCGCCATTAACATCAGAGCCCATTACATCAAACGTAGAATCACCATCGACATCTATCAGCACAACCTCCTGACCATCAACAACCAAGCCTCCAATATTTGCACCTGATTCTGCATCATGTACTACACCTAAAACTTCCACTTCTGGTTCGGCATTGACCACCGCGACTTCCTCAGCTGTATTATCTGCTGGAGTTACGTCGGCGACCTCTACTTCGTTATTATTGGTTTCGTGACTTTGGTTTGTCTGTTCGTTATTGTCGTTTGCAGCCACAACCTCAACATCTTCTGTTACAGGCGCATCATGTGAAGTGTTTGAAGAATGAGATGTGCTTGCAGTATCATGAGTTGCGTCACTATGCCAATTAAAATGGCTTCCGTATTCATCTCTCTGTTCTGCAGTCATTCCATTCCACTCTTCTTCTGTAAAGGTTGAATAAATGTTACCATGCCATTCAAACACACCACCAGAGCCTACTTCTGTCCTTGCAGCGGCGAATGCTTCAGAGAAAGACATATCATCGCTTACAGAAGAAGCAACGGGGACTTCTCCATCGGTCCAATCTGGATGTTGATTTGCTTCTCCCTCTTCTGTATGGTTTAGGGGAGCGCTTCCTGAAAACAAAGTAGCTGCACCACCTAGCAGTATACCTGTACCAGTACCTACTGCAACTCTCTTCCACATGGGCTGTTTCTTTTCTTTCTCAGGTTTCTTGTCCTCAGAAGTCACATCCTCTTCTGGCTTGTTGGCCTCTTTTTCGTAGGCATCATCATACTGTGTTGCCTCTTCGTCTTGACTTTGATACTGAGTCTTCTCATCGTCATAAATGGTCTTCTCGTCGTTCATATTGCTTAAATTTTGAATGTTTATAAAGTTATTAATCTCTCGAATAAAAAGTTTTATCTTCTTCTGTTGCAAAGTTACAAAGAAATAATCCTATTTCCAAAGTTTTATTCCCATTTTACAGGAAATGGTAGGGTTATTGTATGAACTTTACCGCATCCAGAAAAACTATTTCTTTTTTGTTGGCTTTACTGGGTTGCTTGGCTTCGAGGGTTTGGTTGGCTTCGTAGGTGCTATAGGCTTCCCTGGAGTCGTAGGCTTACTTGGGGTTGTCTGCTGCGTTGAATCCTGCTGATGGTTATGAATAAGGTTATTGTACTGCTGCACAATTTGTGCGTTAGTATTATCTGCGCCTAATTCTTTCAACTCGAGTTCAACACTAGTTAACTCTGAGCGTAGTTCTAAACAAATTGAGTCTTGTCTCTCATTTCGCTTTTCAAGTGTTTCGGGGGAGACACCTTCTAAAACTGCATTCCGTTTCTTGTCTTCTGCAGCAATTTGTTTCTGCAAAGTAGCTTTACGGTTCTTAAGATTCTTGATCTTTATGGCATTCACCGTGGAATCGTTTTGCGAAGTATTGCTTTGGGCATTGGATTCTAAAGAGAAAAACATCATCCCAATAGTCATAACAGCAATGAAATATAACCGTTTCATAATTCAATCTATTAATTGTATTTTGAAAAATTCTTAACACCTATAATGTTTGCCTCTTTTGGCAACTGATCCGCTTTTACTAGATAAGGAGTACTATTTGGCTCTTTTGATTCTGCAAATTCACCACCATCTTTAACTAAAGCTAATTTATATTCTTTCTTCGAGTTATTTGGAACAACAATTTTTACGTTGGAGTTCACAACCTGAAGGACGAACTTACCTTCATTGCCAAGATAGGCAGTATAAACAGGTGTCTCCCCTCTGAAAACAATTGTTTCAAGCTCTGACATGCGTGATGTCTCTCGGAAAGAGTATGATTTAATTGTAGATGGGAAATCTATCATAGTAATATTGGGACAGTCAATAAGCGCATTATTTGAAATAACCTCAGTACCTTCTTTAATTTTAAGGACTCCACTATATAATCGAGGGCACCCATAAAGCGTCTTGCCGTCTTTGTTATAAAGAACACCATTAAAGGATGAGAATCTAGCGTTATTAACATCTACAGTCACTGACTTTAGGTTTTTCAGGCTTTTAAGACCTTGTATCTTTTCAATCTTCGCAGGAATAGTTATCACAGTAAGGCTATCACTCCATCTGAATCTTGACAAATCTACAGTCTTCCAATCACTGCCAAACGTAAGATCCTTTATCGAGTAGCATTTGAAGAAAACACCTTCACCAAAAGAAACTTCATTCCCTGGGAAAATAATCTTTGAAAGGGATGTGCATCCTTCAAAGGCAAAACTACCAATAGACTTTACTGTTGCTGGTATCGAAACACCCTCAAGCCTATTTGCACCGCTAAATGACTTGGCTCCTATTGAAACAACAGAATACACAGTATTATCGTGTTTAACCTTTGCTGGTATTTCAAGATTACCTTTGATTTCCGGTAACTTCTTATCACCAATACTTCCACTGTATGTTACCTCAACTGTTTTGTTGGTCTTGCTCTTTATATTAAAGTATATTTTTTGACCACCAACAGTTGCTGAAAAATCATGAGCACTCACCATGTTGCATCCTGCAAAAAGCAGGAATGCAACCGTTGATCTTTTAATTATATCCATAACAATACCATTTTTAGGTTAAGCAATATAATCATCTACATTTGCATCGTTGACATAATCGATGTCATTCGTCTGTGCAACCATTTCATTACCGCCCATATTAGCAGCTTCCTGTAATGGCTGCATTGCGATATTCTGGTCAGAGACATCAACAATCTCGCCATTATCTAACTGGCCGTTGTTGTTTAAGTCAGATGCCATCACATCAGCATAACCGTTCTGATCAACGTCGGCAATCATAATAGCCTGACCTTGTGCATTAACAACAGCAACATCCATCTGACTCCCGTCTTCATTGGTAATAGTTTCGTAGCTCACCACCTCAATCTCAGGTTCAGGAGTGGGTTCGGGTTCAGGAGTAGGAGTTGGCTCCGGTGTCGGCTCTGGTTCGGGAGTAGGAGTCGGCTCAGGACGTGGTTCTGGCTCGGGAGTAGGTGTAGGCTCAGGTTCAGGAGTTGGTTCTGGAGTTGGATTGGGATTGTGATGGGTTGAATTCCCACCTGTTCGAGAAGGCTGAGAACTAATCACCTCAACTTCCTGTTCGTCTTCAGGTGTTACTGGAATCTCTGCCGCATTCACTTCTGAAGAAATTACGCTGCCTGCGACAACACCTGCGGCTGCGCCTACTGTTGAACTCATACCGGAAATCACATTGGATTTCATTTCGGAGGTTTTCTTTTCTTTCATAATTGTTCTATTTTTAAGTTAATAAATAAAATTCACAGTGCAAAGATACAACGATATTTCTCTATTTCCAAACTTTCAAATCCATTCTGTATGAAATGGTTGGGTTATTCCACAAAATGAAATGAACATTGCTATAAACTTGCTACAACCTTAACTTTGAGCAAGCAAGTCTTATACCTATCATCCCTCTATAATTTGGATCGCATCCTAATCGACTTGACACCCGAAGTTCAAAGAAACTGTCCAATGTGCATCCTCCACGGCAAACTCGTTTCTCTCCCGTTATTGGCCCTGAAGGATTTTCCCATTTTGATTGTTTGTAATACATATCATCGAACCAATCGTTGCACCACTCACGAATATTACCACTCATGTCATAAACTCCAAGCTCATTAGGTTTTTTTATACCAACTTCATGAACAGCGCACTCGTAATTATAGCCCTCAACCCATGCTACCTCTTTGACATTCTCTGAACCAGAATATAGAAACCCTTTTGAGAGTTTCCCTCCACGAGCAGCATATTCCCATTCAGCCTCTGTAGGTAGACGAAATTCTATTTTTGACATAGAACTCAATCGCTTAATGAACTTAATACCTTCATCCCATGTTATATGATGGATAGGAAAGTCATTCTTCCTGTTACCCAATTCTGTTTCTTTATAATACTTCAATGATTCTTCTGGAATATTACCCATAACATATTCCCATTCATCAATTTTTACCACATATTTCCCTATATAGAAATCTGAAATAGAAACTTCATGAACAGGCAACTCTCTATCATAATCGTTTCCAGAAAAAGTTTTAGAGAACCAAGTTTTGGGAGCATCAGAAGCTCCCATCAAGAAAGTTCCACCTTCAACTCTTACCATATTATTTAATATTTGCATTATAATAGGGGAACTCACAGAAGGTTTATCTACAGAAACTACAACTGGCTGGGATTCTTTCTCGTCTGGAATTTCATAAGCAGTCTTCTCTTCCTGCTCTATCGATATCTTTTTGGCCATAAACGGAAACATATCGTTGATTGACTGGAAACGATCCTTCTTTAACGGCGACAAAGAGCGTTGCAAAAATATGACTGCTTCCTCGCATATACCATATTTGTTGAGCATATCCAACGGCAACCCTTCGTTAAGAAGTAATGGTGCCTCGGGTGGGGTTTGACCCGTGAGCATTTTAAAGAGGCATCCACCTAAAGCATAGATATCGAGTGTGGCCGGGAAAGTGCCATCTTGCTTATATGTTGACTGCTCCAAAGGGGCATATCCAGGTGTGCCAAGCCCTAACGTTGTACTCGATTCTGGCTCGCCATTGTCGTTATATTGTTTAGACAATCCAAAATCTATGAGATAGACATGTCCGCTTATGTTTCGCATAATATTTTTTGGCTTCAAATCAAGATGAAGCATTTTGTTCTCATGCATATAGTTCAGCGCACTACCAACATCTGTTAGAATGGCAAAAGCTTCTTTTTCCGTTAGTCGCCCTTTCTCTTTTATATAGTCATCAATAGTACTACCGTCTATGAACTCCATGACATAATAAACAGTATTGTTTTCATTGAAGACTTCAAGTACCTTTACGATATTAGGATGGTCTAATTTAGCGAGGTTTTCAGCTTCTCTTTGAAACTTATGCATATAGTTTTTTACTAAGGAGCTGTCGGTCCTTTCTACATTTGTGCCATCGACAGATCGACTATTCAAGTCTTCCATGAAGAACTCTTTGATGGTAACATTTATATTAACTTCAATTCTTCCTAGCTGACCATCAACTTTTATACGTGTTGTGGCAAGATAGGTTATGCCAAAACTACCTTGCCCCAAAACCTTAACAATACTATATTTACCGTTCTGAAGAGTACTATTAGGAGATAATGCTTTTGCCATTTTTTTTATTTGTTACTTCTCATTAAAACCACAACCACAATATGGGCATTTTGTGTTCTGTCGCAAAATATTATAAGGCACGTTACCCAGGAAATGATTACATGGCTTTTTCTTATTAGGACAGATATACTTCTTTTGAAATTCCTCGGTAATTTCCTCAATTTCTTCTATTGATTTATCTGTGAACTTTTTATAAAAACCGATTATCATTATCAAAAGTGCTATACCGGTTAGTATTAATGCATATTCACGAATCTCAGGAGCTACGCCAGCAATGAGACCGCCAAGCATTGAGAAAGCCATCGGAATGCTGGAAAGAAGTCCAATATTTCTTTGCCGTATTTTTATTTCACGCAGCTTCCCATTGTATTCATCCCATACCTTTTTAAGGTGTTTGATAGAATATTCTTCTGGAGGTGTCGGGGGAGGGGGGCAAACAGCACCAACAATCTTCGATGCTGTTTCAATAATAGTATTGACGCTTATAGAATAGCGATCTTTACCAAGTTCAACCATCCCATTCTGCTTCACCTTCTTTGATACAATTTCCGCACCATTTACATAAGTGACATTCTGAGGCTTAAGGTTTGTTACCGTCAGATTTCCAGAATTATCCACTTCAATTTTACAATGCGCAGTGTTCTCTGTTGGCTTACAGCGGCTAACAGAATTTGGCACACTGTTCATTTCGCCAATGGCAGCAGTCTTTGGCTGACCATTAATTTTCACAGACACAAATAAGCGTCCGTTACCTGGCTCCTTACCGACAAGAATTGTCTTGCCTTTCAAATTATCTATAATGCTCATATTAATTATTTATTAGTTTCGTTATTGTTTTCATACTGCTGCGCATGGCCTCCAATGGAGGTGACATACAACTCCTTCAGTTTTTTCAAAGCCTCTTTGGAAATATTAAGTGAATATGCAAAGACCTCTCCATCACTCATTATGAGTTTTTGTCGTAGCACACCTATTTGATACACATAAGTAAGATTGACAATGTGTCGCTTGCCCACTCTAGCAAAAATCGATGCCGATTCTTTTAGACTGTCACTTAGAACTTGCTGCATCTGTGCTAAGTTCATGCATACTGCACCTTTAAGTTTGTTACTCAACACAAAATTTGTGTAGTTACCTTCTGCTTCAAAATAGACAATCTTTGATATGTCTATTCGGTACAACTCGTCACGCGAGTTTAAATACAAATATTTTACAGTCGTATCCATATATTATAATTTAAATGGTTCCAGAGTTCCTGATTCGTCCAAAAGTTTCTTTTTCCCTTTGTCATATACAATGACTTTTCCTATATATGGCTTCACAGAATCGCATGTTATAGAAAACTGAACTTGATAATCTTTATTTATACACTTCCATTCTGAAGTGGAAGTATCTTTTACTAATACGTGACTCATACCCAACAATACGGCATCATCATATTGACACTTAATAATCTCTGTGCCATTCAAACTGATAACTCCAAATTTATTAGAAAAATCTACTACAATAGCACGAAATCCATTAAGAACATCCATGTCGTAAATGTGCTTATAATATGCACTGCTTCCACCATATGGAGATTGACTATAGCTCCATCTCCCTTTTGTGTCTATATAATAAAAGCCCCAAAGATGCTTAATTTCTTTGTATTTAATAGGAGATAAAACTTGTTCCGTATTATTAATAATACCACACAAGCCATTCTCATCCTTTACGATAAACAAAAGTTTTATCCTTTTAGAATATCCTCCCCGATCATCATATTCTACAATACTAACATCATTATATTTATTATCAATTACTATATTGCCTACAGAATCGATTACCCCTTGTTTATGATTCTCTTCGAATACGTGATACCCATTAATTGATTGTTTAATTATATATTTGCATGGTAAAATAATATTTCCTAAAGTGTCAGCAACACCTTTCTTACCGTCCTTAAACAATAAATATCTTTGAGGAGTTATGCCATACATATCAGAATCCCAAATTGAATCATATTGGCATTCAACAATTTCTTTTCCATCGACGCCAAGACCAAACTTGCCATCTTTTTCCATTATAGTAACATGTTTGCTATTACCTGAAAAGAAGTAAAAGCCCAATAATAAGATGATAATAAACAAAACTCCAATAATTATATATAAGGTCGGGGATGAACTACCTCCTTTTTTTGAAGAGCGGGAAGATTTTATTGTATCAATATATGTTGGTACTGATTGGGTAGTAGATTTTACTACAGCTTCTTTCTTAGTTGCATCGACATCCACAACATTTATTTCTTCATCATATGTTGTCCCGCACTCTTCTTCCGCGAACGTCATTCGGTCACTTTCATCTGTTATATTTGAAATTGCTTTTAACATGGAGTCAACAGACTGATAACGATCTTTTTTCGCAGATGCCATTGCTTTTTCAACTATAGATATAGTTTGAGAACTTATTCCTACATTTTGTAATAATGTAAGTGGAAAACCTTCATTCAATATTGCGGATGATTCCGGTGGAGTCTTACCTGTTAACATCTTATACAAAGAAGCCCCTAAAGCGTAGACGTCCAGAGTAGCAGGTAAAGATCCATCTTGTTTGTAACTTGCTTGCTCTATTGGAGCATAGCCGGGTGTACCAAGTCCTATTGATGTACTTGATTCTGGCTCACCGTTCTCGTCGTACTGTTTGGAAAGACCAAAATCAATGAGATACAGATGTCCCTTGGGATTCCTCATGATGTTCTTGGGCTTAAGATCCAAATGAACCATTCTATTCTGATGCATGTAAGATAACGCATTTGCAATATCCATCATGCACTTCAGTGCTTCTTCCTCTGACAAATGGACTTTTGACTTGATATAATCGTCTAATGACCCACCTTCAATATATTCCATTACATAATAGGTAGTGTTATTCTCATCAAAGACTTCGATGACCTTAACGATGTTGGGATGATGAAGTTTCGCCAAATTCTCTGCCTCTTTCTTAAACTTCTGACGGTAATTTTTAACCATCGTATTATGAGTTCCTTCAACTGTTGTTCCATCTGACATGCGATTATTCAAATCCTTCATATAGAACTCTTTAATCGCAACATTGATGGAAACATCCATTTGACCAATCTGGCCTTTAACCTCAATCTTTGTCGAGGCAAGATATGTAATTCCGAAATTACCAGATCCTAGAACTTTGATTATTTCGTATTTCCCGTTTTGGAGCGTACACCCAATTTTTAATTTAGTCATAGCGATATCGTGTTTATTGTAATCTGAACGTTACTGGAGTAGTGTATTTCACTCTGACAGCAGAGCCATTTTGTTTACCAGGCTTCCACCTTGGCATGCTTCTAATTACACGCTTGGCTTCAGCATCAAGAGAGGGATCAACTGATTTTACGACTCTCACATCAGTAATAGAACCGTCTCTTTCAACTACGAAAGTCACAATAACTCTTCCTTGAACTCCATTTTCTTCAGCAACTAAAGGATAATGAATATTTTGACTTAAATACTCAAACAATTTTGCAGGTCCACCAGGAAACGATGGCATTTCTTCAACAACATCATAAACTTTTGCCGACTCTACCGTGACTGCTGGCGATTCGCTCTTGGCGGCAGGTTTGACAGACTCTTTACTTTCTTTAATGGGATTGCTTTTTATTTGGGTAGAAGTTGCATTAGCAGCTTGGGTAATTTCTTTATGTTTTGGTCTTACTTCTTCCTTCGCTTTCTTATCTTTTTCAGCCCTTTCTGCAGCTTCTTTTGCTTTCTTAGCAGCTTCCTCCGCTTTCTTAACAGCTTCTTCATAAACAGCAGCAGAATCTGCAGTAACCGAATCAACTAAAAGGGTGTCAGTACCGATTTCGCCATCATCCTCCAACGTTGATGACGAGCTATTCCAATTAGAACAGAAGTAAATACACAATATAACCACAGCAGCGGCTAATCCATACTTCCAATACTTTTCGAAAAAAGAAGGCTCTTCGTCTTCAAATTCGTATTCTTCCGGTTCCTCCTCTTTTTCTTTAGCTAAAAGAGCTTGAAAATTTGGAATGCATTTCTCAATCTCAGATTTAACAAGATACAAGTCCGCATCAGTTGTCCCCCCAAAATGTTTGTATTCATTTCCATAGATGTAACCAGAATAATACTCTGTTCCATTCCTGAGTAATTTCAGAGTTAAGGTTTCACCGCCATCAGCACCTTCGTCGAACTCTGGAATCTTGTGAATATCTAAGTTTTTTAAAGTTTCAATTATCTTCGAAAAACGCAACTTATTGAATGGGAAGTCCTCTTCATGTAAAATATCGCCACTGGAGGAGATTTTAAGTGATATGGAAGTCTCTTTTATGTGAATTTTATAACTCCTACTGTCAGGGGAACTACTTCCAATAAAATGGAATTCTATTCCATCGGTATTTGGATCGATTTCCACTTTACTTTTCCCCCTTGAATCTATGTCAATAGTTGTTCCTTCTTCCTCTACTTCGAATTCTGTCTGTTCACTGCTTGATGATGATAACGTTGAGATTGCCTTTGACAGGTCTGTTACCGTTTGATATCTATCCTTTTTAATTGGAGCCATAGCCTTTTCTACTACAGCTATAACATTGTCGTTTACGCCTGCTGTTTTAAGTGCATCGTGAGGTAAACCATCATTCAAAACATACGATGATTCCGGTGGAGTTTTACCGGTTAGCATCTTATATAGCGAGGCTCCAACTGCATAAATGTCGAGCGTAACAGGAAAAGTGCCGTCTTTCTTATAATGAGCCTGCTCTATTGGGGCATATCCTGGTGTACCAAGTCCTAACGTTGTACTGGACTCTGGTTCGCCATTATCGTTGTATTGCTTGGCTAAGCCAAAATCAATTAGATATATATGCCCTTCTGAATCACGCATGATATTTTTGGGCTTCAGATCAAGATGGAGCATCTTGTGGTCATGCATGTATGAAAGGGCAAAGCACACCTCCTGTGTTATTATGAGTGACTCGTCTACCGTTAGTTTCCCATTTCTCTTGATATACTCATCGATGGTCTCACCATCAATAAACTCCATTACATAATAAGTCGTGTTATTTTCATCAAACACTTCTAGTACCTTAACTATGTTGGGGTGATGTAACTTTGACAAGTTCTCTGCCTCACGTTGAAACTTATTCAAATAGTTCATCACTAATGTACTACTAGTTCTTTCTACACTAGTTCCATCTGTGGCCCTACTATTTAAGTCGGACATGAAAAACTCTTTGATTGTCACGTTTACATTCACGTCCATCTTACCCAATTGCCCATCCATTGAGATACGTGTCGTCGCAAGATAGGTAATTCCAAAACTACCTTGACCTAATGTCTTTACTATCTTGTATTTCCCGCTTTTTAGCGTACAACCTTGTTTTAGTTCTGCCATACAATTCTTATTTTATATCGTTATTGCTTTTTAACTATGCTTATTACGCGTTGCACCACATCTTCAGCAGCCAATAATTCTTCCAAAGCCTTTACTAAAGGACCATCCCCTTGTGATTTCTCAGCTCTTGAATAATCAAAGTTCTTATCATTCCAGCTATACCGAATATATGCAGTGGCTTCCATTCCAGTTAATGTACTATTGATAGATTTCTCCCATCTTTCACGTTCAAGGAATCGTAGTTTTTCAAAACGATTTTTGAAAGAATCAAAATTAATAAAGTATTCTTCTTCAATAATTTCTCCTTTTCTATAACTTTTTAGCGGACTTGCGGTTACTTTTGTATGGAAATGGTCTGATGCTATATTAAAAGTAAAACCATAACCTTTAGCCCCATATTCGACGGAAACACTTATGGCATCTGGCATGGATAACTTTTCTGAATTGAGTTCTGTTTGCTCATCCGTGCCAATAACTTCTACTTCTTCCTGGATATAATGTTGTAAAGCATTCTTAATATTTATACAATTTCTTACGTCATCTTTTGATTGTATCTTGGTGCCTAAAACTAGACGCAAACCTGTATTGGAAAACTTATGAAACGGCAAATCATAATTACGTGATGAAACGGTGCAGTACTTTGAAACAGAATTCCAACCACCGCCTCGATGTACGCAAAAACAGCCAAGTTTTGGCCCTACAGGTGACATTACATCTTCTTTTCCATATACACCTTTCCAATCATAACACCATTCAGATACATTACCACTCATGTCGTACAAGCCAAGCTCATTAGGCGCTTTTGTTCCTACAATTTGTGTACCATAATTTGAATTATTTTTATCTTCAGATACGTTCTTCTCATATACAGCAACAGTGTTTATATTATCGCTACCTGCATAAATGCATTGTTTACTATGATTCCCCCCACGGGCTGCAAATTCCCATTCCGCTTCTGTAGGCAATCTAAATTCCATCTTGGTCAAAGAATTTAACTTATCTAAAAATAATTGACATTCGTCCCAACTGACATTTTCTACAGGTCTCCTCTTCCCCTTAAAGAAAGAAGGATTACCGCCCATCACAGTTTGCCATTCTTCCTGAGTGACTTGATATTTGCCTATAGAGAAAGAATTTAAAGTCACTCTATGGACAGGTCTCTCGTCTTTATCTGCACCTATATTATGGCTACCCATAATGAATGAGCCTCCTTCTATAGTCACCATATTGTTAATCATCTCTTGAATTACGGAAGGAATTACTGTTGTTTGCTCCTTTGTAGAAACTCCAATAGAATCTATTTTTTCTAGTACCTCCAATACAGACTGAAACCTTTGTTTTTTTATCGAGCTCATAGCCTTTTCAACCATTGCAGTGGTTTCTGAACTAATTCCAAGTTTGGAGAACAAATCTTCAGGAAACCCTTCGCTGAGAATGTCTGAAGCATGAGGCGGTGTGGAGCCTGCGAGCATCTTATACATGGTGGCTCCTAGTGCATATATATCTAAGGTGGCAGGGAATGTACCGTCTTGCTTATAATTCGCTTGCTCAATTGGAGCATACCCAGGAGTGCCGAGACCAAGTGTCGTACTTGATTCGGGTTCTCCATTTTGGTCATATTGTTTAGAAAGGCCAAAATCGATTAAAAGTAAATGACCATCCTTGTTTCTCATAATGTTTTTTGGCTTCAAGTCAAGATGAAGCATCTTGCTATCATGCATGTGCTTTAAGGCTGTACCAATTTCATACAATTGAGTGAGAGCCTCTTCCTCAGGTATTCTTCCTTTTCTCTTGATATAATCATCCAGGCTTTCCCCATCAACATACTCCATTGCATAGTACGTTGTATTGTTTTCATCAAAAACCTCCAGCACTTTTACGATGTTAGGATGTTTTAGCTTTCCAAGATTCTCTGCTTCACGATGGAATTTCTTCCTATAATTCTTAACCAATAATGCATTGGTACCATCAACACTGCTACCATCCCTCGAACGGCTATTGAACTCTTCCATAAAGAATTCTTTGATAGCAACATTTACAGTCACATCCATTTTGCCCAATCCACCACTAAGAGCGACCTTGGTAGTTGCAAGATAGGTTATGCCAAAACTGCCTTTTCCGAGAGTCTTGACTATCTTGTATTTGCCATGATGCAATGTACATCCCTTTATCAACTCATTCATAATCATAATAATTTATGCGTCTAATACCAAGCGAAATCCCACGCTACCACTCCTTTCATTTGGCTTAAATGAAAATCGAGTGGAAACACGACTACTTCTTGCCATACTTTCCCATCCACCACCTCTAACTACACGCTCTGGAAAACTATACGTCGTACATACAGGATTTTCTTGGCATTCTCTTTTATATGAGTCATACCAGTCTTGACACCACTCCTTCACATTGCCATTCATGTCATATATACCTAATTCATTTGGTTTCTTCTGCCTAACTTTATGCAAAGCCTTTTTACTATTTCCAAAGAACCATGCGACTTCTTCAATATCATTGCTGCCTGCATATATAGTTCCCATACTATTATTACCGCCTCGAGCAGCAAATTCCCATTCCGCTTCGGAAGGCAATCTAAAACTCATACCTGTCCTTTTATTTAGTTGCTGAATGAAGGATTTGCAATCTTCCCAAGAAACTTCGTTTACAGGGAATTCAAATCTATCTAAATCCGATTCTTTTCCCATCACCTCATTCCACAGGGCTCTTGTTACAGGAGTTTCACCTATATAATAGCTCTTAAGTTGTACTTCATGAGCAGGATTCTCGTCAGGATAAACTCGATCGCCTTGTTCTGAAGTAGCCCCCATCTGAAAAACGCCTCCTTCAACTCCTATCATTTTTATAGTAACAGTCCCAACAAGGATATCTACAAATCTTTTAACATTTTTCAAATCACTCTGTTGAGATACATCAATGACTGTCACATCATCATTTTCAGGTTCTTTTCCCCTAATATCATCAATCTGGATATTGGCCTCTTGCTTGTTTAACATTTCCTTGAACTCAGAAATTGAATGCGGACGATTATTCTTGCTAGGCCGCATAGAGGCTTCGATGGCATTCCATAATGCATCTGAAATACCATTTGGACGAGCAATCGGGTCAATTACAAGTTCTGTAGCTTCAGGGGGCGTTTTCCCGGTTACAAGGAAATATGCCGTAGCACCTAAACGATAAATGTCTGGTTCTGGTGAAAAGGATTGTACACCACCTTGACGATATTGTTCAATTGGCGCATAGCCCTTGCTTCTTCCAACAGGAGTTGTCGTTGTCGCATCGCCCTCAGCATCATAATGTTTTGAAACGCCAAAATCTATTAGGAAAAGGATTTCCCCTCGAAGCAATACATTTGCTGGCTTTATATCTAAATGCATTATTCTCTGAGCATGAAGTTGGTCAAGAGCATCTGCTATTTGCATAATATACCCAATAGCGACATCTTCTTCTAAAGCACCTCCTGCTTTAACCTTGACGTCGAGAGAACCACCCTCAATAAATTGCATTACATAATAGGCAGTTCCATTCTCTTGGAATATATCATAGATGCGAATGACATGAGGAACATCTTCTAAGCCAGCAATCATCTGAGCTTCTTTTATGAACTTCTCTTTGAAACGCTCTACCAAAGAACGATTTCCTTCTGTTCCGACGATTGTAACCATTGAAGTTCCTTCTTCACGTTCACAGAAGTCCTTCATAAAGAATTCCTTAATAGCAACTTTCCTTCCTAATCCTGTTTGAACGCCTTCATAGGTTATTCCGAATCCTCCTTGACCAAGGATTCGTTTTATCTCATATTTCCCGTTTTGTAATTTCTTGCCAATCATGTTGCTAATATAAAATGATGATAGAATGAAACTCTTTAATTAAGTATTATAAAATTAGCGAACTCTATATCACCTCTTCTTTGTATCTCTTTCTCCTTTCGAATCATATGTGTTACCATCTTTGTCAACATAAACAGGCTTACCATCCTTTATTAAATCAAAAGTTCCAGAACTAGAACTAGAATTGCAGCCATCGTATATAAAGGGAACTATTATCGTTCCTTTCCTATCTATTACACCCCATTTTCCATTTTTTTTAACTAGACATCTGGACCCCCAGAACTGATGGCTAAGACATTTACCGTCTCCATCACTTGAGAATTCATATTCATATTGACATGGGATAACGTTCTCCCCCCTTCCGTTAATGAAACCTAGTTTATTATTGATTATAACTCCTGCAATTGCGTCTTCAACTTTTTCATCACTTAAAAAATCAAAGTCACTTGCAAAATCAAATTTTATAGAAATAGCCTCCTTTCCTTGTAAATCTACGTATCCATATTTTCCATTTTTGCAGACTTGCGCCAATGAACCATGATAAGGGAATCCGCGAGTTGACGAATAGTTAAATGGGACAATTATGTCATTTTTTTCATTTATAAATCCATACTTTCCTTCTTTTTTGGCCTTACAAGGATGCCCGTTGTAAAATCCACCCAATTCTTCATATTCAAAAGGTATTTTTGTACACATATCTTGCCCTATTGCCCCCCACTTACCTTCTTTTTTGCAAAGAATAAAATTGTCATCAGCATATACATATGATTGTACTTGACTATAAATTATAGGAATAACTAATTCTCCTTTCTGATTGATAAATCCCCATTTATTATTTTGAGACACAGACATTAGGTACTCAGTACTGGACCATCCAGAACCTGTCATATTAGAGAAATAACCTTTGCAATAAATATTATCATATTTCAAAGGAATCACCTCCTTCCCTTCTTTGTTAATAAAACCATACTTCCCTCTTAATTTTACCAATGCTAATCCTGAACTACCAAATTTGCCTCTGATTTCATATTCTTCTCCAGGCTGTTTGGTCTCAGTTCTTTCTATATAAGGTTTTGGCTCTTGCGGCTTATTAGAACTGATTCTGTTGCTAGGTTTATTTGCAATGGGTTTCTGCGGCTTGTTCGGATGTCGCCCATGATAAGAACAGGCAGACAATACTTTACCACATGTTTTACATTTCTTCTCAATATTTTGAGCGGAAATGACTAGGCTTAATGCCAACATTGATAGTATTATTATTTTCTTCATAATTAGCGTCCTCCGATTAATATTGAATCTTTTATTTGCTGGTTATTGATGTGCTATTAAAAAGAATATATTGCTCTAACACTCATTTTGTAGTACTTATGGTAGTCGGGCACACCAGTCTCTTTATCCGTTCCAAAATCCCATCCTATGCGAAAAGCAAGATCATTGCGTCCTGCTTCTGTTGAAGACCAATACCACCCCCAGGGGTCACCATATCCATGAGAGTTAGGACATATGACATTCCCTGCATGCTGTTTAATCGTTTTGTTCAACTTCATCCTATTTTTAGCAATTAACTTTATCTCATTTATTGCTGGGAGATACCATCCGACTCCTTTTGAGCAACAATAGGCAAAGGCAGGAAACCGTTGTTCCCAATTTACTTGCTTTTGTATAACTTTTAAATTTGAAAAGCCGTCATTTCTGTTTGAGCAACCTACCAATAACGTTTTTGTATAATCATCTGTGCACCATTCAAAATTATCTTTTGATTGATACAGTTCTACGATTTTTCCATGTTTGCCTGTTTTATCCACATAAAAGACTACACCTTTTATACCATTTTTTTCGTAAAAATCACCAATAGAATATAAAGCAGTTGATGTAACGTTGTTATACGATGTTGCATTTGTTTCATGTTTACCTCTTAACTCGCATTGTGAAATCAACTTTCCACAGGTCTTACATCTTTTTATAACATTCTGTGCTGAGACAACAACGCTAATTAATAATACATATATTATAGCTATTTTCTTCATAATTGAGACACTATTTTTCAACTCCATTTGTTACTGTAGAATACAAAGAACCATTAGTAAAGTACCATTTGCCATTATAAGGTTGATTATCCTTAAATGAACCTTCAAAATACATACCATCAGATTTTAATAATAACTTTCCCTTATTCAACTTGTCATTAACAAATGACCCATTAAATGAATTGCCATTTGTGTATGTCAGGACGGCAGAATTGTCATTTCTTAGACCTTTGGAAACGTTGCCTTTGTATTCTTTTCTGCCATCTTTGTCCTTGGAAGTATATTCTATAATTCCCTCACCATCTGGGGAACCTTCTATCAAATTACCCGTCCAATAAAATCGAACTTCACCATTATCTGCCGAAACAGCCATATGCTCAACTGTTTCTTTTGTTGGTCTGATCTGTTTTACTGGAATTGGGATATTTGCCTTGGGTTCTTGGATTTGATACGTCACATCATCATTTTGTGTCCTGCTATAGTATAAGAAAAAACATAGTGTCAACGCGATCCCGATAATGCCAACAAGAGCTGTTTTGAAATATTTTTTTATAATTCTCCTTAATATTTCCGATGCAAGACTTTCCGTTTCATTTTTATTGTCATTGTTCATAAGAGGAGCAAACTGTGGATCATCAGAAATAGCTGGTTGTTCTCTATCGTCACTATTGTTATAAACTTTAGTATAGATAGAATCCTTTTGAGGGGCATACACGACCTCAACTTCTACATCATGTAAATCATCAACAGCAGAAACTTCAACAGTAGTTTCTTCCGACGTTTCCATTTCATTTTTAACAGATTCGATGGCATCAATGAATGAAGTAACAGTTTGATAGCGACTCTTTTTAGTAGGGTTCATGGCTTTTTCTATGCATCCAATCAATTGCTGAGGAACATTAGCCACCTTCAGATCTCTTTCAGGGAATCCGTCATTCAATATATCTGATGCTTCTGGAGGTCGACAACCTGAAAGCATTTTAAACATTGTACCCCCAAGTGCGTAAACATCCATGACCACAGGGAAATCTTTTCCTTCATGGTAATTAGCTTGTTCTAACGGAGCATATCCTGGCGTACCTCCGCCAACTTTAGTACTTGATTCTGGCTCTCCGTTTTCATCATATTGTTTAGAAAGGCCGAAATCTATTAAGACAGCATCATCACTCTTCCTTAACATTACATTCGCAGGTTTCACATCAAGGTGAAGCATATGCTCCTTATGCATAAAGGCTAAAGCACTACCTATCTGCTTGGTGTATTTAATACATGTTTTATAATCCAGTCTTTTCTTTTCTTCAATTTTCTTGTCTAGGCTCACTCCGTCAATATATTCCATCACATAATATATTGTTCCATTTGCCTCAAATGACTCTAAGACTTTTACAATATTAGGATGTTCCAATTTGCTAAGATTGGTTGCTTCTCTATCAAATTTTCTCTTGTAATCATCAAAGAGGCCTCCCTTGCTTCCGCTTGTCACGGTTAAGCCATCCCGTCCATTAATGTCCCGCATAAAGAACTCCTTTATGGCAACCGTCATATTACTTTCCAAAGTTCCAAGCTTACCTTTCATTTGAACTGTAGCCAAATAGGTTATACCAAAAGCTCCTTGACCAAGAACTATTGTAATCTTGTATTTATATAGAGCACCTTCTAAAACCGTCCCAGTTTTAAGTGCATGAATTGAATTATTATTGTTCATATCTATTATCGGTTTAAATTCCTTATTTTGCTACTGGCCGAATAGAATGCCCCCTTCTACGATATATTTCACTTTTCCTTTGAAAATCTTTATCTCCGAATATCGAAGTTGCATATTGAGTTGATGACCAATATTTTGGATCCTTTTCAAATTCCAGCATTTGTTCATATCGTTTCTTTGTTTCATAAAGATCACCACACCAATAATTACAACTTTCCCCTTTTTCATTCAACGTTCTTCGATGCATAAAGCCTGCAGCTGGTAAAAAAATACTATTTCCATTAGGTCCAGTTAACAGATAACCGTTTATACCTTTTTGTCTTGTCCATTTCCATATACACTTATCAAAAAGTTCCTTTATTTGTGGTCCTGTTGGCATTCTCCAAGAATCACTCCAATTCTTCTTTGCCGCGTCTCTATTCGTACCTACAATAGTAATTTCCCCCTTTTTAAAATTCTTATCGTATAGAAAATATGTCTTGAAAGCATTTCCGTTATTGTCTAAAGCATCAAAATATGTAGCCCACGAATAGTCTGATTTAGGAGATGTTTCCCCCCATGCATAGTAATTTCCATAGCCTTCTGGAGAATTGGCACCTATATTTCTGTCTGCCCAAATAGTTCCACTTGGTAAACCCAAATCGATTCTTTTAGGAGAGCTATTAACCGAAGAATGCATAACAGTACTATTATCAGTCTCTTTGTCCTCTGGTACAACCTTAGGATGTTTGCCATTGTACTTACACGAAGCAATGGGCTTTCCACAATCTTTACACTTCTTAACTATATTCTGAGAAATAGCAAAAGTTGTGACTACGACAAACAATATGAATACTATTATCTTTTTCATTGATTGATTCTATTTGTTGGATACTGGCCTAATATAGTTTAATCCTGTAAGGATATTATACATAATGTCGTAATTGTAAGAGTTGAAATAAAGATAGTAAAAGCATCTGTACTTCGATGCTTTAGAAGCCGACCAATAGTATGTATTACTGTTGCCCGTAGAAGGAAGGAATATACTATTCCCATTCCGACCTATCACCCGATAACCAACTACTCCGTTTACTTCTGCCCAATGCCATTCACATTTATCAATCAGTTCCTTCCATTGTTTCCTTGTAGGAAGCATGCTTTTACCATTAGATAGCTTATTTGCGATATCTAAGTCGGAGTTTGAAATGCTCTCAGGAATAGTGTTCCAGTTTAGCTTGTCATTACTTGCAATTGCGGAATATCTATCACCAAGCTCCAACCTACTATTTGCACCAATATTCTTGCTAGCCCACTTAACACTTAATCCTAAATCCACATAATCTTCATCAGAAATCAATTCGTATCTAGTTGGTTCTGCAATTACAACATCATCCGAATCTGCGTTCTCGGAATTCACTTCCTCAATGCTAACCTCATGTTGAGATACTTCCGAAACAGTTTCATTTTGAGATTCATCAATAGCAAACTCGCGTTTAGACACATCTATATCTTGTTCTACATATACTGTTGCTTCTTCATCGATATTATCTTTGACAATATTGCTGATGCTACTTGCTTCTGCATTATAATTATCTATGGCTTCAATAAATGCTGATACAGATGGAGTACGACGTTTGGCACTTGGCATCATTGCTTCAACAATTATTTTTTGAAGCTGTTGAGACACTCCGTGCTTATTCATAATTACTTCTAACAACTCTTCATCTTCCAAAATATCAGATGCTGGTGGAGGAGTCTCCCCTGTCAACATTTTGAACAGCGTACCACCAAGCGCATAAACATCTATTGTTGGCCTAAAGGAATTTTGCGCAGAAGCTCTTTTCCCTTGTTCCAATGGGGCATATCCTTCTGTACCAAGCCCAATAGTGGTAGATGTGTCAGGCTGACCTTCGTCACTATAATGCTTACTAAGACCAAAGTCTATAAGGAAGATATGTCCATCGCCCTTACGCCTCATAATGTTGCCGGGCTTTAAGTCTAAATGAAGCATCTTATGTTCTTCATGCATATAGCAAAGAGCACCTGCGACATCTTTAATAATTGATATCGCATCTGTTTCATTCAGGGTTTTTCCTTTCATATAATGCGTGATATCCTCACCGTCAATGAAATCCATTACATAGTAAAAGGTGTTGTTAGCTTCAACAAAATCCATCACATGAACAATGTTGGGATGATCCATGACTGCCAAACGTTCTGCTTCCTTACGGAACTTTTTCGCATAGTTATATGCTAAACTACCTTCGGAAAGGCCTGAAATAGAACCGTCTGCATCGCGCTGGTTTATCTCGCGCATGAAAAATTCCTTTATCGCTATAGGATGAGGTAACTCAACTTCAACTTCACCAAATGCGCCTTTAGCTTTGGTGAAGCCTTTCGCCTTATATGTTACACCAAATGTACCTTGTCCCAATACACTTTCTATAACGTATTGGATGCTATTCCCTTTGAGTTTTGAACCTTGTTTTAACGTCATAATTATTCTATATTAATTTGAACTGGACGAATGCAACGTAAAATAGTATAAACATTATACACCATGTCTATATCGTAAGAGTTTAAGAAGAGATAATATACGCATTGAAAGTCATTGCTCTCCCCTTTTGTGCATGACCAATAACCACCAACAGATGGTAAAAATATCTTATTTCCATTTTTTGCAGAAACCAAATATCCAGATACCCCGTCAATATTAGTCCACGTCCAAATACATTTCTCAATAAGTTCTTTCCATTCGGAAAGAGTTGGCAGACGAAACGACTTTCCCAAAACATTTGTAGCAGGATCGTTCTTTGTACCACCGAAATTCTTAGGAATAATATCCCAATCCTTTATTTCATCAAGATCAATTCCTTTATAAAAATGACCATATGAAGTGATTGTATCCGCATTCATATTTTTACTGGCCCATCTTACACTTAGACCTAAGTCAACATAATCTTCCTGACCTTGTATATCGAAAGAAGAAAGGTCCACCACTACAGGCTCTTCTTGTTCTTCATTTTGTGCTTCCTCGTCGTATCTTGTCATTTCTTCTGCTTCACCTGAAAATTGTGAAAGAGAAAACAAAAACTCTGATACGGAGGCGGTTCTACGTTTCGCACTAGGCCTCATGGCTTTTTCTACGATTCCCTGTAATTGTGAATCAACGCCATGCTTACCCATTATTTCACATAACAAGTCTTCGTCATCCAGAATGTCAGATGCAGCAGGTGGTGTTTCTCCTGTAAGCATCTTAAACAAAGTCCCGCCAAGAGCATAGACATCAATCGTGGGGCGAAACGAATTCTGAGAGGTTGCTTTTTTCCCTTGTTCTATTGGAGCATATCCTTCCGTTCCAAGACCTATTGTCGTTGACGTGTCTGGTTGACCATCATCGTTATAATGTTTACTCAGTCCAAAATCAATAAGAAATATATGACCATCATTCTTACGTCTCATAATATTTCCGGGCTTTAAGTCTAAATGAAGCATTTTGTGCTTATCATGCATATACTGAAGCGCATTGGCTACATCTTTGATAATTTTGACAGCTTCTCCTTCTTGAAGCGGCTGTCCTTTCATATAATGAGAGATATCTTCCCCATCAATGAATTCCATTACATAGTAAAACGTGTTATTCGCTTCTACAAAATCCATCACCTTTACAATATTGGGATGACACAATGCTGCTAATCGTTCTGCTTCTTTCCTAAACTTTTGGGCATAATTGTATGCGAGACTTCCCTCTGTCAAACCTGTAATAGAACCATCTTCGCCACGCTGATTAACATCACGCATGAAGAATTCCTTGATTGCTATAGGTTGTGGGAGTTCTACTTCCATATCACCAAAAGCACCTTTTATCTTACTATACCCTCTGGCTTTATATGTCACGCCGAAAGACCCTTGACCTAACACTCCATCTATAACATATTGGAATGAGTTTCCTTTCAGTTTTGATCCAACCTTTAACGTCATACCGATTTCTTAATTAAGAGAGTAAATGATGAAACAATTGATAATCCTAGAGAGAGTAGAAAATATGCACCAGTCAAACTTCCATTCCATATAGGAAGCAAACAACTATTAGCAATGCAGGCTATTGTGGAGATAATTGTTATCAATCTCCATTTTTGAGAGGTAATTATATTTCTTGCATTGAAAAGATAATATACGCAAAGTAATGATGCAAAGAAATATAGCCCCGAAAGAAGTCTACCATCAGAATCCAAATCGCTTTCACGGCTTTGAGTTAGCATAAACCATGCAAAACAGAGTTCTACAATTAAGACAAGTACTGACCACCATCTGTATGATATGCCATTCTTTTCTTCATGAATGGGCTTTGTATATTCTGAACTTGAGGATTTCCTCTGATCTTCCTTTTCTTTAATAAGATTAGGAATCTCATAAAAAGGACCATTCAAATACTGACTCAGTCCTGGCACTATTTGGATAATTTGTTTTTCTATAACATCAATATTACCAACAATATTACCTCCACTCATTCCATCAATCCAAAGGTTATCATATATAACACCTTCATTATCATATAATGTGATTTTAAGCTTGGCTGGAGAAAAAGAACCAGGGTTAAAGTGCTCTACAGGCTCTTCACGTATTTCCAACTTAAGAGCTTGTAGGGCATTTATGAAATTCTTATACTTTCCTTGTGTCATAGGAATCATTTCGCGAGTTGACTCCTGAGTTATATTCGGATTAACCTCATAGGGTGTGACTGTTGTGACGAAAGCTCCTGTGTAACGCGGAGGGAACAAGGAATAAGGCCAATATTCAATTCTAACCTTGCTTGTTTCAGACCTGATTTGCAAGATTCTCTTTTTGTTTTCTTTTGGAGGGGCTTTTACTTTCTTTTTTTCCTCATCTTCAATTGGTGAATTCAAAAATTCATTGAGATGCGGAATTATTTTCTCCAACTGCTCGTTTAAAGCCAGTGTTTCTCCTATAATATTGCCAAACTGGTTGCCCCAACCTCCAATCCAATATTTTGCATATATCGAATTGTTATCATCATAAAGGGTTATTGTCAATTTGGCTGCATCTTCGCTGGCTTCCAAATACTCAGGATTTTCTTTACTTCGTATTTTAAGATTGAGCGCAGTTAAAGATGTTAAGAACTTGGAAAATGCCTTTCTACTAAGATCCCATCTTGATTTTTTAAACCCATTTCTAATTTGTATCTCATCTTTTTTGATAGTTGCATCATACATCCCTGTAGTTGGGAATGATGGAAGAAAGGATATCTCAACTTTTTTTGTCAAGGGACTTATTTCGAAAGTCCTAGAATCAACATCCTTTACTTTCCCTTCACTTTTCCCATCAGCCACTTCAACATCAATAATTGTTGCCTCTTCTTCAAAAGAATTCAGGAAGTCTTCAACAGTTTGGTATCTGTCTTTCTTGGCTGGGGCCATCGCTTTTGCAATAGACGCAGATAATCTATCGGAAATCTTATGTTCTTGCAATTCGTATAAAGGGAATCCGTCATTCAATATATCGGATGCTTCTGGTGGACGAATACCAGTTAACATCTTGAACATTGTTGCACCAAGTGCATAAACATCCATAGTAACAGGGAAGCCTTTCCCTTCACGATAATTAGCTTGTTCAATGGGAGCATAACCAGGTGTGCCAGCACCAACCTTCGTACTTGACTCTGGTTCACCTTTAGAATCATATTGTTTTGAAAGGCCGAAATCTATAAGATAAACTTTCCCATCTTTGTCCAACATCACATTCTTTGGTTTTAAGTCAAGATGAAGCATCTTGTTAGAATGCATATATTGAACAGCGGCTCCTACCTCTTTTACGATAGCTCTAGCCTTACTTTCAGCAATACAACCTTGTTGGAGAATATATTCGTCAAGACTTTGTCCATCTATATACTGCATAACATAGTACGTCGTATTATTTTCGTCAAACACATCGAGTACATGTACAATATTGGAATGGTCTAATTTTGAAAGATTCTCTGCCTCTTTTCTAAATTTCTGCCTATAATTAGAAAACAAACTACCATTTGACCCTTCGATACTACTTCCATCTTTGGATCGGCTGTTCATTTCGCTCATAAAGAACTCCTTAATTGCTACTTGCACAGTAGTATCCATCTGACCGAGTTTTCCCTGTATTGTCAATTGGGTAGTGGCAAGATAGGTTATTCCAAAGCTACCTTGTCCCAACGACTTGACTATCGTGTATTTCCCTTTTTGCAGACTTGTTCCTTTACTGAGCGTTATATCCATATATAGTGAAGAATTAATTTCGTTTCATATCAAATTTTATATCATCAAAGAATCGATTCGGTGAGAGTAGTTTCCTTATATTGTACAAATTTACAATAAACATCGATAAACAAAGTGAAATAAAGAATTGAATGACATAAAAGAATGTTCCTCTTGGCATGTCGCTAAAAAGTCCAACGACCCATTCGCCAAAGGCAGGAACAAGCCAAGATACCCCAACTATTAAAGGAAACATTAGAAATACAAATATAGTTGCACCTACTGTACTCAGTTTTATTTTATATGATGATTCCATTATAAATTGAGTGAACAAACATAAGAGTATATATAGCCCAATTATTATTCGGTCATAAGATGGAACATCAAAATAGGGCGATAGAACACTCTCTTCCCATGCATAAATCTGATCGGACACAGCATCAGGCATTGAATGGAAATAATACATAACGCCAATTATGCATAAACTGCAGGCCATGAGCGAAAGAACAAACTTACAAACGAATGATGTTCGAGAATGATTATTATTGACTCTCCCCTCCTTAGTGTTAATAACTTTCGCGTCCTTTTTAGGAGTATCATGACTTGAGACGTCTTTGTCATCCCCAATTGGTTTTAAATATTCATCTAAATATGGTGTTATAATTTCAAGCTTTTTCTTGAGATCTCTAACCTCGACATTCAGATTGCCATATTCATTATCCCATCCCCCAATCCAGTATTTGGCATATTCTATTCCTCGATTATCGTACAATGATATCGACAGTTTTTCAGGTTCTTCGGAAAACTCATATGCTTCATATATTTTTTCCTCTTTCATTACCAAATTCAAATTTTGCAAGTCAGAAAGGAACTTATTATATCTTTCCCTATCAATGTCGTATAAAAAATGAGTTGACTCTTCAAATCTACAGAAATCAACGCTATCTATAGATACAGATGCGATATAACGTCCGGCTAATACTGGAGTCATTGGAGAATAATCTATCCTCACGCGACTTGTATTTGGATGAATTTTGTACTCTTTCTCATTATAATCCTTATGGCGTTTTTTCTCTTTATCTGCAATTTCAATATCAACTATTGTAGCTTCACCATTATCTAACGAGTTGAGGAATTCACTTACAGATTGACATCTGTCCTTCTTCGTCGGGGCCATCGCTTTTGCAATACATGCTGATAGGCTATCAGATATACCATGTTCTTGCAACTCATAAAGCGGAAATCCATCATTCAATATGTCTGATGCTTCAGGAGGACGGACTCCAGTAAGCATTTTGAACATCGTCGCTCCAAGTGCGTAGACATCCATAGTGACGGGGAATCCTTTACCCTCACGATAATTAGCTTGTTCAATTGGAGCATAGCCGGGTGTTCCGGCACCTACCTTCGTACTAGACTCTGGTTCACCTTTGGAGTCATATTGTTTAGAAAGCCCAAAGTCAATTAATACAATGCCACCAGACTCTTTCATCATGATATTGGACGGTTTCAAGTCAAGGTGAAGCATTTTGTTGTTGTGCATAAATGCAAGGGCAGAACCAATTTGCTTCATTATCTTTATGGCATCATCCTCTTTCAATCCGTTCTCCTTTGAGATATAATCATCGAGGCTTCCTCCACCAATATATTCCATCACATAATAGACAGTATTATTAGCTTCAAATGACTCAATTACCTTAATAATATTAGGATGCTGTAGTTTGCTAAGATTTACAGCTTCTCGCGTAAACTTACGTTTATAGTCATCATAAATGCCACCTTTGCTGCCACTTGTCACGGTTGCATCAGACCGTCCATTTATATCACGCATAAAGAACTCCTTAATTGCAACTTTAATATTGGCATCAATAGCTCCTAACGCACCAGCCATTTTGACGGAAGCAAGATAGGTTATTCCAAATGATCCCTGACCAAGCTTCTCTAGAATTTGATAGCTGTATGATTTCCCTTTCAGGATAGTCCCTATTGGTAATGTATCCATATTCATTTCTTGGGGTTTAATTAACTCCTACTCTTATTATTAGAACAAATCCTTTAGCGCTGCTTCAGCATTCTTATAGCCAAGATCTTTTGCTTCCAATAGATATTTTTTTGCATTATCTTTATTTACTTTGAGCCCATGTTCGCCATAATAATACATAATCCCTAGATTAAAAGTTGCCAATGGATCCTTACGACTTGCACCTAATTCTAGATATTTTATACCCTCTTTATCATTTTTTTGGAATCCATCTCGACCTTCAAAATACGCGAAAGCCATATCAACGCAAGCCTCACCGTGACCGTTTTCGACAGCATAGTTAAACCATTTATAGGCTTCTTTCATATCTTTTGGTATTTTCTCAAAACCGTCTTTATAGATATGGCCTAAACTGTGCTGTGCATCGTAAGACCCATTATTTGCTGCAGTTTTTAACCAATATAAATATTGGTCAAAACTTTGTTTTACCCCATCTCCGTAATAATAGAGTCCTGATAACGTTCGTTGAGATTCAATGATGCAATAAACTTCATAGGATGCAACCTTATATTGACGGCTCGCTTCCTCTATATCTTTCCCCTTCCAAGGAATTCTGTCAAGGTTAGCACATTTGTTTATCCAATAAAATGCCTTGATAGAGTCTTTTTCAATAGTATTTTCCCATATATAAGACATACCTGTCCAATACATTCCTTCTGCTGAGCCAAGTTCTGCCGCTTTATTATACCATTTAAATGCTTCTTTTTCATTTTTGTGGGAACCATCGCTTAGTTCGTAATATTCTGCAATAAGGCAATAAGTATTTCTAATATTATACGTGTCTCTTGCATGTTCTAATTTGTCCATAAGCATTTGTATGCATTTGGTAGAGTCTCGATTATCTCCGTATTTGCCACGATAATAAGCTCCCCAAAATTTGGAGGCAGAATATTTGTCAATCTCTTGGGCATTTTGAAACCATTTCAACGCCTCAGTCGTGTCAGCCTTAACACCATTACCCAGTAAGTATGACCACCCCAAACTTACCATACCATCAGAACTGCCCTTTTTTGCAGATTTTCTATATAATTCAAGTGCTTTGATTGTATCTGCTTTTACTCCATCTCCGTACATATAAATGACACCAAGAGAATTAATGGCATCTGCATTGTTCTGCTCAACCGCTTTGTTTATCCACGAAAGAGCTTTCGTGAAATCCTGTTCTACTCCTTCAGCTTCTGAATAGCAATGAGCAACCTTAATCTGTGCGCTATCAAATCCTTGTTCAGCGGATTTTATGTACCATTTAAATGCCTCGTCATAATTTATAGATACACCTCTTCCTAAGTGAAAACAATTGCCAAGCCAATATTGAGCAAGCTTGTCACCATTAGTTGCAGCTTCTACCAATTCAGGACTATAATCCTGATTGTAATTCCTTCGATTAAAGATAAATAATAAAGCTATACAAATCAAAGATAAACTACAGATAACTGCCAGATATAATTTCTTGGGGACTTTTCTGCCATGTTTTCGACGGTTTTTTGGTATAACACGATCTTTAATGACCTGATTTTCAGCAGAACGAGCCTGTTGCCAATCTGTTTGATCTTCCACGTCAATCACCCGAACGTTTTCATTGTCACCTCTCAAATTTGAAAGAAAAGCAGAAACACTTTGTGTTCTTTCTTTTATACTTGGCGACATTGCTTCCAAAATAGTCGAGACAATAGTTTCATTTTTTGTTATTTTTTCAAGTTCTACTTTTATAATGTCTTTGTCGGAAACGAGTTCATCGGCTGAAGGTGGAATGTTACCTGTTAACAACTTGTAAAAAGTAGCTCCCAATGAATAAATATCAAGTGTCCTTTTAAACTGTTTCACAGATTTAATGTTGGCCTGTTCGATTGGCGCATATCCTGGTGTACCAAGCCCTACACTCGTTGATGTCTCTGGAATTCCTTCTTCATTATAATGTTTGCTCAGACCAAAGTCAATCAGGAATATGCGGCCATCACTTGCACGACGCATAATATTTCCCGGTTTGAGATCCAAATGAAGCATGTGCTTATCTTCATGCATATACTTTAGGGCTTTAGCCACCTCCAAGATTGTGTCTGTGGCTTCTTTCTCACTCATCTTGTGATGCTTCAGATAATCATTCAAATTCTCTCCCTCAATGAAGTCCATCACATAGTAATATGTGTTATTGGCACTGATGAAGTCAATAACCTTCACTATGTTAGGATGGTTCATTGATGCAAGATTCTCCGCTTCTTTTTTAAACTTCTGAGCATAATTGTATGAAAGACTACCTTCTGACATACCAGTGATTGAACCTGATGCATCACGGTCATTTACCTCTTTCATGAAGAACTCTTTTATGGCTTTAGGAGTATTTGTCTCAACGAGTTCCTCACCAAACTTCCCCTTTATTACAGTGAAGGCTTTTGCCTTATAAGTAATGCCAAAGCTTCCCTGACCTAAGACAGACTCTATTCGATATATCAAGTTGTCACTATAAAGTTCTTGACCAATTTTTAACGTTGAATTTGCCATATCATCTATATTTTGATAATAACTTTAGTATGCTTCTTCAAGGATTCTTTGCTACAAGCAGTTCCCTAATATCAACATGCAACAGATTTGCGATTTTTGTTAATGTATACAAATCTGGCTGCGTAGTGTTTGTACACCATTTGGAAATGGTAACAGGATCCTTGCCAAGTTGCTCAGCCAACCATTTGTTTGTCTTACCAGCATCTGCCAGTACAGCTTTTAGTCTATTGATATTCTCCATTTTAATTTATTAAATTTAAACGCAAATTTAATAAATAATGTCGATGTTTAAATAGTAAAAAGAGATTTTCTTGTTTATATTAACTATTATTATATTTGTTTGCGCTAACAGTTGACAATGCAATACATATTCTTTCAGAAAATAATGAAATGGTTTCTGCTTCTTTGTCCGTCCGTAGCCATTACTTTTCAGCGATGCAAAGGTAAATCGCAGCTGTCGAATGACCTCGGTATTCGGTACGGATTAAGCAAAATCTTCCTTTCCCTCAGAGTGAAAGAG
>Ga0256407_10002387_pt1 | contig 36126 bp, 77 predicted proteins | sample RumenRJG_04DNA_FD_193489 | JGI IMG/M metagenome (GOLD analysis project Ga0256407, IMG submission 193489) | Bovine rumen microbial communities from Lethbridge, Alberta, Canada - RJG_04 | ecosystem: Host-associated > Mammals > Digestive system > Stomach > Rumen | place: Canada: Alberta...
TTGACAAGAGCAGACTTCACAGTTGAACTTCCGCGAGAGAATGTTGTACGCGAACTGCTCAATGATGTCATTGAAGTCATTGCCCTTCTTCTTCGCTTGGTTCAATGTGCTCTCAGGGACGTCAAGCGCGAGCTGCACAGGAAGCTCTGCGATGACAGTACGGCGAGACGCCGTTGTGACGTCCCAGTGGATGTTGCATACGAGAATCTGGTAAGGCTCTGCGTATGATGTGTCTTCGATGTTCATTCAGTTTTTCTGTATGACTGCTAGACTTGTCTCAAGCGCTGCACGGATTTGCATATGCGTTTGCTGCAAGAAGCTCTAGCACGCTCTTGCATTTATATTCTACAACTTGTGAAGAGACATTTAAACATGTTTTTCTCCAAAGAACTCTAGCTTGCCGTGCTCGTTCTTCTTGCATCTGTAGAGCTGGTTGGGAGAGCACCTGAAGAGCTTGTTCAAGTAGACTATCAACTCGTCATCTGAGACTATTCGCCAGTTCCAGACCATGCATCCAACATTGACATTGAGGATCTTGTGGTCTAAGTCAAGGCAATGCCGCCATAGACTGTGGATATGCCCGCAAAAATGAATAGGCGCGTGCAAGCATGATGCGTCACAGCGCTTGTCATAAGTAGGATAGTGAGATAACGAGACTGAAGGGTACCGCTTGCTCAAGAACATGTGCATCGAGTCGCATATAGACTTCACTTTGTTGTTGAGGTCATGATTGCCGCGGATGTTTATGAAAGTCGCTTGGATGTCTTTCAAGACTTCATCAGGCTTGATGTCAAGCCCTTTAGAGTTCAAGTGAGAGTCTTGCTTGTAGCAGAACAAGTCTCCCAGATGATAAATGATGTCACCAGGCTTCGCGCGCTCTTTGCAAGAGCGAAGCAGAGCCTGGTCATGCTTCTCAATAGACTTGAAAGGCCACTTGTCTAGTTCAAGTAGAGCATCAAAGCCTAAGTGAAAATCTGCGCTCAGAAATCTACGCATCAATCATCATGCTTCGCGAGAGTCCATCCAGCATAGAAGTCAGGCCCGATCTGAGTGCGGTGGTCAGACGCCTTGGGGTCATAGCGGTTGAGGCCCTCGATGTCATTGTTCATTGGGTTCGTGATCCGTGGACGGTCCATCCATGACACAGCTGACTTTTTTCCCCAGTAAGGATCTGTCACTCGCACTTCAGGCTCTGCTATCTTGCTGACAGCTTCAGCTACTTCTTTAGACAGCGGGTCAATCCCCAGCAGCTCGATCGCGAGCCTGCGCTTCTTGTCGTCAAACTTCTTGTTACGCTCTTCGTCTGTCATTTTCTAATTCTCCTTTGATTAATTGATTTTGTCTTCAAACTCGTCAAAGTTGATCTCTTCGACTATCTCTTCAAGGTTGGTGATCATGAACTCATCATCACCGAATGTGCGGCCAAACATCTCTCCAAGCTCGTTTCCGACCCATTCATAGATGTCAGACTCATATGGAGATACGTAGTCAATGTCTACAGGCACCCGAACGAAGTCTCGGTCAAGACCTTCAGCGACTTCTTTGTTGAACTTTACTTTAGCGTCAATCTTCATTTTAAACTCCTTTGTTCTTTGACAGTCTAATTATATCAAAAATCTATTCATTCTTTAACTCAACTGCTGAGCACTTTGACAAGGTGGAACTTCCAGTTGTCTAAGTCTGGCTCTGAGTTGAAGAACTTGAGCCATTGGTCTGGCGTGCCAAAGCCTTTCACGTTGTTAACGTTCTCCGATGGAAATTTCAAAGCTTCATTCATGTCATGGACTATCTTGTATGGCTTCTTAGCTTCTAAGTCAATGCCGAGCATGCCAGTCTCGTCTTCATTGTCTTTGTTGTATCCCATCAACGCGAACCACTTGACTGCAGTCTTCTCAGTCTACGTCTTCTTGTCTGGAGCCGTCTTACTCTGCTTTCTGCTCTTCTTCATCATCTTCCTCTTCTTCTAGATCTCCATCATCCATCTCTTTCAGCAGCTCAGACTTCACGACAGCGCTCATGAGCAGCTCGTACTTGAAGAACGCGAAGCCCAGCAAGCATATCATCCAGAGCTCTGCTGCAGCTTGGTTCACGTAGTTCTTCAGAATTATGTACACTGCTGCGCCTATCAAGAGCTTCACGCTTGACAGCATCAAGACTGTCTTAGTCGCAGCTCTCTCTAACGCAGTCACTATCTTTGACGCCGTCTTCTTGGCGTCGTCTTCACTTATGCTCACTTGCACACCTCAAATGATATCGCGCTCATGATTGACAGAAAAAGTAAGGCTGTCCATATTAGAAATGGCATGAACACAGGACTGAGCATCAAGAGCCAGCTTGCCACAGACCACTGGTTCATGGGCTCTGCATTAGGCTGCAGAGCCCTCACTGTGATTATGACAGCTGACAGGAAAACTGCAGGCCAGGGCATGCAGCCTATGCTGAACGCAGGCTTCTTGCTTGTCTTCGCGTCTTCTTTTTCCATATGCATACTCTACATACTTAGCTTTCTTGTAAAGTCCAGCTTCCGTTCACGATCCAGCGAGCCAAGTTGTCTTTCCACTCAGACTTCCGGGGATATCCATTGTTGTACGAATATCCCTGTAGGACAACACGCTTAGCAGTAACCTTGAGGACTGGGAAGCACTTGCCGTGGCCATTGAAGAGCTTCATGCCAGGCTTGAATGACTTCTCGACTTCTTTGATGCGTGCTTTACGCGCTTCTTCATCAAATGCAGTGATAGATTTCTGAGAGTCTTCATACATGAGTATGTCTGCACGGTATGCCTTGAATGCTGGACTGTTGATGAGCGCTGTGAACTCGTCTAAGCTGTCTGCAGCAAGACTCAAGAACTTGATCTTCCTTATCGCAGGCTTGTCATCTGCAAAGTAGTCACTGTAGTCAATAGACCTCGTGTAGATGCCCGCTTTGTAGTTTCCAGCTTCATCTTGCTTCGAGAAGCTCATAATGATCTTGTAAGACGTATTGACTCCCTCAAAACAAAGAGATGGAGTCAAGTTACGCTCGTCGACTACTCGAGCTTGCACAAAGTCTTCAAAGCCATGCTTCTTGATGAACTCGTCAGCGAATCCCTTGAGCTCGTCTGTTCGAGCCATGACTGCGACGTCGACTGCGAGCTTAAGGCTTTCTTTCCGGTCTACGAGATCTTCACGTGTCATTTTAGTCTCCTTTTTGTCTGGTTTACGGACTAATAATATCAAAAGACCGTCGTGTTTTTCACTCAAGTAGAATGGTACCAGCTGCGGGACTCGAACCCGCGGTGTGGTGTCCGTCATTAAAAGTGACGTGCAGTCGCCTCTGTGCCAAGCTGGTGTTGATAGCTTATTGTGCTAGAAATTCATTGACTTTCTTCTCGACATTGTCGAACTCATACTTCATGTCTTCTTCATCTACACAGACTGGAATGTTGACACCATCTGTCTCTTCAGCGAGGTGCATGAGCAATTCATCTGCTCCATACATTCCCCAAAGCGAAGACGTAGTCATCCACTCACGGCGCTTAGCGTCCCACTTCTCGATGATGTAGCCATACACATGGCCATCATACCAGTCTCTGTAGAGACGTCCTTCGATCTTAGCGAACTCTTCAAGCTTCTTCTGAGTCCAGTAGCTCGGATCTTCGCTAACCATCTTCTTGCAGCGCTCTGGAGTCGTGTAGAACGTGACTCCCATTGGAGCAAAGTACCACGTGTAGATAGCTTCAGCTGGGACTTCTCCATCTGCTTTCTCAAAGACGAGGTCTTCATTGTCGCAAGGCTCACGAGGATTCGACTCACGCACGATCCTAGCACGGTAGTCTGCAAGACGCACCTTGTCAGAGTCCTTGAGATAGATTCGAGTGTCATTGAACAACTTGCTCATTGTCTTCTCCCAGTTATGCTTCTTTGACGTAGACGATGTGGGCGTTGTTCAACACGTCAGTTATCTGAGTTCTTGCTTCAATGACAGCTTCTTGCTCTGATGCCGCATCTACAAGCATGGCATGAATCTTGCCATACAGATCAAGCTTCACAAACCATTTCTTCTTCATCAGATTTCTCCTTTAGGTTTAGTTTAAGGTCTAATTATATCAAAGAGCTCTCCAGTCTTTCACTCAACTGGAGAGCCACTTCAAATGCCGGCATCGCGCTTGTGGAGCTCGTTCAATGTGAACTCAGACTCTTCATAGAACTGGTCAATGTGCGGAAGCTCTATGCCTAAGTTCTGCAGCAGCTGGTGGAACCGTATGTCTGGGTTCCGCTCGACCTCAACCGCGAGGACTGCTAGAATTGCTCTGTTTGCCGTCAGTCTGTCCATTCTTCTTTCCTTTGATGTCTTTCAGCCAGTCCGCCGTGACGTCTAGAATGTCAGAGCTGATGGTCTTCAGCTTCTGGCAGTTCTCAGGATTCGCTAGCGCCGGCACGACTTTGATAGCTGCCATCTCTCGTGTAGTGGGGATGAACATTGTCAATACCTCAACTGCAATGCACAATGAGACAGCTAGAACAGCAATAGGCCGAGTGATCTTCAAGATGCTGTTTGCTGCCTTCCAGTCTGAGTCTACATGATTTTCACGATTCCATTGTTCATTTGCAGTACGCACTATCCAAGATATGACACTTATTACTATGGTCAACAGCGCTGTTAGACACAGCAAGCATCCAAAGCTATTCAAGAAACTGTGCACGTGGTCAAGGCGCGTCAGCCAGTACATTGTTGATTCAGTCATTTTTATACTCCTGTTTTTGTTTTTGATGTTTGAATCATATCAAAGTCTTTTTAGTCTTTTCACTCAACACAGTTCATATCATACCAGATGTAGAGCTCTTCACTTGACTTCCATAATGGATTCTTTTTGCCAAACTCTAGTTTTATGATTTGACATGCCATTGAGTCATATGTCGCATAATAGAATGGTGAGTAGCCTGGAATGTACATCTCAAACCATCCATCAGGCTTTTTCTTTACATATCCATGTCCAAAATAGCCTATATGAGATTGAGCAACATATTTTTCTACAAACTTCTTGGTGTCAATCAATGTGCTTCGCATATCTACATCTCTTTGTCATAGAAGTAGATGTTCTTAGCACGAACCATTCGCAGCATTCTCATGCAGTTTGCGCAAGGCTGTGAGTTCTGGCAATGGCACCCTTTGTCAAGGCGGATGCAGTAGAATGACAATGCTGAGCAGTCATCTACTCCTATCTTCAAGATAGAAGATATCTCAGCATGGAGAGACGGCACATATGTCTTCTCACCATACTTCTTGTAGACAGTCTTGAGATGACGGTTGTAGCCACTCATGTCACGGTCATAGTCATTCAAGCCTATCGCGATGACTTGAGACTTCTTGACCGCGAAGCAGACATTGAATGTACGACCATGGCTAGTAGCTCCACGCCTGAAAAGAGCTTTCGCGAGGTTGACGTACCTGTGCATCCGGTTCTTGACTGCATTGCTCTGCACAAGACTAGACTGTATGTCTAGAGCATAATGTCTAGAACGAGCTGATGCATATTCTTTAGGCCGGCTGTCCATCATTCCCAGCAGTTCTTCTCATTAGTCTCAATGTCACTCTCTACAGCTTGCTGGATGACATGCGCAAGATGCTCGCTCCAAATCTCAGCTAGCACAGAGCCATCATCATTCGCGCATATCTGCCAGACTTCGAGATCACCATTGCCAGTAACTGCGATCTGCTTCTCAATGTAAGTACGCTTCATTTTCTAGTCTCCTTTGTCTGTTGGCAGTCTAATTATATCAAAACCCCCAATTGAGATATACTCAACTGGGGTAATTTTATATTAGTAAAATTATTTTATTTAAAAATCATTTTTCTTCCTAATTTCCAACCGCGTTTTAAAAATATTTTTACATCTTTATGTTTTACTCGTTTATTCTATTTAAGAATTTCATTAAACATCCACGTTGTTCCATAAGCACCATTTCGTTTACCACGTAAACGAATAGAATTTTTTTCACTAATTTTTTTCTTTGTCTTTTCAGTATGATGTTTTCCTAAAAACGTTGGTGTTTTTGCATGAAAATTATGAAAAATTTCTGGATGTTTTGTCCATATTATTTTTAATTTATTACTTATTTTTTTACTTATTTTACATTTTTCTTTTAAAGAAATTTTTTTCCATCTAGTAATATTAGCATTAGATTTAATTTTTGAATTATTATTAATAAAATCAAATCCACCTTCACCACCCTATTTTAAATTATAAATATCATTACGTTTTAAAAAATTCTAATTTACAATTTGAGCTTCTTTCATATTCATTTCATCTCTAGTTAAACATTCAAATAAAATTTCACGCTTAAAATTTACTTTACCATATTTTTTAATAGCTCGCAATAATAATTTGCCTGAACCTAAATATCCATCATCTAAATTATATGTCTCATGTTTACCAATATAAATTTTGCCATTAATTAAATTTGTAGTTTTATAAACTAAATAATATTTTTTCTTCATTATTTTTTACCTTTTATGTTGTTCCCATAATTATATTTATTTACTTTTACATATTATAAAAAATGCTTTTCTTTTAATTTTGGCGAAACCGTATTAAAAGAAAAGCATATAAAAATTTATTTTTAATTTATTTATTCTGACCAACTGAATTACGGGTCCTTGAAGTCACTTCTTGATCTTGCCGTCTCGAGTGAACTTGGTCTGGACAAGCTTGCCTTTCACAAAGCGCCAGAATGTAGCTTTTGGCTCTGCCATGCCGTCAAAAGCGGCAAGGTTCACAGCTTCACGAGCTTCTTTCTTAGCTTTCTTGACAGTGCTGAAAGGCGTCCCACGGCAGTAGTCGTCATAAGGGCCGTCACAGCACCACAAGTCTTTTCCGTCCATAAGATAGCATTCATGGTCATTGGCATTCCACCAAGCGACTGCGCCGTCATCTTCAGAGTGGACTCGAACATAGATTTCCATTTTTGTCTCCTTTGTTTGTTGACGGTCTAATTATATCAAAGAGACCTCAGGTCTTTCACTCAAGTCTCTATTGAGATGACTTTCTCTACTTTGTGCACGTACACATGTGGACAAATCACTAACTTCTTCATGAACTCGACTTGAGCGTCAAGCGGATTATCTGCTTCTACAAACATCTCATCAAGACTCTCTAAATCAAATAACACAGTGCTACCGTCTATAGTTGCACTTAAAGAATAAGACACCTTATAGATCGTCTTAGATTCATGCTTCTTGAATGGCCACATAACTGTCTCTCCTCAGGTCTAATTATACCAGAAGTCTAGACTCTCTTTCACTCTACTGCGCGATCTTCACGAGAGCATCGAAGTCTGCCTTGTTGACCATCATCTGGTAGAGCTCTCCAAGAGAATACTCATTTGCCATGAGTTCAGCCCACTCAATGAGCTTCTTGCCCATGTAAGTCACTTTGTCATACATCTCTTCTCTTCCTTTGGTCAATTAGATATGCGTCTTTGTAGATTGCTTTGTGGAACTCAATGAACATGTTGATGTTTGCGGGGTCAAGAAGCTCAGCAGCTTCCAGCTGGTGCAAGTCTAAGAAAACAGCTGCTGCTGGAAACCACTCTCTCAGCAAGTCAAAGTTCTTTGCTATGAACTTAGTCACTTCCCTGCAGTCTTTAATTTGCATGAAAGCTCGCCAAGCATCATACTCTGGAGACGGGTTTGCCATCTTTATGGCTTTACCCTTATAGCTGAAATAAGCGTACCCAATCATTGTGCCGTCATCAAGCATTGTCTCTTCGTCAAGGAGAATGTTCTTGTCTTTGCAGAAGTCTAACCACATCTTGTAAAGCTTAGTCTTCATCCCACGTCAACTCCAGCTCTACTACTTTGAACTTGTCTTTCTCAGACTTAGGCATGTTGATTATGTTCTTCTGCAAGTCTTGCAAGAGGTCTTCAGCTTCTTCTCTGAAAGAGCAAAGGCTTCCAAATATCTCAGATCCCAGCTTGTGGACCGCGTACTTCTTGCAAGACTTCTTCATCATTATAATTTACTCAAAAAAGCTTAGGCTGTCAAAGACAGCAGCCGACTTTACGCAGCCAGTCCAAGTACACTTCTCGCTGGGACAAAGGCACATAGATGTACTTGATGCGGCCACCTGTAGAGTTCCATGTGTCAAGAACTTTCTTAGTGGCCATGTCAATTGCAGCTACATGCCCGCTAGACACAGTCGCGATCTTTCCTTCATTCACAGGAAGTGTCTTAGAGAGCCGGATGAAAGTTGCTCTTGACACATAGCGGTTAGTCAAGAAGATCTTCGTGAATCCTCGAGAGAGAAGAGACTTCTCCCAGACTGCAGTGTGCCGCCATGTCAAGTTAGTGCCAAGTGCGTTCTTCAGCTGCTCGTCTCGGATCAAGCAGTAGTCAAGGCCGGTGCAAAAAGACAAAGCTCTGGTCGTGCAGTCGTGCTTGATGTCGAGGCTGTCAGGCTTGTTAGTAGACATGCACACGATGTCTGCGTGCTTCTCGACCCGAGGAGTGAACATAGGCGTCTCGCCGTTCCGCCAACGGCGGATCTTGAAGCCGCCATCATAGACCTTCTTGATCTCTTGCCTGAACTCTGCTCGAAGACGCTCAGTCTCATTGCTCGAGCTCGAACCCCAGATAGCGAGATTGAGCTGGGTCAACTTGCGGCAGATCTCTTTTGCTTCATCAAGCGTCATTGTCTTCTCCTTTTCAACTGGTTTACGAGTCAATTATATCAAAAGACTGCCGTCGTTTTCACCCAACTGCAGACTCAAGGTCACACTCAAGAGCAAGCGACTCCATAGTGTCAGACACTTTGAGGAACGGCTTGCTGTCACAGTCTTCAAAGCCGAGCTTGTACAATGTGTGTCCAAGAGCAGTCTCAAGCCAGACTCGCTTGAAGTCTATGTTTGAAAGCTCTTTGTAAGTGCGCATAGTAGTCACACATGGACTGTTTACGCACATTGGAAGATGCTCATGCACTTGAGGATTGACAGCTTTATTATGTCCGTCATGTATTGAGTCGATATAGCATATCCTAGATCCGAAGAGCAAGTCAAGCACACAAGTGCCGTCTACATTTCTCCGGAAAGCTGGTTGTGGCCTTGACCAGAAGCTTGAACCGTCATGTGAACGTGCATGAAGACGTTTCAGCATCGTCTTCCAAGCTTTCTCTATAGTTGACTTCTTGTACATGTGTTCTCCTTTGTCTGCTGGCAGTCTAATTATATCAAAACTGCATTTTCTATTTCATTCAACTGTTGAGTGAAAGTCTTTGCAGTCTTTTGATATAATTCACTCGTAAACAACAAAGGAGACAACAATGAAGAGTTATTCGCAGCAAGTCATTGAGCTCGCAGAGAACGGCATTCTCTCTTGGGAAGATATCGCCCGGGAGTGCATCCAAGAGATGTCTGAAGACGATGTCGAAGACATGTGCCGGACATGTGACTGGCCGATCGATAATGATGACTTTTTTGATGATTGACATGATTTGAGGTCTGCTACCTCGTAAAACAAGCAGTGAGTCATGTGTGTAAAAGCCTCTAGGGCGAGCTGGACAAGTTCGCTTTAGAGGTTTTTTGATTTCACGCTCTATGATATAATTTGACTATGGCAAGTTTTGAAGAACTGAAGAAGACATGGCATTCTAAGAAGAAGCTTCTTGACCGGTACGCTAGAGCGCGTAAAGGCGGAATCATTGAAGGAAGGACTGGAGATGGCTGGGACATACTGCTCCAATTGGTAGAGCTCATCTCTCCACATTCTATAAAAGGAGTCTTATATACAAGCGTCGGAGCTACATATCCAGAAGTTTATGACGAGCTTCTAAAAACAGTAATGCGCTCTAACGGATGGAGCACTGTAGAAGAGATAGAAGTGTGGCTGGACTTGAACAACTGTTAAACACTGAATATTACTTTGCAATTTAAATTCTTCTCAGCATATTTAATAGTGTGCTTCATTGATAAAATATGACGATGAAGAATAATTTTTGTCAATTCATTTCTTGACAATACTCCATCATTGACTAACTGATCAAAATAATCAAGATCTTTAATAATCTGCTTTATTGAGCGTTCTTTTTCAGTCAGTCGTCGTTTCATTCAAGTCACCCGTTATAATAAATTCATCAATAATAGTCTTTATTCGTTCTTCTTCTGTTATGTCTTCTATCAACTATTTATTTGTCTTATAATGATAATGCTGCTAACCAATAATCTATGTGAATATCAATCTTCTTTGTCTATCAGTGTAGAAATCACTTTTTGCATTTTTGACTTTAAATAAAAGTTGCTTGTCATTGAATATGCTCTTTATATATTCATATGGAAGTTGATATCTTTTACTAAGTGCAAATCTACGCTTACTCATGCATATTGTACCTTTATTGAAAACTTTAATGCTTGGATCTTGTTCAATCAAATTTTGATATTTGACATAATGGTTGTTTTCATCTTTTCCAAAAATATGCTGTCGTTGAAGACTAGTCAATGATGTCGAGTTAAATGCGACAATGTATTTGTAGATTTTAGGGCTGTATTTTAATTTTCTTGCTTGCCACTATTCCCATATTAATGGAGCTTTATAGTAAAGATCATAGTCTCCTTTGAAATGATAACATATTTTTGTCACAATGTGATATGTCAAGATTTTCTTAAAGTCATTTAGACGTGATTGTTCAAGTTCATTCATTTTATGCCTTCTTATGTTTAATGTTTCATATCATGAAATATTCATTCATGTTAAACCTGTCTTAAAAAAGAAGGCGTTACTCACTTCAATGAAGTTTTTGCAATGAATGAAATATTGCATTCACAATATTACTTCATTTTTATTTACACTTTTAACATTAATATGCAAGTATTATAACTACAATATAGTCAAGTATTATAACTAAAATAGATCAAGTATTATAACTAAATTGACAAGTATTATAACTACAAAGTGACAAATATTATAACTATAACAGCTAGTATTATAACTCTATAACAAGTATCAAATTAATTTAATATGTTAATCAAATATCTAACATCTATTAAAATCAATATATTTGTGCAGCATAAATATCATGTCTTGATTTTGATGTTTTATAAGACAAAAAATGCGCCGCGTAAAAGCGGCGCAGATGTATGAAGTTTTAAATTAAAAATCAATAGTTCAAGTATTTCCCGTTCAATATGTTGTCTAAGAAGTACTGCTAGTCAATCCAGTGAAGTATCGCGTCAAGCTTCACTACATCAACATCTATCAATTCACCATTCTCTATATGCTGCTTGACAATCTTCTCATATGAGCTTTTGGCGTTTATGATGTAGTAGTAAGTCTGCTTTGCCGTCTTCTAGAAAGCCTCACTCTTGAAGAAGTCAGCTCTCTATTCAACTGTCAATTCGGCGTCTGGAGAGTCATCTATGCTGACATTCCAAAGGCCTTTGCTGTTGTCAAACCAGCTATAGTAGTTCATCTCATCATTCACGTTCTAGAACTTGTACTAGGCTATACTGTAGTAGCATGCCTCTACATTGTGCAAAAGACTGTCTTGCAGCTAGTCTACATTTATGTTGTTCCAGCCTTTGTCTAGAGCTATCTCAGCCAGATTAGTCCATGATGAAGCTCTAGGGCAACCATAACCAAAGCACTGCGCTTGCCTTAAATCTAGACCATCAAATTCGTTTAATGGCTCTTCATTTACTTCTGTCTCTTCATCTGCTTCTCTAAGCACGTCTTCTGGAAATCTGCTTTCATCTATCATAGTAGTTTTATTTACTTCATTCAATGAAAAAGAAAAAGCCGGCGGGGAAAGGAGAACCCGCCAGCTTTAGTGTCAACCAGATTTCTTAGGCTGCAGCTGTTAGGCTGCGAAAGTCCATGCTTTAGAACTGCGCATGAAGTTACGGATGACCTCATCTTTGTTGAGGCAGTTAGCATAGTGGCTGAAGTAGACCCGCTTCGGGGTGACCTTCACGATCTCGTCAATCTTGTCTTTCCCGTACCAGTCCACGCCGATCTTGATCTTAGCTCCGGGAATGAGCTTCATCTCAATCTCAGACTGGCGCTTCATGTCTTCAAGCTTCTCAACTTCACATTCAAATCTCTTCAATGCATCAGCAGCGTTGTATGAAGCATCGCGAGCAGCATAGTACTTCTCGAAGTCGATGTTCTCGAAGCAGCTCTGGATCTCTTCGAGGCAAGAAGCGAACTTTCCAGCAGCGACATAGAAGTTGACTTCAGGCTTGTCTTTGCTTGAAAAAGAGCCGAACGTGCCGACATTGAGTTCGACAACGCGCTTCTCTTTTCCCCACGGCTGGTGGTAGTAGAGGGAGAACGTGTGACCCCAGTCTTTGCCGGGGCGGTCGATCTCGATCTCTACACATGCATCACTGGCATGCCTGACTTTAGTGAAAGCAGCAATTCCAGCGTTCTTGATGAAAAGACCGAGGACATCCTTGATCTTCTCAGTCAGAGCTTGGTATTCAGTAGCGCACTTCTGCTTAGCAGCTTCAGCGTTCTTGACGAGTTCTTCATGTTCCATCTTTGTTCTCCTTTTGTTAGAGGTTTGCGGTTTACGGTCAAATTATATCAAAAGACTGAGAGATCTTTCACTCAAGCCAGTCAAGGAAGTTGCTCTACAATCTTCTTCAAGATGTCTGTCGGCATAGCAGAGACACTTTCACGTATGTTGAGAAAATCTGGACGTCCATAAGCCATACACTCTTCAGACGTGCTTGAAGGCTTGTCAAGCACTACTTCATATCCAACATACTCAATTACTCCAATTATCTTGCAGGGCTTCAAGAAGACTCCTTTGACATTGCCACTAGAGCTCTTTTGAATCCACTTAGTGCCAGCCTTGACTTCGACTGGAGACTTGAGCTTCAAGCAGTGCCGCTTCAACCAAGCATGCTCACTACGATCACTGCGAGGTTCGCACCATGCTGGATTATTCTGCATGGTAGCTCCAGCTGTCTTGATGCTCTCTCGGATCTTCTTCAACTCAGGACGCATTGTTTATTCTCCTTGTAACTTGTTGATGAGTCAATCATATCAAAAATCTGTCTCATTTTTCACTCAACGCTCTCTGTCATATGCGTAGTCTATGAGCAAGACAATGTCAGCGAGAGGACCAGCTTCAGACGCGTACTTCTTGTTGATGAAGTAGTCATCTAAGATGTCGAAGAGCTTCTGCTTCAGCTCAGCGCAGTCAAGCTGCTCAGCTTTCTTCTTGAGCTCTTCTGCTCGCAGCTTTTCCTGGTGCTTCAGCTTCTCTTTGTAAGCTTCCTCTCCACCAGCTTCAAGAATCTTTATCTTCATCGCAAGCTCGTCATTGGCATACTCTGGATGACGCTTCTCCCAAGTGCATACAGGACATTCATCAGCCTTTGGACATGCACGGCATTCACCAAACCTGTTAGCAAAATCAAGGACACATCCTTTGCGCTCCATGTCCTCAAGCTCAAGGATAGCCAATTCACGTGTAGCAATGTCAGGACTATACTCATCTCTGAGCTGCTTGATCATTGTCTGGATTTGAGTCTCATTGAAGTCTGCCATCTTCTTTCTCCTTTCAACTGGTTTACAGTCAAATTATATCAAAAGACTGAAAGATATTTCACTCAACTGTCTTTCCTCAAGAGCCATTGTCTAATGTGTTCAGAGTAGACAAACAGTCTATATCAACTAGACTAGTCAAACGCCTCTGAACTAACCAGATAAACTGCTTTTGAAAAGCTGAGGCTGTCTATATAGAAACAAAAAGGGGCCTGCACTCGCAGGCCCCACCCGTTAACCACTAGGAGAAAAATGTCACTTGAACCGCTCAGCTAGAAACTTGAGGCCGTAGTGCAAGCAAGCAGCCCGCCGCCGAGCGCGCTTAGACTCGTCTGTGATTGCCTTGTTCATCTGCTCAGCGAGGTCCATCATCTTAGAGATGTTAGTCGTCACCATGCCGACACAGCCAATGTATCCTGCGTTAGCTTTGTTGACGATGTCTACGACTCGCTTCTCGTCCTTGTCCCTAGGCTTCTCGAGGATGACGTAAGACTCAAACGGCAGAAGCGGGTCAAGCGTGCCATTGAGAAGGTAGTTCGCGAACCTCTCTTGGGCACGCTCATTCGTCGCGCCTACGGAGATGAGCATTGGAGAGAGCTTGATCTCAGTGAGCTTAGACTCGAACGCCTGCCTCTCGCGCTCTTCAGCCTCGAGCTTCATCTTCACTTCGAGCTCTTCTTGAGGAGTGATCGCGAGCGCGAAGCAGATGACTCTGTAGTCATTTGTCTTGTCACGTCCACCAACGACTCTAATGTACTTGCCGCCAATGCTCTTGATCTTGTCTTTGTAGAAGTCTACTTCATGCTTGCGAGCGCCATAGAGAGCATGAGTCGAAGTGGGGTCAAACGTCGTCTGGACGTAATAGCCATAACAGCTTGGATCTTTGCCGGTTATCATACGGCAGATCTCAGAGCAGGACTTTGTAGTGGGAATCACTTTTGCCATCTTCTTTCTCCTTTAAGTTTGGTTTACGAGTCAATTATATCAAAAACCTCAGGCCCAATTCACTCAAGTGGCTGGAACAGAGAAGCCAGCTTGCACTCACAAGCTGGCTCTCTTCACCATCAACCACTAGGAGAAAAATCAGTAAGGCGCTTCTTCTTTAGCAATCGTGAGCTTCTCGTCTTTGAACATCCCGTTCTTCTTCCAGAACTTGATGTGCTCTTGAGCTTCGCTCTTGCGGTCATATCCTTCGCCAGCCCAGATAGAGTTAGCGAACTCTCCACAAGGCTTGTCAGTCTCGATGAAGTACATGGTCTTCTTTGCCATTTTTATAGCTCCTTTAAGTTTAATTTACGGTTGAACAATATCAAAGACTTTTTCTAGATTTCACTCAACAGCAAAGCAATTTGACGTCAAGCACGTAGTTCAGTATGTTGCGGTTCTCTACGATCCGCGCAGCTTCATAGACACCAGAAGCCTTGACCTTCGTGCAGCGGGGGTCGCCATAGTTGTACTGGTAAGTGACGAGATAAGTGTGCTTCATGATGGCTCTTTCACTTGATGATCTCATAGTGGTTCCATGGACAGCTCTTCACGAGCTCCTCATTGAACTTCGAGACAATTGCTTCAGCCTCTTCACGCGTGTCATATCCCTTAGGGAAGATGTGCTTCTTGAGCCTTCCATTGTCTCCCCTCCACCACTGAGCGACATGGTACTTCAATGCAGACTCAGGCGTGCGCTCGTAGTTGAAGCGGTAGTCCATACGTAGAGGCGTGTCTTTCTGGACGAAGTAGACGTGCGGCGCTTTCTTGAGTTTCATTTGTCTTCTCCTTTAGGTTTAGTTGACGGTGAAATTATATCAAAATACCGCTGGAATTTTCATTCAACTGCCGGCGCAGCCGGGATACGACAGACATTAGCAGCTACTGCAATCAATGGACATTGGCAGATTGTTTTGGACGCGACCAGATGAACTTGTGGTGCGTACTAGAGCAGCTTAGAAAAACTGAGGCTGTGTCTAGAAAAAACAAAAATGGGGCTTGCACCCGCAAGCCCCGTCCCGTAACCACTAGGAGAAAAAATGTCAGGCTATAGTCTTCAGCTTCTCGAGCTTCGCGCGCCAAGCGTCGCCACGCTTCTGCATATATGACTTCTTGACTTCTTCTATCTTAGCCGTAAGTTCGCTGATGAGCTTCTTCTCTTCATCATTGAGCACTTTGACTTGCTCTGCATAGTCTGCTTCTACTGCGGCTGCAGCTTCACGCTTCTTTGTCTCAGCTTCGATTTCATCAGGCTGCCTCTTCATTCCGAAGACAGAGCAGATGACAGCAGCGCTGTACTTGGCGACGCCGATCTCTCGGCCAAGCAGCTGCTCATAGACACAGTAGACTTCAGCTACATTGATCTCTTCATCATAGTTCAAGTAGTGGGTCATGAAGTCGGTGTTGTCGCGCCGCCATCCATGAGAGATGGCCTCGTCTCTGAGCTCCATCATCATAGTCTTCTTGACCATGCGCGCCATCCAGTTCTTGATGTCAATGTCACTCATGCCGATGAATCCGTTCTCGATCCACTTGCCATTGTATCCACGTTCACCAGTCTTTGCCGAGATGTGGATAGTGACTTCACCATCTACTTCTTGCACAGCGTCACCGAACTTCCACCAACGGTCATAATAGGGATTATTTTCCCAAGCTCCATCACTCATCTGACCAAATACTGAATCAATAACTTCTTTAGCCTTTTTTGAAAACATACCGGTATGAACAATACGATCATCATCTTGAATAATCATTTTTAATCTCCTTTAGGTTTAATTGACAATATAATTATATCAATTATTAAATTTAATATTCATTCAACTATTTAATTCTAAATCCAAGTTTCCAGCCATTATCAAGATATGATTTTAATTCTGACATTTGAACAGATTTTCTTATGTTACCATTATTTATCCATTTTGTTCCAGTTGTTCCTTTTGACTTTCGAAGCAAGCCAAGTTTCCAACCATTTTCAAGATATTGATCTATTATGTCTTTAGAGATATATTTTTGCTCTTTAGTTAATGGGTTGAAAATCCATTTTTTATTATAAGCACCATTATTTTCACCACTTATTAAGTGACCTTTTCCATACATTCCATTAGCTTTTCCGCGTAATATATGTGAATTAATAAATTCTTTATACTACTCATCTGAAAGAGATTTCCAGTATTTCTTGACAGTTTCACTAGTGTCTTGTGAAGTTATTTGCTTAATTATAGCATATTGTCTAATATTTATTTTGCAATTATGCTTTTTATCAAAACACATTCTTTTAAATGCATAAGCCATTTTTATAGTTCTTTTATCATGCTTTCCAAACTTATTAAGATATATTTTAAACAATAAATGATGAGCTAAAAAATGCTCTTTATATGTTAAAGTGACAATATTATCTTTATCTTTAGCTAATTCAGGATATATCTTTTTTGGTTTAATATGATGTCTTTCAATACTAATTGACTTATCAACAATTTTATTCTATTTTCGATGCTCAATTAATTGAGCATATATTTTTTCGTAGTCCATAAGAGTGTCTTGCCTTTATTTAAATGATGTTTGCCCATCATATTTTTATTTACATAAAAAAGCACCAGTGGCAAAACTGGTGCTTGGTATCTTATGAACCATTTTTATTTACTCTCACAGCTTGTCGACGTTAATCCCGATCTCAGCTATAGATGCCTTGCGCTCATCATTGAACTTCTTCACAACCGCTTCAGCTTCTTAATTTGATGCTGGTCTCAGACGATGTTGAAGAGAAACTCATTATTCCAGTATGAGAAGCCGTTGTCAGCAAGCTCCTTGGCGATTCGCTCTACTTCAGTGAAGTGGACTTCAATTGAGGCTGCTTCAAAGAATCCTTCAACTGACTCGATGAAGTATTCTGCTGAGCTGTCAGTGTAAGCAAGCGGGTTCTTCTTCGTGCCGATGTTCTTGAGCTTCATGACGATCATGCGCCATCCATCACGTGTTTTCATGTCGTTCATCTTCTTTCTCCTTTAGGTCCGGTTGACAGTCAAATTATATCAAAAAGAGCCTCAGTCATTCACTCAAGAAAAACTGAGGCTCCAGGAGAAAGTTCTTTTTAGGCTGTGACTTCAGGACCGGTGCAAGCGACGAACTTGTCCTCAAGCCCACGCCTCCAGCCAATCGCTGCGTCAGTGTTCTTCAGCTCACCAATCTGGACTCCATCTTTGATTAGGCGGTCTTCGAGCAGAGCGACCTCATTCATGAAGGTCTTGCGAGCGCGAGTCCTTCCCCAATTCCGACGCGACGTGTCAACCCTTCCAGACTGAGCGCGATGGTATTCAGCGATGAAGTACAGCTGCTTCTCTTCGCTCCAGCGAATCTCGAAGTTGAGCTGCTCGCCGACGTGGTGCCAGTCACCATCATGAGGGCTGTTGAAGTAGCGGCTGATTACAAGTACAGGCTTCTCCATCGGCTTGATTCCCATTTGGCCATTCTTCTTGCGGTAAGAGTCGAGAATCTTGACATAGATTGTATGACCACAGACCTTCGTTGGAATCGCATTCTCCCCATAAGTGTCAACACAACACCACTGGTGGTTAAGCTCCTCGCACCAGTTTCCGCAAAGCCCTTTGTCAATTCGCTTCGAAGGACTGATAGACTCAAGCTTCGCGATCCACTCATCGCACTTGGCCTGGACTTCGGCATGGATCTTGTCACTGAGCTCCTTGCTCAAGTACCGCTTCACGCGGTACGGCCATGACGTGGCAGCTCCAGCATAGTCATTGTACCACTTGGACTCTTGAGCTTTGCGTACAGCTTTGCGCTCGGGGGGTGAGGGTCGTTCTCTTCATTTTGTCTTCTCCTTTAGGTTTGGTTGACGGTGAAATTATATCAAAATCTATTTCTAGATTTCACTCAAGCTCTAGACTGAAAAAGCACTTGAGTGAATGTCTCTAGAGTATCTGATATAATTCTATACTAGATGCACTAAGCTAGACAGCAGCTTACTCTGCTGCTGTCTTCAAGACTTCATCAAACGTGAGCTGGCTGTTCCACAGTCTGTAAGCTTTGCATGCTTGCTCTGGATCGCTCGGCAAGTCCAATTCAGTCTCGTCATCAGCGGTGTAGAAACTGATTCCGCTTGTCTCTAGTTCATTGAGATAGACATAGCATGTAAATGGCCTACGCTGGTTTTCTCCATTCATGAACTCTATGTGGAACCATGCTACAGCGCCATCGCCTGATATGTCTGACGGCTCTTGGCGGACTTTGAACCCATGCGGAGATACAAGCTTGTCTACCTTTTCGCGCGCGGCGCGGATCTTCTTGTTTAGTTCTTCATTCATCTTCAATCTCTTTTGGTTGGCATTGACAGTCTAATTATATCAAAACACCGTCTTAATTTTAACTCAAGTCCTGTCTGCTAACAGTCTGCTCAATGCGTCTGGAGGTGTTCGACCAAACGTGATATACAATATCACCAATCTCAGTTGAACACTCTAGAACTAGCTTTTCGCAACTCTTGCGCTAACTTGATCTTCGCGACAACGCGTTCAAACTCTAGAATCTCGCAAGTCCCTGTCGCTTCTTCATTTGGGTAGAATGCAGACAGCTGTCCCAAGCAGAAGCGCTTGATGTCTTCAGCTTCAGGCTTCACGAAAGCTGTGTCTAAAGGCATGACTACCATATGGTTAGTCTTCAATGCGCCTTTCAGCATGACTCCTATGATCATCTTAGACCTCCTTCTTTTGCATTGTCACCAAGCGACGATGTAGTGGTCGCAAGTCATCGTATTACGAATCTCGAATCCGTTCTTCTCGAGCTCAGCCTTGACGTAAGGCCACCAGAAAGTGTCTCTGTTAATCTTGCCCCTGTTTATGCATTTCGGAAAATTGTAGTCATTGTAGACTTGCAGCACATATCCAATAATCTCGATGTTCTCAAGTCCATCCGAAATTGCATCTCGGATGTCACGCTCAATTCTAGCCATAATGGCTTTGAACTCAACTGAACCACTGACGGGATCGAGGATTTCGTCGGTGAGCTTGCGGGCTTCTTTAGCAGTAATCATCTTGTTTTCTCCTTTAGGTCTGGTTTACGAGTCAATTATATCAAAAACCTCAGGCCCGATTCACTCAAGCGGCTCTACGCTTTGTCTTCAGGCCTGCAGCAGCAAGCGTCGTCGGCTTGCCTTTAAGGATGTATTCGCCCTTCTCAATGACGTCACCATCATAGCCAGCGAGATACTTTGCTTCACGCATCCACTTACGTGCCTGCTTGAGAGGCACTGCTGTCGCGAAACGCGCATGCTCAGTCATGTAATAACTGTCAACACCACCTCCACAGCTTTTTGGGAAGTAGTCAACAGTAAGCCACAGATAAGTGCCACGGTCAGTAGTAAGGCGGATCTTGACTTTGGTCGCTTTGCTCATTTTGTCTTCTCCTTTCAAAGGCGGCATCACTTGCGGATGACAGTGAATCCAACTTCTACTTCCAAGAGATGATCAAGCTCGTGTTGCTATATCCATTAGGCGAGCACCAGTGCTCCGTGCGTGCATAGAATCCTTCACGCGAGTAGTGCCTGATCGCAGCTTCGATCGAAGGACCACCATACCGTTCACCAAGCACTTCCTCTTTAGTATAGTAGAAGTTAGGCGATATCTTGCTTTCGCCGCGCTTTGACGCTCGAGTTATCAAGCCGTCAATGTACTCACGAAGCGGGCTCTCATTGAACTCTGTGTCTTCAATTGCTTCCTTAGAATCGCGCGCGGACTCTGTCTGCTTGCGGATGTCTTCAATATTCATCTTTTGTTCTCCTTTAGGTTTGGTTGACAGTCAAATTATATCAAAAGACTGTTGCAGTTTTCACTCAACTGTGGTCTCCCAGCCGTGCGCCGAGGCTATTTCGGCTGCATGCTCACGTTTGCTGAAGGCACACCAGTCCTTGCCATCGGGGCCATAGCAGTGCCACTTGCCGTTCAAGAGCTTGATCTTCGCCATAATGCCTCCCTTCAGTTCGCGAGCTCGCCTTCTTCAGTCACTTCCCACACGCCGTCCGAGTCAGTCATGAACAACTTTACGTCACGGTCATTGTAATCATGACGATAAGCTTCACATGCGAGCTTGCACTCGTAGACGCACTGCTCGACAGTGTGATAGCAGTCGCTCACGTAGAGTTGTCCATCGACATTGGGGATCTCGAAATGATAAGGCTTGGCATTTGGATTGTACATCGTCTTCTCCTTTAGGTTTGGTTGACAGTGAAATTATATCAAAAGACTGAGGCTCAATTCACTCAAGCCCGTTTGGCAGACTTGAAATTATACACGGCAGGCCTTGAGAACTAGCTCATCTTAACGATGAGCTAGTCTGAAGTGAAGAAGCCTGTTGTCATTCTCCATCCATGATAGCGTCTATCTGCTCGGCATTCGTAGGATGAACAGGCATGCCAAGTTCTTTGTACTTGAGCTTGAGCTCCCACGCCTTGAGCTTGTTTGCGATCTTCAGCTGCTCGTTAAGCTGCTCAAGAATCTTGCGAATGTCTTCAGTGTTCATCTTTTGTTCTCCTTTAGATCTTGTTGACGGTGAAATTATATCAAAATCTGATTATAGATTTCACTCAAGCTACTTCACATAGTAGTACAGAAGCTCTTCAAGCTCTTCTTCAAGAGCGGGCTGCACGCACAGCTCTTCTTCTGCTTGCTTGCACATCTCATGGACTTTGTCCAATATCTGCTTGATGTGGCTTTCACGCTTCATTGCTTTCTCGTTTATGCGGCTCATTTGTCTTCTCCTTTCATGCACCAGTCTTAATGTCCTCTTCTGCCTGCTTGTAGCCAGCGATGTAAGCACTGACGATCTTCTCTTCAATCTCCTTCACTAGCCAGTCATAAGTATTGCGCATAGTCATTGCCATTGCGTCTTTGCGTGCAAGCTCTTTGACTTTAGTAAGATCATGCTTGTGCAGCATTTGTCTTCTCCTTTAGGTTTGGTTGACAGTCTAATTATATCAAAAGACTGCAGCAGTTTTCACTCAACTGCAGAAATAGAGAAAGCCCTAGAGAGAAAGGAGTAACTCTAGGGCTTTGCCGCACAGCTTGCTCGACTGCGCTTTTGTCAACCAACTTGAGCAAATTATACTGGTCTAGACTTGCCTCACTTGGACTTGCTGCACGAGACTCTCTTCAAGTCCAGCTGTGAACATGTCAGCCATCTTCAAGTCTGGAAACCTGCCATAGACTTCATCAGTAGAGAGGTCAAACACTTCACAGGCCATCTTCTCGTTTTTCTTAGGCTCCAATATGGTCTCTCCAGGCCAGTCTTCCATTGAGTCTTCAAACTTCTTCACCATCTCGTCAGAAAGGCCGTGCACGTTCTTGAAATGGCCACCGCAGCGGTAGACTTCAAACTTCGCTCCATGAGTCTCAGCTAGCTTCTGGTAGAACTCGATGAACTTCCACTTCGTGAAAGTGTTCGCGACAATGACGTCCATGCCGTTTGCTAAGGCTGTCTTCGCCATGTCTCCACACCACGATATCGCATGCTTCATGCTCTCAGCATGCCAGTCATAGACTCCATCATGCATGTGGTACATGTCGTTCTCGAGAAGTAGAGTCCCGGGGAACATCTGCCGGGCAGCAGACGACTTGCCTGCGCCCGGCGCGCCTCTGAATATTCTCAAGATGGCCATTGGCTCTTTCACTTGCTGTACAAGCAGTAGCAGCGGTTGTGGTTAGGCGCGGCATACTCAGGGATGTTGATGTAGTCTGTCTTGATGTCAATGCCTTCAGATGTCTGGACTTCATTGTGGCCATAGCCAGTCACATGGACTTTGTCACCAGCAGACTCAGTCATGAAGCCACGCTTGAGCGCGTTCAAAGCGCGCGTGAAGCCGCGCGAGCCGCGCTCGAAGTAGGTGCCAGCGCATCCGCACCGGCAGACATGGTCGCCTCCATGGTAGATGCGGCTGATGTCTTCTTCTTTCCAGCCGGCAGCCTCAAGAAGCTTGTTGAAGTCGAGCATTTCCATTGTGTTCTCCTTTAGATTTGGTTTACGAGAAAATTATATCAAAAGATTGATCTAGTTTTCACTCAAGTAGATTGATCCACTCATGTCTGAAAGCTCTTCTCAGACTGTAAAGTTGTCAATCTCTTTCTCAGCTTCAAGCTTTTCATTAGCTTCATCTACAGCATTCCTAAGCGCGTTCAATATGAGCTCTTTGATTCCATACCTATGCCAGCCGATGACAAGCGCTTTGACTGCTTCAAGCGTTGGGCGGTCTTCATATACCGTCTTCTTGATTTTCTCTAGATCATCACCAGCATAGAAGTAGTTCTGTGGTGAATGGCGGCTCGTGCTAGGGCAGTCAAATACACTGACTTGAGCTTTGTAGCCAAGAGAGTGCTTGATGCCAATTGTGAAATAATGGCCAGTAAATCTCTGCAATTGAATGTCCATCTCTGTCATGCATGGCGTAGAGCATGCCTGCGTGAGCAGAAATTCACAGATCTTCACGTAGTTTTCATAGACTTTCTTGCTGTCCATTGTCATTCTCCTTTAGGTTTGGTTTACGAGAAAATTATATCAAAAGATTGATCTAGTTTTCACTCAAGTGTTCACTGCTTAGACTCTTATTGGAAGAGTACTGAGATTCAACTTCAGCCTCAGCTTGTTGCGGAAGAACCCGTAAGTCCACCTGACTTTCTGGACAAAAGTGAAGTAAGAACTCGTCCAGCACATCTTGAACTGCTCACTGCCTGAGAGCTTGTGTGAAAGCATAGAAATGTCCTCTAAATGAATCAAGCAAAGTCTGCGTCAATGGCCTGGATGTAGTCATACTAGCAGACTGTGTCATTGTACTTGTCAAGTGCATCGTCTTTTGACTCTGCTTCACAAGTGAAAGGCAGTCCAGGCCATTTGCCTTCTTCTACTTTGCTCTTATACTCTTCGGCGCACTTGAAGAGCACGTCAGACTCAGACATGTGCGAAGAGTCGCCATCCATCATTTGAAAGTCTTTCTCCCAATCCGTGATCTCTATGATCGTGAACTTCTTCATCTTCTTTCTCCTTTAGGTCCAGTTGACAGTCAAATTATATCAAATACTCTAGATATAGTTCACTCAAGCTAGATTTTCTAGCAGTAGCTTTTTGCAATGAACCGCTTTAGAGCATGTGCATCATTGTATGTCATGCCTTCTCCAGCAAAGCCCATCTCGATGCAAAGACTGTCAGACTTACGGAAGACTTGCTTCCATACACTATATGTGCCATCATTAGCTTTGTTGACAGACAGCACAAGCTTCAAGTGCTTCAAGTTCTTAGTCATTGCTTTCTCCTTTCAAAAGAGGCATCACTTGCGGATGACAGTGAATCCAACTTCTTTCAACTCAGGGTGCCTTGACTGGTAGTTGGCAGCTAGAACATCAGCATCAGCGCCATAGAATGACACAATGCCCATAGGGCATCCAGTCTCTCTAAGGACGTACTTGACTTGGATTTTCTTGATTCTAGTCTTCATTGAATTCTCCTTTAATTCCAGTTGACGGTCAAATTATATCAAAAAACTAGAATTCATTTCACTCAAGCTGGAGATCAAAAGATCTCCAATTTTTCATTTCAATAGAATTACTTCATCTATACAATTTCAAGCCTTCATTGAAGACAGTCCACGGAATAGTGATTTTATGACCGAACTTATCAGCACGATTAGCATTGAGCCAATCAGTCCAGTACTGAGCAACCTCTTTCGAGTGAGCGTTGTCAATGTACTTGTATGAGTCTTCAATGTCGCGGCTCGTAGTAAAGCCAAACCCTTTTTCCAGGTTCTTCCGCCATTCACGGTCGTAGATGGCGAACACATATCCAAGATCACGGAGCTTCCAGCCTTGGCGGCTGTAGGAATACTGCTTGACTTTGCGAAGGGTGAATCTTTTCATCTGTTCTCTCCTTTGAGCGTGGTTGACAGATTAATTATATCAAAAAGACCTCAGGTTTTTCACTCAAGAAACCTGAGGCCCAGCCACTTCTTTTCAGCGCGTCTTCTTCACGAGGCCATACAGCTCGCACACCATCATGAAGCACTCTTCGAAGCCGTCTTTCGCAGTCATGCCCTTCTTCGTGAGGGCGCGGCGGGCGATGTCCATCTGCTTCGGGCGAGTGTGCTTCTCGGGGAGATGGAGGACCCACTGGATCGTGGACTCGATCTCGTCCTTGAAGTTCCTCGTGTCAGGCAAGGCTGCGTCAATTGCGGCTGCCATCTCAGGGTGGTTCTTCAAGAGCACGCGCCGGGCGAACATGTGGTTCTGCTTCTCAGGCGCGTCAGGCTGCTTGCTCTTGCACCAGTTGATGGTGTCGAGAATAGTCTGCTTGACGTACTCAGCTCGAGCGAGGTCAATCTCTTCTTTAGAGACAGTGGGGTCGTTCTCAGCGTACTTGGCGTTCGCGAACCCGAACTTCTTCTCAGAGGGAATCCAGATCTTGGCGGTCTCAGACTCGTAAGTCCGCGGCTCCCAGCCATGGCCGTTGTGGCGCCATCCACACGCTCCAGACGAAGTGAGGACTGCGACGATGAAGCCATGGCCCTTCCACTTGCGGCCCTTGGTCACGACCACCGGGGCGAAATCGACATTCTCCACGGTCGTGGGGTCGATCCAGTAGTTTTGCGAGATGTAGATTGTTCCTTCAGTCATTGTCTTCTCCTTTTTGGTTATTCCGGTTGACAGTGAAATTATATCAAAAACCTCAGGCCCGATTCACTCAAGCTCGTCGTCGATCTCACGCATCTCATCAGCGTCGTACTTGAGGTAGAGCTCATCGGCCTCCTCAGGAGAAGAGGCCATTGCGACAGGGATGCCGTCTTTCAAGATCTGCCATCTCATGGTTTTTCTTAGGCTCCAAAGACGGCGTGGATGCTCGAAGCTGTCGTCTTGAACAGCTTCGCGAGGTCATTGGCGTAAGCGTCTCTCAGAAACTCGAGGCCCTTGGCAGTGGCAACGTACTTAAAGTGCTTGTCGTAGTCGATGAAGTCGTGCCACAAGGCGTTTGAGTAGAAGTTTGAATGCTGCCCGGGATTGAACTTCTGCTTGAAGACGGCTTCATGCAGCTGGCGGCGCGTAGCGCCGGGGTGGTCTACCAAGTACTGCAGCACTTGCGCGAGGCGAGTCTTGGAGCTCCGGCGAGTGAAGGTCCACTCTCGCCACAAGTAAGGCTTTTCAACATGCTCATGATGGTGCGTCAAGCAGCTGTAGCTTGAATTGAATCGATGACGCATTGCTTTCTCCTTTTTGATTTGACAGTCTAATTATATCAAAAACGTTAGGCTCGTTTCACTCAAGTGCGCGCGTCACGGAGAGAAGAGCGTGATGGCCATGAGCGAAGCGAAGACCACAAGCCGGCAAGGCCACATGCTTATGCATGCCAGTGCCACCGCGAAGAGCAGCAGCCACATAATGACGTAGTGTTTCATGCTTGAGAAGAGACTAGCCGGCTCAAGAGAGCCGGCTGCCTTACTTGAGTTGATGGATCTGCTTACACCATCTCGGCGCGCTTGATGGTGAAGGTCGTGTAGGGCGTGCGCTTGTAGCAAGTGTCGGGGATCTTGTACCCGAGCAGCTTCTCGACTTCTTCCGTCAAAAGCGTGCTATGCACAGCCGAAGCGATGTTGGCGTAGTACCCGTCTTGGTTGACGGCAGTCACAGCTTCGGCGTCCATCGCCTTGCGGATGACGTCTTTCGCCTTCTTGATGTCGGCATCGAGCTTCTTCTTCTGCGCTTCAAGCGTGATGACGGTCTCGAAAGCAGACTTGACGGATTCATTAAGCATCATTTGTCTTCTCCTTTTTGAGGTTTTCAGTTTACGAGTCAATTATATCAAAAACTTTTGATTTTATTCACTCAAGTGCGCCGCTCGGTAACGAGCTTGCACGTCTGCAATTTGCCTTCTTTGATGCGCGCGAGGCACTCTTCATAGTGCGGGCATCCACCACAGTACTCTACTTGATCACTTGCCATGTTCTTTCTCCTTTGCCAGTTGACGGTGAAATTATATCAAAAGACTGATAATATTTTCACTCAAGCTCTCAACAGCTGAAAGGAGCGGCGCTTGGAGACTGCTCAGTCTCGAACTTATTCCCCGCGACCATAAGTGACCATCCGCTTTGGATCATTTCATTCATGAGATTGAAGTTGCTGTCGACATCAAAGCGAAGAGCTTTTGACATGTCAAGGTCAAGCTCAAGCTGGTCAATGCTAGATGGTAGAAACTTGTTTGAGATCCACCCCGACACAAGCTCACCAAGAGTGTTTCTCTTCTGCGCATACACATACATCTGCATAGATGTTCTCCTTTAGGTTTAGTTGACGGTGAAATTATATCAAAGATCCATTGAGATTTTCACTCAAGAAAAACTGAGGCTGTCGAACTTGAGTGAAAATGTTTCTGCAGATCTGATATAATTGCTCCAAGGTTCTAAAAGAAGCTCGCTTGAGTCAAGCGAGCTTCATTCAGGCTATGCGAGTTGCGCTTAGAAGCTCTGCACTGATGGCGAGACGTCATTGACGAACTGCTTGAGCGGGTAAGTGCTGCCGCACAGGGACTCGTCCCACTCTGCTTCATCAATTTGATGAGGCCCTGGAATCAAGTAGCCAAGAGCTTTCTTGAGGCGGTCAACAAGCTTCTCGTCTGTGCCTTTTATGGTGATCTCGAACACCCCGTTCTCTGAGGCTCCCTCTACATCAATGTCAAGGCCAATGCTTGCTTCATATATCGGCTCAGAAGTGCAGTCAACGACTTGCTTCACATTGAACTCTTTTCTTGCTTTCTCGCAAGCTTCTTCAGCGCTTGAAGCTTCAACGCCGGTGAAGTAGAGGTTTTTCTTTACATTGACTTTGTAGAGCCGCTTGTCAGTCTTGTATGCCATTTCTTTTCTCCTTTTTAGATGCCCGGCGGCGATGTGCCGCCGGGCTTTTCACAGTTTAATTATATCACAATTCAATTGAGATTTTCACTCAAGCCAATTATGCGTGGTACATCTTGCCATGCCAGATGTAGACATTCATGGGCACCCACTTCTTGAGGTCTTCGTCATAGCGGCGCAAGTGGCTTGCATGGAAGGCGATCTTCACGTCAAGCGCCCCGGCGGGGATGACGACTTTGCTGTTGCACTTGACATCGTACGCGAGCGGCTTGATGAGCTTGATGAACTTCATTTTTATTCCTTTCAGTTTCGGGGTTTTTGAACAGTGAAATTATATCAAAAATTTTAAAATCGATTTATTCAAGCTATTAAACAATTTATATATTGCATAAAAAATTGTTGGTCTTTTTTAATAATTTCCTTAACAATGTTTTTTAAGTTTAAGCTGAAAACATAATCTGAATCAGAAAATGTAAGTTTATAACCTATAAGCATTTTTAATTCTGGATGACAAGTTACAGTAAATGTAGCATTTGGATGCAGATAACAATATTTTTCAATAAAAAGCTTGTCATTTGCAATGCGCTTAGAAAGAGTACTATAAGTTGCTGCCATTTATTTTTCCTTTCTTTTAACGGTGAAATTATATCAAAATTCTTTTTAATTATTCACTCAAGTGCGCGCAAGTCATTATAGTGGCTTGCAAGCTCTATGATGGAGTCTCTTATGCTAGTCCAGTCATCTTCACTTGAAGTTAAGCTGCTGATCTTGCCATATATCTCAGTCCAGTCTTTTATGATGAGGGCACTCAGCTCACGCTTGCGCGTAGGCATGTTCTTGATGATTTCAGGCATCAGCTTCTCCTTTGTTTGTTGACGGTGAAATTATATCAAAGATCCATTGAGATTTTCACTCAAGTGCAATCTCAATGGATCTTCTTGGATTCAGTCCAAGTCAGTGCAGAGCATTGAGCACCGCCTTGACAACCACGTCAGCGCCCTTCCAAGTCGTGCGCCACCAAGTCTTGCGCCATCCCCATTTTGCTGAGGCCCACTCGGGCTTGGTGAAGCGCTCGAGGAAGCCGCCGTTCTCAAGCTGGTAGAGCTGGTCAGGCATGATGTTCTTCTTGCCGGGGTAGATCTCACTTATAGTCTTGAAGTCCATGCAAGTCGCGAGGATGCGCACATACGTATGTCCGAGGGTAGGCTTGAGGCACTTAGCGGGCATGCGTTTGCCGTAGTAAGCAGGGGCTGTGTGAATTTTCACGAGGTCCATGTTTTCTCCTTTTTTGAGGTTTACGGTGAAATTATATCAAAAATCTCAGGCCCGATTCACTCAAGCTGTCTCATCTGAGGCAGCTTGGGCGAAAAGGCTGAGGCTGTCACTCAAAGGTGTAGACTTGGCCATTGCAAGCAATGCGCTTGACTCCTTCCAAGTTGACTGTGCGCCACTGGAACTTCTTGTCTGAAGTGAGCTCTTCAACTTGGAGCAAGTCGCGCACTTCATAAGTGGCTTTGCGAGCGGCAGTAGCTTCTGGGGCAGTGCCCTTCACAGACGCTTCAAGCAGCTTGCTCTTGCGCACTGTCATGGGACGAAGCTCGCCCGTCGTCTTCTTGATGAAGTCGACGCTGAGGAACTTGCCAGAGCTCATGCCTTCTTGAATGAGCTTCTTGACAATTTTCACTTTCTCTTCGCGTGTCATTGTGTCTCCTTTTTGTTTTTAACAGCATAATCATATCAAATAATTTTGAGATTTTTCACTCAAGTGCAATTTGTCAGATGAACATCCCCGCAGCATCCATGCACGCGAGGATCTCCTCTTCGCTTGCGATGCTTGCAAGTGCATTCATAAACATGTCATTCATGGCTTTTCTCCTTTTTTGTGGCTTGGCTTTCGCAATTAAATTATCTTTAATTTAATTGACGCGAAAATTATATCAAATATTTTATAAAATATTAACTCAAGTGAATTCCAGTTAGATAGAGCTTGAGTGAATTTTTAATTTATTTTTTGATATAATTTCGCCGTAAATTAAATTATTTTTAATTTAATTTATAAAATTAAAAAAGCAAAAAAAGGAGAAAGCAATGATCCACCTTGAAATTGGCTGTGAAGTATGGAAAGGCGACCGCTGTGGCCTTGACATTACGACCAGGGCAATGAACTTCACTCGCTGCAAGCGCAGCTCGAAAGTTATGCAGATCCTGCGCACGATCATCATGCATCCAAGGCAGCTCACTGCACGTGACATCAAGCGCAAAGTCTATGGCGCCGACATCGGGAAGCGCTGCCATGGCTTCTTCTCGGCGCTGCATCACTACGGCCTTGCGAGCTATGAGCGCCACGGCCGCACTTGCCTCTGGGCCCCGACCATCAAGGGTATCTGCTTCTACATGAAGCTGAAGCATTAATGAAATTGCTGTAAGCACAGCCTGCGGCGCATGGAGAAGCACGCCTGCGCCGCAGGCGCTTGAGTGAATTATCTCAATTAAATTTGATATAATTCCACCGTAAAACGGAAGGAGCCATCATGAAAATCAGTGAACTCGTCTTGCAGCTTGAAGAGCTCAAAGAAAAGTGGGGAGACTTAGACGTAGAAGTGCGCGACAAGCTCACTTACTCTAAGCCTTGGCTTACAGTCAACAAGCTCACGTCTGGAAAAGACGTCATCGCAATCAATTGAGAGCTTGAATGAAATTCTTTCTAGTCTTTTGATATAATTTCACCGTCAACTAACCTCAAAGGAGAAGACAATGAACACAAAGCTCCAAGTCATCCGCCAGAGCGGGGACAACGTCATCCTCTTCCGCAACTGCCCCTTCTGTGGTAGGGAGACTCGCAAAGAGATGAACGCGAAGGAATTCGATGACGGGGTCTTTGCTTACCAGATGGGGGCGCTCATCCAAGACGCTTTCCCCAAGGCTGATGCCTCTACTCGTGAGCTTCTCATGACGGGCATCTGCGACGCTTGCTTTGGCAGTCTCTAATAGGAGTCTCCAAGATGAAGAGGAACAAGTACTTCATAGCGCTCATTGACCAGCTGCATAACTTCAGGCGCTTTGTGACGGTCATGGCTTTCACTGCCAAAGACGCTGCTATGAATGCTGTAGAAGAGCACAGAGCTGAAGGCTATGACTTCATCGAGAGTGTGATGCGGATAACTTGAGAAAAAAAGACTGAGGCTATATCAACTTGAGTGAATTTCTAGACAGTCTTTTGATATAATTTCACTGTCAACCAACTGAGGAGAAACTCATGAATGCAGAAGACAATGTTACGGTCGCTTGCAAGAACGTGACCATGCTCGCCAAAGCACTGCTTGCGGTGGCGGCCATCTACATGGTCGCCGAGATGATTCTCTCAATCTGACTTGAGTGAATTTATTCTCAGTCTTTTGATATAATTTCACCGTAAACCGAAAACCTCAAAAAGGAGAAGAAAAAATGTCCACGCGCACTTGGCACCCCACTGAAGCAGAGCTCAAAGTCAAGATGTTCGTCAACTTCAAGCTCTTCGGCATCTTCGTCAAGTCTATGGCAGAGACCATCATCAAGGGAATGGTCCACGTGAAGGAAGTTGACTTCACAAGCAACAATGACGACCATTACTGCTTCGTCTCTGTTGAAGAGCCTCAAGAAGCTTGATGCAAGCAATTCACAACACACCTCCAAGCCGGCGGGTCTCCTTTCCCCGCCGGCTTTTTTCATGCACTTGTTATTAATTATATCAGATATTTTCTAGATTTTTATTCAAGTGCAAAATCTAGAATTGATCTTGAGTGAAATTCTCTCTAGTCTTTTGATATAATTTAGCTGCAAAAAGGAGAAACTAAAATGAATCAAAAAGTAACTGTTGCTGATCTTATCAATTTGCTTAATGAAGTAGATGACAAGTCTCTTCCTGTCAAGTGCATTTGCTTGTTGCCTGAAGAAGACAATATGCCTTGCCAATATTCAAGTGAACTTGACTTTATTCACTTGGTTGTAGATGATGATGGTGATGAAGTCATGCTGACAATGGATTTTACTTAAAAAAGTAAATAATTAATATGGTTGACATCTTCATGACAATGCTTTAGATAATCTGGCTTCTGGCTGCTTCGCTGTCTGGAGTCTTGGTCATTCTAGACATCATGACAGCTTCAGACAAAGCACGCAGTCAAGACGGTGCCGTGAGACGGATGAAGCAAGCTCTAGTCTTGTTCACGATAGCCGTCTCTTCAAAAGTCTTGAAGTACGTCATCAGTCTGTTTTGACTTGAGTGAAATTCTCTCTAGTCTTTTGATATAATTTAGTCGTAAAAAGGAGAAACCATATGAAGAAGCTGCTCAAAGTCGTGCGCGCCATTGCCATCGTGGTCGCCATCGCAAGCATCGTCGCCTGCGCCATCCACTCCAACTGGCTTGGCACGACCATCAACACTATCATGCTCACTGCCAACACCATCATGCTCACCGCCATTCTCAACGCTTGACCATGAAAGAGAAACTTACCGTCTGGCACATTCTCGGAATGTGCTTTCCTCTTCTTCTCGCCTTCTGGATTGGCATCAACGCCGCTCTCAGCTGGCTTGAGTGAAATCTAGAGTCTAGCTTTGGTATAATTCTAAACATGCAATGCCAGTTCAAAGTAGTAGTCGGCCAAGGGAAGTATGATGTTGACACTTACTCTACAAGTGTCACTTCTAGAGAGTCCGCAGCAGAAGAAGTCAAACAATATGTTAGAGACAACAACATCAAGTGCCTCGGCTTCTTCATCACGTCTCTCTTTGAGCGAGACCAGAAGTCTAGAAAAATCAAGACAGTCTGGTCAATCAAAGACGCCGACATAGACAAAGCAGTCAAAGACATTCAGTCTATAAGGCAGAGACGCCATAGATGCCTCTTCCGTAGAAAGCTGAGCTGAGCTTGAGTGAAGTCTAGAAATAGAATTTGATATAATTTTATTTGTCATAAGCAAGAGCAGAAAGAGACGGAAGACTATGGACAAATTCGCATGCATCATAACTGCCGGTGAGCTAGATCCAAATTGGTATGGCCACTATCTCAAGAACGACCTCTACCATTTTGAAGTAGTGAAGAATAGTGAAGAATAACGTCACTATGGCAGAAGCTCAGGAGTGGCATGGATCAGCTGAGTGCATGAAGCGTGTGCAGGAACTTGAGGACCTTGGACGAGAAAAGTTTGGCAAAGACCATTGGATGAAGTGGAATGTGAGCTATTTCTTCACTTTAGCAGTGAAAGACAATGACATGTAAAAATAGTAAATTCGCGTGCACTTGCTGTCAATTATATCAGATATTTTCTAGATTTTTATTCAAGCGCAAAAATCTAGAATTGAGCTTGAGTGAATGCATCTCTAGTCTTTTGATATAATTTGACTGTAAAAAGGAGCGCATATGAAAATACAAGGCATCCCCTGCAAAGGCGAGCAGCCAGCTGTCAAGAAGTTCATGGACCATATTCTAGCTAGATATGGCATCCAGTCTACGCTCAGCTCAGACGGCACTTGGTCTTTTGATGGCCCAGATAATGCCGTTATAAAGCTTGTCCAAGACATGTTCTCTTTAGACGGAGCCGAAGCCGCCCTTGCTGTGCTCTAGTCTTCTCTTCTCTTCTTTGCTCTACTCCAGCTCTGCAGTCTAGAAGCAGTCTTTAGGCAGCCAGTCCAGCTGGCTTGGTCTTCCAGTACCCAGTCTTTGATCTCTACCCTGGCAGCTGGCTGCTAGCTAGATATGACAGCTAGATGCCATTCATTACCCTAGTGGCGGTAGACAAGCTAGCCCAGTCCAGTCAGTTATATGATCCAAGACATATATAGATAATACGCTAGCCCTGGTTGATGTATGCGTCTAGCTGCCAGCTGGGATGTCTAGATAAGACTGGATACCTAGCTAAGTAGTATCCTAGTCTAAAGTAGAGACACAACTAGATGCTTCTAAAATGACAGCTAGCTCAGCAGCCAGCTAGGGCTGGCTGCTGGTTGTGAGGCCTTTACGTAGAGGACTTTTCTCGAGCTTCACGACTAGTTGAAAGGAGGCCTTTAATATATGAATTTAGAAGACTTGATAAAAAGACTTTAGAAAAGCGTGCTCTTCTAAGTGTGCTCTTCTGTTTAGTTTTTCATGTCTGCAATGTAGAATTCATGTCATGAGCAAGCCAATAGAGTCATTGAAGAGAGAAGAAGAGCGGATGAAGAAGTCAATAGCCGCAGCCAAGAAGAAGCTCAAAGCTGCTGAAGAGAAACTTGAAGTTCTCCACAGAAGATGGCCATTTAAATGCAGCAAATGCAAGATGGCTTTTGAGCCAGAGGAATTGGCTTATAAGACTTGGCATCGGATATGGAATAACATGAATTGTCAATATGGCGGTGAGTACGACATTCGGCAGATTGAAGACCATCGGCATATTGCATGCTGCCCTAGTTGTGGCCATTCATTCAATGTAGAGGTCAAAAAGCCTGACATAATGCATGAAACTCGGACATACTCTAGATGGGAAGACAAGCCTGACTTCCAGAAGTGCTGTGAGGAGTGCATCAGCAAGAAGCCAAAGAAGCTTGAGCCTGGAATGGTCAAGTACATATTGTCTAGAAAGCATGAAGACTGGTGCTGAGAAATGAGGAGAAGAGAGACATGAATCAAGAAGAAATGCTCGTCGGTAAAAGAGTGTTCATAGCTGGGCCAATGCGTGGCTATGAGAAGTATAATTTCCCCAAGTTCGACAAGATTGAGAAAGCTTTGAAGGACCATGGTATAGAGTGCATCAATCCTGGCAGGATTTCACGGAAGTTCAAAGAGAAGGACGTAAACAGCGACATCAACGTCTACAATGAGATGGTCAGGCTGCAGCAAGAAGCAGAGAAGACATGCAACGCCATCTTGCTTCTTGATGGATGGCAGTGGAGCAAAGGAGTTCAGCTTGAAGTGAAGACCGCAGCAGAGCTCGGCATGCAGTTCTTGCTTGAGTCTGACATTCCAGAAGAGTGGCTTGATAATGGCTTCAATGGCTTCTCGCTTCTGAACTGTAGAGCTTCTGAGACTGAAATGGAGACTGGGACTGCAGACACGCCATTGAGCAGCAGTGAAGCGGCAAGATGTCTATGAAGAAGACGTGCAAGACTGGTGCCGAGAGAGATGGAAGACTGCGCATTTGACTTGAAGACAAGCGTTGAGCTTTTGAGCATTGTCGCTAGAGGGCTTGGGCATGATATGGTGCGTCTGAGGTCCGGATGTGAGCCGTGCAAGACGAAGGATTGCTGTGCGGTGCTTGCATACTATGAGAACTATGACCTTGTTCCACTTAAAGTAGATGGTAGAGATGTTGAAGTCAGATTTGTAGACGGTGAAGGCAATCTGAGAAGCAACGCCAGCATGTATGGTGAAGTCGTGAGAGCAGTGCATAATGCTTTAGAGAATGGTGGGACCGTGTCTGGAGAGAAACGCAGACTTCACGCGCTTGACATCCCTGAGTTCATGGTCAAGTGCAGTTTAGACGTGGTTTGAAAGAATAGAGAGAGAAATAGTGAAGAGCAAGAAGATAATGCTAGAGAAGCTTGAAGCATTCAAGAGAGTGCAAGACTGCACAGTTGACATCAAAGGCAAGCTTGAAGAGACAGTCAAGAGCACATATGGCTTCAATGTCAAGGGAAATTTCATCAAGGTTTACTATGGCCAGCATTGATGAAGCATCAGCTGAGAAGATTTTCAATGAAGTCTTAGACTGCTGGGGACTTGAGCTGTCAAGGATAGTCGCGTGCTCAAGTCACTATCAATTCACAGCAGTTAAGAAAGACAACAAGCTTCATAGCATATATTTGATAGTTGATGATGGCTTTGAAGGCAGATGGATCAAGAGCTGTAGAAGTTTTAATGAAATCTATTCTGGCTTCATTGATGATCTTATTGACATCAACAGCAAGGTCTGGAAGCATTCAGTAGCTTGTTTTGAATGGCGTAATGCGCTTGAGTCTTGGCAAAGCCAGAAGCGAGTTCAGCTGTGCAAGTCTAGAGATGCTCTGCCAGAAGAACTGTGCGTAGTAATTGATCTGGCAGTAGCAAAGTGAGACTCTTCTAGAAGTTTGCAGACTCTGCATTTTGTTGTATGGTGTCTGCTGTGAATGAGCCAGCTTTGAAAGAAGTTTTTGAAGAGGAGACTTTTGAAAAAATTGTCTAAAAATTTTAAACATGAAAATATCTTTGATAATTCAAGAAGCATGAGATGAATGCAGTTTAAACCAATGCAGTTTAAACCATAGAAGACATTGTATAGAATTTCAATGCAGTAGATTTTAGACGCAGAAAGAAGCAAATCATGGAGAAGATGATCTATAAAAATGATGAGCAGTTCAGCGATGGCCGCGAACTGGAAGTCTTGCTGTTCGGGTTCGTGCCGCAGAAGAATCCCGTCGACGAGCCGCTTGCTGTCGTGTCATTCAAGGGCGAAGATGGTGCATTCGGCGCCTTGAAATGGGTTCCAGTGCACATGCTGCGCCCAGTCCCGGCAGAAAGCCAGGCTCCATCACGCCTCACGTTCTGCTAAGAAGCCGCTTGGCAAGCACGCTGGAAAGTGCATTGCTGCAGAAGTGGCTGAACAGGCACGGAAGATTACAGTAGGAGGATGAGATGATGCGGGAATTGAATAGACTGCTGCCACTTGTAGGGATAGGCATTGCATCATGCGCGCTCATGAAGGCGCTTGAGGCTAGTTGGCATGGAGCCGCTGCATTCA